>MAAC01011136.1_pt1 | contig 109029 bp, 88 predicted proteins | sample 1115981 | NCBI WGS metagenome assembly MAAC01 (sample SAMN04961126, study PRJNA320927) | seawater metagenome | isolation source: sample BD02T64 sea water enriched with oil for 64 days | place: USA:Gulf of Mexico | collected 2013-07-27 | reverse complement strand
TGTTATTATGTGACAAAGCCTGAATCCTTATAGCTATAACGTTTGTTCGCACTCACATTATATCTATTTAGATTCAGGCTTTCTTATTTAGTCACTCACTGTGGGACAGCAGTGGCCTTTAGGCGCCTTTTTTTATGCCGATCAAAGAGTATCGTCACAAATGGCGTTATATGTACTTGTTGTATCGATAACACAAAAAATTCTTATCAATGGTTTTTGCATTGGAGTTCTGTTGCTAAACTGAATATAGAGTAACGAATTATTGTCTTATAAATGTTAAGACATTGAATCACGTAAGAATAGTGGCTTTGAGCTAGTCTAGTTGGGGAGAATGTTATGGATGTGACACCATTTGAACGCCCGTTAAGCGAGGAGGCTGCCAGGGAGGCCAGGGAGCAAATTCTCTCCCTAGTGCTCGATCTGATTAAGCAGGTTTCAGAAACAGAAGAAGGGTATTTGTTTGATTTTGGTCGAAACGATGAGGCAACATGGTTGGCTTGCCAACTTATTGAGGTGGAGCGAAAAGTAAACCCATTTTTGAGAATGCACTTGGTAAGCGAGTCCCACAATGGCCCAGTGAAATTGGAAATAGTAGGCCCTAGCGGCACCAAGAGCTTTTTGCATTCTGAATTTGGTCTAAGTCGTTGGTTTAGTCCTTCCTAGACCTGTTTTCACTGGTATACTGTCCGCTCGAGTTGGGTAACGTTGTGAGTCTTTATGAGTGGGAAAGGTAGAGCTACAGTATTGGGTGGCGGGAGCTTTGGTACGGCGATCGCGAATATCTTAGCGGATAATGGAAATGAAGTTTCGTTATGGATGCGAGATGATGAAAGAGTGAATGAAATAAACAGCATTCACGAAAATACACGTTATCTCCCTGGGTATAAACTAAACGAAGATATTAAAGCGACAACTGATTTAATCAGTGCTGTGGCCGAAGCAGAAGTCATTTTTGTTGCCGTTCCAAGCAAGTCGGTACTTACTGTGATTCGTCAATGTGAACAATACCTAGATAATTCACGAATCCTAATTAGCACAACAAAAGGTATTCAAAAAGACGGCTTTCGTTTTATGAGCGAGGTATTGGCGGCGAATACTCAGTGTACAAATATAGGCGTACTCAGTGGCCCTAACCTTGCCAAAGAGGTTGCTGCACGAATGCTAACAGGATCTGTGGTTGCGAGTGAGTCTGAGTTTGTACGCAACCGGGTTCAGGAAATGCTGTCCTGCCGATATTTTCGTGTGTACGGCAATAGTGATGTGTTTGGTGTAGAGCTTGCAGGAGCATTAAAGAATATTTATGCGATTACCGCTGGAATGGCAACCGCAATGGGGATGGGAGAAAACACCAAGAGTATGTTAATTACTCGTAGCTTGGCGGAGATGAGTCGATTTGCGTCAGAACTCGGTGCGAACCCCTATACTTTCTTGGGGCTGGCCGGTGTTGGTGATCTGTTTGTTACCTGCACATCCCCATTAAGTCGTAATTTCCAAGTTGGCTTAGGGCTGGCGAAAGGTCAGTCGCTAACGGAAGTGCTGGACAATTTGGGCGGAACCGCGGAAGGAGTGAATACTATTCGTGTGGTGAAAGAAAAATCTGATGAATTAGGGGTCTATATGCCTCTTGTCCAGGGGTTGCATCAGATATTGTTTGAGGGTGGGGAGCTTATCGATGTTGTTAAGAACCTCATGCTGGGCGAGCATAATAGCGATGTGGAGTTTGTGTTGCCTGGCCCCCACAGTAAGTAACTAACGGCGAGCAGAGCAGAGGAATAGACGTGGATAGAGATCCTTATGTGTTACGACTTGTATATTCTATAGGTTTTTACGTAGTCTATCGTTTACTGGATATAGTGGTTTTATTAATTATGATAATTCAGTGCTCTCATCAACTGTTGATTGGAGAGCCCCATGGTGAGCTCAAACGGTTTGCCGAAGCATTGAGTTCTTATGTTGCTGAGATAATTAAGTATCTGGCCTGGTCTGGGCATAAAAAGCCATACCCATTCAGTGATTGGCCAGCATCAGAAGATAATATCGATAGGTAGTTATTATGTCATTTCGTTTGTATGTGATGCGTCATGGAGACGCTTTAATGAAAGCACCTAGCGATAGCTTGCGCCCACTGAGTGAGCGGGGTCATAAGCAATCGATTGAGGCCGCTGAGTACTTGAAAGAACAAATTGGAGCACACCTTGCTATCGGCGCGGTGTTGGTTAGTCCATATTTACGTGCCCAAGAAACGGCAAATAATGTGATTAAGCACCTAGACTATACAGGTAGTGTAATTACCTGTGACAAAATTACACCGAATGATTCGCCTGATAATGTCATTAATGTTGTGGCGGGGTTTGAGCCCAGTAAAGTGGTACTTATGGTCAGTCATCAACCTCTTGTAAGTGCGCTCATTGGAAGGTTGGCGAGTGGCAATTATTACGATAGTGTGGCAATGGGGACGGCAAGTATCACCTGCGTAGATATGCCTGTGGTGGGGATTGGACAGGCTGATATTGTTTGGACTAGGCATTGTTCAATATAAAGCCTTATAGTAAAACGCAGTAAGGTTAGATGTATTTGTTATCTTGATCTGGTTGTAAGTTGTTCAATATCAGCTATTTATCTAAGTTTAGGTGTCCGTAAATAACCTTGCCTTTATTTTCTTGTTGCTTCATAGTTCGTGCTAAATAGACCCTCATTGCTGGGTCTTTTCTATTTATGGGCTAGGATAATAACTTAAAGATGGAGTATTTAACCAATGACTGCTTCTGCTGATATCAACGTAAAAGGTTCTACCGTGGTGAAAACAGGCACCCCATTACCACTCGAGCGTTTCTACTATTGGGAAAGAAATCACCCCAACAAGATTTGCTTCACTCAGCCTGTTGGTGACGGTGAAATTATTGACTATACCTGGGGTGAGATCGGCAATCAGATACGTCGAATGGCAGGGTACCTGAAGTCTATCGGAGTAGAAGAAGGCACTCCGGTTGGTATATTGTCTAAGAACTGTGCACATTGGATAATGAGCGACTTGGCAATTTGGATGGCAGGCGGTGTATCAGTACCGTTGTATCCAACGTTGGCTCCTGAAACGATTCAACAGATTATTGAGCATAGTAATACAAAAATCTTATTCGTGGGTAAGTTGGACGGGTGGGATGACATGAAGTCGGGAATTCCATCTGATGTGACGTGCCTTTCTTATCCTTTGAGTCCAACAACAGATTATGATACCTGGAACGATGTTATTGCTAATAGCGCACCGGTAACCGAGAATCCAACGCGAACTCATGAAGAGCTAGCAACGATCATCTATACCTCAGGAACAACAGGCATGCCCAAAGGGGTTATGCATAACTTTGCTAGCCTGGCTGCAGGTGCAAGTGAAGCGTCAAATATATATGAAGTGACCTCTAACGATCGTATTCTTTCCTACTTGCCTCTTTCTCATGTAGCCGAAAGGATGTGTGTTGAATTGGTGACGATTTATCAGGGTGTGAGAGTTTATTTCGCAGAGTCTCTTGATACGTTTGCCTATGACCTACAGCGTGCTCGACCTACTATCTTCTTTGCTGTACCTCGGATATGGGCAAAGTTTCAGTCTGGTGTATTCGCAAAAATGCCAGAAAAGAAGCTGAATCGTTTGCTGAAAGTCCCTATTTTGTCGGGAATAGTAAAGAAAAAGATCAAGACGCAATTAGGGCTCGTAGATACGCGTTTTTGCCTTAGTGGTGCAGCGCCCATCCCTAATAGTTTATTGGAATGGTATGGAAAGTTAGGGTTAGAGATTCTAGAAGTGTATGGTATGACAGAAAATATGGGGTACTCCCATAGTACTCGCTCTGGCAAATCAAGAGTAGGGTTTGTTGGTCAACCTAATCCGGGTGTGGATGTTATTCTTGGGGATGGTAACGAGGTCTTGGTAAAAAGCCCCGCGACAATGATTGGTTATTATAAAGAGCCGGAGAAAACGGCTGAAACACTTGATGATGAAGGGTATATCCATACTGGTGATGTGGGGCATATTGATGCCGATGGCAGTCTTAAAATAACGGGTAGAATTAAAGAAATATTCAAAACAAGTAAGGGTAAGTATGTTGCACCGTTTCCAATAGAAGGAAAGATGCTGGCGTGCTCTAATATTGAACAGATATGTGTGGTTGGTGCTGGTATGCCACAACCTATGGCATTATTGATGCTGTCTGAGGCGGATAGAGAGCATCTTGCGGCAGGGAAATCTCGTGATGAAATCCAGCAGAACATTGAAGGTATTCTGCGGGCGGTGAATAAGGTCGTTGATCCTCATGAAAAATTACGTACCGCCGTTGTGGTAAAAGATGATTGGACGGTAGAAAATGGCTTTATGACGCCAACGTTGAAAATTAAGCGCAATGTATTGGAAGCTCACTATCAAGATAATTTCGAAACGTGGTTTGATGCAAAAATAGAGGTTCAGTGGGAGCAATAGATTGCCTACTGTAATTCTGAATGACGTAGTTTAGGTAAATGAATGGCAAGTGGGAAATCTAAAAGGATTATATGGGTAGTTTTTTTCTCACTTGTTGTTCTAAGTTCTTTTTCCTATGGCGATGTTCAATATAAAAGTCGCTTGTGGAAAATCAAGTCTTTGCAACAAACCAGTTATTTACTTGGCACAATGCATGTGTCTGACGAAGATGTTGTTCGTATTCCTGCTCGCCTAGATTCCGTTATTCGCAGTACTTCGACGCTGGCTTTGGAGCTTAAGCTTGATGTCGTTAATATGATGCACGTTCAGCAGGCGTTTGAGTTGGCAAGGGGGCAAACCCTGCGTTCTATTATTGGTGCTGATCTTTATGCGCAAGTGATCTCAGCTTTACGAGACCGAGGCTATGGTCTTGTTGATCTCAATCGGTTTAAACCCTGGGCAGCTTCTTTGTTATTGAATTATCCTCCGCCCGGTGAAGCAGTGGTATTGGACAAAAAGCTTAATGATCTTTATATGCTTGAGGGTAAGCGTGTTATTGGCTTGGAAACACCCGGTGAACAAATGAGTGTTTTTGAAAAGATGACAATAGATGAGCAAATTGGTTTTTTGACAGCATCGCTAAAACAGGTGCCTGAAATAGATGCGGCGATGAGAACAATGAAGCGCTTTTATCTGGAGGGTGATTTGTCAGGTTTGTTAGCGTTTTCGGAATTACAATCAGCAAACTTGGCATACGACGGAGCTGAAAAGTTAATGGCAGCATTGATCGATGTTCGTAATGAAAAAATGGTCGAGCGTATGAAGCCTGTGCTGTCGAGGGGGGAGGCGCTGATCGCTGTAGGGGCACTACATTTACCCGGTGAAAAAGGCGTTATTGCTCTGCTAAGGCAGAGGGGTTATCAAGTGACGCCAATATTTCTGGATTAACGAAGTGCCCTTACGTTAATTGCTTGGTGCCTACTAATGTCGCTTTTCTTCTAGAAAGCACCAGGGTAATTACTTGCTCTGCTGGATTTCATCCATCATTGATTGCATATGTGCGCGAATGATGTCGGATTCATGCCAAAGCTGCTGCATTCGGTCTTCTTTGTTTTTCGCGAGATTGAGGTGGTTGAGGGTAGGGTGGTAGAGTTTGAAACTGCACTCAATATCAATCTTTCCAGCTCCAAATTTTGGAAGGCTGATCGTCTGAGTATCTTTTAGACGCTGATAACTGTTGTTCGGCATGACCTTTTTGAACCAGCGGTTATATTTGGATGATACTTCAAGTGGCGACGCCAAAACGTGGGTTCCATGGTGAACGGCTATGAGTATTGGTACCTCTGCCCGAACGGCTATTTCGATAAAGCGAGGACTCAAAAAAGGCTGAATTGTAATTGCATCACCAAAACAACAGTTCTCACCTTCTGGCATTACCATTAAGTCGTTATAGTCTTTTTCTACGAATTGATCGATAAATTCATCGAGGTTAAACGCTTCTTCTACTTGTGTGATATAAGCCACCATTTTTTTGATGACGGGCACCTTATAGAAGTGCTTCCAAATGATTCCCATAGGGGTGCGGTTAGCGCCACCGTGTTTGAGGTATAAGTCAGCAATGGCAACGTTGACTGCGCCGGGAGCCAATATTGGACCATGGTTTAGCGCTATGACTAATTTGTGGTTGTTCTCGAATATCTCACGTAAATTTTCTGAGTGAGGGCTTAGAGATATATTCTTGGTATAAAAGCGCTTTAGGATTTGGGTATTTAATGCGAAATCATCAACGGTGCGCATGAAACGAAGCCTCTACTGCATGCTAAAGTGGGCGCTAAGTATACGGCAAGCACAAGCTCTGATAAAAGGCGTAATTTGTCGGTGACGTGGTTGAAATTGCCAAACGCAGGACTAAGGTAGCCGGAAGATTGGCTTGCTAGTAGCCTTAGCGTATATTGCTAGAACGATAGTTTAGGCGAGTAATTTAGTATGAGTGAGAATATGGAAAGCGCCTCGGTTTTTGAGGAGTTTAGTGTACAAACCCCTAACGGATTGACGTTTCAAGGCAAGCATTGGCAAACCAAGAGGAAGAGGGGGTTACCAATATTGGCACTTCATGGGTGGTTAGATAATTGTGCGACCTACAATTTGCTGGCACCGGCTTTGAACGCTGACGTTTATGCCATCGACATGGCAGGACATGGCAAATCTGGACATCGTCCTAAGGGTGTTCGTTATCACCTTATCGATAATGTAGATGATATTTTCGCGGTGGCGGATGCGTTGGGGTTTGATCAATTTATTCTGATGGGACATTCCATGGGGGCGGGTGTCGCGACCTATGCCGCAGCAATCAGCCCTGAGAGAATTACACAATTGGTACTTATTGAAGGGTTAGGTACGCATACATCCCCATCAGAGCAGGCTCCAGAAGTGCTGGCTGCGGCAGTGAAAGATATGAAGCGTGCGCATAAGATCAAGATGCCGGTTTACCCTTTATTATCGGATGCTGTTGCGGCTAGGCGTGGTGTTGTGGGTAAAGTCAGCGTGGCGGCAGCGACACATTTGTGTGAGCGAGGCTTGATCGGTGTTCCAGGTGGGATGACGTGGACAAGCGACCCTCGACTCAAGATGGGGTCGGCTATTAGGCTCACCGAGGATATGGTGATGGCCTATTTAAAGCGCATCGGTGCAAGGACGTTGCTAATAGGGGCAGAAACAGGATTTTTTCCTAGCGCAGGTCCGTTAAAGTCTCGCCTTGATGCTGTCCCAGATATTACGTTAGCAACATTTGCTGGTAATCATCATCTGCATTTAGAATCAGACACCTATCAACCTGTTGCTAACGCAATTAATGATTTCTTAGGTTTTAGCGCGTAGGGTCGTTACCGTTTCACCGGCTATCCCCCAGTTATCGGTGTTAACTTCATCGATAACCACGACAGTGGTTTGAGGGTTTTTATCTAATACATCCACCAATAATTGGGTAGCGCCTTTGATTAATTGTGCTTTCTGTTCAGCGGTAACATTTTCGTCGGTTATCTTGATGTTCACGTATGGCATTGTCTAACTCCTTGATGGTGCTGGGGGTACTGAGGGGATGGTTTGCTTATTATTAGTTCGTTGTGTTGCAATTGATCCGGCGCTTACCAATAAAATCCCGATCGCTAGCGGGGCACCGAAGGGTTCGTCCAGCAGAAACACCGCTGCAATACCTGCAAGCATGGGTACTAGAGCCATCAGAGTCCCCATCGAAGACGCCCCAATGATATGCATTGCCCTAACATAAAGAACGAGCTGTACGATGGTTGCCAAAAAGCCCTGGTACACCACCTGAATCGCGATATCTTGCCAAGGAGTCTCGGCTATATTGCTGGATAAAAACAAGGCATAAGTGGGCAAATATATAATACTTGAGATGATTGCTACGCTGATTACCGCTTCCCATGGGGAAATGTTCCAGCGTTTTACCAGAACAGAAAAAAGGGACCAGCAGATGGTTGCGGCGATGAGCCATGCTTGCCCAGCGCCAACGTCACTATCTGCACCTGTACCCTGTGTGAGTAAGGTCAGAGCCCCGATAGTGATTATGATAATACCGAACCATTTTAGAAGGCTGGGTTTTTCCTTTAAGAGTAGTGTCGATAGCAGTGTGATGAATAGCGGCATTAAACCGGGTAGAAGTACTGCAGCATGAGAGGCTGGTGCTAAACTAAACCCTCTAAAAGCACAGCTGGCATAACCGATACCGCCAATGGTGCTAATCAATAGTATTTTGGGGTCTAGTAGGTTAACTCGATACTTGAACCACCAAAGTGGCAATAGCAATACAGCACATGTTGCATATCGAATGGCAATGATGTCGTTAGCAAATAATGCACTGATGCCGCCCATCCGAGATACCACAATAAATCCGGTCCAAATAATCACAGCCCCTAACCCGCATAGGTAGCCTTTGGTGTGCAACTGCATTGATGGTGTGTTCATGTTGGTCCTTTTAACTGACTACAAGGTGTGTTTCGTGCAAGACTTGATCATGCCGCAGACTTTACTTGAATTCACGATTCATTAATAATGAATAATTATGAATTGGTTGTTCTCAAATGAGGAACAAGTTGTGGAACTATCGGATCTACGGGTGTTTAAGTCGGTTGTGGAAGAAGGAGGGGTTACCAAAGCGGCTGAAAAGCTCAATCGTGTGCCTTCAAACGTGACGTCTCGAATACAAAAGCTGGAAAATGAGTTAGGAAAGTCACTGTTTATCAGGGACAAGAAAAGAATGCAGATATCTGCCTCTGGTCGTCTTTTGTTAGAGTATGCAGATCAAATACTCTCACTGGCCAATAAAGCAATTGCTGAATTTGGAGACAATGAACCTAAGGGGCGATTAAAAATAGGAGCGATGGAGGCAGTTGCCGCCGCTAGGCTCAGTGAGCCACTCATGGGGTTTCACAATCAATTTCCCCATGTTGATATCAATCTCACAACAGGCCCTTCTGGTGTACTGATTGAGGAGGTGCTTGCCGGTCGAGTTGATCTTGCGTTGGTCGCTGACCCACTGCGCGATGAACGACTTGTAAGCAAACCTGTGTTCAAGGAGACTCTAGTTGCGGTGACGGGGTTGGATATTCCAGACATCACTAATCCAAGTGATTTTGCCCCAGAAATGCCTGTGTTGGCATTCAGTTTGCGGTGTGCATATCGTAAGCGATTACTGGACTGGATCGCGGAAGCAGGTGTGACGTCACGAATTTTAGAGATTAACTCTTATCATAACTTGATGGCATGTGCTGTTGCTGGAATGGGAGTTGGTGTTGTGCCTGTGTCAGTAATAGAAGCCCACCCAATGATTAAAGGTTTGAAAGCACACCCTTTGCCCGGGTCCTTTGCCGATTCAACGACACATGCGATTTGGAGAAAGCAGGGTGAAACTCCAGCGATAGGGGAGTTCTATCAGGCCTTGATTGAGGCGAATTCTGTCAAATAAACACCCTATCAATTCGCGTTTACAAAACGCAACAAAATTAAAAGCGTCAATTTATCTGATAGATAGTGTGGGGATTATACCCAAAAGTGGACGATGGGTGTTGCTCGAGAGTATCGGGTTACAAACGTTAATATGCATCAATTATGCAATCATGTTGCGAAAAGCAACTTGTATGTAGCTATCCATGGGTTAATTTCGAGGAAAATCACACAATTTCATGACTTATGAGTATATAAAAATAACCCATTTGTATTAGTTGGGGCGAAATATTGTACTTTTAGCCCTATAAAATGTGTAGATTGGTTACTGAGTGTGCTTTTTGGTAGGACCGTACCACAAATTGTCTATATTGATGCCCTGTGGTATTTTCTAGCCTCCTGGGACTCCATAATGACCGTGGAGTCCTACTTGAAAATAAAAATAAAGGAACCTGCTATGCCCCTAAAGCTCATTCATCGTGCAGTAATCGCCTTGCTGTGCCTTGGTCTTATGGCCTGTGGAAGTGATTACAAAATCGCTGAACCAGTGAAAGACTCTGTGCATACGTCGCCTCCTGCGACGTTTAAAGTGACATATACCAAGCAACAAGATGCGTTGCCTTCTATGACGTTAAATGGATTTAATGTTGAATCACACTTTACGCTAGGTGCTACAGAAGCCATCGGGGATGGAGCAGACTTTTCTGCATATTTCATCGAAGGTTATAACACTTTCCAGGTAGACCCTCCTTCAGGTCCTCAAGTTAAGTTTATCTATGATACTGAAGGTCCAGAAGTTGTCATCTTAGGGGCAACCATCGACGGTCTTGCGACTATCGACGGGCTAGCAAATGACGAAATGGGCGTGACATCACTGACCGTTAACGGAACCGAAGTGGTGGTTGCGGATGATGGCTCCTTCACTGCTGAGGTTGCTCAGGCGGATATTTACGATTATGTAGCTACCGATACTTTGGGTCATGAAAGTACGACTCAATACGCAAGCTTAGGGTTGGATTACGATCCTTCACTGACTGTAAAGGTTACTCAGAATGGTCTAGATGTTGCGATGGACCAAATTGTTAACGCACTTAATGGTTTGGATCTCAACTCATTGGTTGCAGGATCGATGTTGTACGATGCAACTTGGCAGGGGCTATTTGGTGAAACTTACGGCGCAGATGGGTTCGTTCGTAACATTACCATGTCAGCTAAGAGCTTCGGTTTAGACCTTGCCGATGGTAATAACATCGGTTTCGATGGCACCATTAATACAGTACATATTCAACTAACATTGCGTATGCATAACGGATTCTTACCACCAACTGTTATTAATATTGGTGCTAACGTTGGTCCTGTCGACCTATCAGGCGATGTGGCGTTGGGTGTAGAGGATAGAATGCCAACCGTTGAATTGTCTAACCTAGCGTTCAATGTTGGCGCTATTGTGATTGATGATGTTGGAGTGGTATTCCAAGCAATATTGTCTGGCCTTACTACTGGAATTTTGAACTTGTTTGATGGCGTTATCGGAAATGCGATTGAAGGCTTATTAAACAAAGCAATACCTGATCTATTGGCTGGCCTTATTAAAGAAAGCTATACGATTCGGATAAACGACGGTATTTCAGATTACGATATGGCGATGGCGCTTAACCTAGCGAGCATTAGTACCACAGAAGCGATGCTGTCGGCGTCTATGGCAGGTAGTGTTATTCCAGTCAATCCTGATTTGGATATCCCTCAGCCTCTAACAGGTACCCTATATACCTCAGATGCTCTTCCTGCAGCGGACCTTGGTGCAGCAGATTTTGCCGTATCAATTAATACCAACGTAATTAACCAGACACTTGCTTCTGCACATTCTGTTGGATTGACGCAGATGAACATGGCTGGAACTAACTTACAATTTGGTATTCCTCGAGATGATAATCTCGGTGGAGAAACCATTGTTAACCGTCTTCTTGTTAATAACCAAACACCAGCTACAGTAGAAATTGATGATGCATCTGGTGCGGCGTCTATTACTCTATCTGTTTATGGCTTAGAGCTGTTGGCGGAGTCGAAGAAAAATGGCTCAACCGAATATACGAGTGATCTAGGTGTTCGCGTAAATGCTAAGGTTGCTCTGGGTATTGGTGTTGCTGAAGATAATACGCTTGATATTAGCTTCCCGGCAGTACCTGAAGTTATTGTTACAGGCATTAGAATAGGTGGCGGTAGCTGGATTACCAATGGTGTGAATGAGGTTGCTAACGATCTTATTTCAACGTCTTTCGGTCAGGTTTTGCAAGAAATTGCCAAGCCGATAGCGAATATCGAACTACCTTCATTCGCTTGTTTGGCACTGATTCCAGATAACATCACCGCAGTGGGCGGCACTAACGCTCACCTGAATGTTGCAGGTTCGCTAACTAAAGTAAGTGACGCGTGTGACAATGAAATTGTTGATCCACCTAAAGTTGCTTACGGACGTGGTGTTGGTACACCGCTAACGTGTTCTTCTAGCCAAGAATACGATGCTGGTCTTTGTTATACCCCATGTAACGATGGCTATAACGGTGTTGGCCCAGTATGTTGGAAGGAAGATGCATCATATGGTCGTGGTGTTGGTACGATTCCAACAAGTTGTGGATCAGGTAAAGAGAATGACGCAGGGCTTTGTTATCCAGAATGTAATGACGGTTATAACGGTATTGGCCCGGTTTGCTGGAGCACGCGTTCGTTATCTTATGGTCGAGGCGTAGGTACTATCCCAAGTAATATTTGGACGGGTGCTTGCCCAAGCGGCAAAGAAAATGATGCTGGCTTGTGCTACAAGTACTGTGACAGCGGATACAACGGTGTAGGACCTGTATGTTGGTTGATCGATGCATCATACGGTCGTGGTGTTGGTACCATTCCAAAGGATTGTGGATCAGGTAAAGAAAATGATGCAGGCCTATGTTACCCAGAGTGTAATGATGGTTATCACGGTATCGGCCCTGTATGTTGGACAAACCAATCGCTATCTTATGGACGAGGTGTAGGTTCACCAATTCACTCTTGTCTCGATGGAATGGAGAAGGACGGGCTACTTTGTTACGAGCAGTGTGACGAAGGTTATAACGGTATCGGACCGGTCTGCTGGCCAGTAGATTAAATAGATGCAGTTAGTCTAGAATAGAAAACGCCCCTCATTGAGGGGCGTTTTTTTTGATAGATCAAAAACTTTGTGAGCTAACCTGGGTACGTATCTGCTGCTCTATTTACGCCAATCTGATAGACCGTATTTTTTAAGGATGGCTGTGAGTTGGCCGGATTTACGAATGGCCTTCATGCCAAGGTCAAAGTCTGCTGCGAGTTTGTTGCTTAGCTTACTGTGTGCAGGGCTAAACCCAATATAGAGGTTTTGTTGGTGCACGCAGCCAAGCTGTTTTATTTGGTTTGTCTGTTCGAGTGTTTTTTTTGACTGGTAATAGGAAAAGACAGTGGAGTCGCTCCAGAAAGCGTGCATGCGTTTTCTGATGACCAGATTTACTGAGCGGTCGTGATAATCTTTGTCGATAGAGAATTTCTCAAATATTGAGTCATAGAGCTGATCCCCTAGTGCTTCTCGATAAGGTGCTTCCAGAACCCAGCCACTAAACACAATAGTTTTACGTATTTTGAAGGAATGTGCTCCTTCCGGTTTCCACATGTCGCCCGCAGCCCCGTAAAAACAATCTTCTTGTGTTGCCAGCTCCTCGGTTGGATAGATCAATAGTGGGGATTCATTTTTGCCAGTAGAAATAGCGGCGTTGAGCTGTCCGGTGTTGGTGTTGGCAACGACTCTGGCCCAGGGTAGGGCCACGAAGCGAACGTTCCACCCCTGCATTTCTAACACTGCCTTGGCGATGTCTGTAGTGAAACCTTTGTTTTCATCGTAGGGACACATGTGAGGGCATGCTTCTGCATACCCGATGGAGAGCGATGTGGGGGTGTCTGCGAGGGCTGGGGGTGGAAGTAGTGCTGAGCAGAGGAATAGGGTGCGTAACGTGTAAGGGTTCATGTGAGCGAACTACCTAGATATCTTGAGTTATCTAAGGATAGACGCCAATATTCAAGCTCTCCAGCTTGCCCATCTGGATGATGGGCATCTATGCCGTAGCTAGTTACTTATATCAAGATGCTTGGCTGTACTTCTCAGGCAGCGCTTGGCTTGTTTTTCTGTTATCAAAGCTATTTCTTAAATTCAGAGCGGGCTTTTCTATCAGTAAATAGGCGACAACCGCAACCAGAAGAGATACCAGTGATGCAATGAAGAAACCGCCGAATAACCACGAAATCTTGATGACAGATATGTCCACTTGATAGTATTTGAGGTTGGCCATCAGTGAGTACAGAACTAGCTGTACTATAGCGTAGTGTACGAGATATGTAGAGTAGCTTAGCTGGGCGACTGGGAACCAGAGGCGCATGCTCAAGAACTTATTGATCGCTATGGCGATAATATCTTTGGAGTAAATAGCGCTAAGAATTACCCAGCCTAAGCACAAACTAAATATATTCCGATGCACGGCTAGATAGATACTGGTAAATGTCGGGTTGAATTGCGCTTGCGGGTCAAAAATAGGGATTAGCAATATTATGCTGATAACCCCCAAGCTGGCGGCAGAAATGGCTAAACTTAATCGTGTGTTAGCAAAAAATGAGATGGCTTTGTCGTGATGATAGTGGTGGATGTAGGCGGCGCCTATACCGCATAGAAAGGCACCGTACCGGGTGTATAAATTGTCATACATTGCGCTGAAAATATATCTAAAGGTCTCAATGTCAAAGTAAAAGTCGCTCATGCTGGTGTGCCATATACGTTTGTCAAAGTATACAAAGCACAGGCGAATGACAAATGACAATAAGAACAAGGCAATGAGCCAGCGCATGGGTTTTTTGCTGGGAAGGAATACGGTCAAGAGGAACAACGGGAACAGTAAATAGAATTGCTCTTCAACTGCAAGCGTCCAGCCCCACTGAAAGGCCTGTTCCTCTAGGGGTAGGAAATTATTGACATAAAGAAGGTTGGCCCAGATGTTCTCAGCGTTTGGTGCGCCAGAGAGGCCATAAAGGGCTAAGGCAAGTAGGTAAACTGGGGTTAGCCGAAAGAAGCGGCGAACATAGAAACGCTTTAGCTTTATGGTGGCGGTTTTTTTGTATTCTTTGAAAAGCAGCCCTGCAATCAAAAAGCCGCTAATAATAAAGAAAATATCAACACTCTTGTCGCCATTCCAAATCCAGTTTAGAAAAAAAGGTGTGTCATCAATGATTTGTTGCGTCGTCTCGATGCCGGAGCCAGCACCAACGATTTTGAATGTATGAAATAAGATGACCAGTAAAATGGATATAGCGCGTAGTCCGTCGATAGCGGAGTAATTGCTTGAATTACGATAGAACAAAGAGCGAAGGTTACTTCTAAATGAAAAGGCAGATCGAATCGCTGGAAACATATAGGCATCTCTCATTTAGGCAAACGCGGATAATGGGCGATTGTCTAATACTAATTTTATATTGTTATCAGGGGGTTGCCCTGCTAGGGGGCAGTCCCTTACTGTCATCTAATTGCGGTGGCGGGAGATCAATAACATTCCGTTACTTGCCTTGCTCGACAGTGGATTTGACATTGTATGTTAGTCAATGGGAGGGATCAAGATCTAGAAATGCGATGAACCTCTTAGATTTGGGGAGTCTTTTACTTCAGTGCCCACGGTTGTTAGAGGGTGGAACGTTCTATTTTGTAATGATTACTGGCGGTTAGCGCTTTGTTGATTGAGCTAATAGTGCCATCGCTCCAGATGATTTTTACGTGTTTAATGACTGTGTGTTTTTGTAAACCGAAAAACATTACAGGGTCGTCGAATGAAAGGAAACCTCCGCTTAGCTTTAATTCTCGTAGTTGTTTCTCATTGTCTCCATAGGTAATGATAAGTTTACATCCAATACAGGAACGGTTTTTCGTATGGTCTATTAATCTAAATGTAATACTTTTGTGTTCGGAGTGGTTCAGGTAAACCTGGGGTTGTCCCATTATGGTGGTTGCGATGATGTCGATATCACCGTCCAGATCGATATCGGCATAGGTGTAGCTTGGGGTGTTAAGAAACTGGGTTAAGCCGAACTGCTCAGTAGCGTTGATGAACGTCCTGCCAGATTGGTTTTGATATAATACATTGCTGTGTATTTCGTTTTGTGTGTCTCCAAAGCCAAAGCCATTGCCTACAAATATATCTTGCCATTGGTCGTTGTCGAGATCCGCGATTTTCGAGTTCCAACTCCAAAAGCTAGCGTCTGCTTGCATGGTTTGTGTGGCGTCGACAAACTGGCCGTTGGCTTGAGCCAAGAGTAACTTGTTACTTTGTTCTTGGGGTGTGTAATTGCTTAGAGAATAAGTCGGCGCCTGAAGTTTTTGTGAAATCTCATAGCAAAGGTGTTTTTTTGCCGTCTCGGCATGGGGTATTTTGTTGCAGATGGAAGAATCTTTGGATGTTTTTGCCAGGCTTATGATGAATCCAATTATGCATTGCTGTTGGGCGGTACTTGTATTGTACGTCTTGCAATGCTCGGGGTTAAATTCCTTAATTGCATGCCAGCCGGTAAGATTGTTCAAACAGATCGAGCGCTCATTTGCTGTGGATATATTGCTGCAATATGAATCGACTTCACTCTTACCAAATGACATGTCGGTAGTAAATATGTCGAGCAACAGGTCGTTATTGATATCGGCAGTATCAATACTCATGGTTGTCAGCGACGTAACGGGGATGTGAGCGTTAGGTGGGAGTCGTGAAAATTTACCAGAGCTGTCGCCAGTGAAATAGAGATCAGGACCTTGGTTGTCGTTGGCCAGGGCTAGATCAGAAATATTGTCACTAGTGAAATCTGAAAATAAAACAGATAACGTCTCACCGTTGACTTCATTGTCTGGAAGTAGGCGAAACGGGGTACCATCATTGATGAGCCAGGCGTTTTGAGAGCGTGTAGTTGAAAAGCTGTTCTCAGCACCAGATGTCCAATTGCCAAGGAAAACATCGAGATCTCCGTCGTTGTCTTTGTCAGAAAACCCTGCCGACAGAGTGAGGTTTGCGTCAACGTTGGGTAAAGTGATTGTCGGTCCTTTTGTGAGTAAGTCACTTTGGCTTTGTACTAAAAAATTCCTCCCACCATAAGTGGTAAAAAACAAGTCTAGCCATCCGTCGTTATTAATGTCCACAAAACTCACTAAGAATGTATTGAGTTGATTCCGTTTGGTAAGTGGCAGGTGGATTTCTTGGAAATTACCGCCAAGATTTAGGAATATTCTGGGGCCAGAAGCTGTGGCGAATACCAAATCTGGGTAGTTATCATTGTTGATGTCTCCAGATGCTACGCCTCTACCATAGGAAAAGGGCTCGTAGAAATCAGATAAAGTGAAATCTGACGGTAGCCGAATGCCTATAGTTGAGGCCTCTATGCTCGCAAAAACAGGGAGCTGTTTAGCCGCAGAAGCATGCTGTGAGCGTTTGGCAAGGGGGGTGCTGAAAATGGATATCCCCTCTTGATGATGAATTAACTGCCATGCGGGGAGCTCTGTGGAGGTGACTTCGTCAGCGGTAGGAAGGGGGCTGATGTTATCTGGTCGAGGGGTAGACTCGATGCTCATACGAGCCGTTTCAATCCCGTAGATAGACGCTATTTTTTTAAGGACGATTGTTTTTGAGCAGTCCTGCTTTATATTCTCTAATTGGATGTAATTACATTTTTGAATATCTTTGCTATGTATTGCATGCTGCATACTGAGTAAGGAATAGCACTGCATCTGCTCATTTGGCTCGGTAATATTGTTGCAATTCAGTGGGAGGGCTGGTTGTTCTGTGGTGCTTAAATGTTCACTAGCATCGATGATGAGTAGGGCATCTTTTTGGCAGCGGATTTGTGTGGGTAAATGGCTTAGTGCTAAGCATTCCTTAGCTGCAATCTCGGTAATGATTGTGTGTGGAGATATCTTGACGTTATTGTCGACAATGTCACTTATGGATGCCTTGGTTGAGCTAATGATTGATTTGTGGAGTGTTTCTGCAAAAAAACCTAGGATGGATGAGAAAATAACTACCACTACAAATACGTTAGCACTAAGTCTTGGGGAGACTTGCCGAGCAATTACCATAGCGGGATAGATACTGAATATTCCAAGAGAAAATAGTAGCGCCATGCTCAACCCAACCGGAAATCCAATGGCTAATAATGTTGTCACAATAATGATATCGAATGCGATGGGTACCGGTAGAAAGGCTCCAATAACGCTAATGCCAAGCAAAGCAAGGGCGCTGTTAGTTGCGTTTTGAAAAAGGCTAAAGGGTACGCTTTCAATCGCGATCGCGCCGAGGATTCCCGCCAACACCATAAGGGGGAGAGTGGCTTGAACAATTACCCTAAGATTAGTTGTAAATTTCTGCGTTACTCTTCGCAGTGCTGAGCCCCAATTGTCTGTGGGTAGTTCGCAGCTTCCTGCAGGCAAGCTGTTAAGAGTTAATGTGTTTGTAGCGTTGTCAGATAATGACTTTTGTAAGGTACCTGCTTTTGAGTTGTTGTCGGTGGATTGTGTAATCGACATCTTAACCAGATACGGCAGAACCAAGAGAACAAATACCAGTACCCCAAATAATTTTATAAGGGCTAAATGAGTGGGCAATAATGAGAAACTCATCGTTAACACAAAAATATTGAGAGTTGGGGAGCTAGTCAACGTGGCAAGCGCTGTTTCAACACGAGAACCCGCCTGAACCATGCCATGGGCGATGGGAGTGGAGCAATTAGCGCAAACCCCCAAAGGGACGCCAATCGCGAGACCCTTCAAGGCGTTTATAAAGTGAAAGCGAGAAGGTGGTAGCGTCGGAAGTAGTCGTAATAACGTAAGAAAAGCGGCAGCAAAGATCAGGCCGAATGTCATGCCTTTCCAGTTAGTGTACCCCCAGTTGACTGCTGACTTGCCTACGCGTTCTATAAATGGAGCGTTTTCTACGACAGGTAAGATAACATCAAACGCGATGGCACTGATGCTGGTTCGTTGCCCCATCTGTGCTTTGGTATCTAGCGCAGGAAAGCGAGATTGCGTCCAGAAAAAAACAGCGATCGCTGTCATCAGTAATACGGCAAAAGTTATCTGTTTCTTATCAACCACTGCTTGCTACAGCCTCTTATTATTGTAGTGAGTAGACAGTGTAAAGTAGTGCTTGTCGATATCAAAGGGGTAATGGTGCGCCTTGTAGGTGCTATACAAACCTTTGGTGCTACCTAAGGTGTTGATTTTAAATCGATAAGTCGTAGCTATTACGTTAGTTCTTGGGTGTACATTAGTAATGAATAGGCATCAATGAAAGTGTTGAGATCAGTGTTAGCAATTATTGCTAATATTATGTAAGCAGAATGTTTTGCGATATGAACTTACCTTGTGAATTATAGGATTTGATAACGATGTTCAACCAATGTAGATCTATAAAATTCAGTGCATACTTTCTATTATTTTCTAGTTTGTTTGCTTGTACGAATATGCAAGAGCAAGAGTTGATGTGGAAAGTGGTTTTCGTAGACTCTGTTGATGAATCTACTTGTATTTTGGTCGAGGAAATTACATGCAAAACAATTAGGGTTAATTCGGGTGATGTATGTACACCTTGGTTTCAGAAAAGGGCAGTTCGAAAGGGCGGTACCCATGTTATAAAAGAGAAAGAACAGTTGGCTGTGGGGGATGTGTTTGTTGGAGCTAGCGGTGTTTCGGCCGGAAAAGCGTCGACGGGTAAAAGTACCCCAGGAAAAATATATAAGTGCCAATCGTTAGAGTGAGTTAACATGCCTGCTGGTATCGTCTTAATCGAGGGCGCTGTCATAAAAAAGGGCCATCAGAATATTCTGATGGCCCTTTTTAGAGATGTATGATCGCTTATGACTTCTTAGCAAGAGCGATATCGTAGCCAAATCGACCTTTACCGCTACGAGCGTTAGTTTCGCCTGCTTCGGTGAAGGCTACCTCAAACTGAGAGAAGCTTAGTGAGATAGTTTCACCCGGCTCGCCATCGCTTGATGCACCAATTGAGAAGCTGCTAATGAGCGTGTCTTCTAATGTATAAGTGAGGAATTCTTCTAGCTGATCGCCACCCGTGGTAACGAAGTGGATCAGTACTTTTTTGCCTTTAGTTCCAACAGTAGATTCTTGAATCAACAGAGGAGTTGATTTGTCCGTTGCTTTGGTCAAAGTGATTTCGCTGATGCTTGGGCGGGATGCTTCACGGTTTGCCATACGGCCTGCTGTTTGAGTGATTGCACGTCCTACACCCCAGTTGAAGCTTGAGACATCTATCATCTTTTCGTAACCGGTTGCCGTTGCGTTACCTTCGATGCCTTCAAATTCCAAGTAAATAGCCATGATGTTCTTTCCTTTTGTAGTCTGTATGTAAGAGTAATGTGTGTCTAGTTCGTATCTGGTCGGTATGTGATTCTGTTTTCCTAAACCGTGAGAGAATTATTACAGAGCACGCTTATTTTGGCACGTGAATAAGTCACTTAGTGAAAGGTATAAATGAGCCTTATTGCTGCCCTTAAACGGAGGAACTGCCGATAAGCTATTGCCTGGGGAGAGTGGTTTTGGCATACTGCGATCCATTAGGTGTTAGGGACGCCTACCCGCCAAGAGGATCTCACCCTGTCTATTAAGCCAAGTAGCTTGCCTTAAAATTCTGAATATTTGTTATGCGGGAAACAAAGAACTATTTAGGATTTGTCATGTTAACACCAGTAGAAGAACTCAAGATTCAAGCCAAACGGCTTCTCAAGCAGCGTTTTGTACCGTCTACATCGCTTGTGCTAAGCACAAACGGCCCACTTCAACTAAAACATTGTCAATTGTTCATTGCCCGACAGTATGGTTTTCGTGATTGGGAGCATGCTAGGCAGGTACTCTCTTGTGAATATGGGTCATTGGCACTGGATTGTGGTGGTTTTTGGTATGCGAGAGGGTGTGCGGTGTTACTGAACTCTTGGTGTCGAGATCACCAAGAGGCACTTGAGGTAAAAGCGAAGCTGGGCGGGGTGGTGCTGCCCTATAAAACGCAATTTGTCGTGGCTAATAAAGACTACTTTGACGCGATAGGGTTGGACTATGAGGAACCGCTTTGGCGTGAATTAGATTATGACTGGAGCAGTGGTGCGAAAGAGGTGCGGCAGGCGTTAGCACTTCAACGAGTGACTGCTAATAGTAAGCTGCTCTAAGGTTATTTAACCTGTTGCACAATGGCGGCTAACGTAAGGACGAGCTTCTCTTCGTAGGTGGTACGGGAAGCGATTTCGTCTTTATGTTGGTCCATGATTGATGTGCCAAACTTACCGTATTGATCCGCAATCGATTTTCCGAGGTAGAACCAATCAATGTCTCTACTTGCTGCTTTATTTGTGGGAAGTAGGGATTCGATGAATTCAGCAAGTTCGTGCGTGCCTTTTTGTTTGGTCGCGCTTGTGAGAAAAATATTATCTTTGGCAGCGTTTTTAAAGTCATCTTTGGCGTTGAGAACGATCAGTTTGGACTGCTTCAAGCTTGCTCTCAGCATATGGTAGCTGGTGCGAGCCAGACGCTCTTCGTCGCATTTGTTAACGACAAAACTGTCGGGAATTTCCATGATTCCAGCCTTCATAAACTGGATTTGATCACCGGCAAGAGGTTGCATTAACAGAAAGGTGTGGTCGCTCATATATTGGATGTCTATTTCGCTTTGCCCTATGCCCACTGTTTCAATAATAATGAGATCAAACAGGTGGCGTAACAAGCGCGTTGCTTGAAATGTGTTGTGGGTAACACCACCAAGTTCTAGGTTGGAGGCTTGGGAGCGAAAAAAAAGATTTTTGCTCTTGTTTCCAGAGCGCATCCGGGTTCGATCCCCTAGGATAGAGCCACCGGATTGTTGGCTTGAAGGGTCAATGGCCAGCACGGCAACGCGCAGTGTGTTGTTAGCGGTGAGGATTTTACATAATTCTGCAATCAGACTTGATTTGCCGGCCCCTGGTGTCCCGGTAAAACCGATGACAGCACCTTTGCCGGTAAAATCGGCAGGATGATCGAGGATGTGTCGGATGATGTTGTGGCGCTGTTGAGCCGCGCCGGAACTACGATTTTCAAAAAGCGATATGAGCTTAGCAAGTGGCAGCTTTTTTAAGGCTGCCGCTTGAGTGAGCTGATGTAAAACATCGGGCTCTAAAGGGTGAGTTAAGATGTCTTTCACTCTTCTTGTTCTTCCTACTCTCTAATGGTCGGGAAATAATCTGTGTTATGCATTATCTTCTAACACAATATCCATGATTCTGTTCATGACTTCCATTAAATCGTAGTCTTTCGGAGTGAATATTGCTCGAATCCCTTTTTCCAAGAGGGCAGGCGCATCACTTTTGGGAATGATACCGCCGAGGATGACGGGGATTTCATTCTTTGCACCCTCAGATTCTAGCTCTTCAAATAACTGGTCGATAATCTCGTTATGTGAGCCTGATAGCAGTGAGATACCGATGACATCAACATCTTCTTCAATGGCTGACTGTACTATGTCTGTTGCGCTAAGGCGTATGCCGAAGTAGATAACATCGAAACCTGCATGGCGTGCAGCAACAGATATCATCTCTGCGCCATTGGAGTGTCCGTCCAGCCCGGGCTTGCCGACTACGATGCGAGGACGGTGGCCGGTTTTTTCCATAAAGGTGCTGACTTTTTTCCTAACAGTTTCCAGAGTTTCGTTTTCAATAGAAAGGGATTGGCCTTCAACGCCGGTGGGAGGGCGGTACTCTCCGAAGACATCGCGTAATGTACCAGTCCACTCACCTGTGGTGACGCGTGCTTTGGCACAGGCAATTGAAGCCTGCATCAAATTGGCGCCACTTTGGGCCGTTTCACGTAACGTGTTAAGGCATTTTTCCACCTCTGCGTCATCGCGGTTGGCCTTTGTTTCTGCTAGAGACTTAAGCGTTTCTGCTGCTGACTCTGGATCAACTTTAAACACGCCGCCGTCACTGTCTGTCACAAGTGGGGAATCGATTCCTTCCATCCAGCGATTCTTACCGACAACGATATGTTCACCGAGGCTAATCTTGCTCATGCGCTCAGCTTGCGAGATGACCAATTGTGATTTCATATAACCGTTCTTAATCGCTTCAACACCACCACCAGCATCAAGGATTTTGTCTATTTCTTCTTTGGCCTGTTCTTTGAGTTCGTTCACTTTGGATTCGATGACGGGGGAGCCATCAAACAAATCAGGGTATTCTAGTAGGTCAGTTTCATACGCAAGGATTTGCTGTAAGCGTAAAGACCATTGCTGATCCCAAGGGCGAGGTAGCGATAGGGCTTCATTCCATGCAGGTAATTGCAGCGCTCTACAGCGTGCGTCGCGACTCAGGGTAACCCCTAACGTTTCAATCAGAATACGCCACGCGTTATTTTCAGGTTGCTCTTCGGTGAGACCAAGGGAGTTAACTTGAATACCATAACGGAAGCGTCTGAATTTTGGATTTTTGACGTTGTAGCGTTCAATGCAAATCTCATCCCATAGCTGGGTGAAGGCGCGCATTTTGCACATTTCTTCTATAAAGCGCATTCCAGCGTTTACAAAAAAAGATACTCGCCCTACACAGCGTTCGAATTCTTCTTCGCTGAAACAATCGCGCTCTTTAATCGCATCAAGTACGGTAATTGCGGTGACAAGAGAGTATGCCAGTTCTTTAACGGGCGTAGCGCCTGCTTCTTGCAAGTGGTAAGAGCATACGTTCGAAGGGTTCCACTTTGGAACGTTCGTTAGACAGAACTCATACATGTCGACGATTAACTTGATAGATTCCTCGGGTGGGAATACGTAAGTTCCTCGCGCGAGAAATTCTTTGATAAGGTCATTTTGGGTGGTGCCTTGAAGCTCCTCAATAGGAACGCCTCGTTCTTCGGCAAGCGCCACATACAAAGACAGCAGCCACATCGATGTACCGTTAATGGTCATTGATGTGTTTACTTCACTGATATCTATTTGATCGAAAAGAATCGCAAAATCATCAAGGGTGTTAATGGGAACCCCAACCTTACCAATTTCTGGCTTTGCGATATCTTCTTCAGAGCTATACCCACATTGAGTGGCGAGATCAAAAGCAATACTCAAACCGGTCTGACCTTTGGCTAAGTTATTGCGATACAGCTCATTGGATTTACGTACATTCGTGTGACCGGCGTAGGTACGAAAAATCCACGGGCGATCAGTGGTAACGTTGCCATCTTTATCGGTGAGTTGATGCTTTTGCGTATCAGTCATGGGTATATTCCTAATTAAGCTTGACGCTTCTTGATGACAAGGCGGCGTTCAATTTCGAATATTTTGTCGGTAATCTTTTCTTTGCCGAGACCTTTTTTGTTATTTTCTTTGATAAATAGGTCTGTTCCGTGCTTTTCAAGTGCTGCTGCAGCGGTAATATTTTTGACACCGATAAATTGGATGGTGATGATGCTTGCAACATCGGCGAGCTCTGCAGGCGCATCTTCAATTTTTAGCACATGAGAAATTGCGGAAACGGTGTCGCCAGCGATAGCAGGTTGGGTGTGGTAGCCTTCAGTGAATCCAAGCTCCCACAGTGTGTTCTCGGTAATGTCTCGACTAGCCAGGCCTTCGAGCCAAGCATAGACCAATCCACCATAAACAATTGGATTGCCACTCATTTTTCCGCTGAGGCTTTGGCTAAATACCTGGTCGTAATGCAGTGGGTGAGTGTTGCCCACTTGATAGGTCAGGCTGAAGTGCTCGTCTGTGATAGTGCGTCCATTGTTGTGAACGATGATGTCACCCGCAGAGAAATCTTCTGCATAGGTGTTCCACCCAGTGACGCTTTTAGGAACATGGCGTAGGGCTGTTGCAAGACCGCTAGGAAGATTAACTGAGGCGCTTTCTTGCCAAGGGAACGTGGGTGTTTCACCCTCGGCTAAAGGGGTGGTAGGTAGGCGATCACCGCGATAAGCCACCATGAGTTTGCGCTCGTATTGCAGTACCACTTCGTCATGTTGATTAACACCCAGTGTACGAATAGTGGCAATGCCAGGCTTGTCTTCGCCGCGCTCTTTGCGATCGGTAACCATGGTCATGGCACGGATCGTATCGCCCGAATATACCGGAGCAAGAAACTGTGCGTCGTAATAACCTAGGTTGGCGATGACTTTTTCTGAATCGTTTTGAACGCCGAGCGATAGGATGACGTTAAACACCATTTGAGGTGACGCGGGTATACCGGAGAACCCATGGGATTTAGCATATTCCAAATCCAGATATAATGGATTGCACTGCATAAAGGTGCGAGAAAAATTGTCTATCTGCGCTTGAGTAAATGTGTACCCTCGTGGATGAACAAATACTTGACCCGGTACGTATTCTTCTAAGAATCGACCGTATTGAGGGTGCCGTACGTTGTTCAATGAGGCTTCAATATTTGGGGCGAGTTCTTGTTGGGCTTCGAACGTAATTGTCATGATGTATTTGTTCCGTAAATAGAGGATTAGGTTGGAAGAAAAGGGCGGTGAGCTAGAGAATACCTCACCGCCAACGATGGAACGTTGCGAGTTATTCGGCGCCTTCCACTAGCGCTCTTGCAATCACTTTGATCGCAAGAGTTTCTTCTGCACCTTCAAAGATAGAGAGTACACGGGAGTCTATATAGAAACGGCTTACTGCACTTTCTTCCGCATAACCCATGCCACCATGGATTTGCATTGCTTCACGACAGAGCCATTCAGAGGATTTACAGGAGTACAACTTAACCAGGCTGGCTTCCATCTGGCCTTTGCCTTCATCCATTAAGCGCGCAACGTGATAGGTAAATTGTCGTGATACTGACAGTAACATAGCCATGCGAGCAATTTTAAATAAGGTGAGTTGGTATTCTGCGATTGGCTTGTCAAATACCACACGTTCTTGAGCATAAGACAGGCCTTTTTCAAACGCTGCTTGCATTACGCCCGTGGCGCGTGCTGCCGTTTGAATTCTTCCGCCGGCGAACCCTGCCATCGCATAATAGAATCCTTTTCCGATGCCATCTTCGCCACCAATAACGTGGCTATCTGGAACAAAGACGTTATCGTAAAATACAGTGTATGAATGCATGCCGCGATAGCCGATTGTTGGAATCGCCTTACCGGTGAGTTTTCCACCTTGCTCTTGGACATAGTTAAACTCATGGCCATCGGTGGCGTCTTTTTCCACCAAGAACATGCTTAGTCCGCGGTGGCCCGCTTTGGGGTCAGAGTTGGTTCGGGCAAGCGTCATTAGTACGCCTGCTTTACCGGCAAAAGTACACCAGGTCTTTTCACCGTTAAGAATCCAGCCACCCTCTGTTTGTGTTGCCTTTAGGCTCATTTTGGCAACATCCGAACCGAAGTTTGGCTCGGTAACGGCAACGGCGCACAGTGGTTCTGCTTGTGCTAGTTTTGGTAGCCAATGTTGTTTTTGTTCTTCAGTGCCGCCTTTGAGAAGGGCGCGAGACAATATCTCTGGGCGAGTAATTAAACTCCCGGCACCACCGAGAGAGCCGCGTGACAACTCTTCAGTTACTACGATCATTCCGAGATTATCTTCCTGGTCATCAGGTTGAATACCACCATATTGCATAGGGACAGATAGTCCGAAGCATCCGAGTTCTACTAGAGGCTTCAGGATTTCATCTGGAATGATAAGGTCTTTCGTGTGTATTTCTTCTGCCAAAGGCATAACGATATCTTCGGCAAATTGTTTAAAGCTATCACGCATCATGTGCTTTTCTTCATCAAGCATATAGTCGCCGACGTGCCCGTCGTGAGAGAGCACTAGCTTAGCAAGTTCGGCCATTTTCTCGGCGCAGAGATGCTCATTGATAAATTCATCAATATCATCAGAGTCGATAGTTGACGCTAGACTCGCACGATCAAACCCAAAACCTGCGCGACGAGTGCTGATTCTTGAACGGCAATTTTGCAATGTTTCGGCGGCAAACTGAAGAGTGATAAGCTCTTCAGTTTTAGCACCAGCATCACCTTTGTCAGCAAGAATGGTTTGGTAGTAACCGACCATTACGTTAGCCGCCGAAATTTCAGCGGCACAATAGGCCGCGTCATAGGCAACCAATTGATGATCATCTAGCTTTTCTGTAGAAACCTTACCATCCACGACAGTCTGCGATTTTAGGAAACTTAGCGCACTGTTAAGTGTGCTGTTGGCAATCGCGAGTAATGCCGTTGCTTGTTCAATAGGTGATGCCATTATTTATTCCCCAGCAGTTTATTTAGTGCGGTTTGCAACAATATGAACGAATGAACGTGAACGTAACTCGTCCATAGTGATGCCCGTTGCTGTTGCTTCTTCTTCAGTGATTGCACCGCAGGCGATACCACGCAAGAAGAAATTCAACAGGCCCTGGCCAGTTGCGGCGTCGTCAAAGGTGTTGCCTACTAAAGTGGCTTGAGCAGCCTTGTTGATGAAAGCAGAAAGTCGCTTAGAGGCATCAGGTAGGCCTTCAAGGAAGTAGCTATAAACAGCGGCATAACGAATAGGAAGTTGTGCAGGGTTAAGGTCCCAGCCTTGATAATATGCATGCTCTAATGAGTGACGTACATTATCAAAATGCAGCTTCCATGCACCGTGTACTACGCGTGTATTTTCCAATACTTGCTCATTGGAGAGAGGAGCGTCTGGCGTCGCTCTGTGTGGGCCGATAGGCATCGATGTGGTTGCGCCGTCACAGATAGTGATACCGGTACCCGCTAATGATACCTGGATAACATGGCGTGCAAAATCACACGAAGGATGTGTATGAGTTTGGTAAGCAGCAGTGATGTTACAGGTTGCGGTGTAATCATAGGTTCCGAATATTGCAGAACGACAACGGCCATTGGCGGCTTGAACTAACTTATAGACTTGATTGTCGCCAGCGGGGTCAATGATTGATTGTGTTGTCTCGATCATGATTTCTAGTTGGATTGAGTTTTTTTCGTATCCACACTTTTCTTCAATCACATCAAGCAGGTTGGCTAACGCCGTCACTTGCTCAGGGTGAGTCACTTTAGGCAGAGTGATAATAAAGTTGTTCGGTAGTTTGGCACCGTTAACTTCTGCTAAACGTGTTAAAAACAAATCGAGAGTACGTACAGAGCGTTCGCGGCATTCTTCAGTGAAGGTCTTGATTCGGATACCAATAAAAGGAGGTAGATTACCTTCTTCAATGCCTTTCGCGACTTCTTCAGCACAGCGCACAGCATCTGCATCTTCTTCTTCGTCTGGACGGTTTCCGTAGCCATCTTCAAAATCTATTCTATTGTCTTCAATAGGCTCGTTCTTCAGTTTTGCTACGATGCGTTCATATACTGTGTAGGCTAACCATGCGGCCGGATTGATGTCTTTCATTGCGGCGGTATCTTCGGCACAAGCGGTGCCTAGAATTGCAATTTCTGCCTCTGAGGACGGTAATATATGTGCATTAGGAAAGCCCACTACTTTTGCAAGCGCGCAGAAATTTGGTGCAAACGTGTCTAAGTTACGTAACGCAATACCACCAAGCTTTTGTGCCGAACCCGCCTTAAAAAGATTCGCTCCGCCGTACACTGTGTGGACCTGCTGGCGATCAGAAGAATCTCCAGGGTAGGTTGCAGTGAAGTTAGCGTTGGAATCAGCCAATGTAGATAGAATTGGCTGAGTTTCAGCATCAGTTAGTGTCAGTTTCATCAAGTTACCCATTTTCGTAATTAAATAGAGTGTCTATATCGCGCCGCCGAATCGTATTGCCCAAATCGTCGCAGTGTTTCTTTTAAGATTATCCTTCGATAATCAGTCAAAAAAATGAAGATGTAGAATTGCGGCCGCATATTTTAGCTTCCGAAGAAGCATATGCATAGATTATAGAGCGACCGCCCAGTCATGCAATTGAGACGGGTAATTCTTTGGAAGTTGAGCGGTTTTATCTGCGGGGATTAAGAAAGGAATAAGCATCTTGCTATAAGATCAAAATAATCGTTCGAAAAGTGATCATGTTTCGCTATTATCCATTTTCCTTTTCCTCAGCCGCCAGGATGTAGACATGACCGACGTAGTGAGTCAACGTGAACTCTGTTTGTCTGTTTCAGTTATTCCCCCATTTCCGTCTGATAATCAATATACGCCAACCCTTTCGGCGGTAGGATTGAAGCATAAACGTTGCCGTTGTCAGATTAAGGCGCGTACGCGAATGCGACGCCTGAAAAGGTAATTTTTGCCTAGGTTCTCAATGATTTGCTGAAACACTGTTATTATTCCGCTATAAGTATCTTTTTTAGCGAACATAATAGGGTGATGGTGTGGAATCTTCTCAAATAACGGGTATGCAACGAGTGGTGGATCAGCTGGATGATGACCAGGAGTTGTTGAGCGACCTTCACACCATAAGCGATTTTCTTCGTTGGACCGTGAGTCGGTTCCACCAGGCCGAGGTTGCATTGGGTCACGGTTATGATGATCCGTGGGATGAAGCGGTAGCCCTGGTGTTACATGCCCTGCATTTGCCAATGGATGTAGATCCAGGTGTAAAAGACAATAGACTTACCACTACGGAAAAGCGCGAAGTAATAGCGCTTATCCGTGAGAGGTTGATTGATCGAAGGCCAACAGCCTATATAACAGGGACATCTTGGTTCTGTGGTGTGCCATTTTTGGTGGATCAGCGAGTGTTAATTCCGCGTTCGCCGATTGGTGAGTTGATCGAAAATCAATTTGAACCTTGGGTTGAGCCTGAGAATGTCGAGAGTATTCTCGATATGTGTACAGGCAGCGGGTGTATTGGTATTGCGGCAGGAATGGCGTTTCCAGAGGCAATGGTCGATTGTACGGACTTGAGCGAAGACGCCCTCGATGTGGCGGAGAAAAATATTGAGCTCCATGGCATGGATGGGCAAGTGAATTTGGTCTATTCAGATCTATTTGAAGCGTTAGAAGGCCGCAGCTACGACATCATTATCAGTAACCCTCCTTATGTCGATCAGCCAGATATGGACGCTTTGCCTGATGAATACCATCATGAGCCCCGCATGGCGCTGGAAGCAGGCGCAGATGGATTGGATTTAGTACGTATCATGCTGGCTAATCTATCTAGGCATTTGAATCCAGGCGGTATTGCAGTGATTGAAGTAGGGAACTCTTGGGAGGCATTAGAAGAAACCTATGCCAACGTGCCTTTTACCTGGTTAGAGTTTGAAAGGGGTGGCCATGGTGTATTCTTGCTAACTAAAGAACAAATTGATCATTATCAGGCCGACTTGGTCGAGTAGAGGCTTGGTAGAGTCGGTACACCTGGGTATAATGCCCGGCTGTGTATTTATTCCTATTTTTGATATCGGTTAAGGCTAAGAAAACATTATGGCAGGCAATAGTTTTGGTCAGTTATTTCGCATCACGACCTTTGGTGAAAGCCATGGTGAAGCCCTTGGATGTATTGTTGATGGTTGCCCTCCAGGCATGGATCTGTGTGAAGCTGATTTACAAACGGATTTGGATCGCCGAAAACCCGGTACATCTAAGTATTCCACGCAGCGGAAAGAGCCTGATCAGGTGCAAATTCTATCGGGAGTGTTTGAAGGTAAGACTACAGGAACGCCTATTGGCCTATTGATCAAAAATACTAATCAGAAATCCAAAGACTATTCAGAGATCATGAATACCTTCCGACCAGGGCATGCTGATTATACCTATGAGCATAAATACGGTATTCGAGACTACCGTGGAGGAGGCCGCTCTTCCGCGCGTGAAACCGCGATGCGAGTTGCCGCTGGCGCTATTGCAAAAAAGTATCTCAAAGAAACTCAGGGTATCGATGTGCGCGGGTACGTTTCACAAATTGGCCCGATTAAACCAAAGACTATTGATTGGGATGTGGTATCGACAAATCCATTTTTCTCCCCTGACGCTTCAGTGGTACCTGAAATGGAAGAGTTGATTAACAAATTACGTAAAGCGGGGAGTTCTGTTGGGGCAAAAGTCACGGTTGTGGCCTCTGGAATGATTCCTGGGCTAGGGGAGCCTATATTTGATCGCCTTGATGCGGAGCTTGCGCATGCCTTGATGAGTATTAATGCCGTAAAAGGCGTAGAGATTGGTGATGGATTCGAGTGCGTCAGTCAACAGGGTGAGCAGCATCGTGATGAGATGACACCAGAAGGCTTTTTGAGTAATCATGCAGGCGGGATACTCGGTGGGATTTCCTCTGGTCAAGATTTGATTGCCCACATAGCACTAAAGCCAACATCTAGCATGCTATTACCGGGAAAGAGTATCAATAAGCAGGGAGAAGTAGTCGAAGTCGTGACTAAAGGGCGGCATGACCCGTGTGTTGGTGTGAGGGCTACCCCAATAGCTGAAGCAATGATGGCTTTGGTGGTGATGGATCACTTGATGCGCCATCGCGCGCAGAATGCAGGTGTAACAACTGACACGCCTGTAATCCCAGCGTCTGTTGAATAGAACCCTTTTTAATAGATGACAGATGTTGGCAGTAAAACCATAAATGAGACTAGCCCGGCAGCGGTTCCTTATTGGAGCTTGTCGGGCTTTTATTTTTTCTACTTTAGCTTGTTGGGGGCACTGCTGCCTTATTGGGGATTGTACCTAAAGGATGAAGGGTTCAGCCCAATAGAGATTGGTCAGTTGATGGCTATCTTGATGGGGACTAAGATCATTGCTCCAAATATCTGGGGGTACCTCGCAGATAAAACGGGGCGCAGAGTGCGCATTATTCGTTGGGGAGCAGCCTTAACGACGGTGTTTTTTTCCACGATATTCTTTCAACCCGATTTCTGGGGTTATGCCTTCTTAGTGGCGTCATTTACGTTTTTTTGGAATGCCATACTCCCGCAATTTGAGGTGGTGACGTTAAATTCGTTGCAAGATCGTCAGCATGAATATAGTCGCATTCGTGTCTGGGGCTCAATAGGGTTTGTGTTCACTGTGGTTGGGTTTGGCTGGGTGTTTGATGTTTCGTCTGTAGGGATGCTGCCCTATTATTTGGTTACAATGATGGCGCTTATTTGGTTGAGTAGTTTGTTTGTTGCTGAGCCTCCAGCAGTACCTATTAAGAAAAAAGAAGAGACGAGTTTTTTACATCAACTTAATCGCGGTCCAGTGATCGTCTTTTTTATAGTGTGTTTTTTAATGCAGGTATCTCACGGACCTTATTACTCGTTCTATTCGATATTTATGGAAGAAAGTGGATATAGCAAGGTGGCTATTGGATGGTTGTGGGCTATTGGGGTGATCGCGGAAATTCTCATTTTTATGGTGATGCATAAATTGATGGATCGCTATTCGTCGGCATTTTTGCTGGCATTTAGTTTAGCGCTAGGTGCTCTGCGTTGGTTGCTAACAGCACTGTACCCTGAGCAAGTGGTGCTGGTGGTGTTTTCTCAAATTTGCCATGCAGCTACATTTGGTGTTTTTCATGCGGTGGCCATTCACTGGGTTCAACATCACTTTAGTGCGAGATCTTCAGGTCAAGCCCAAGCTTTTTATAGTGCGTTGAGTTTTGGTGGGGGCGGAGCGGTGGGTTCCTTTCTGGCGGGTATTATGTGGGAGGACTTTGGTGGGGAATCTTCATTCTATATTGCTTCACTTGCCTGTGGGCTTGGCGCGATATTAGCGTGGTTTAAGTTACCTAAAGCTGTGGTTTGAATTTTTTGAGAGTGTGATTATTCAAAACTATATTTTATAGATTTAACGTTAAGGAAGAACGTATTTATGCAAAGTAGTGCGATTACATCAGATTGGAAGTCATATCATGGCTGGGCCAATAAGAAGATTAGATCCAGTGTTCAAGGAGGGATGCTTGTTCGTTGGATTATGGCAATAGGTTGGGCGTTTCCCACAGCGCTTACACTGCCGTTAATTTCTCTGGTAATAGAGGAAAGAAACCCTGCTGGGGTGTTGGTGTTAATATTTCCATTGGTAGCTGTCATACTTTTTTACAGAGCGTTGTCGCCGGTAATAGGTGAGGCGCGTTTTGGACAGGTTGTTTTCGAAATGTCTCCCTACCCGGGAATTGTCGGCGGCCAAATTGGAGGGAAGATTAAAGGTCCTTTGTTTTCGAAAATAATCCAAGCTCAGCCGAATACAAAATTTAGAGCATCATTGTGTTGCATGCACTTTTATACTTCGAGAGTAGGGTCGGATGAGACCACCCATAATGATACCATTTGGTCAAAATCCATAGAACCAACAGTTATCCTTGACGCTAACGAATCATGCTTGGCATTGAGTATTGATACCCCTGAAAAATTACGGGGAGCCGATTTGAATCGTAATTTCAATCATTACTATTGGCAGTTGACAGTGAGAGGGGAAATGAGAGGGGTCGATTTTGTTCGACAGTACAATTTGCCAGTCTTTAAAACGGCCATAGAAGACTCAAAAGTAGCGTAGAGTGAACACGGTACTTTGTTCGCTGAATAATTAAGTCAAACCGCCATGTAAATTAGTCAACTTACATTTAGACAGCTGGAGTATCCACACTTGATACTCGGTGTTGCCACATCCTAGTGGTTGTATTGGGAAGGACGGAGGAGAATTTCTCCCGCAAGATCAGTTCTTACCGTTGGCGATGGGTTTCCTTCTGTCCTTTCTTATCTGTACCTCTAATTTTCGATGATTCACCCTCTCCTGATTTTGTTGAGAAGCTTCTAGACGTTTTATAGTTGCTATGTAGAAATCTCTCTCAAATAGCTATATGACATTTTGCATAGATGGGAACATATTTTATCTTGGTATTGTTGTGGTGCATCTATCGCCAATAAGGCCTGCACTGGGCCTACCATTGCCGTTGAAACCGTAAATGTTGCGGTTATTGGGTCCTCAAAGTGTGCATCACTTGCGCTGGAAAGTAATCCGCAAATGGATGCTTGGGAGCGTTGCATGAGTGTTGTTACCATTTGCCCACCTTCAACTTCTGAGGCTACCGCATAGAGTGCCTTTGACGCCTCAGGGTGTGAGAACTTGGCGTTAAAGAATGCCTTGATGAGGTTGGTGGTCATGACCTCTAGTGTTTTATGTCGGTTTTCATCACAGGCCGCTTCTACAAACTCAGTCACTTCTACTAAGTGTTTTTCTAACACTGATGATATTAAGCTCTGCTTGTCACCAAAATACTGATAGAGAGTACCGACAGACACGCCTGCGCGGTCAGCAATCTTAGTCGTCGTTAGTTTGCTTGGACCTTGGCTCAGTAAAACCTGAATAGTCGCTTCAAATATTGCATCTACGGTATGTGTGGATCGGCTTTGGGCCGGTGATTTGCGGGGTTTGAAGCGCTCTTTCTTGGGTAGCATGGAATGCGAATACTCTCAAATAGTTAACTAATTTACCATTAACATAGTAACAGACGTTAGATGGTTGGGTAGCAAGACAGTTTAATTAGGGAGTTAGGAATATGAAAACGTATATTATTACGGGTGCTACAAGTGGACTTGGGCTTTCAATCGCAAAGTCGCTGGCTAAAGATAAGGAGAACCAGGTTGTCTTTGCTGTCAGGGATGTTGTTAGGGGGAAGATTTTGGCGGACACGTGTGGGGTGAACTGTTCAGTGATGCCATTAGATCTATGCTCTATGCGCAGTGTTGATGATTTTATCGCGTCTTGGCGGGGGAGTATTGCTGGCCTTATTAATAATGCGGGCGTGCAGATTGTTGGTGATACTCGATTTACTGATGACGAGCTTGAAGAGACCTTTGTCGTGAATCATTTGGCCGCGTTGAAACTGACCCAAGGGTTGCTCCCGTACATGCACCTGGGGCGGGTGCTTTTTATTGGTAGTGGAACGCATAACCCCAAGAGTATTACTGCCAGGTTGTTTGGTTTTCGAGGGGCTCGGTTTGAATCGATTGAGCAGTGCGCGAAGGGAAGTGGTAATGGTGGAAGCAAAGGTGACTCCTCTCGACGGCTGGGTATGGATCGGTATGCCACGTCGAAATTCCTAAATATGGTAACAACCATTGAATTTTCCCGCAGGGTGTCTGGCACGAAGGTGTCCTTTTTTTGTCTAGATCCTGGGTTGATGGCGGGAACGGGGTTGGCAAGATCAGCACCATTGCTGGTTCAGTTTCTATGGGTCAATATCTTACCCTGGTTGGCGAAAGCGCTGCCTGATACCAGTACAGCGGAACGCTCTGGTCATGCTGCGGCTTGGATAATGACTTCTGCTGAACTGGAAGAAAAGACGGGTGTGGTGTTTTCTTATGATTGTAAGCCTGCCAAAAATGTTTGGTCTCGCGTATACGGGGCTGAATTGGGGCAGTCTGTCATGGATGACTCAATGAACCTGCTGAGTACAGATAGCGTAACGTTGGTGGTCTAATCGTATTAGTTTTAATATTAGAAGTTTCTACATTAGTGATTGCTAATATATCGGGGCGTGACGTAGTATTAGTCATAAGGAGATATTTATGACTAATACTGAGCTAGACGGGTTGGCGGAAAATGCATCGAGGGCAGCGGCGTTACTAAAGGCGATGAGTAATGAGAAGCGCCTTATGATTTTATGTTCTTTACAAGAGGGGGAGATGTCAGTTAGCCAATTGAATGAAATTGTTCCTTTGTCGCAGTCTGCGCTGTCTCAACACTTGTCTTCTTTGCGTAACGCGAATTTGGTATCGATACGGCGCGACTCGCAAACAATTTATTACCGTATTCAGGGTGATGCAGCGACGAAAGTTATCATGGTACTCAAAAATATATATTGTCCGGAATAGCATAGGTTAAGGCATTCAATGATATTACTGATTGGCGTTCTTATTGGTTTAGTGCTTGGGCTTACCGGGGCCGGAGGCTCGGTTTTCTCAGTGCCGTTGCTAGTCGGGTTGTTAAAGTTGGAGCCACAAAAAGCGATTGGCATATCACTTGGTGCTGTTGCGGTAAGTGCGTTATATGGCACAGTAATTCGTATCAAGAATAATACCATCCAATGGCGACCGGCTCTTGCGTATTCCATGGTTGGGGCGGCCTTCGCGCCACTTGGAAATATGATGAACGAGCATGTTTCCGGCAAATCCCTGATGCTGTGGTTTAGCGGGCTAGTGGTAGTGGTTGCTTGGAATATGTGGGTGTCAGCCAATCGGAATCCAGGAGATCAGGGTGGGGTGAGGGCAATATCCCTTGGAAAAATGTCAGTCGCACAGTGTCCGGCTCCCAGTAGTGAAAAGCGTCCGTTTAGCGTGTCTTGTTTTTTCTGGATGATCATAGGCGCAAGTGCGACTGGCATGTTATCGGGTTTGTTTGGCGTGGGTGGGGGATTTGTCGTTGTACCGATCTTGATGTTCTTGATGGCATTCACCATTGAACAAGCAATTGCTACCTCGCTGGTGATTATCGCGCTAATCAGTACGACGGGTTTCTTGGGGTTTGTTTTGAACCATCCCAGCATGGACCTTCTCCTGTTTAAAGATGTGGCCTTGGGTGGGGTGATTGGTATGACCATCGGGGGCTTCGTCGCTAAATGGGTGGCTGGTCCAAATCTGCAAAGAATTTTTTCGATATTGATGATTCTCATGGCGATATTTACTGTGTGCACACAACTATTTTTATAGGGGGATATTATGTTGCTTCGGCAGTTATTTCATCACGAAACGTATTCGTTTACCTACCTTATTGCGGACAGGGATAGTGGGGTTGCCGCTATCATTGACCCTGTGCGTGACGATGTAGAAAAATACCTACGGTTGGTCGCAGAGTTGGGTGTTGAACTAAAATTTGCGCTGGATACCCATGTGCATGCTGATCATATTACGGCGCTGGGTCGGCTTAGAGAATTGACTGGCTGCACAACCTATCTAGGGAATCGTGAGCAGGTACATTGCGCGGATTCTGCGTTAGAAGATGGAATGAAAATAACGTTGGGAAGGTTAACTGTAATGGTTATGTATACTCCTGGCCATACTGATGACTCGTATTGTTTTTATATTGATGACGGCGTTGAAAAACGAGTATTTACCGGGGACACGCTACTAATTCGAGGTACCGGCCGCACTGATTTTCAAAACGGTTGTGCAGCTAATTTATATGACAGTCTTCATCAGAAAGTGATGTTACTTGAGCCGGCAACGATTGTTTATCCTGGCCATGATTATAACGGGTCTTCCACCTCAACGATTGACGAGGAAAAACACTGTAATCCACGGATCACTATTGATAGTAAGGAGGCATTTGTTTCGTATATGAGGGATTTGAATCTATCGCAGCCTGGAAAGATAGATATCGCAGTGCCTGCAAACCAACGTTGTGGGCGGGAGTAACTATGGATTTGATAGTAATTACGGATTCGATAGTAGGTGGCTTGTTTATCGGCGTGGCTGCGGTAACGCTCTATGTCTTTCTCGGCCGGGTTGCGGGAATTAGCGGAATTACTTGGCAGGCGGTAGCACTTGAAAATGAGATTTCAGCCAACATTTGGCGCTGGTGTTTTATCGGAGGGTTGATAATGGGACCTTTGCTATTAGGGATGCTAGGGTTGGGGAGTGACTATGAGTCGCTAAATAGATCGCCCATTATTGTGTTGGTTTCCGGCGTGTTGGTCGGTGTGGGCAGCAAAATAGGGTCTGGTTGTACTAGCGGGCATGCCGTTTGTGGTGTTGCGCGTCTTTCTAAGCGCTCGATTGTTGCGACGGCATGCTTTATGTCCTCCGGCATATTGACCGCGACCACGCTGGGTTTGTTGAGTGATGCATCATGAATTCCGTAATGCGTAGTGTTGTGGCGCTGATATCGGGTTGTCTTTTTGGTACAGGGTTGGCTGTGTCGGGAATGGTTGAGAGTCAAAATGTGATTGGTTTCCTTAACGTGGCGGGAGACTGGAATGGGTCATTGATGATTGTAATGGTGATGGCGCTCGGGGTAACCAGTGTGGGATTCGCAATGTCTACGATACTCCATACACCTTTGTTAGCGGAATCATTTTTGTGTCCGAGAAAAAATACGATAGATAAAAGACTCATTGTCGGAGCGATAGTATTTGGCATTGGTTGGGGTGTCGGTGGGTGGTGCCCGGGGCCTGCAATTTCATCTCTGAGTTATGGCGATTCGGACGCAGTGTTGTTTGTTTGTGCGATGTTATTGGGTATGTGGATAGTCGATAGGGTAGAAGGAAGAATAGGCTAAGGCCGGTCAGATCAAGTATGTGAATTTATTGGGGATAACTGAGGTCACCCTATAGTGATACAATGGTCACAGGGTGATAAAAAAGTGCTCCATTGCCGTCGATGCCCATTTGTTTGTATACAATATTGACAAAGTCACGTTAGGTTTAGATAAATAGGAAGTAGAAATGTCCGATCATTTGTTTTGTTACGGCACCTTGATGGAGCCGAGAATACTTGAGGCAGTAACCGGAAAGCAGCTCATGTTACAAAAAGCAGAGCTGGAAGGTTATGCTCGCTATTTGGTTAAGGGAGAGGACTACCCTGGTGTTGTGCAAGAATCTGGTGGCTTGACCGAAGGAAAGCTATGTCTGGGTATTACCGCCAGGGATCTAAAAATTATAGATCGTTTTGAAGGTGACCTATATCGTCGACAGCTCGTGAGAGTTAAAGCAGCCTATAATAGAACAGTTAACGCATGGTGTTACGTTGTGCCTAGGCGAGCTTCAATGCGATTGTCAAAGCAGGGCTGGGAATTGGATGATTACAGGGATAAATTTATGCGAAGGCATGGGATGTAGATAGGGAAATAGGCATAGCAACAGTAAAATACGCTTGTTTGTTGCTATGCCTAATTTTGAGTAAAGATGTTATTTGTAACGATTAAAAATTGTAATTCACGCCGATGCTACTGACAAAAATCTCATCTTTTTCGATGATCGAGCTATCAGTGATTCCATCACCTAATTTGATATAGTGTGCATTTAGATTCAGATCCCAATGGTTAGTGATTTCGTATCGACCTCTCACTCCTGCGTACACATTGGTAGCGGCATCGCCTTCATAGGCTGTTCTGTCAGTGGTAGCTTCAGATTCACTTACCCCAAAGAAATGATCTACTTCTTGCGCGCTCATCCAATTGACACCGATCATCGGGTTGATATTCCAACGATTTAATGGGATATCAAAAACGTAGTGGGCATCAAAGGACATGCCCGCATGCTCGCCAGTTATCTCATCTAACGCGGCTATTTTGAGGCGCCCTATATTGCTCGAGTGCATGACGTAAAACCCAGCATTGAGCGTGGGGTCACGTTCTTCAATGCCTGCTAGTTTCTCGTTATTGTCATAGTTGTCATCATCTGAGAGGAACGAGCCTTTTCCGGTGAGTAAAATACCGGTACTTACACCATTGTTACGTAAGAGGGTAAGGCCTAACTCGCCATCTTTCGCAAAAAATCGTTCTCCTCTATATTCAATGTTAGGGATAACAAATCCCTCTGTTGAGTCCTCATTCAAAAACGGGTTTTCGATGGCGCCGATTGTGCCACCGACTACCCATTTACTCTTGCTGTCTCCTGGCCCGATCGCATCACTCACTCTGTCTTCTGTAGCAATAGTTAATGTTGGAGCTAAAACAGCAGAGATTGTCGCGATTAACTTCATTGTTTTGGCGCGTTGTATATTCATCTTAGTATCCTTTGTTTGATTCCTTGGTAAGTGTTGAAACCAGTATACTAAGGCGAACTTAATCTAATCTTGCGGGAACCTTAACAGTAGATTAACGGCAGTTATTGGTACATTAATCGATGGATTCTCTACATTCGTAAATAATTGCCCAAGGTGAGTATATCGAAAAGTAGGGGGATGATACGCTTGCGAGGCCGTTTAGAAAGGTGCGTTTGACGGTGACTGTATCCCATTGTTGATTGGCGCAATTGTAGGTGACGTCTAATGGCGGACTTATTTCAATCAGGCCATTAAATGCAAGGTGGTGCCATTTTTCACGGACAACAGTCTCATCCATTTTGGGGCCGTTAACGAAGTGCATAGTGCTGCACCCGCTGGAGAGTAGAACGAATATGACGAGGATAGTGTTTTTCATTGTGTCGACTCTTTGCACCAGATGCGCGCGGTTCTAGGGGCGTAAATCCCAAGTGTAAAAAGGATGCCTGCTGAATCGATAATTGAGTGTACCGCTTGGATCTGTTCTACACCCTTTCCGTTACAGACTTCTCTGACATTGATCCAATGCTCACCTTTAAAACCCCACCACCAATAGGTGTGGCGCTTGTCGTAATCGGGGGTGCGGGTTGCTTCTCTTGCGCCGTCTGTTCGGATGGAGACTGTTGAGCAACTCCATAAACACACACACAATATTAGTAGGCTAAACCGCTTCATGATATTGATCCTTGCTGTGAAAAAGTGATGGTGAATATAGCGCCGCCTAAGGGTGAGTGATTTGCGCTTATAGATCCGTTGTAGCTAGTAACGATGTCATAGACAACTGCTAAGCCGATGCCTTGCCCTAATCCTTGGCAGTCTAGTCGTTCACCGCGAGTAAATATTACCTGTGTTGCTGCTTCACTAATACCTGGACCGTCATCTTCAACGGTAATGATGAGCTGGCAGTCAGAGTAGTTGACATTGAGTTGTACCGCGGATTGGGTGTGTTTATAAGCGTTATCGAGTAGATTTCCAAGTATCTCCATTAGGTCATTCTCGTCTCCTCGAAAGGATGCGTCGGAATCGACATTTGTAGTGAATTCTACGGATTTATCACGGTATATTTTGTCCATTGCGTCAACGACTAGCCCCAATACTGTTTCTATGTTGGTTCCTTGGTTAACTATGGTGTGGCTAGAAATTACGGCCCGACGAAGTTGATACTCAATACTGTTATCTATACGAAAAATCGCGTCGAGAATAGATCTGTTTTCAGGTAGGTCGGATATCTCACTGCGTATGATCGTCATTGGGGTTTTTAAGCTATGGGCTAGGTCAGCCATGCTGGATCGGTAGCGCTCGCGTTGGCGGTGTTCTTTATCTATTAGGGAGTTTACATTATGCGTGACGCCTTTTAACTCCTTAGGGTAGTCCGTAGATAACACCGTTAGGGAACCTATCTCCATGTCATTTATTTCATCTTCTAATTTCTTTATTGGTTTAAATGCTTGCTTAAGCGCTAGATGCTGCCCAATTAATACAGCGGCAGTGATAATTAGAAAACCTAATGCCAACGAAATTTGGAATCGATATAAATCCGCTTTGATAACAGACTCATCTTCTGCAACCACAAAAGTATACTCATGTTGAGCACCATATTCTTCCCAAGCTACTTTGTATGAGATGGTCAAATAAGGAGTACCACCAAAGTGTTGTTTATCCAAAAGCCATTGACCTGTGGCAAGGGTAGGGGGCGATGTGATTACGGGGTCGATAACGGAAAGTGAGTGCCATACCTGTTGCTTGTTACTATTGACTACCATTGCCCACAACCCTGAATTTTCGGTGTTAAAGCGTGCGTTATGTAAAATTGGAGGTACTGTTAGCGCCCCTTGGTTAAATTGAGATACGGATAGTAGGGTGTAGATATGAAGGCGTAGTTTGTCTTGAGCTGATTTTTCGAGTTCTTTTACAAAACTCATGTAGACCACCGTTGCACTCATAAGCATAACTAGCACTACAATTAGTGCAGTGTGGCTGAAGAAACGCTTTTTTAAGGAGGCCGTTGTTGTCATTCTAGAAGCTCTTGAAGCGATAACCACGACCGCGTAAAGTTTCAATTGGTTTATGGGTGTTGTCTGGATCCAGTTTTTGGCGAATGCGAGCTACAAGCACTTCGATTACATTGCTATCTCGGTCTATATCCTCTTCGTATAAATAGTCGCTGAGTGTGCTTTTCGATGTGACTTTATTGGGGTTAAGCATAAAGTACTGAATCAATTTATATTCAAAAGCCGTTAGGGTGATCGAGGTATCGTTAGCCCTTACTTCTTGGGTTTCCATATCCAATACATAAGGCCCTTGAGATAATTTAGAATTTGAATAGCCGCCGGAGCGTCGTAATAGCGCTTCTATGCGTGCGTTGAGTTCCTCAAATTGGAAGGGTTTTACGAGGTAGTCGTCTGCACCAGCTTTTAATCCATAGACTTTGTCCTGCCAGCTACTTCTTGCCGTTAGAATTAGAATGGGTTTGTTGTAATTTTCTTGTCTTAGCTTCTGAATGACTTCGATACCTGACATGCGGGGTAAACCTATGTCTACAATGGCCAAGTCATAGGGGTATTCCTGGGCTCGATACAAGCCTTCTTCCCCTGAGCTACTTGAGTCCACTTGATAGTTCGCTTTCTTAAGCTTGTTCTTTAGTTGCTCGAGCAACACTTCGTCATCTTCGATAATGAGTATTTTCATGGACTTGCCTTGATCGTATGTTTGTCTTGATCACTGGAAATATCGACCATTCTAATGACGCCATTACGGGATAGAATTTTTATCCGATAGGATAGATTGCCATTTTTCTCTATACGATCTGCACTTAGCACGGTCCCTTTGTGAGTAGATAGTGCTTTCTTTATTGCATCTCGCAGGGTGAGGGATTTTTCTGAGGCCTCTTTAGGTGGGGCAGATTTGTTCCCACGGGCTGGATTCATGACGGAGGAGTCTTGTAATTTCTCCTCTAACCAATTGGTCATAGGCATAACAAAACGCTCCACGCGTTTTGTTTGGGGCTCAACGGTGTCGTTAATCCAGCTGCTTTCTGGAGGGGCTGTGTTCTGCGACTCTTCTTCAGCGTAACTGAGTGCTGATAATAGGCAGATAAAAATGAAGAGTAATAAATTAATAGTTGTTTTCACTAAATTGACTAAGGCAAGCTGCTGATGACTTGGAGTATAAACTAAGTAGATTAACAGAAGCTTAATAAGTTACTAGGTTAGTTTGAGCGTTTACCTAATGTTGGTGGAGTTTGGGAGGAGCTAATTGCTAGTATTATCAATGAGTTGAGGTGTGTCTTGTTTCATGGGATTATAGGCTGGGCGTGTTTTGTACAATCTACACTATAATCTAGTTATTCAATAACTTGGTGAGAAGGTAGGGTTGTCTCTTAATGGGTAGAATTACAACTTATCTCCTTTTTGCATTGTTACTTGTCCCTTTCAGCGTGAAAGCGGTAGGCGTTGAATTGAACTCCTCAATACAACGCTATGATCTTGGCGTTTTTGCAGATTACCTTGAAGATCCCGGCGGGAGCTTGGAGATTGCAGACATTGTCTCTCCTCAATTAGAGGGGCAATGGGTTAAGAATCAAGACGATACGATGAATTTTGCTTTCTCGAGTAGTGTGTATTGGATCCGCGTAGACTTTCGGTCTGATTTCGATGGTGTTGACCCTTGGTTATTCGAAATAGCGTTTCCTTTGCAGGACTTTATTGATTTTTATGTCATGGAGGGGGAGAGGGTGATGTCTCTGGTTAAGACAGGAGACAGGCGCGAATTCGGAACACGGCCCATCGAGTATAGAAACTTCCTGTTTCCGCTTGTTGTACCCAAAGGCAGTCATAGGCAAGTGTATATTCGGCTTGCAAATACCGATGGTCTTCATGAGCCGTGTCCAATGATTCTTTGGAGTTCGACAGAGTTTACGTTGAAACACGGTGAGAGAAGTGTCGGTCTAGGGATCTATTTTGGCATTATGGTGGTGATGGCCTTTTATAATCTTTTTCTCTATGTGTCGGTACGGGATAAAACCTACCTATATTATGTAACCTATATATTCGGGTTTTCGTTCTGGTTGTTTTCATATTATGGTTTTTCCTTTCAGTATTTATGGCCAAATCACCCTACTCTTGGAAACCAGTCGACTATTGTACTGACAAGCTTTTGGGCTATTTTTATGGCCCAATTTGTAAGATCTTTTCTTCATTCAGCCGAGTATCTTCTATGGTTCGATCGACTGATGAAGGTCTATATATTTTGTATGATATTGACGATTCTGGTGAGTTTTTCGGGTAATTATTCAATAGGAATATTCTCTGTTATTGGTTTTGGGTTTCCCGCCTGCCTTGCGGGTATTGCGGCGGGTATCGTGAGCTGGCAATCTGGCTATAGGCCTGCTAGATTTTTTCTCTTAGCGTGGAGCACTTTGCTAATTTCGCTAACCATTTTTTGTCTAAAGATTGCGGGAATACTCCCGTCTCTATGGTTTATCGAGCGTAGTGTGCAAATTGGGTCCGCGATTGAAGTCATTCTATTGTCCCTTGGCCTTGCGGATAGAATCAACGTCCTCAAGAAGGAAAAAATTTCGGCTCAGAAAGAATCCATCGCGTCATATGAATCAAATCTGCGGTTAAGGAATGATTTTATCGCCTCCATAAGCCATGAATTACGAACGCCGATGAATGCCATTCTAGGCGGAATTGAAGTGGTAAATGAAAAAGAATACGGTGGTTTGGATAATCCCTTCGATATTATTCGCTCCGGCGCGCAAGATATGATGTCTCTCGTGGATGATATTCTAATTCATACTGAGATTCAGTCAGGTCAGCTTAAACTGGAACGACAAAGCGCTAAGGTCGGCGCGGCGATGGACAAGTTGGTGCATTACTATGGCTCTTTGTGTAAGGATCGTGGATTGACGTTTGAGCACAAAGTTGATGAAGATGTGCCCGCCTGGATAATTACCGATAGGCATAAACTGACGGTTGTTCTCACCAAGCTACTGGATAATGCTGTTAAGTTTACTGAAGCTGGTGAAGTTGGGTTAGCAATTTCAGTGGGTTATAAAGAAGGGAGTGCACAGATCCGATGCGCTGTTTCTGATAGCGGCCCCGGTATACCTAAAGAGAAGCATGAGCTTATATTTGATCCTTTTGTGCAAATGGAAGGGGGGTTTACTCGGCGCCACGGAGGAATGGGAATTGGGTTGTCAATTTGTCGGCGATTAGCAGAGTCACTTAACGGTTCTCTGGTAGTCGTGTCGGAAAAAGACAGAGGGAGTTGTTTTACCTTAACGTTTCCTCTGGAGCTGGGAGTGCAAGAGAAGATCAAAGAGATAGGGTTATTGCTGTCGAGTGATCTACCTATCTTGGTAGTTGAGGATAACCTCGTCAACCAGAAAGTTATCGTCAAAATGCTGGAAAAATTAGGGTTCAGCACACTCGTTGCGAATCATGGTGAAGAGGCAATTTCAATCCTAGAAGAGAATGTTCCTTCTCTTATTTTGATGGACTTACAGATGCCAATTATGGATGGTTTTAGCTGTACGTCTGTAATTCGACAATCGACTGGGGGTTATAAGGACATTCCAATTGTTGCCGTTACCGCTAATGTTATGGATGTTGATAGGGCTCGTTGTAGTGACATTAAAATGAATGACTTTCTTGAAAAACCAGTTAAGTTAAATGTACTTAGAGAATGTTTGTCAAAATATGTGGATTTTTAATGAGAAAAAGTACCAGGATGGGTATGGTGCGATTTGTTGGGTTGTATGGCAGACTGTGACGTGAATTACTCCTATGGATTTTAGTCATTACGCAAACTTTTCGCTCAGCGGGTTTTATTGAGTGAACTTAACAATTAACAGGAAATTGATTATGTATATTCTTACTCACGACGGAGATAAAGTTGGTACTACAAAATTGGAGAGAGGAGATCCTTCGACCCGCGCAGTATCTGGAGTATTCAACAACATAGGTGGAGCTAAAGCTCTAGCAGGTTGGATCAAAAGTATCGGTGGTGAAGAGGATGCTGGGGTGGTATTTATTACTTTGGATAAAACCTTTATCTTGATGAATGAAGCGGAAGAAATTGTTACATTTGGAGAGGGTAATCTAATTGCAGTGCCTGAAGATGATGAAGTATTTCTAGATATTACGGGATTGTCAGAGGATGACTATAAGGCCTACTTTGCAGGGCATATCTCTGCTATGGATGAGGGTAGCTAATCTATTCCTCTGGCGAAAAAGGGGCTGCGTTATGAAACCAACCCCTTCATTTTGTCTTTATGACCTATAAATTGCAAATATCACTACCGAAAAGGGCGGCGAGATCGCAGGTGGTACAGGCTTGCAAAGTGATAGATGCAATGATGAGGAACGCAATTTTTGTGATCTTTAGAGTCATGTGGCACCTTCTTATTATTGTTTGTTTTTTTGCTTTTCGAATGGACGTTTAATTGCTGAAATCATATATGCTCAACTGCTAATGGTCAATATATCTCTATTTGACAGAGGTTTAGCTTATTTTCTAATATTATTAGTACTGAATTCCAGATATATTGTCTCCGATAATGGTTGTGCTGTTTGGCGTGTATAGGCCCTGCTATCTCTGCGTTGTGGCTGCTTTTGGGCTAATCTTAACCTATCTTTGTCTACATGAAGCGCAAAAGATCAGATGGTAAATACCAAAACGGCTAGGGCAGGGTTATGCTTTCAGTGGTCAATATGTGTTCTGGCCCTAGTTTTTTCTATGGATGTACAAGCCCTATTTGTCGATAAGGGTGTTCGCCTTGATATATCTGATACTGTTGATTCCTACATTGACCTCACTAGCGAGGACTCTATTCAAGAGATTGTAAGCAACCCCGAGGTGTTTCAGGAGGGGCAGGGTATTAATTTTGGTTATCTGTCTGGCACCGTTTGGTTGCGTTTTTCGTTGAGTAATCATTTGGACCGATCTCAGTCGCTAAATTTGGAGGTAGGGTATAACCCATTAGATAGCGTTATCTTCTATCAGGTGCCAGACAGTTATAGCGGAGGGGGGCATATTCAGGAAGAAGCGCAAGGTGATATGATCCCGTTCGAGCAGAGGCGCCTGAAGTTGCGGGGAACATTTTTTGAATTTTTCATTCCTGCAAATAGTACATCCACTTATTATCTACGCATTGAATCTACAAGTAGTATTGCGGCCCCTCTCTATATTAGTGACGGCCATGCGATGAAGGAGCGGTTGGAAAATAACAATGTAGCCTTAGGTTTATATTATGGTGTGTTGCTGGGTTTGGGTGGATATAATCTGTTTTTATTTGTGTCTATGCGTACTCGCGCATACTTGTACTATGTTTGTGTGATTGTAACCTCTGGACTATTTTGGGCGACAATTGACGGTTATAGTTTCAAATACTTATGGCCGGATTCAGTCCGTTGGAATAGCCTGTCTGTTGTTGTTTTCTTGTATTCCATTGTTATATCAGCGCTGTTATTTAGTAGCGAATATCTTAACTTAAGAAAAGAGAGTCCTCGCAGTCAGCGACTGTCGTTGTCATTAGTGTTCCTGGCGCTTATTGGCATGGTGCTTTCTCCGATAATCCCAATCAGAGTCAGTTCCATTGTTATGTTGATACTGACTTTTATCGCCTGTTCGGCATTAATGTCATTCGGGATTATGCGTCTCAAACAAGGGTTTCGTCCCGCGCGTTATTTTGTCACTGCCTGGGCGTTGTATTTGTTTTCAACCATTCTAGGGGTTGTGAGCGTGCTGGATTTGATTTCGTTTTACATTCCATACCCTGTTATTTTAAAGATGGCATCTGCCTGCGAAATGATCTTGCTCTCGTTAGGTCTTGCAGACCTAATCAATGGCCTTAAGGAAAAGCAAATACAGATAATTAAGGAAGTGGCTACAGCACAGGCCGAGAATAGAGCCAAATCTGATTTCCTCGCGAAGATGAGCCATGAAATACGAACCCCAATGAATGGCGTGTTGGGAATGGCTGACTTACTAAAATCGGAACAACTCAACCAAAAGCAAGCGAATTATGTAGAGGTAATACAAAACTCCGGACACTCACTAATGAATGTTATCAATGATATCTTGGACTTTTCCAAAATTGAAGCAGGGAAAATGGAGATTGAATGCGTCAGTTTTGACGTCGAGCAAATCATCAATGAATGTATGGCGCTATTTGCGTTAAAAGCCGATGTCAAAGGCATTGAATTGATAAGCGACATCAAACCTGATACTCCGTTGCAGTTGCATGGCGACCCTAACAGGATAAGACAGGTCATACTGAACCTCCTGGGCAATGCATTCAAATTTACCGAACAAGGCTCTGTAGTACTGAGGTTGTACGAATCAGGTAGAAGCAAGTTTGAGGAGGGTGGAGTCAAAATCAGATTTGAAATTGTTGATAGCGGCATTGGACTTTCGCTGGATGCTCAGAAAGGACTGTTTACTGATTACACTCAGTCTGATAATTCGGTGAGTCGGCAGTATGGTGGCACTGGACTTGGTTTGTCTATAAGCAAGGAGTTAGCCAACCTTATGGGTGGAGATATTGGCGTAATAAGTACGGAAAATAAAGGCTCTACATTTTGGTTTACTGTGGACTTTGCTCGATGTGATAGGCAGCGACTCGTTTCTCATCTACCGAAGGATATCTTGAAAGGAAAGAAAATCCTGATCGTCGAAGATAACCCAGTATTCTGTAATGTTGCTTATCAATATACCCAAGCCTGGGGGATGGAGTCGTATATCGCCCAGAACTCCGCTGAGTGTATCGCGATGGTAAATCAGCATATTGATGGCGCCTCAATTTTTGACATTGTACTTATGGATTGGCGCCTGCCAGATGGTGATGGTGTGGCTCTGTCGAAGAAAATCCACGAAATCCCACATTGCCAAGATTTATTGGTTGCTCTAATTACCTGTATGAGAATACCGCCAAGTAAAGATGAGTTAGATAATTCCGGTATTTCGTTGTGTATTGAAAAACCCATTGGCGCATCAGAATTACATGGTAAGCTCAGCCGGGCGTTGTCCGCAACAGCTTCAAGTCCTAATGAAAATGCGGTGTTGGAACTTGTTTGCCCTGATTTAGCGGGTTTTTCTGTTTTGGTGGCAGAGGACAATAAAGTGAATCAAATGGTTGTTGAGGGAATGTTAGGTAAGATGAACATCACCACGATCACAGTGGACGACGGTGCTCAGGTAATTGCTACCTATAAGGAAAGACACCAAGACATTGATTGTATTCTAATGGATTGTGATATGCCGAAAATAGATGGATTTGAGGCGACTAAGTGTATTCGGCAGCTGGAAAATAGGTTAGATATTGAGAAGGTGCCGATCGTGGCATTAACCGCTCACGTTATGAGTGAACATCGTAAGAAGGGGCTTGAGTCTGGAATGAACGAGTTCTTAACGAAGCCAATTGAGGTGGCTAAATTGATTAGTACGCTGGAGGAGGTCGCGGCAGCTGTACGTGATTAGCGATATGTTTTAAAAATCGTGATGAATTCAATAGCTTAGAAGGTAGGCTGTACACGTTATGCTCCTGCGCCCATTTTAGATCAAAAAAATACCACTATTTGCGTGAGTTTCTATACTCAAAAGATAGCAATGATTTATTGGGTGGTATGAAATGCAAGGACTCTTACTGAAAATCCTCCTGTTTTGTTGTGCGCTACTATTGTCATCGAATGTTATAGCCGAAGATAAATGGTTGGCCCCGGAAGTTATTGCAGGAGCGGAAACGGTAGATGCTGCTGGGGTATTGGACTTGGCGGAAAGGTATGTTGATTTAGTGGTTATCGATAGTCGAAAGATTACCGACTATGAGAATGGGCATATTGAAGGGGCAATTAATCTACCTGATACTGATACGAGCTCGGTATCCCTAGATAAAGTTCTTGAGAATAAGAGAACTACGGTCGTTTTTTACTGTAACGGGATTAATTGTAAGCGTTCTTCTATTGCAGTGTCTATTGCTCTTGAGTCTGGATTTAGCAGTGTTTTTTGGTATAGAAAAGGCTGGGATGAATGGACTCAGTTGAAGTTTCCGATTGTGGTTGGAAAATGAAGACAGATCGATGAATAGGTCATTAGATCGCCTTCGTTTGCCGGTTATTTCAGTGATGCTACTGCTGATGCTTGTGGGTATAGTTTGGCGGGGGGTGGTGGAATTTAGGCAAGTGGTTGAAGCTACGCATGCTGACTTGTTGGGGCGAACGGTGGGGTTTGTTGTCGACGACATTCTGAGCGACCTATTGACTAATGCTGAGAAGATAGCGAGTGGATTAAAGAAGACGAACAAACTACCCGCCATGATTCGCGCAAAAGAACTAGATCAAAGAGAAGAGCTATTGGTTTTGCTACGTGATCAATTTAGACAGCGTTCAGTTACCTCAGGTGAGATCAAGCTCCTGTCGATTAGTGTGTTTGATCTTCGTCTGGATAAAATATTTAGCGTAAGGGAGGGGGATGATTCAGAGTCAGTGCTGTCTGGTGTTGTTCGTCATGCATTGTTGTCTCGAAGAAATAGTGAACGGTATCAAACGTTGCCACTGTTCTGGAAGGACGGGGATGGACAATTATTGTATAGCATTTTTTTTCCTATTGGTGGTTTGGCAATAAAGGGGTATTTGGTCGTTACTGTGGACCCTGTATTCGCATTGTCGAAAATTCATCGGGTGCTTGGGATGCCGGCAAAATTGCACGACGGAAGCAACGGTTTGTATCAATCTGAAGGGTGGAGCCTTGATGTTCACAATGGACATCTGCTGCTGGTGGATTTTCCAGTGCTCAAAGATGTCTCCGGCGATCCTATTTTTGTTTCTATATTGAACGATTTTTCTTCTGTATCAAGAACCATTCTTAATGGGTTAGTAATAGGTGGATCAGCTCTCTTATGCATCTGTGGGCTAGCCATTTTTCTCGCCACCCATGTTGTTAGGAGGTCGCAACTCGAGGCGTTATCTCTTGCGGCAGAAGTTGCTGAAAAGTCTACCCATGCCAAAGGACGTTTTTTGGCCAACATGTCTCATGAAATAAGAACACCGATTAATGCAATCGTCGGCTTTACCCATCTGCTTCAACAAACAACGCTATCGAGTGAGCAGAGTGAATCGGTGGATAGAGTCGATATGGCAGCGCAAAGTTTGTGTTCATTGGTTAATGATGTACTGGATTTTTCAAAGATTGAAGAAGAGAAATTGGAGTTAGAGAATATACCGTTCAATTTGTATGACGAGGTTATGAAAGTCCGATCCTTGTTTTCTCTAAAAATATCAGAAAAAAACATAGATCTATTAATTCAGGTGTCTCCTGATTTGCCTGAAGGTCTAATTGGAGATCCGTTGAGGGTCAACCAGGTGCTGACAAATCTGACAGGTAATGCTGTTAAATTTGTTAGACACGGATCGATCACGATTAGTGTTCTATGGAAATCTCAAAGTCCAAAAGAAGGAACAGTCGAAATTTCTGTTAAAGACACGGGGGTAGGTATATCAGAGAAAAATATTTCTGGAATCTTTAAATCCTTTTCTCAAGAGGATAACACTACGACACGAAAATTCGGAGGGACAGGGCTTGGGCTAACGATATCCAAACAAATAGTGCAACTAATGGGTGGGGATCTTGTTGTTCACAGTGTGCTGGGGGAAGGTTCTGTCTTTACGTTTACGATACCTCTGTGCGTTGAGGATGCTGTGCCTGTTGGTAATGCTTGTGCAGAGTTATCTGGAAAAGAGGTTCTGTTGATTGAATCAAGTCCATCTATTGCTGGGTTCGTGCACGCGAATCTTGATAGTATTAATGTGGAAACAACATATTATCCCACCAGTGATGATGCGTTGGTAATATTGGGCCAGTACTCGGAAGTGCATTATGCCTTTGCTATTGTTGAATGGAAGAATAGTCATAAGCCTTGTTCTGAATTAGTTGAGGTGTTAAGAGATAACCTGATTGCAAAGAACCTTATCCTTTTGATCGATCATACTATGGTAAGCGATGTTGATCTCTTTAGGAGTATGGGGGTTAGAGCGTGTTTGCAAAAGCCGATGTCGAGCATTGAGCTTCGCTATTCATTGAGTCAGGTGCTTGCCGGGGTCAATTTGCTGAATGCTAAAGAGGAGGCTGACAAAAAGAAAATAAAATCCTATCGAGGTAAACAATGTTTGGTGGTAGATGATAATGAAAGCAATATTGTACTATTGGTGAAATTGTTACAGAGCTATGAAATTGAGGTGGTCAGTGCGATCAATGGTCGTGATGCACTTACGAAGATAGAAGCATCAATAGATAGAGAAGGGGAGTCGACTTTCGACTTGGTGTTGATGGATATGATGATGCCAGTAATGGATGGATACGAGGCGGTCACTCGGCTTCGTGAGGATACGAGGTTTGATAAACTCTTTATAGTGGCATTGACTGCTAACGCGACATTAGAAGAAAAACAGCGATGCATTGGGTTGGGGTCGAATGGATACTTGACAAAGCCCTTGCATATTGATGCTCTTGAAGATCTATTTGGCGAACGTTTTGGTGAGCCCGTATTGCTTGAGCCTGAATGTCCGCTGGAAGTACTTAGTGAACACAAGAGTTACGATGAATTCCCAGAAATGTTGCCGGGGGTGAATATTGATGCAGCGTTAAAGATGTTGGGAGGGAAGAAACAGTTATATCAGTATGTTGCACAGTCATTTAGTCAAGAATACGAAAATTTCCAGCAAAAATTTACGCAGACGCTGTTGAGTGCCGACCCTGATGATGCGGTTCGGATGGTACATGGATTAAAAGGATTGGCGGGTTCGTTAGGTGCCACTGAGCTTCAGTCGGCGGCATTCGCAGTGGAGCAGAAGTTGATGGCTCAGCAAGATGTGGATGATATGTTACCCAGTTTATACTTCGCTTTACCACCAGTATTAAGTGCATGTGAACAGGTTCAGAACTTTTCTTAAAATACACGGAGTGATTGACAGCTCGTTCTACTCTTGTTTTACCCGGTTGAATTCTTGTTTTAAGTTTTGGTTAGTTATTAAGGAATATATGCGCGGGAAATTCTTGTACAGCCATACGATAAACCGGAACATTTTTGGGTAGATGATCAGACTTTTGTTTTTCTCTATATCGTTAAGTGCATTAAAAGCAAACAACTCAGGGCTAATGGATACGTCTTTTTCTCGGGTGTACTCCCTTAGTTTTGTGGATCTTACTCTCGGTAACGAATTGGGGCTTGTTGAGTCAAAAATGGGTGTATTTACAGAACCTGGACATAGTGTATTTACGTTGACCCCTTTATGCTTTGCCTCTTCTCTGAGGCTAATGGATAGGCCAACTACAGCATGTTTCGTCATTGCATAGGGCGCCATCAGAGATGAGGGTATTAGCCCTCCTACTGATGCGGTGTTTACAATGGTTCCAAAGCCTTGCTTAATCATAATGGGATACACAAGGGATATACCGTTGGTAACGCCGCGAATGTTAATATCGATGTAATGGTCGTAATGCTCGTGGGTTAGTTCGCCGGCATCGCAGCCGTAACCTATACCGGCATTATTGAAAAGGTAATCTATCTGCTTGTGGGTGGAGGTTATTTTAGAAATGAAAGCCTGAAACCCCTTAATGCAACTAACATCCAATATTTCGGAGGTAGCGTTGTCGCCTAGATTTTTTGCCCTTTCATGAATGTCTGCGCTAATGTCTGTCATCCAAACCATTGCACCTCGGCGAATCATTTCTTTTGAGAGAGCAAGCCCGATACCGGAGGCTGCTCCTGTGATCAAGACAATTTTATTTTTCCAATGCATAGGTGTGGCTCGCAATAGTGGACGGGCAGTCATACTAAACGAGAAAGACGTAGGCTGAAAAGCGGTTATCTACAACAAAGTGTTACTAGCGTTATTTCTTCGCGAAGGTTCCATGCTCTTCTAGCATCGTAAGCATCGCTCTTGCGGCGTTTGACAGCGAGTGCCCCGGATGGTGGACAACGCCGAGGTTTCTTTTTACGTTAAACCCTTCAATATTTAACTGTCTTACACCCTGATCAATCATTGCGGTAGGCAATACGCTCCACCCGAGTCCAATGGAGACCATCATTTTGATGGTCTCCAGATAATTGGTCGAGATAGAAACGTTCACTTTTAAGCCCTGATCATCAAAAAGCGCTTCGACAAGGCGGCGCGTAAAGGTGGTTTCGCTGGGCAATATTGCGGTAAAAGATGATAAGTCTTGTAGATTTAGTTCGGCCTTGTTTAGAAGTGGGTGTTCCTCACTGACCACGATAGATAATGGGTCCTCCCATATCTGTATAGCTCTTAATGGCGCTGGGTCGGTTAGAGGTAACGTTACAATTCCAAGTTCTAGTTTTCCTTGCATGATCAATTCATAGGCTTGTTCTGAATCGATAAACTTTAGATCCATTTCAACATTAGGGTGTTGTGTCGTAAATTGCCTAAGCACAATAGGGAGGCGGTGTAGGCCGATATGGTGAGATGTCCCCACTGACAATGAGCCCGACACTTCCCCTGATAAATTACTCATGGCTCTGCGTGTCTCTTCTATCTCTCGGAGGATGCTGTTAGCCCGTGGTAACAGTGCGTTGCCTGCTTCAGTGAGGATGACCTGCCGTCCAATTCGGTCAAAAAGCTGGCAGTGCAGTGTGCTCTCCAGTCCTGAAATTCGTTTGCTGATAGCGGGTTGGGTGATAAAGAGCTTTTCGGCTGCAATTGTGAACGACTGGTATTCCGCAACAAAAACAAAAGCTTTGAGAGCTGAAGTGTCCATAGGTAGTGTTTGCCGTTAAGTGAACGTCTGATATTCCAAATGGTTATCCATCATATAAGAAATATAAATTGGAGTTATGCAATGGTCAACGATAGAATTCTATCTGTTGAGAGAGGGGCCCCGTGTTCCTTGTGATTGTTTGCTTTATAGATTGAGGATAAGCCCATGGCGGGTAAGACGTTATACGATAAATTATGGGAAACCCACTTGGTTAAAGAGAGAGCTGACGGAACAGCATTAATCTACATTGATCGACATTTGATCCATGAGGTGACATCTCCCCAGGCTTTCGAAGGTTTGCGATTGGCAAATCGTAAGCCTTGGAGACTGGATACCAATATCGCCACACCTGATCATAATGTGCCAACCACTGATAGAAGTGTCGGTATAGAAGATCCAGTAGCGCGTATTCAAGTGCAGGCACTAGATGATAATTGCGATGAATTCGGAATATTGGAATACAAGATGAACGATGTTCGTCAAGGTATTCTGCATGTTGTTGGCCCAGAGCAAGGGGCCGCATTACCGGGTATGACAATTGTTTGTGGAGACTCCCATACGGCAACTCACGGAGCTTTCGGGTCTTTGGCGCACGGTATTGGTACGTCAGAAGTTGAGCATGTATTGGCTACTCAGTGTTTGCTTCAAAAGAAGATGAAAAACATGCTTGTTCGTGTGAACGGTAAGGTTGGCGCTGGTGTGACTGCGAAAGATATCGTACTTGCAATCATAGCCAAGATAGGCACCGCTGGAGGAACTGGTTACGCAATTGAGTTTGCGGGCGAGGCGATTGAGGCTTTGTCTATAGAGGGCCGCATGACAGTGTGTAACATGGCTATTGAGGGTGGTGCGCGAGCAGGAATGGTATCCGTCGATGATACCACTATCGACTATTTTAGGGGGCGAACGTTTGCTCCTAAGGGCGAAATGTGGGATGTGGCAGTAGCCAAATGGAAAGAATACCGAAGTGATGCTGACGCAGAATTTGACACAATTGTTGAGCTTGAGGGAGCGACCATAATACCTCAGGTTAGTTGGGGTACGTCGCCAGAGATGGTGGTTCCGATCGATGCACCTTTGCCCGATCCTGAGTCAGAAAGCGACCCTGTCAAGGCTGACGGTATGCGTAGAGCTTATGAATATATGGACCTTAAGCCAGGGATGACGATGGGTGATGTTGTTCCGGATCGTGTGTTTATTGGGTCGTGTACTAATTCTAGAATTGAGGATCTACGTTCCGCTGCGGAAGTTGCGAAGGGGCGAAGAGTCGATAGCAAAGTGATCCAAGCCATTGTTGTACCTGGTTCTGGCTTAGTTAAGCTGCAAGCTGAAGAAGAAGGATTGGATAAGGTATTTGTTGATGCTGGCTTTGAGTGGCGTGAACCGGGATGCTCAATGTGCTTGGCGATGAATGCCGATAAATTGGGTGATGGGGAGCATTGTGCGTCTACGTCGAATAGGAATTTCGAAGGGCGACAAGGTTATGGTGGACGAACACATTTGGTAAGCCCTGCGATGGCTGCTGCTGCTGCGGTATCGGGCCGTTTTGTGGATGTTCGTGAGTTATTAGACGCAAAAGCGTAGGGGCTAGAAATGGAAAAGTATCAGAAATATACCGGAATTGTGGCTCCGTTAGATCGTGCGAATATCGATACGGATCAGATAATTCCTAAGCAGTTCTTGAAGTCTATTAAACGAACAGGGTTTGGTCCCAACTTGTTTGATGAATGGCGCTATCTTGATGAAGGGCTTCCTGAGCAAGACTGTAGTCAAAGACCCCTTAACCCTGAATTTGTGCTTAATCAGGAGCGCTATAAAGGCGTGTCGGTGATGGTGGCGCGTAAGAATTTTGGTTGTGGGTCTAGTCGGGAGCATGCACCATGGGCGCTTGAAGACTTTGGTTTTAAGGCGATCATTGCACCGAGTTTTGCAGATATATTCTTCAATAACAGTTTCAAGAATGGCCTGTTACCTATCGTCTTAAGTGAAGAGAAGGTGGATAGCTTATTCGAGAGTGTACACGCTGATTCTGGCTATTCGTTGGAAATTGACCTGGAAAACCAGGTGATTAACTGTCCGGATGGCGAATCTATTGCGTTTGATGTGGACCCTTTTAGGAAGCATTGTCTACTACAAGGTTTGGATGATATAGGTATTACTTTAGAGGATGCGGATGCTATCAAAGCATTTGAATCAACCTACGAAAAAGAAGCACCTTGGGTATTTAATGCGATTAAGTAATCGAGCGCGCTATTGCTGATTGTGTGAGTGTAATTTTAAGAGAATAAATAAATGACTAAGAATGTACTAGTGTTGCCAGGTGATGGTATCGGCCCAGAGATTATTGCTGAGGCTGTTAAAGTGTTGGAATGCGTAAGCCAGCAAGATTCTTTGGATATAGCCGTGGATCAGGCTCTGCTTGGTGGGGTGGCTATCGATGCTACCGGCTCACCGCTGCCAGAAGAAACTATGGTGAAGGCGAAAAATGCAGATGCTATCTTGTTAGGTGCAGTGGGTGGCCCAAAATGGGAGGCACTCGATATGTCTATTCGCCCTGAGCGGGGGTTGTTAGGCATTCGTTCTGAGCTTGAGCTTTTCGGAAATTTGCGTCCTGCAATGCTATATCCTCAATTAGCAGATGCCAGTAGCTTGAAGCCTGAATTGGTGTCTGGTCTTGATATCCTTATTGTTAGGGAGCTAACGGGAGGTATTTATTTTGGTCAGCCGCGTGGAGTGCGAACGTTAGACAATGGAGAGCGACAGGGATACAACACCTATGTGTACTCTGAGTCAGAGATAATAAGGATTGGGCGTTTAGCATTTGAACTTGCAATGAAGAGAGATAAGCGAGTTTGTTCTGTTGATAAGGCAAATGTGCTTGAAGTAACAGAATTATGGCGTGAAATCATGGATGATCTAGCCAAAGAATATCCAGAGGTCGAATTGAGCCACATGTACGTGGACAATGCTGCCATGCAGTTGATTCGAGCACCTAAGCAATTTGATGTGATGGTTACCGGTAATATGTTTGGTGACATATTGTCCGATGCTGCTGCAATGTTAACGGGTTCCATTGGAATGCTACCTTCAGCCTCCCTAAATAAGGCTGGGAAGGGCATGTATGAGCCCTGCCATGGCTCTGCTCCTGATATTGCAGGACAGGGAATTGCTAATCCATTGGCAACTATATTGTCAGTGGCAATGATGTTGCGTTATTCGTTTGATCAGGGCAAAACGGCTGATCGTATCGAAGCAGCGGTAAGTGCTGTGCTGGATCAAGGGTATCGAACGGCTGATATATATACTGATGGAATGCAAAGAGCGTCCACCAGTGAAATGGGTAATGCGGTACTGAAAGTACTACAAGCATAGAATTTTGAAGAATTGAAGTAGGAATAAAAAATGAGCAAGACATATGATATCGCGGTTGTAGGTGCCACCGGAGCGGTGGGTGAGACAATGATGGCCGTGCTAGAAGAAAGAAACTTTCCAGTTGGCAATCTTTATCCGCTCGCGAGCGCGCGGTCTGCCGGCAAAACCATTCAGTTCAATGGGAAGTCATACAAAGTCCAAGACTTGGCGGATTTTGACTTCAGTAAGGTACAAATAGGGCTGTTTTCAGCGGGTGGTAGCATCTCTGAAGAATTTGCGCCTAAAGCAGCCGAGGCTGGTTGTATCGTTATCGATAACACTTCTCACTTTAGATATGACGATGATATCCCACTGGTTGTACCAGAGGTGAATCCTGAAAAGATTGCTGAATACAAGACCAGAGGCATCATAGCCAACCCTAACTGTTCGACGATTCAGATGCTGGTAGCACTAAAGCCGATTCTTGATGAGGTGGGGATCGAGCGAATTAACGTCTCGACCTATCAAGCGGTATCTGGCACTGGTAAGGAAGCCATTGAAGAGTTGGCGGTTCAATCGCGAAACTTATTGAGTGGTCAGCCAATTGAAGCCAATGTGTATCCAAAGCAGATTGCTTTTAACGCGTTGCCTCACATTGATGTGTTCCTTGAAAATGGCTATACCAAGGAAGAGATGAAGATGGTATGGGAAACCAAAAAAATCTTTGCTGATGAGAGTATTGAAGTTAACCCCACTTGTGTCCGCATCCCTGTTTTCTATGGGCACTCAGAAGCGGTACATGTAGAAACTAAAGATAAAATCTCCGCGGAAAAAGTAACCGAACTATTGACCGCATCAGAGGGTATCGAAGTTATCGATGATCGCAATGATGGCGGTTACCCGACAGCGGTGACTGATGCCTCTGGCAACAACCCAACCTATGTTGGCAGGATCAGGGAAGATATATCACATCCTCGTGGCATAAATATGTGGGTTGTTGCGGATAATGTGCGAAAAGGCGCTGCAACTAACAGTGTTCAAATCGCCGAAGTGTTGATAAAAGACTATTTATAATTGATACTTAGAGCAACAACGTCAGGTCAGTTCTAGATACTGGTGCCAACCAGTTCAAGAAACTTCAGAATTATCCCTGACATTGAAGATTTGGAAGCTATCCTTATTAGGGGTAGCTTCCGTTCTTTTCTTATGTAAGCCCCAAAATAATAAATTAAATGCCTCGAATTTTGGGGCGATATGTCTCCCAAGTAATTGAAAGGATTTGACAATGATTCGAAAGCTAACCGCAGCGTTGATTGGTGTCGGTGTAATGGTTCCGGGATTGGCGAATGCCCTTGGTTTGGGAGGTATAGACTTGGATTCGGCGTTGAGCGAGCCGCTCAATGCAAAGATAGAGCTTGTGCAAGTAAGGGAGTTACGACCCGAAGAAATCCTCGTTAACCTTGCAAGTGCCGCTGACTTTAAGGACGCAGGTGTTGAGCGGTTTCATTCGCTTACCGATGTAAGATTTGAAGTAATAGTCAATACTGATGGTAGTTCCTATATTAAGCTCAAATCACGTAAGCCGATACGTGAGCCCTTCATTAATTTCCTAATAGAAGTCAATTGGCCTGCCGGTAGGTTATTAAGAGAGTACACCCTATTATTGGACCCTCCTGTATTTAGCGCGACGAGAGATGAGCCAATTCTGAAGGCTCCGACTGTTTCGGCTCCGGTTGAAGTGACGCCGCCGCCTCGTGTGGTAACCCCAGCGCCAGTCACGACAGTTAGTCAGCCAGTAGCAAAAGCTCCAGTCGCGCCTTCACCAGCAGTGGAAGGCGCGAGCTCAGAAGGTAGTGTGTACGGGCCAACCAAAAGTTCTGATAGCCTTTGGGGGATTGCTCGTCAGTTAAGACCATCCTCCTCTGTTAGCATCCAGCAAACCATGGTGGCCATTCAACGATTAAACCCCGATGCGTTCATCAATGGCAATATTAATTTATTAAAGAAAGGGAAGGTCTTAAGAGGGCCGTCTGAGCAAGAGGTAAGAGAGCTTACTTCCCGTGAAGCAATTGCCCAAGTGGCACAGCAGAATAGAGAGTGGAAAGATCGGGCTGCTGGAAGTACTAGCAAAATCGCCGAAGCCCCTCAGATTGATACATCAGGGCGCGCGGTAGACAACCTATCAGACGAGCCTGTGTCTACTGGGGCCCACCTTAAATTAGTATCTGCGTCTGAAGTTGGCGAATCAGCAAGCGGTCAGGGGGGGGCTGGTGCAGACGGTAGTGCTGCATTGGAAGGCAAACTTGAGATAGCCGAAGAGCAGGTCGATCAGTTTCGTTTGGAAACTGAAGATTTGAAAGTTCGCAATTCGGACTTAAAAGAACAACTTGATACGAGCGATCAAGTTATTAGCCTTAAAGATGACCAAATAATGGCTCTTCAACTGAGGTTGAAGGAAATAGAAAAAGAAATGGCCGTAGTGAAGGAGCAGCAGCTTGCTGCGGTTTCTCTGGCTGGTTCAGAACCTGAGATGGTTGTAGATGAGGGGGTGAGCCCTGAAGCCGAAATTCAGGACGAGTTGGTGCCTGAGCAAAAAGAAGTTGTAGAGGCTACTGAAGAGCCGCCGGTTGACTTTAACTACGAAGACACGGCTACAGAGGAGGTCGCTGCTACTGGCGAGCTTGGTATTGATGGCCAGCAGCCGATCGTGGTTGAGGAAACGGTTCAAACGCCAGTTGAAGTAACCTCGCAGCCCGTCGTCAAGGAGAAGCCTCAACAGGATGATTTCTTAACAACGCTATTAAATAACCCGATCTATATGGCCGCTGGTGGAGGTCTTATACTTCTACTTATTGTTGGGGCCATGTTAGCGGGTCGAAAGAAAAAAGATGAGGATGATCAGCTAGCTGATTCATTGGTTGACGATTTTAACCTGGAAGGGATTGGTGGAAGTGATAGCGAAGCCTTTAGCTCTTTGGAGGAAGAAGATGTAGTAGAGTCAACTGAAATTGAAGAGGATGTGCTAGACGAAGAAACGGTCCCTCAGACGGCTGATGTTATTGGTGAAGCTGATATATACATTGCCTATGGTCGCTTTCCGCAAGCAATAGATATGTTAGAAAAAGCGGCTGAGACGGAGCCCGATCGCCCGGATATCAGAGCAAAATTGCTGGAGGTAGCGGTTGAGGCTGGAGATGTTGAAGCCTTTAAACGTCACGATGCGGTACTGCAAAACGTAGGCAATCATGATCACTTAGCGATGGCTGCTGAATTGCGCAGTAAGTTAAATATTGAAGATGATGTGGCAGAAGAAACGTTGGTTATGCCTGCTGATGACTTGGGTTCAAGCATGGATTTGGACGCATCTGTGTCGGAAGCGGAGCTTAGTGAAGATATAGGGACGTTAGATTTTGATATGGATCTGAGTGAGGATGATACTGTCGAAGCAGTGGAAGACTCTTTTCTTGGTCAAGAAGCTGAGGCGGTTGAGGTTGAGGATACGTCGCTGGATTTTGACTTGGATTTTTCTGCCGAGGAGAGCGTGACGTCTGAAGATGCTCTGGATTCTGAAGAGGATGAATTGACTTTGGATCTGCCGGATCTGGATGCAGAGCTAGGGTTAGATTTAGATGCGTCAGATGATGAGGAGTCTTTGGATTTTGATGCTGATCTAGGTTTGGATGTGGATATTGAGCCAATCAGTGATTTTGCCGAAGCAGATGAGAGTTTGGATGTTGATTTAGGCCTTATAGATACGACCGATGATGTCGAGATTGAAGCCGTTGAAGAAAGTGATGGCCTGGAATTTGATTTAGATATTGATACTGAATTAAGCCCTGCTGAAGAGCCAGTGGATGAGTCCAGTGAGCCTGATGATTTGGTGTTAGATTCAGATACGGCAGCGATGCTTGCTGATGAGTTGGATCTTGATGGTGACTTTGATTTGGATATTGATGTAGAGGTGGATGCAGAAGCAGGCGTTGATGATGACGCGACCGTTATCATTACTCCTGAGGTGGCGGTTGATGAGCCTGCCATTGAAGTTCCAGCGGTGGCTCCTCCTATCCCTGAGGTGGAGGCTGCGAATCAGGCGGGGGGGGATGATTTGGATTTTCTCACGGATGCGGACGAGATATCCACTAAGCTAGATTTGGCTAGAGCTTATATCGATATGGGTGATAGGGATGGTGCAAAAGACATTCTTGATGAAGTGATGATTGAGGGGACGGGTGAGCAGCAGGATGATGCAAAGGATCTGCTGGCGAAACTCGACTAAATACTTCTTGCTTGTCGGATCAAAAAGAGGGCTAATAGCCCTCTTTTTTTGTTTGTGTGGGGTCGATTGATGCGTATTGCAGTTGGGGTTGAGTATGATGGTAGTCGTTATCATGGATGGCAGCGACAGGGGCATGATACCAATACAGTGCAGCAGAAGCTGGATGAGGCTCTGAGCAAAGTGGCAAATTCTGATGTTGTCGTTGTGTGCGCAGGTAGAACCGATAGTGGTGTTCATGGTGTAGGGCAGGTGGTTCACTTTGACACTGAAGCGGATAGGTCTGAGAAGGCTTGGGTGTTTGGGGCAAATACTAATATGCCGTCAGACATAACCGTTCATTGGGCTGTTCCCGTGAATGATTCCTTTCATGCTCGTTTTAGTGCGTTGTCTCGGCGTTATCGATATGTGATCTATAATTGCGCAGTGAAGCCTGGGTTGGCAAATAAATATGTTACCTGGGATTACCGTGAGCTTGATGTGGAGAAAATGCAGCAAGCAGCCAATCTGTTGATCGGGAAGTTTGATTACACTTCGTTTAGAGCTGCAGGTTGTCAGGCGAAGACGGCGACACGTGAGATTCAGATGATTCGATTGTTTCGCAAGGGAGCTTTAGTGGTTATGGACATTCAAGCCAATGCTTTTTTGCAAAATATGGTAAGAAACGTCGCCGGGGTGTTGATGGCTATTGGGGCAGGGCGTCGGCCGGTAGAATGGGCTCAAGAAGTATTGGAGGCTAAAGATAGAACAAAAGGTGGGAATACCGCACACCCCTATGGCTTGTACTTCATGAAGGTTGAGTACCCCGCTGAATTTAACATACCCTATACAACCCCTGAAATCCCCTTTATGCCTATGTCAGATGATGTGTATTTACCCCAAAAGTTAAATCAGAGAACTTAATTTCTAGGCAGGGTGAGCTGCGTGCAAAGCTTGCATCTAAAAAGGCACAACAAAAGCGGAAGATCTGTTAGAATGTCGCGCTTAGTATTTTATCTTTTTTGGTAGGTAGTACACGTGTTTATTCGGACAAAAATTTGCGGCATTACTCGGCTGGAAGATGCTCTAGTCGCGGCTGAATGCGGCGCAGATGCTCTAGGCTTTGTTTTCTATAAAAAAAGCCCGCGCTATGTTACCCCAGCTGAGGCAGCGCTAATAATTGAAAAATTACCGCCATTCGTGACTACGGTCGGTTTGTTCGTGGATGCGAGCCCCGAACAAGTCGGGGATGTGCTGGATGCTGTGCCGTTGGATTTGCTACAGTTTCATGGTGGTGAAGTTGAGGTTGATTGCGTGCAATACAGCCGACCTTATATTAAGGCATTGGCTATGAAGCCAGGTCTTGATGTAGAAGCTGCAATCGCTCACTACCATTCTGCTCAAGGGATTTTACTGGATACCTATGATGTTGTTTTGCCTGGAGGGACAGGTAAGGCGTTTGATTGGTCGAAAGTTCCAAAAAACTTATCAAAGCCGATTATTCTTGCTGGCGGACTAAACCCGTCAAATATCGCTCAGGCGGTTTCCACTGTGCAGCCCTGGGCGGTAGACGTTAGTGGCGGAGTGGAAGAGAGTAAGGGAAAGAAAGATCATCGTTTAATTAGAGCATTTATAGAAGGAGTTCATCGTGTCTAAGACACCTAAGAAACCATACTTGGATACCCCGGACGCACTAGGTAATTTTGGCCCTTATGGCGGTCGATTTGTGTCCGAAACGCTCATGGCGGCGCTGGAAGATCTAGAGGCACTTTATGATAGGCTGTCTAGTGACGCTGATTTTATAGCCGAGTTTGATAAGGACTTGGCGGATTATGTGGGCCGTCCTTCTCCTTTATATTATGCCGAGCGTTGGTCTGATAAGTTGGGTGGAGCAAAAATTTACCTTAAACGGGAAGACCTTAATCATACTGGGGCCCATAAGGTAAACAATACCATTGGGCAAGCATTGCTAGCTAAACACACGGGCAAATCGCGGATAATTGCAGAGACTGGAGCTGGGCAGCATGGTGTTGCCACGGCTACTGTAGCTGCGCGTTTAGGTATGGATTGCGAAATATTCATGGGTGCTGAGGATATTCAGCGTCAAGCACTTAACGTCTATAGGATGCGCTTGCTTGGTGCCAAGGTTAACTCAGTAAGTTCAGGTACAAAAACGCTCAAAGATGCAATGAATGAGGCTATGCGAGACTGGGTGACGAATGTAGACGACACTTTTTATATCATTGGAACTGTGGCCGGACCGCATCCTTACCCAAAGCTAGTTAGGGATTTTCAGTGCGTAATTGGTCGGGAAGCAAAACGGCAGTGTCAGGAGCAAACAGGTGGTTTACCGGATGCTTTGGTCGCCTGTGTAGGAGGGGGGTCGAATGCTATTGGTTTATTTCACCCATTCCTAGAAGATGATTCGGTAGAACTTTACGGCGTTGAGGCTGGTGGGCATGGCGTCGAAACTGGTGAGCATGCAGCTCCGTTATGTGTAGGTAAACCGGGAGTTTTACATGGTAATAGAACCTATTTGATGGAAGATGAGAATGGGCAAATTATACCGACTCACTCTGTTTCAGCAGGTCTAGATTATCCAGGCGTAGGTCCAGAGCATTCTTGGTTAAAAGATTGCGGCAGGGCGAACTACGTTTCGATTAATGATGATGAAGCGTTGGCTGCATTTCGTGAGCTGACCTTGGTGGAAGGTATCTTGCCTGCATTAGAATCTAGCCATGCGCTTGCTTATGCTGCGAAACTCGCGAAGACGATGAGTAAAGATAAGATCATTATTGTTAACTTGTCAGGTCGCGGAGACAAGGATATACATACCGTTGCAAAAATTGACGGAATTTCAATCGATTAGTAGGAGTATGTGATGAGTCGACTAAAAACTTGTTTTGGCGTGCTGGCGTCTCAGAATAGAACGGCCTTAATTCCATTTTTGACGGCGGGTGACCCTCACCCGAATCAGACCGTTGATATCATGCACACTTTGGTTGAGGGTGGGGCAGATATTATTGAGTTAGGTATTCCTTTTTCCGACCCGATGGCCGATGGACCTGTTATTCAGTTGGCTGATGAAAGAGCGTTGGCCCACAATACTAGCCTGACTGACGCACTTGGCATGGTGAAAGAGTTCAGAAAGACAAATACCGATACCCCGGTGGTTCTCATGGGGTATCTGAATCCAGTGGAGGTTTATGGGTATAAGCGCTTCGCTGTTGATGCTGCTGACGTGGGTGTTGATGCTATCTTGACTGTGGATCTCCCTCCTGAGGCCTCAGAAGAGATGGTCCGTGAGCTAAGTGATCAAGGTCTTGATTCTATTTTTCTGATTGCACCTACAACGACAGATGCCCGAATTAAGAAGATTGTGGCTGCGGGGAGTGGCTATCTTTATTACGTATCAGTTAAAGGTGTGACTGGCTCAGCAAGCCTGGATGTTTCGGCTGTTGAGGCGCGGCTTGAAACAATTAGAAATAGTACAGATTTGCCCATTGCCGTCGGGTTTGGTATCAAAGACCCTGTATCCGCAAAAGCGGTTGGCTCGATTGCTGATGGCGTGGTGGTGGGGAGTGCGTTGGTGAATATAATCGCACAAAACCAGGACGATAAAACAGCATTGCTAACTCAGGTAGGTGACTTCACACAGTCGCTAAGCGACGCTATTTCAGCTTGATAGCCGGGGGTGAAAAATGCTCGCCGCTTTTTGCAGAGATCAAATTTGTGGGTTAATGGGCATGAGCCCGTGGACATACTATGTATGGTGATGGTCCCTCTGTTGGGGGCCCACTTAATATGCCTTCCGGTGGGCGGGCAATCTAAAAAGGCGATGTATAAGTCATGAGTAATAGCTGGCTAGAAAAAATATTACCTAGCGTGGGCCGTAGTTCTGCACCCAAAAAAGCCAACGTCCCAGAGGGCCTGTGGAAGCAGTGTCCAAAGTGTGGGGCGTTCTTATATCGACCTGAACTCGAAAAGAACTTAGAAGTATGCCCGAAATGTGACCACCACATGCGAGTCGGAGCTCGGCGTCGAATAGATTTGTTCTTGGATGCTGAGGGGCGAGAAGAGATAGCGGCTGACCTTAAGCCTATCGACAAGCTTGGTTTTAAAGATAGCAAAAAGTACAAAGATAGAATTGTTGCAGCGCAGAAAGCGACCGGAGAAAATGATGCATTGGTGGCGCAAAGCGGAACCATAAATGATTTTCCTGTAGTGGTGGTGGCGTTTGAGTTCGCATTTTTGGGCGGATCAATGGGGTCTGTGGTAGGCGAAAAGTTTGTTCGAGCAGCGAATATATCGTTGGAGAGAAAAATTCCTCTGGTGTGTTTTTCCGCTAGCGGGGGCGCTCGAATGCAGGAGGCGCTTTTTTCATTGATGCAAATGGCAAAAACCAGTGCAGTTCTTTCGCGCATGCGTCAGCAGGGTATTCCTTTTATCTCCGTGTTGACCGATCCAGTTTATGGCGGTGTTTCTGCGAGCCTGGCGATGCTTGGTGATGTTAATGTTGCGGAACCTAATGCGTTGATAGGTTTTGCCGGCCCTCGAGTTATTGAGCAAACCGTACGGCAGAAATTGCCAGAGGGGTTTCAACGAAGTGAGTTTCTACTTGAGCACGGTGCGATCGATATGATTGTTCATCGCGAAGAAATGAAGGATAGGCTTCATAGTATCTTGAGTAAGTTGTCTCGGCATCTTTCGCTTGCTTCGTAACAACAAAAAGGGCTAGTGCTTTGTTGTAAAGTGTTTGGTCAGGTTGTATGTGATGGGCTCTTTTGAGCCCATTTTTCTATTTTGAATCCCGATTTTCTTGTAGAACCTAATTCTATGTCATTAACATTGCAGCAATGGTTATCTCGTCTTGAGTCTCTTCATCCTACTGAAATTGAACTTGGTTTAGGCCGTATTGAAGTGGTTTATCAGCGCTTGGCCATTTCTGATCGTTTGCCTCGGGTTGTTACCGTCGGTGGCACAAATGGTAAAGGCTCTACCGTAACGATGATAGAGGCAATAGCATTAGATAATTCGTTGAGTGTGGGTGCTTATACCTCACCCCACTTATTTTGTTACAACGAAAGGGTGCGGGTGAATGGTTGTGTGGTTGAGGACTGCTTGTTGGTGGAGGCCTTTGAAAAAATCGAGCAAGTGCGAGGAGATATCTCATTAACATACTTTGAGTTTGGTACCCTCGCGGCTTTACTGATATTTGCAGATGCAAAGCTGGATCTTGTGTTGTTGGAGGTGGGTCTTGGTGGAAGGCTTGACGCTACCAATGTGGTTTCTTCCGATATTTCTGTTGTTACATCGGTGGATATAGATCATACGGATTGGTTGGGGAATGATCGGAGCTTAATTGCCGTTGAGAAATGTGGGATAGCGCGGTGTGGCAAACCTTTTGTATGTGGCGAACCAGATATACCTGAAAGTCTCTTATTAACGGTGGAAGAAATTGGTTGTCGTGGTTATTTTCTAGGAGTGGATTTTCAAGTAGAGAGCGGCAATGAGCAATTCACGTATACGCTAACCGACGAAGCTAAGCAGGAAGGCGTGAATGTGGTCACTGGCGCACCGGAGTTGCATCCCAATAATGTGGCTTGTGCACTACAAGTTACCGCGCTGTTGTGGCCTGAGATTTCATTGGAGGATTCGGCGCACACGGCGTCGGCCGTTGTTGTTCCTGGGCGCCAGCAATGGGTAGATTGTAAAGGGAGCGCAAAGGTACTAGTTGATGTTGGTCATAACCCTCATGCGGCGCGTTCTTTAGCTCGCTTGCTTAGTCAATTTGAAGGTAAGTATGAAGTACATTGTTTAATTGCGATGATGCATGACAAAGATATCGGCGGTGTAATAGAGGTACTGATGCCTTGTGTAGATAGTTGGTCGGTGGCTAGTCTTCCTGGCGTGTCACGAGCCGCTAAGGGTCAGGTGATCTTGGGTGAACTGAATAATAAAGGTGGTACGGGGAGGTGCTTTACAAGTCCCGCCGATGCATTGGATGAAATAGGATTGAGTGAAAATAGTTTGGTGGTGGTGTTCGGGTCCTTTTTTACTGCGTCCGCTGCGTTAGATTACTTCAGGGTTTCTCTTTGATATAATCGGTTTTCTTGTAATGCTCATGAGAGGTTTTTCTGGTGGAAGAAAGTTTAAGACAGCGTTTGGTGGGGGCATTGGTGCTTTTCTTGCTGGCAATCATATTTCTGCCCTTGGTCCTGGATGGGCGAGATGAGGATCACAAGGCGGCCGTATATCGAGCGCCGCAGGAGCCTGTTATTCATATAACTCACCAGAGTGGCGGGAACGTGAAGCAACGCATTGACGCGGCTAAAAGCACATTGGTTGCTGAGCGTGCTGCGGTCGAAGAAGAGGATGTGAGTGTGGAGGTGTCTCCTCCCCCTAGTCAGGTTGCAGAAGTAAAAAAAGGTAGTATCAGCGCTAAGCAGCAAAAAATCATCAAAGACACTAAGGCAAACCTTGAGAAAGAGGTAGCAATCACAAAAAAGGTGAAGGCTGCCCCTAAGTCATCAAAGGCTCCCTTGGCTGATGCTTGGACAGTTCAGGTGGCCGCATTTGCTAAGCTGCCCAACGCCAAAGCTCTGCAGTCTCAGTTGATACAAAAGTCTTATATGGCGTATATTGAATCCAATAGCGTTGGCGGAAAGCGTCTTCATAGAGTGTATGTGGGCCCTGAGTTACGGAAAAACAGAGCGAGAATTATTCAGCAGGCGTTAAAAAAGGAATTTAAATTAGCAGGCATGATTAAGACTTATCAACCTTAGTTTGCGGTTTCCGTCTAAAGTGGTTAGATCGATGCAGAAAGCGTAGGTTTTTTAGACGCCCTTTGATAGAATGCGCGTTCCTTCAGCGAGCACCTGTTATCTCCTATGACATTGATTGATTATATAATATTGGGCGTAGTGGCTGTTTCGTCCTTGCTGAGCTTGCGCAAGGGGTTTTCCAATGAGGCGCTTTCTCTCGTCACATGGGTGTCTGCCTATGTAGTGGCTAAACTCTTTAGCTCGCCACTCGCGGTACTATTTGTTGAATTCATTGATCCGCCTTCTGCGCGCCAACCTGCCGCATTCGCTACCTTATTTATTTTGACCCTGATTATTGGGGCATTGATCAAAGTGCTGTTTAAAGAATTGATCAGTGCTTCAGGGCTGTCCGCCACAGATCGTGTGCTTGGTATGGTGTTTGGAGCCGCCAGGGGACTAATTATTGTTGTATTTGTTTTGTCTATGCTGTCCCGCATGACCGATTTACCTCAAGACCCCTGGTGGAAAGAGTCGATGGCGATACCTCATTTGCTGATGGTTGAAGAATGGACTCACGAAATGGGACGCCTAGCTTGGCAAAAAGTAATGGATTTGAGTGGTAGCTGACCTAAGCTATAATAGCTGGGTTCGTATTTGATTAATTTGAGTGGAGATCGTGTAGATCCATGTGCGGAATTGTCGGTATTGTTGGGTATTCCAATGTTAACCAAACGTTGTATGACGCGCTTACAGTCCTACAGCATCGAGGTCAGGATGCGGCTGGTATAGTAACTTGTGATAACGGGAAGCTATATCTTCGAAAAGATAACGGTATGGTGCGTGATGTTTTTCACTCGAGCCATATGCGTCGATTGGTGGGGAACATGGGGATTGGACATGTTCGCTATCCAACCGCGGGTAGCTCGTCATCTGCGGAGGCTCAGCCATTTTACGTAAACTCGCCTTATGGAATTACCTTGGCTCACAACGGTAATTTGACCAACGCATTGGAAATAGGCGAAGACCTTTTTAAGGCCGATCTGCGGCACATTAACACGAATTCTGACTCAGAAGTTCTATTGAATATCTTTGCTCACGAATTGCAAGTGCTAGGTAAGTTACAGCCAACAGAGGAGGATATCTTTACCGCTGTTTCTGCTGTGCATCATCGTTGCAAGGGCGCATATGGCGTAGTGGCAATGATTACGGGTTATGGCATTGTGGGCTTCAGAGATCCGAATGGTATTCGCCCCATCTGTTTTGGGGAAAAGCATACTGAGAAGGGTACTGAGTATATGATAGCTTCAGAGAGCGTGGCTCTCCAGGCTATGGGATTTCAACTGGTAAGAGATATTGAGCCAGGTGAGGCCGTTTATATTAATCAGGATGGCAAATTGTTCACTCGGCAGTGCGCTGCAACGCCTAAGCATGCTCCCTGTATATTTGAACATGTATATTTGGCACGCCCCGATTCCATTATGGATGGAATCTCAGTGTATAAAGCACGCCTAAGAATGGGTGATAAGCTGGCCGAAAAAATTAAACGTGTATGGCCAGATCACGATATTGATGTCGTCGTGCCGATTCCTGATACCAGCAGAACAAGCGCATTGCAGTTAGCGAATACACTGGGTGTTAAGTATCGAGAAGGGTTTATCAAGAATCGATATATTGGTAGAACCTTTATTATGCCTGGTCAGAGTGAAAGGAAGAAATCCGTACGTCAAAAACTCAATGCTATTGAGCTAGAGTTTCAAGGAAAAAATGTACTTCTTGTCGATGATTCTATTGTACGTGGTACTACCTGCAGTCAGATAATCGAAATGGCGAGAGAAGCTGGAGCGAAAAAAGTGTATTTTGCATCCGCAGCGCCAGCTGTGCGTTACCCCAATGTTTATGGTATTGATATGCCCGCAGCGGCCGAACTGATCGCCCATGACAGCACTGTAGAGGAAATCCAGGAAAAAATCGGTGCCGATTGGTTGGTGTATCAGGATTTGCAGGACTTGGTGGATACTGCCAAAGAAGGAAATCCAAAGATTGACGTGTTCGATTGCTCTGTATTTAATGGTGAGTATGTCACTGGCGATATAGATGAAGCCTACCTCAGCAGACTTGAGCAGCGACGAAATGATCTTGCTAAAAGTGGCAAGCTCGCAAATGTCGACGAAGAAGCCATTGATTTGCACAACCCCCAATAAGAACCATTATGCCTACAAATACTCCAGTAAATGCCGCTGCTGAGGCTGAGTCTTCCTCTGAATACGGATTAGAGACTCTTGCGATACGAACAGGGCAGCTGCCTACCGATGAAGGCTCACATGGTGAGCCTATTTTTACCACATCCAGTTTCGTGTTCAAGGATGCGGCTCAGGCTGCAGCTAGATTTGGTGGCGATGAGCCAGGCAATATTTATTCGCGATTTTCAAACCCCACTGTTTCAGCTTTTGAGCAGCGCTTGGCTGCGATGGAAGGCGGTGAGAGGGCAGTTGCGACCTCTTCTGGTATGGCGGCTATTCTCAGTACTATGATGGCTTTTCTGGAAGCTGGCGATGAGGTTGTATCGTCAAGGAGCATATTTGGCACAACCAATGTGTTGTTTGATAAATATCTCAAAAAGTTTGGCGTGACGACTAGTTTTGTCGCGATTTCAGATTACGAGCAGTGGGAATCTGCCATTACAAGCAAAACAAAATTGCTTTTCTTGGAAACGCCATCAAACCCATTATGTGAAATTGCTGACATTTCGAAGTTGTCAGTGCTGGCTAAAAAACACGGAGTGTTGCTAGTTGTGGATAATTGCTTTTGCACGCCTGCGCTGCAATTGCCGTTGTCACTAGGTGCAGATATCGTTGTGCACTCAGCAACCAAATACCTTGATGGTCAAGGCCGTTGTGTTGGTGGTGCGGTTGTTGGAAGCAATAAGTTGATGGAGGAGGTGTACGGCTTTCTTCGAAGTGCTGGTCCGACGTTGAGCCCTTTTAATGCATGGGTTTTTCTTAAGGGCCTGGAAACCTTGAGCTTGCGGATGCAGGCTCATAGTGCGAGTGCCTTGCGTTTAGCAGATTGGTTGCAAGATCAGCCGGGTGTAAAAAAAGTCCATTACGCTGGCTTACCGTCCCATCCGCAACACTTGCTGGCGCGTGAGCAGCAGCGAGCTTTTGGCGGTATTGTTTCGTTTGAGCTTGAAGGTGGGAAAGAAGCTGCGTGGAAAGTAATAGACGCAACTACTTTTCTATCGATAACGGCCAACCTGGGCGACGCCAAGACAACGATTACTCACCCTGCCACCACTACCCATGGACGGCTCTCTGATGAAGCTAAGCTAGCTGCTGGAATTACGGATGGTTTGGTGCGGGTGGCTGTTGGCTTGGAGGAATTCAAAGATATAAGAGGCGATCTTGCCAGGGGAATATCTTTGCTTTAATTGTCTATTTTGAACACCAGGTCACAAGAAACCCCTTTTGATTAATATCTGAAGGGGTTTTTTTATGAAACACGCTGTCTTAGTCTCTAATGAGTAGTAAACCTCGTATAGTATAGATTATTTGTCCATACTGTTTTAGGTGGAATTGATAATACTGGGAGAGTAGAGTGACAAGTAACCATGTCGCAGAAGTAATAGCGGAAATTGGGAATGTTCTATTAGGCAAGGAAGAGCAAATTAAGCTTTGCGTGGCATGTTTGTTGGCAAAAGGGCATTTGCTAATAGAGGACCTGCCAGGAATGGGGAAAACAACCTTGGCTCATGCACTGGCAGGGGCTTTGGGTTTGAACTATCAAAGGATTCAGTTTACTAGTGATATGCTACCTTCAGACATTCTTGGCGTGAGTATTTTTAATTCAGAAACTGCGGCATTCGAATTTCGTAAAGGGCCAATATTCTCCCAGTTAGTGCTTGCGGACGAAATAAACCGAGCGACACCAAAGGCGCAGAGTGCATTATTAGAAGCGATGGAGGAGCGTCAAGTGACGCAAGATGGGGATTGTTATGTGTTGCCTGCCCCATTTTTTGTCATAGCCACACAAAACCCTAGCGAACAAATGGGTACTTATCCATTGCCAGAATCTCAGCTGGATCGTTTTTTGATGCGGATTCATTTGGGTTATCCTGACCCGGCTGTGGAACGAGAATTGATTGTAGGAATCGATAGACGTCAGCTTTTAAAAAGCATGAAGAGTGTTGTTGATTCAGAGCAATTGGCTAAGCTGCAGCAGGAGGTTGCTAGCATTCATCTTTCCTCTGCCGTCATTGATTATATACAGCGGTTGGTAGGTTTTTCCCGAAGGGAAAGTGTTGGGCTTTCGCCGAGAGGAACCTTGGCGTTGGTTGCTGCTGCGAAAGCTTATGCTCTAGTTGAAGGCCGAAGTCATGTGATCCCTGAAGATGTGCAAGTAGTGCTTGGGCCAGTGGCGGGTCACAGGGTTCAGGGCGCTCAGGATATTACTGGGCATGCTGGTGTTAACGTAGTGCAAAAAATGTTAGCTGAAGTTGATGTAGTGGATCGGGCCCTGCTCTGAATTTGATAATTGAAAGGGCGAGGAGAAGAGTTTGAGGGAAGCGATTAGGCGTGCTCGAAATGTTGTGCTGCGGCGATGGGAGAGGTGGATAAAAAAGCGCTCTCCCAAGGCGAAGAGTGTTGAACTTGATCAGCGTCGCATCTTTATTTTCCCAACGGGTTATGGTTTTTTTTACTTGCTCACCGCGGCTTTGTTATTCGTCGCCGGGATTAATTATGAGAATAGCCTGATACTGAATCTTAGTTTTTTCCTGCTAAGTTTGTTTCTGGTGGCAATTTTTCGAACGTTTACCAACCTGTCTGGTTTGACGCTTGTGGCTGGAGCGACTAAGGAGGCGTTTATGGGTGGGCGGGCTTGGTTTCAGGTGAGTTTGGAGCGTAAATCCTCAAGAACGTTTGAGTCTCTTGAGGTTATCTGGGATGACAGGAGTACCGGACTAATAGATGTCACGGAGAATTCGAAACATTCAGTAGAAATGACGTTAGAGGCGAAACAGCGTGGCTGGTATGAGCCAGGGCGCCTAAAAATCCAAAGTACTTTCCCTTTAGGTTTGCTAAGGACATGGTCATGGGTGCATTTGGATATGGCTGCCCTGGTGTACCCAAAGCCAATTCAATGTGAGTACAAAGATATTGAGAGTGATGGAGATAAAGGGGGGAGCTTGGCTATTGTGACTGGCCGAGAAGAGTTTGACAGCTTAAAGCATTATCAGGTGGGCGATTCTCTGAGAAATGTTGCGTGGAAAAAGTATGCCGCAACTCAAATAATGATGACCAAAACTTTCTATGCGTTAGCGGGTGATTCTAGTTGGTTGAAGTGGTCGCAAATAACAGCAGTGGATTGCGAATCGAAGTTGTCGATGCTCTGTTATTTGGTTGTGAAATACACCGAGGAAAATCGTGTTTTTGGGCTGTCACTGCCGTCAGGGGATATTACCCCTTCGGCTGGAAGAGAGCATGAATTGGAGTGTTTACGCAAACTTGCGCTGTTCTGTGTACCGGAGGCTATTGAATGAAGGTGAGGGCAATTTATCCGATACCTCGCAATAGTTTGGTGTTGTTGCTGGTTACCGTTTTGCTCGCGTTGTTGCCCCATGTGGGTAGGCTTCCCGTTTGGCTGCCAATTGTTATTTGTTTGGTGGTTGGATGGAGAGTGCAAGTATTCAGAGAGAGGGTGTCTTTCCCGGGGAAAGTGGTTCGTCTTGTGGCGGTTCTTATTAGCTTCGGCGGTGTGTTTGCGTACTATGGGACAGTGTTGGGAGCTGAGGCTGGCGTAGCTTTGTTGATTCTTGCTTATTCTTACAAATTGCTGGAAATGTATAAGGAGAGGGATGCTTTTTTGGTGGTGATTCTTAGTTACTTTGTTGTGGCAACGAACTACTTATTTGATACAAGTCTATTTTCGACACTTTATACGCTGTTTGTTGTGGTAGTTGTTACTGCGTCATTGGTCGGCATGAATCAGTCTCGAGAGGGTAGCAGTCCTTTTCGAGCACTAAGGGTCGCTCTGGTGCTTAGTGCCCAATCTGTTCCCCTGATGATAATTTTGTTTATTTTTGTGCCAAGGATCGCGCCTGTGTGGAATCTTAATGTGCAAGGAGGGCAGGCACAGACCGGTTTGAGTGATTCAATTTCTCCAGGGGATATTTCGAGCTTGTCTCGTTCTGCTGAGCTTGCTTTTACAGTTGAATTTAAGGGTGGGAAGCCAGAACACAAGGACTTGTATTGGCGAGGCGTTACTTATTCTGATTTCGATGGTCGTACTTGGCGACGGGGCTTAAGGGAAAGTTTCAATAATGGTGTTGGAGTGCTTTCTAGGGATTTAGTAAGACGAGGTGAGGAGCTTCGCTATCGGGTCATTATGGAGCCGACCTATAGACGTTGGCTGTTTACATTACCTTTTGCTAGCTTAAAATTGTCGGGTGTGAAGCAAGTGGACTCCTTAGTCTATGTTAGGGATGAGGCAGTGTCGACACTATTTTCCTATGATGTAGTTAGCCATTTGGAATATAGTTATCAGCCTGGTGGTTTGCCGGAAAGAGAAAGGGTCAGGCTAACGAGTCTTCCTGTAACTGACCCAAGAACAACTGATAGAGCCAATGAGCTTTGGGCTGCAGCACGGGGTGATGTTTCTGTGTACGCAAATGCAATATTGAAATGGTTCAATAGAGAGCCCTTTGTCTATACGCTTAATCCTCCTGAGTTAAGAGGGGATATTAATGACGCGTTTCTGTTTGATTCTAGGCAGGGTTTTTGTGCGCACTATGCAGGAGCTTTTGTATTTTTAATGCGATCGGTTGGTATACCAGCAAGGGTCGTTGGTGGGTATCAAGGGGGAGATTTTCATGAGGCCGGGTATTTGGTGGTAAGGCAGTATCATGCTCATGCTTGGGCCGAGATATGGATTGAATCTAAGGGGTGGGTGAGGGTTGACCCTACGGCAGCAGTTGCACCCGAAAGGGTTATGTCCGGCCCTGAAGGGGCAACGACAGATGATAGCTTTTCGTTAAATTCACCATTATCCCCTTTGTTGTTTCGGAATATCCCTTTTGTTCGCGATATCCGGTCGAAGATAGAGTACGTTAACTATCTTTGGTCAAAGTGGGTTGTTGGTTACAGTAATAAAACCCAGATGGAGTTCTTGTCACGTTGGATCGACGGTGTAACTCCGCAGAAGATGGTGTTTATATTGCTGGTGTGCTTGGGGTTGGTGATGTTGTTGTTGGCAATATATATATTGGTTGAACGAGGTAGAGCTAGAGTGGATCCGATTGATGCGCTCTACCTTTCTTTTTGTTTAAAGCTAGAGCGCCAAGGCCTGGTTAGAGAGGGGGGAGAGGGTGTCTGGACATTCTGCGCACGAGCCTGCTTGGCGTTTCCACAGCTAGAGGGGGAACTTAAAGCTATAACTTCTCTTTATGATGCCATCCGTTATGGTGATTTGTCTCAGGAAAATAAAGAGAATAATCGTAGTGATGATGCTACACTGTCCAACCTAAAAATTGAGCTCAGGCAGGCAGTCAAAACGCTTAAGTTTGTTCGTTAAGCGATATTTTGTCGTTGATTGTTAAGTTATGTTTGATTGCTATGTAAGTTATTAATATAAAACAAAAAAGGGTATTGGAATGAGTCGTTTTCAGCGGCCGCTTTTCATTTCTATCATTGTCGCAATAGCACTATATTTTGGTGCAGTATTCCTTGGGGATTTTGAGGCGACTAAAGATGCATTGTTCAAGATACCAGCTGTCGGGTGGCTTTTAATTATTGGGCTGTCTCTGGTTAATTACTTATTGCGCTATCAGCGCTGGGATTGGTACATTCGCGTATTGTCGGGGGTAAAAATACCTTTTACGCGCCACTTTAGTTACTACCTTGCGGGATTTGCGTTGTCTACTACGCCTGGAAAGGCAGGAGAAACCATTCGGTCCCTTTATTTGAAACGCCACGACGTGACTTACAATCAGAGTATTAGTAGTTTTTTTGTTGAGCGCTTTTTGGATCTTTTGACGATTGTCCTTTTGTCGATGTTGGTGGCCTTTCAGTTTGAGGATTATGCTGTATTCGTATTTGTGACCGCAGCCGCCATCTTCGCGGCTTTACCTCTGCTTCATAGCCAATGGTTAATGGGATTGCTTAGGGATATGTCATCACGGGAAGGGAAGTTGGCCCAGGGTTGCGGGCACCTTCAAGGGCTGCTTCAATCTTCGACTGCGCTATTAAAAAATAAAATTTTGTACGGCGGTTTCCTGGTGGGGATTTTAGCGTGGAGTGCTGAGGGGATTGGTTTTTGGTTGGTGCTCGATTATTTGGATCAAGATATTGAAGTGGCGTTGGCTGTTAGCATATATGGCATCGCGGTGTTGATTGGGGCGCTATCCTTTTTACCTGGTGGTTTGGGTAGTACAGAGGCGGTTATGGGAGGGTTGCTAATAGCTTCGGGCGTGGATAGCTCTGTTGCTGTGGCAGCGACGTTGGTTTGTCGAATAGCGACCCTTTGGCTGGCGGTTTTTATCGGTTTGGGTGTTAGTGGCGGGTTGGCTAGCATGGGGCTGTCTCCTGAATTTTCGAAGCAGGATTAGGTTAAATAAGTATGTCTTCACATAAATTAAAGCCACTTGTTGTGGATTTAGATGGTACGTTGATCAAGTCGGATCTGTTGATTGAGTCATTTCTTCTGCTGATAAAACAGAATCCTACTTATCTATTTTTGGTTGTTTATTGGCTTCTCCGGGGAGGGAAGGCCTTTATGAAACGAGAGATCGCTCGGCGGGTTGATTTGCCCGTTGAGCTGTTGCCCTATAACGTTGATTTGATAAATTATCTGAATATTCAGAAGCAACAAGGCCGAGAAATTGCTTTGGCTACTGCTTCCGATCGCAAGTATGCAAACGATGTGGCGCACCATCTTTCTCTTTTTGATAAGGTTTATGCATCAGAGGATGGCATCAATTTGTCGGGCTCTCGAAAGCGAGAGGCGCTGACGAGTGACTATGGCGTTAAGGGTTATGTGTATGCTGGGAATGCACCTGTCGACCTAAAAGTTTGGCAGGAATCTGGTGCTGCGATTGTCGTCGGTGATGCATCTTTGATAAAAAAATCTGAGAAATTGTGCCCTTTGGAAACGTCGTTCGAGGTTAAGCAGGGAGGGCTAAAAATTTGGCTCAAAGCGCTGAGGGTGCACCAATGGGTAAAGAATGCACTGATATTTGTACCTTTGCTAGCGGCCCATCAAGTTTCTGATCTGGGCGCGTTAGCGTCATGCTTTTTGGCTTTTTTATCCTTTTCATTATGCGCTTCTAGCGTGTACTTGCTTAATGATTTGTTAGATCTGCCGGATGATCGTCGCCATAAAACTAAGAAGAATCGCCCTTTTGCTGCGGGCACTTTGGGTTTGTTGTCAGGGGTTCTAGCGGCCCCTGTATTGTTGAGTTTGGCGTTTGCGATTAGCTTTTTCTTGCCGTTTGAATATGTTGTTGTTCTTGTTAGTTATTATGTACTAACGTTCGCATACAGCTTTTATCTCAAGCGTGTGGTGCTAGTTGATGTCGTTACGCTGGCCAGCCTGTATACAGTGAGGATAGTGGCTGGTGCGGCGGCTATCTCGGTGGCTTTGTCGTTTTGGCTGCTGGCTTTTTCGGTATTCTTGTTCTTGAGCCTTGCTATCTTAAAGCGTTATACCGAATTGTTGGCATTGAAAGGTCGTAGCACTCAAAAGACATTAGGTAGAGGATACCAGGTAGAGGATATTGAGTTGCTATCTTCGTTGGGCGGTTCCAGTGGGTATATTTCTGTGCTGGTATTGGCGCTATATATTAACAGCGGCGATATTCTACAGTTATATTCGAATCCTATGATTATGTGGCCAACGTGTTTGGTTATGTTGTATTGGGTAAGTCGAGTATGGATTTTTGCTCATCGTGGGCAAATGCATGATGATCCGATTGTTTTCGCGTTAAAAGACAGGGTTAGTGTAGTTTGTGGTGCGATAATTGGTGTTTTCATGGTGGCTGCAACTTTTTAGATTCAACATTAAGAGTAGGAAGTTCTAATGGCGAAGCAATACGTTTCTTGGGGGCGTTACCCGCATAAGCAGCAAGAGGGGTTTGATTTTTCTTGGCGTAATCAGCAATTGCCAAAGGATGCAAATTTTTTGCCCCAAGGAAATGCTAGAAGTTATGGTGATAGTTGCATGAACCATGATGGCGTAGTGGTTTCTGCGCGTAAGCTAAATCATTTTATCCACTACAACCAAGATGCTGGTGTAATTCGCTGCGAAGCGGGGGTTATGTTAAGCCAGATACTGGACTTGGTTGAGCCTCACGGTTGGTTTCTTCCTGTGACGCCTGGAACTAAATTCGCGACGATTGGTGGGGCCTTGGCAAATGATGTCCATGGTAAAAATCATCACGTCGCGGGAACGTTTGGTTGCCATGTGACTCAATTTGAAATTATGCGTTCTGATGGTGCGAGAATGATTTGCTCTTCTCAAGAGAATGCAGATTATTTTGCCGCGACCATCGGTGGCTTGGGGTTGACTGGATTTATCGTGTGGGTTGAACTCAAGCTAAAGAGGGTGGAAAACTCAGCGGTCAATGTTGAAAATATAAAGTACGGTAGCTTAAGTGATTTCTTTTTGTTGTCCGAAGAGTCTGCGGCTGACTTTGAGTATACGGTTGCATGGGTGGATTGTTTGGCAAAAGGTGGCCAGGTAGGGCGAGGGCACTTCTCTCGTGCTAACCATGCAAGAAACCAAGTAAAGCCAAGCAAGCCGAAAATGGCCCTGTCAGTGCCGATCGACCCCCCGTTATCATTAATTAATTCACTCACGCTTAAGGCATTTAATAGCCTTTACTATAATCGTCAAAAAGAAGAGCGTGCCTATTCGGCTGTTCACTATGATCCATTTTTCTATCCATTGGATGGCATTAAGAATTGGAATAGAGTGTATGGCCCAAAAGGTTTTTTGCAATATCAGTGTGTGGTATCCCCTGAGCATGGGGAGTCTGCAATAAGAGAGATTTTGGGTCGTATTGCAGCCGCAAATCGAGGGTCATTTCTCGCCGTGCTTAAATTATTTGGTGATGTTCCGTCACCTGGTTTGCTGTCTTTTCCTCGTCCTGGTGCAACGCTTGCGCTGGATTTTCCTTTTGAGGGAGAAAAGACGCTGCGCCTGTTCGATCAATTGGATGAAGTTGTTCATCAGGCGGATGGGGCAATATATCCTGCAAAAGATGCCCATATGAGTGGCGTGCATTTCAAACAATATTATCCAAAAGTCGAAGAGTTTAAGCAGTTTATTGATCCTGCGATCACTTCTAGTTTTTGGTCTCGTGTAATGGAAGAAAAATAATGAAAAATTGGGTGATTTTGGGTGCTACTTCAGCCATAGCTGAAGAGGTTATGCGTTTGTGGGCTAGTCGAGGGTATAAGCTGTTTCTTGTGGCAAGAAATCAAGACAAGATGGATATAATCAAGGAGGACTTGAGTGTTCGTGGAGCCATGCAGGTGGAGACTTTTGTCATGGATGCCAACGAAATCACTAAGCATATTTCTTTGTTAGAAGAGGCGGATAAGCGCTTGGGGCATGTGGACGGGGTGTTTGTAGCGCATGGGACATTGCCCGATCAGAAGGCTTGTGAGAAGAGTTATGAGGCCGCTTACCAGGAAATTCATACCAACGCGTTAAGTGTTATTTCACTATTGACGGAGGTTGCTAATCGATTCGAGTCTCGGGGGCATGGTGATATCGCGGTAATATCTTCGGTAGCCGGTGATCGTGGTCGACAGTCAAATTACGTGTATGGTGCTGCAAAAGCGTTGTTAAGCACTTATCTTCAAGGGTTGCGAAATCGGCTTGTAAAATCTAATGTTCACGTGCTCACAATTAAGCCGGGATTTGTTGATACGCCAATGACCGCTGATTTTGATAAGGGTGCGTTATGGGCAAGCACTGAGCAGGTGGCTACAGGCATTGTCAATGCAGTCGACAAAAAACGTAACGAAGCCTATTTGCCCGGCTTCTGGTGGGCAATTATGTTTATTATTAAACATGTGCCGGAGTTTATTTTTAAAAAGCTAAGCATGTGATTCTTATGCCTTAGGTAGGAGAAAAGCAAAAAAGGCTCTAGTGAATACCACTAGAGCCTTTTTTTTAGTGGGGTCTATATCGCCAATTGATATTAGGAGGGGCGGGGTGGGATATCTCAAATATACAGGTGATGAATGCTGAGTATTCACCCTATAAACTAAGCTTATTATTACATTTAGAAGGAAATAGCGTAGAATACAGGCGCGTAAATACGAGTGTGGTCTACACTTTGTTCCTTGCGACATGCAGTTGAGGCATTCTTAAGATAAAGACCGTCAATCGGTAGCGCCAGGTATGTGACAGTTAGTTGACTATGTGTGTAGCTGATACCGTTTAAATCAAACGCCAACTGGTGAGGGCTAAGTAGTGCTAGGAGCGCTGCCGTGCACAATTAGCCAAGCGTGCAGAACTAAATATTCCGCGCCTGTAAATGAAGTCGTCGGCCTTATTTAGTTTGTTAAAAACCTAACAACAGTGAAGAGTAAGCCCTAATCAATCTGTTGGAAAGCCACGCACCTCTGGGTGTGGATGAAAATGCTTATGTAAAAGCGTTTTTTGACAGCCAATATTAAAATTGAGAGTAAGAGAGAGATTTGTATGAGTTTGTATTCAGAATACCTAGAAGACATTGCGGTTCGTAAAAAGGACCTAGGGTTGAACCCGCAACCTATAGATGGTGAGGCGCTGTTGGAGGAGATTATTGCTCAGATTAAAGATGCTGGAAATGAGCATCGAAAAGAATCCCTAAACTTCTTCATCTATAACACCTTGCCCGGTACAACCAGTGCAGCGGGTGTAAAAGCGGCGTTTTTAAAAGAGATCATCTTAGGTGAGTCTACCGTAGAAGAAATTACAGCTGAATTTGCATTTGAATTACTATCTCATATGAAGGGTGGTCCGTCGGTTAGAGCACTTCTTGACTTGGCCTTGTCTGATGATGTATCTGTTGCATCACCTGCCGCGGAAGTTCTGAAAACACAGGTGTTCTTATACGAAGCTGATACCGATCGTCTGGTAGCTGCACTTAACACTGGTAATGCGATAGCCAAAGATATTCTAGAAAGCTATGCTCGCGCGGACTTTTTCACCACGCTTCCAGAAATCGACGAGAAAATCGACGTTGTTACCTATATTGCTGGTGAAGGTGATATCTCTACCGATCTACTATCCCCAGGTAACCAAGCACACTCTCGCTCAGATCGTGAACTTCACGGCCAGTGCATGATCACTCCTGAAGCTCAGCAAGAAATTCAAGGTCTTCAGAAGAAGCATCCAAACGCTAAAGTAATGTTGATCGCTGAAAAAGGCACCATGGGCGTGGGTTCATCTCGCATGTCTGGGGTAAACAACGTGGCGCTTTGGGCGGGTAAAAAAGCAAGCCCTTATATTCCATTCGTAAACAGTGCGCCTGTTGTTGCGGGTACTAACGGTATTTCTCCTATCTTCTTGACTACTGTTGGTGTGACCGGCGGTATCGGTCTTGACCTTAAAAACTGGGTTAAGAAAGTGGATGCCAGCGGTAATACCGTGCTTGATGCAAATGGCGATGCTGTACTGGAAGAAGTTTACTCTGTAGCCACTGGTACTATTCTAACCATCAATACTAAGACTCAGAAGCTTTACAATGGTGACAAAGAGCTTGTAGACGTTTCTGATGCTTTCACTCCGCAAAAAGTTGAGTTCATGAAGGCTGGTGGTTCTTACGCCCTTACATTCGGTAAAAAACTGCAAACCTTAGCTGCTGAAGCGCTAGGTGTTGAAGCTCCGCTAGTATTTGCTCCTTCTAAAGAGATTTCTAACGAAGGCAAAGGTCTAACGGCTGTTGAGAAAATATTCAACAATAATGCGGTAGGCGTTGCTTCAAAAGCAGCGCTACACGCCGGCTCTGATGTTCGCGTTAAAGTGAATATCGTTGGCTCTCAGGATACTACTGGCTTAATGACGTCTCAGGAACTTGAGTCAATGGCTGCGACTGTTATCTCTCCAAGCGTTGACGGCGCATACCAATCAGGCTGCCATACAGCGTCTGTTTGGGATAGCAAAGCACAAACTAATATTCCTAAACTAATGGCGTTTATGAATAAGTTTGGCCTAATCACAGCTCGTGATCCTAAGGGCGCTTACCACGCCATGACGGACGTGATTCACAAGGTGTTGAACGATATTACTATCGATGATTCTGCAATCATTATTGGTGGTGACTCGCATACGCGTATGTCTAAAGGTGTAGCGTTTGGTGCTGACTCCGGTACGGTTGCTATCGCACTGGCTACTGGTGAGTCTGCGATGCCGATTCCTGAGTCTGTTAAGGTAACGTTCAAAGGTGCAATGAAAGACCACATGGATTTCCGTGATGTGGTACATGCAACTCAGTTGCAAATGCTGAAGAAATTTGGCGAAAACGTTTTTCAGGGTCGTGTGATTGAAGTTCAGATCGGCACTCTATTAGCCGACCAGGCCTTTACGTTCACAGATTGGACTGCTGAAATGAAAGCGAAAGCGTCCATCTGTATCTCTGAAGATGGAACGCTTGTCAAGTCGCTAGAGCTTGCTAAGTCTCGCATTCAGATCATGATCAACAAAGGCATGGAGAACGACGCTAACATGCTGCAAGGTTTGATTGATCTGGCAGATAAGCGTATTGCAGGCATTCAGTCTGGCGAAAACCCGGCGCTTGCTCCAGATGATAATGCTGAATACTTCGCAGAATTGATTGTTGACCTGGACCAAATTGACGAGCCAATGATCGCCGATCCGGATGTGAACAACGCGGATGTATCTAAGCGATACACTCACGACACTATACGCCCTGTATCATTCTACAAAGGTACTAAAGTGGTTGACCTTGGCTTTGTAGGGTCATGTATGGTTCACAAAGGCGATATGAAGATTATTGCCCAAATGCTTAGAAACCTTGAAGAGCAAAGTGGTGAAATTAAGTTTAAAGCACCTCTTGTGATTGCGCCGCCGACTTACAACATCGTTGATGAGTTGAAGGCTGAAGGTGATTGGGATCTTCTGAAGAAGTATGCTGGCTTCGAATTTGATGATGCCCATCCTAAAGAAGCTGCTCGTACAGAATACGAAAACATGATGTACCTGGAGCGCCCAGGATGTAACTTATGCATGGGTAACCAGGAAAAAGCTGAAAAGGGTGACACTGTGTTGGCAACCTCTACGCGTCTTTTCCAGGGGCGAGTGGTAGAAGACACTAATGAGAAGAAAGGTGAATCCTTGTTGGCATCTACTCCAGTTGTAGTGCTTTCGACGATCCTTGGTCGTACTCCGACACTTGAAGAGTATAAGGGTGCAGTGAAAGGTATTAATCTGACTTCTTTTGCGCCCCCTTCAGAAGACCTCAGCAGACCATCTATCCCGGTCAAAATGCTTTAATCTTGATTTGCCCTAGTCTCGCCACTGGCGGGGCTGTGGGTTTTAAGGGGATTTTTGGTTGAGATATGAAAAACCGAGTGCGGAAACGCTCTCGGTTTTTTGTTTTAACATTGTCGTGCTAACCGCGGGTATGTTTTTTGTACAGCTTGGGTTCTTTGTTTGGGCGCTTGCTGAATCGGCGGTATTCCCATTGATACTGCTCTGGGGCATCGGCGATAAATGCTTCTATCGAGCGATTCATGCCAGTGACTGACTCTAAAAGGTTGGTGGAGTAAATTGTTGGATCGACTGCTTTGAATATGATTTTGTAGCGACCATTGGATTGGCGTAAGCAATATAAACCAAGCGCCGTAGCATCGGTTTTTTGGATCATTTTTGATGCTATGACTGGTGTTAATGCCTCCACCCCAAAAAGTGGGGCAAATATGCCGCCAGATCTGTCCGGTTCTTGATCGGGCAATAGGGTGCTTATCCCTTGCTTCTTGAGGAGCCTAAAAAGTGCAATAACACCCTGGTTATTGGCAGGTACGACTTTCATCCCTAATTGGGTTCGGGATTTGTATATCATGTCATCCAGCGCTTTGAGGTGCCCTGGTTTGTAAATGGTAGTGGTCATGTAATAGCGGTTAATAAAAAACCCTGCTATTTCCCAGTTGCCAATGTGAGGGGCTAGTAGTAAGACGCCTTTGCCGTTTTGTTGGGCTGTTCTTAAGAGTTCTTCGCCTTCTACTTCAGAGATCCTGTCGAGAAATACTTTGGGCGGCTTGGTGTAAGTTGCGCCTAATTCGAATAGAGTGAGGCCTGTTTGTATTAGACTTTGCTTGACCAGATCTTTGTTTTTTGCGGCAGAGTTTTTGGGGTAGCAGAGGGCTATGTTTATTTCAGTGCGGCGCCTCAATTCTGAATTGCATGCCCAAAGCGCCCAGCCTACAGACATTCCTAAGTTACGATTAACCGATAAGGGAAGCGCTCCGACTATCTTGAAAAAATTTGCTGCTAATTTGTCTTTCACGGTGGTTTGGTCAGTCTTTGTTGGAAGAGTCGGGCAAGGATAGAGTAAAATGCCCGCCGGTCCAATAGGGGAGGAAGTGGCGATGACGAATATTAGTCATATTGAAGAGTTTCTAGGTTGCGCGACACCAAAAGAGTGGCTGGCGGCTGCAGAGGTCAATTTGGGTGTTTTGTTAATTGATCATGCGCACTGTGAGAAGAAGGCCGCGTCTACGGCCTTATCTTTGATGTCCCGTTATGTCGATAGGAAAGAGTTGTTGGCGAAGTTGTCCCAGTTAGCACGAGAAGAGTTGCTGCACTTTGAGCAGGTACTGGAGATGATGGGAGGGTTGGGTGTCGAATTTACCCATCTTACTGCATCGCGATACGCCAAATTGCTGCGTAAGGATATCAGTACGAGCGAGCCGATGCGGCTGGTTGATACGTTAATCGTGGGTGGGATTATCGAGGCAAGGTCCTGTGAACGTTTTTCTGTGTTGGCGCCGCAGCTATTGGAAAATGAGAATACTGAGGAGCTTGGTCGGTATTATCGTTTCTTGCTGAAGTCTGAGAGCCGGCATTTTGAGGATTATTTAGCGTTGGCTCGCTTATATTCGCCTGAGTCGATTGATGGGAGGGTTGAGTACTTTTTGGCTGTAGAAAAGCAGTTAATTGAAGGCAAGGATGATGAATTTCGGTTTCATAGCGGGGTCCCTGTCGCCCCTTTTAATCAATAATGGCAAAGCTCGTGAGGTGGATGCCGCTGCTATCCGATATGAGGCTCCATCCTAATTCATCCCAATCACCAAGAACATAGCGGATCGGTTTGTTCGGTAGGTTGATTGCGTGGGTGTTGGGTCTGTGTGTATGCCCGTGAATTAATATGTCTGCATTGTTCAGTCGGAGAGCATCCTCAACTGCGTGCTCATCGACATCCATTATGTACTCTGATTTCTCTGAAGCTGATTGCTTGCTTTGCTGGCGAATTTGCTTGGCAATTTCGGTTCTTTCGATGGTGCTTTTGCTCAAGAAACCTGCTTGCCAGCCTGGGTCTCGTACCATATTCCGAAAAGCTAGGTACTCTGTATCTTGAGTGCAGAGAGTGTCACCATGCATGATGATGGCTTGCTTCCCTTGGAGCTTCAGGTTGTGCGTGTCTGATGAGAGGAGTGTGGCGTTTGTATCCTTGCAAAATGATGGGCCAACAAGAAAGTCTCGATTTCCGTGCATAAAAAATACGTTAATGCCTGCATCGGTTAACTCTCTTAGTGCGCTTTTTACTGATAAAGCGAGTTCAGAGTTGTCGTCGTCTCCTATCCAGGTCTCGAAAAGGTCGCCCAAAATGTAGAGAGCGTGTGTTTTTTCTTTGGAGTGGAGGCACTGCTCTTCTATGAAGCTGAAAAGTGCCCGGGTAATATTTGGGCGCTCCTCAGCTAGATGAAGGTCTGAAATAAAGACATTTCTCATTGGTTGATCGTTACTCGGCGCTGTTAACGACTTCGGCTTTTTCAATGATTACAGGCTCTGTGGGGACGTCCTGGTGGCCGCCGCTCATTCCTGTCTTGACTTCCTTGATTTTGTTGACGATATCCATACCTTCAGAAACCTTGCCAAAGACGGCGTAGCCCCATCCTTGTGATGATTCTGAGGTGAAGTTCAAGAAGCCATTGTCTTGCACGTTGATGAAAAACTGCGAGCTGGCAGAGTGCGGGTCATTGGTGCGAGCCATAGCAATGGAGCCAATTTCGTTCTTTAGTCCGTTGTTGGCTTCATTCTTTATGGGGTCGTCAGAGTCTTTTTGGTTCATGTCTGTATCAAAACCTCCGCCCTGGACCATAAAGTTGCTGATTACGCGATGGAAAATGGTGCCGTCGTAATGACCCTTATTAACGTAGCTCAAGAAGTTCTCAACGCTGGCGGGTGCTTTTTCTTTGTTAAGCTCAAGCGTGATAGGGCCGAAATTGGTTTGTAGATTAACGAGGACTGTATCCATGATGTTATGTCTGCCTTGTTGTAAATTGAATTGTGTGGGTTATATCAGTTACTGAATGTTTTGCCAAATTTGCCACTATGGCGTTAAGGGAACCTGCTTATGTTAGCTGTCAGCGTGTTCTCCATTAATGTGGCAACAGTCATTGGGCCAACGCCTCCAGGCACAGGGGTGATCCAGCCCGCAATTTCTTTTGCGGTATCAAACTCTACATCACCTCTGAGTTTGCCGTCTTCACATCGGTTTATGCCAACATCAATTACAATAGCTCCAGGTTTGATCCATGCGCCAGGAATAAAGTTGGTTTTTCCCACGGCTACTACAAGTAGATCTGCCCGTTGAACGTGGCTCTTCAGATCTTGGGTGAAACGATGGCATGTGGTAGTGGTGCACCCCGCCAGCAACAGTTCCAGAGTCATTGGGCGGCCAACAATGTTGCTGGCTCCAACGATGACGGCTTCAAGGCCGTGCAAATCGTTACGCACGGTGTCGAGTAATGACATTATTCCTTTGGGGGTGCATGATCTAAGTGAGGGCATGCGTTGAGCAAGAAGGCCTACGTTGGTTGGGTGGAAGCCGTCTACATCTTTCAGGGGGTTGATTCGATTGATGATTGCATTTGCATCAAGCGAGTCAGGTAGCGGGAGCTGGACCAAGATGCCGTCTATATTGTCGTCGTCATTGAGTTCATCTATTAGATTGTCTAGAGCGCTCTGGCTTGTGCTTGCTGGGAGGTCGAATGCCTGTGAAGTAAACCCAATAGCCTCGCAGGCCTTTCTCTTCTTGTTGACGTATACAGAAGACGCTGGGTCATCCCCAACAAGGACGACTGCTAAACCAGGGGGGCGAAATCCATCGTTAACTCTTTGGGCTACTTTTAAAGAGAGTTCTTTTTTTAGATCGGCGGCAATTTGGTTGCCGTCAATAATTTGTGCTGTCATAGGCGGTTAATCGTTTGTACAAAGGTAGTTGAAGTTGTTTTGAGGTCGTTATTTTCTCATTGTTGAATAAGCCGCGTAAAGTATAGTGACCAAATGACATCAAAAACTTTTATTTCATTGTTTTTTATAAAAATTGTTTGACGAGCTAGGGGGTTCTGTATATTATCGCCACCTCTTCAACGGCACACGCCAAAATGAAGAAACGGGGTATAGCGCAGTCTGGTAGCGCGCCTGCTTTGGGTGCAGGATGTCGGGAGTTCAAATCTCTCTACCCCGACCATATTTTAGGAGTTCGTCACTGTTTTAGTATAAAGGTGACGGGGTCCTAATATAAGCTAGTTTCATAAAGTTGTCGGTAACGTACCGCGCCCGTAGCTCAACCGGATAGAGCATCGGCCTTCTAAGCCGAGGGTTGCAGGTTCGAGTCCTGCCGGGCGCACCATGTTGCAATGGCTGCGATGAAACTAACTTGTACAGTTTGCTGGTGGGCGTAGCTCAGTTGGTAGAGCCCCGGATTGTGATTCCGGTGGTCGCGGGTTCAATCCCCGTCGTCCACCCCAGTATAAGAAACCGGTAATATCGTGAGGTATTGCCGGTTTCTACGTTACAAAGCCGCTATTTTAAGCCGCTATCCAAACGAGTGCCAATTGAAGCACTTACCGACTTACCTCAAAATTGTGAGGGCATTATGCAAGTTTCTGTAGAAACCACTTCTGGGTTAGAGCGTCGCGTGAACGTCATTGTTCCTGCTGCTGATATCGACGGATCTGTCGATGCCAAACTAAAAGACACCGCAAAGAAAGTTAAAATTGATGGGTTTAGGCCCGGAAAGGTCCCTGTTCGCGAAGTAAAGCGACGTTTTGGAAAGTCTATACGGGAAGAGGTGCTTGGCGAGGTTGTTAGCCAGAAATTCTACGAAGCCATTTCCCAAGAGAAGCTTAATCCTGCTGGCATGCCTAATATCGAGCGTGTAAAGGATGAGGCGGGCGAAGACTTTGAATTTACCGCTATATTTGAAGTGTACCCTGAGCTTGAAGTGACCGGCATAGAAAGCATATCAGTTACTCGCCAGACCGCTGATATTTCCGATAGCGATGTACAGGACATGATTCAGAAGCTTCGCGAGCAGAGAGCGACTTTTGATGCTGCAGATAGAGCGGCAGCAGATGGCGACCAATTAACTATCGATTTTGATGGAAAGTTGGATGGCGAGAGCTTTGAAGGTGGCTCAGCAACCGATTCGCCTTTGGTTCTTGGTTCTGCCTCGATGATACCTGGGTTTGAAGATGGGTTGATTGGCGCTAAAGCTGGGGATGAGAAGGTTCTAGATCTTGAATTTCCAGGAGATTACCATTCTGAAGATCTGAAAGGTAAGGCAGTGCAGTTTACTGTGAAGGTTAATGAAGTTGCGGAGCGTAAGCTTCCTGAAGTTGATGATGAGTTTATTGCTCAGTTTAACCCGAAGGAAAACACCCTAGAGAGCTTTACTGTAGAGATTAAGGCAAATATGGAGCGTGAGCTCAAAAATGCACTTAAGAACAAAGTAAAGCAGCAGATAATGGATGGTTTGTTAGAACAGAACCAGGTTGATGTCCCTAAGGCTCTAGTTGACAGCGAGATTGATCGACAGCGCCAGCAGATGGTGCAGCAGTTTGGTGGTGGCGCTCAGTTTGATCCATCTACCTTGCCAGCAGAGCTATTTGAAGCTCAAGCTACTCGTTCGGTTAAGCTAGGCGTGGTGTTTGGTGAGTTCATCAAGCAAAAGGAGATCACTGTCGATGGTGATAGAGTCCGCACTACTATTGAAGAGATGGCGCAGCCCTACGAAAATCCAGAGCAAGTTGTTACTTGGTACTATGATAATGAGCAACAGCTAAAGCAGGTTGAATCTTTGGTGTTGGAAGATCAGGCTATTGATGCAATTTTGGCTGAAGCTAACATTACTGATGAGCAAGTGTCTTACGAAGAGGCAGTTAAGCCACCAGAGCAGTCTGCTGAAGAGGCTTAGTTTTCCAAAGCACTTTAAGTTAGTATAAAAAATGCGCAGCCTCGGGGCTGCGCATTTTTTTTGCCTTAATCTGGGCCAAAATTTGAAATCTCAGGCTATTATTAGATAACAGGTTGCACCTAAGTTATTTTTTTATTCAGGGGTTGAAATATAATTAGCCTATACCCATTAATGTTTATTCAAGCACAACTAGATGCAGTGACTAGTACGTTGTTAACGCTAAAGAATTTCCATGATTATAAGGAAAATGTATGTCTGACCGACTATTTGATCTCGAGCATAAACAGATAATCCAAAATACGGGCTTGGTGCCCACGGTTATTGAGCAGACTGCACGAGGAGAAAGGGCGTTTGATATTTACTCTCGCTTATTGAAGGAGCGGGTAATCTTTTTGGTCGGGCAAGTAGAAGATCATATGGCGAACTTAATCGTTGCCCAAATGCTGTTTTTGGAGTCAGAGAATCCAGATAAAGATATACATTTGTATATAAATTCCCCCGGTGGCTCAGTGACTGCGGGTATGTCAATCTACGATACGATGCAGTTTATTAAACCTGATGTCAGCACAATGTGCATCGGTCAAGCTGCAAGTATGGGTTCATTCCTTTTAACAGCAGGGGCTAAGGATAAACGCTTTTGTTTACCTAACTCTCGGGTGATGATTCATCAGCCGCTAGGTGGTTTCCAGGGTCAAGCATCAGACTTCGAAATTCATGCCAAAGAAATACTAGGCATAAAGAAGAAGTTGAACGATATATTGGCTTACCATACTGGGCGTCCTATTGAGGACATAGAGAATGACACTGATCGCGACAACTTCATGAGCGCTATTGAGGCCAAAGAGTATGGTCTGATTGATGAAGTGCTTGAGCACAGAGCAATAGAATAATCAGGGTGTTAGGGGATTTATCTAGAATTAATCTAGATAAATCCAAATTGAATACTTGAAAAATCGAACGATTAAATGCATCTTCATATAAGAAGTGTATGAAGTATGCGAGAAGAGGTAGATACATGACAGACGAGCGAGACGGTAAAGGGGAAGACAACGGGAAGCTTCTCTATTGCTCTTTCTGTGGGAAGAGCCAACATGAGGTGCGTAAGCTTATTGCAGGGCCCTCTGTTTTCATTTGTGACGAGTGCGTAGATCTTTGCAACGATATTATTCGCGAAGAAGTCCAAGAGGAAGCGCCTGAGGCTGAAAGTGAAAAGCTTCCTGCTCCAATGGATATCAAGGGCAATCTTGATGATTATGTTATTGGTCAGATACGCGCCAAAAAGGTGCTGTCTGTCGCGGTATATAATCACTACAAGAGGCTGCGTTCGGGTCAAGCTAAGACGACCAAAGCCGGTGAAAGTGCAGATGTTGAACTGGGTAAAAGTAACATCCTTCTCATAGGGCCTACTGGTAGTGGTAAAACACTACTTGCAGAAACACTGGCGCGTTTGCTAAACGTTCCTTTTACCATAGCTGATGCGACAACATTGACAGAGGCTGGGTATGTTGGGGAAGATGTAGAGAATATCATCCAGAAACTACTGCAGAAGTGTGACTATGATGTCGAAAAGGCGCAGATGGGTATTGTCTATATTGATGAGATAGACAAGATATCCAGAAAGTCAGATAACCCGTCAATTACACGCGATGTGTCTGGTGAAGGTGTGCAGCAGGCATTGTTGAAGCTGATTGAAGGTACAGTGGCCTCAGTTCCTCCTCAAGGGGGAAGAAAGCATCCGCAGCAAGAATTTTTGCAGGTAGATACCTCTAATATCCTCTTTATATGCGGAGGGGCATTTGCAGGCCTGGATAAGGTCATCAGAGATCGCTCTGAAAAAGGCGGGATAGGTTTTTCTGCATCAGTAAAAAGCAAGGATGACACGCGAAATGTTGGGGAAACCCTGTGTGACGTCGAGCCAGAAGATCTCGTCAAATATGGGTTGATACCTGAGTTTGTTGGACGTTTGCCGGTGGTTGCAACGCTTGAAGAGCTTGATGAGGCTGCATTGATTCAGATTTTGACCGAGCCTAAGAATTCATTGACGAAACAATACGAAAAGTTGTTCGAGATGGAGGATGTTAAATTAGATTTTCGTAACGACGCCTTGACTGCTGTCGCTAAAAAGGCAATGGAGCGAAAAACTGGAGCTCGTGGTTTACGTTCTATCTTAGAAGCCGTGTTGCTGGAAACAATGTACGAGGTGCCTTCTCTAGAAGGGGTCGCGAAGGTTGTGGTCGACGCTGCGGTGATTAAGGGGGAATCGGAGCCTCTCATGATATATGAGAATACAGAGCAGAAAAAAGCCGCTCCAGATTCCTAAAGTAAAGGGCCGTTAAGGCCCTTTTTTAATTGGATCGATAATGTAAATAGTGAAGGCTGGCGCCACTGCGACCCTAGTTGTGGGTAATACTGAAAGAACGTTTTGGTACACTTTTTAAATAATTCGAATTTATGTCGGCAGTGAAAATTATTCATTGCCGAAAAGGTTAGGTAATTTCTATGCAAGACTCTACGGTAGATTCCTCCACTGATATTCCATTGCTACCTCTGCGAGATGTGGTTGTTTACCCTCATATGGTGATACCACTCTTTGTCGGTAGAGAAAAGTCAATCAAGGCTCTAGAAGTTGCGATGGCAGACGATAAGCAAATATTGCTTATCGCTCAAGTGAATGCAACTGACGATGACCCTGTAGCCAAAGATATGTATGAGATTGGTACGGTCGCGACAATTCTGCAACTCCTAAAGTTGCCGGATGGTACTGTAAAGGTATTAGTCGAGGGTGGGTATCGAGCTGAAGTTGGAAGTATTACTTCGCAAGAAGAATATATGTCGGCTAGTGTTTCTGAGATTATTTTGCCTGAAGTGAGCCTCCGTGAGACAGAGGTTCTTGTGCGTTCACTTCTCTCTCAATTTGAGCAGTATGTGAAATTGAGTAAGAAAGTGCCGCCAGAGATATTGACCTCGGTGACAAGTATCGAAGAGCCTGGACGCTTGGCTGATACCATTGCTGCCCATTTGACTCTGAAAATTGATGAAAAGCAGCGTGTATTGGAAATGTTTGAGTTGCGCGAGCGTATCGAGCATTTGATGGCCCTGATGGAGTCTGAGATAGATTTGTTTCAGGTTGAAAAGCGCATTCGGGGTCGCGTGAAAAAGCAAATGGAGAAAAGCCAGCGCGAGTACTATCTCAACGAGCAAATGAAGGCTATTCAGAAAGAACTAGGCGACATGGAGGAAGGCGCCAGCGAGATGGATGGTTTTGAAGCCAAGATTGAAAATGCTGGAATGACCAAGGAAGCCAAAGAGAAGGCAGTTGCAGAGTTAAACAAGCTTAAGATGATGTCTCCGATGTCTGCAGAGGCAACTGTGGTGCGAGGATATCTTGACTGGATAGTTAACCTTCCTTGGCAAAAGAAGAGCAAAGTAAGGCATGATCTTGGCCGGGCGCAAAAGATACTGAATGACGATCATTTTGGGTTGGACGAAGTTAAAGATCGCATTCTAGAATATTTGGCCGTCCAATCTAGAGTGAAAAAAATAAAAGGGCCTGTTTTGTGTCTGGTAGGGCCTCCCGGAGTTGGCAAGACCTCTTTGGGTCAGTCGATTGCTAAAGCGACTAACCGAAAATACGTAAGAATGGCTCTTGGTGGTGTTAGAGATGAGGCTGAGATTCGAGGCCATCGTCGAACATATATAGGTTCTATGCCTGGTAAGTTGGTGCAGAAAATATCTAAAGTAGGGGTGAAGAATCCTTTGTTTCTACTGGATGAAATCGACAAAATGGGCGTTGATATGCGCGGGGACCCAGCATCCGCGTTGCTGGAGGTACTTGATCCTGAGCAAAACAATACGTTTAGCGATCATTATTTGGAAGTAGATTATGACTTGTCTGATGTGATGTTCGTGTGTACATCGAACAGCATGAATATCCCTGCACCGTTACTGGATAGGATGGAGATTATTCGGATCCCTGGTTATACAGAGGATGAAAAGTCTAATATTGCCCAGCAGTACTTAATACCCAAGCAGCTGAAAAACAATGGCCTCAAAGAGGGCGAATTATCATTAGATGATGATGCTTTGCTTAAGCTAATTCGCCACTACACCAAAGAAGCTGGCGTGCGTGGTTTGGAGCGCGAGATAGCAAAGGTATGTCGAAAGCATGTAAAAGAAAATGTGTTGGCTAAGTCTCATGATAGCGTTGAGGTAACTGGCGAGCAGTTAGAGAAATACAGTGGCGTGCAGAAGTTTTCTTATGGTGAGAAAGAAGACGAGGACCGTGTGGGGCAGGTTACTGGATTGGCCTGGACTTCCGTTGGCGGTGAATTATTGACCATTGAGGCTGCGGCTTATCCAGGTAAAGGGCGCCAGATCAAGACGGGCTCTCTTGGTGATGTAATGCAAGAATCTATCCAGGCAGCGTATACAGTTGTTCGTAGCCGCTCAATTAAACTGGGTATCAAGAAGGATTTCCTTGAGTCCCTTGACGTCCACATTCATGTTCCTGAGGGTGCGACCCCCAAAGATGGTCCGAGTGCTGGTGTGGGAATGTGCACGGCTTTGGTGTCGGTTTTTAGTGGCATCCCAGTGAAAGCCAATGTAGCGATGACGGGCGAGATTACATTGCGTGGTCAGGTGTTACCGATTGGGGGGCTAAAAGAGAAATTGTTAGCGGCTCACCGTGGTGGGATTACAACGGTTATTATTCCTGCAGAGAATGAGCGAGACCTTCAAGAAATTGCCGATAATATTAAGAGTGATTTGACGATTCATTGCGTCAAAGAAATTGATGAAGTATTGGAGATTGCGTTGACTCATTTGCCTGAACCGTTATCAGAAGAGGAGTTTGAATCTGTGGTTTCTTCTGAAGAAGGAGATGATAAGTCTCAGGGGCGAGCAAATACCCACTAATTTTTGGAAAAAGTGGTTTAGTCGAGAGCATTAACAGTTTACGCTGTTAATGCTTTTTATTGCTCAAACTGTGCGATTTAATGAACTTTTATGTATAGAAATATATCAAATAGGCCTTGAAAAAAAATAAATGTTTGTCCTTCAAAGTGTATGCTTGACAGTGCGTTTTCGAAGTTGGTATAAAGTGGCTCCTCCATTTGGGGTGGGCGTAAAGGCCCGAAAATAAACGGTTCTATAGATTCCTACTCGTTATTTTGGGTGTTATCAGTAGACAAAAAATTAAAAGGGGATTCTTGTGAATAAATCAGAATTAATCGACGCAGTTGCTGCTTCAGCTGATATTCCAAAAGCGCAAGCGGGTCGAGCACTGGATGCAGTTCTTGAATCTGTGACTGGCGCGTTAACTAAAGGCGAGCAGGTCGTTTTGGTTGGTTTTGGTACTTTTTCTGTTAAAGAGCGTGCTGCTCGTACAGGTCGTAACCCGCAAACAGGTGACCCGATCGATATTCCTGCAGCAACAATTCCTAGCTTTAAAGCTGGGAAAGCACTTAAAGATGCGGTTAATAGCTAAAAGCGTTAACGGTAGTGCCATGACTTATTAGAACAAAGGTTTTTAACGATTTTCATGTTGAATAATGCGGAGCGGTAGTTCAGTTGGTTAGAATACCGGCCTGTCACGCCGGGGGTCGCGGGTTCGAGTCCCGTCCGCTCCGCCAATTCACTGGAACGTGAACAAAAGCTTTTAAAGTCAAAAGAAAAAAGCGTATCATCTGATACGCTTTTTTTTTGCGTATAAATATGGCCGTTTTTACCTGGAAATACTGAAGTATTTGGGGTTTGTAGATCGGTTGATAATAAATTTATAAGTTCGGTGGGCAGTGTGGTTGTCGATATCTTGGCGCCAAGGCCCATAGACTCTTGTGTAATTTTCAGATTAGTAGGAAAAGAGAGATATAGCTATGCAGGGTTTTAGAGATCTGCTTAAGGGATGGTTTGGTAAAGTTCTATTAACAATATTCATTTTGCCATTCGCATTTTTTGGAATACAAGGGCTTTTCCAAGCCAACGCGAGAAACGATGTGTCCATAGTCGTTGATGGGGATGAGATCACCAACTCGGTTATTGATCGTACCATTGAGCAGCAACGACAGAATCTTGTTCAGCGAATGGGTGGGAATATTGACCCCTCATTCCTAAGTGCTGATTTGCTACGCCCTGGTGTTGAAGATAGCTTGATTCAAAAAAGTCTATTGAAAAGTGCTGTAGTAAACGAAGGTATGTATCTGCCACAGGAAAAAGTGTCTGCTTTTATTAGGGAAATGCCGATGTTCCTTGATGAGGTTAGTGGTAAGTACTCTCAGGAGAAACTAGAGCGGGTGTTGGTTCAGGCTGGCTATAGTGGGCAGATGTTCGTTAACGAAATCACGCAGAGCTTGTTAATTGAACAGTTGCAAAAGGGCGTGGCGGGAAGCGCTTTTGTTACGGCGGACGAACTGAAGAGTATCGTGATGCTGGATGGTCAGAAAAGAGACGTTGCCACGTTGACAATTAGTGCGAAGACCTATGAGGAAAGTGTTGAACTGGCCGAAGGAGAGTTGCTTGCCTATTACACTTCTCACAGTGAGCAGTATAAGTCTCAAGAAAAAGTAAAAGTTGATTTTGTTAATTTGACTATTGATGATTTCAAAAATGACGATGTTGTCATTACCGAAGAGGAAATTGTAGACCGTTTTGATAGTGAGTCCGAAGCCCTTAGAAAGAAAGAGCGGCGTCGAGCGTCACACATATTGGTTGAAATAAATGACGACCAATCAGAGGAAGAAGCGCTAGAGAAGATAAAGAGTGCTAAGGCAAAACTTGATAGTGGAGTTGATTTTGATCAGGTTGCGCAGGAGATGTCTGAAGATATCGCTACTGCTAGATCTGGTGGCGACCTAGGGTTTGGCGCTAAAGGTATCTACGATCCTTCTTTTGATGATGCCTTATTCGCTTTGGATAAGGGTGAGGTGACGGATATTGTTCGGACTGAATTTGGGTATCATATTGTAAAGTTGGTGGAAGTAGAAACTCCAGATCTTCCATTGATAGACGCCGAACGAGGCAGGTTAGTAGCTGAGTTAAAATCTGAGAAAGCGGAGGAGGAGCTTGCGATTGCGCTGGATGAAGTGAGTCGATTGGCATTCGAATCTGGCGACTTATCTGTTATCTCTGAGCAATTTGGCATTGATATCCAATCTTCAGATTGGTTTACTCGAAATGGCGGAGTAGGTATTTTTGCAGACAAGTCATTATCGGATGCTGCTTTCTCTGAGGTCGTACTAGAAGACCAAAAGAACAGCGAAGCAATTGAAACGTCAAGTAATGGTGTAGTTGTTCTACGAGTAGCTGAGCATGAGAAAGCAAAAACGCTGAGCCTTGAGGGTGTTCGCTCTCGGGTTGTGGCTGCTCTTAAGAAGCAAAAATCAGCCGAAAAAGCCGAGGCAGATGCCGCCGCGGTGGTTGCTGCAGTTGAAAGTGGGGCTTCGACTAATGATATTGAAAGCCAGTACTCAACAAAGTGGCAGGTTTCTGATGCGGTAGCTCGTCAAAATAGTACCTTAGATCGCGGGGTTGTGAATAAGATATTTGAGCTGCCTAAGCCTGTAGAAGACAAAAAGACTGTTGCCAGTGTCAGGTTGGCTAATGGGGATTGGGTTGTTGTTCTGCTGACTGGTGTTAAGGAAGGCGGCTATACTCTTTCTGATAAAGAGGGAGAACAGATGGGGAATATCGTAGCTGGGAGGTTCGGTAAGACTGACTTCGAAGGGTATTTGGCGACACTAAAAGATAGTGCGTCTATCACCCGCCAGTAATTTCTTACTGGTAGCAAAATGACCCAATAAAAAAACCGGAGCTGATAACTAGCTCCGGTTTTTTTTGTACTACGCATTCTTTCTTGGGTGTATTATCTGCGACCCCAAGCCGCGCAGATTGTGGTTTATAACATGGAATTCTCTTTAAAAGGAATTATGCGAATGAATAGGTATAGATTAGTTTTGTTGTTTTTAGCGCTTACAGGTACGTTACTTTCGGGCTCTGTAAAGGCCGGTTTGCTAGATGACTATCCGCAAGAGGCTTCTCCCTTTGTGCTTTCGACGGGTGAAGAGGTATATTTGCCTTTGCACGTAAGTAATTTATGGGGAATGGCCATTATCGGGACAATTGACCTAGATGAAGCCTCAGCTGGAATGAATGCGCAGAACCTTTACCCTATAGAGGTTGGCAATAATAAGGGATTGGCGATTGTCTATGTACTGGATTATCGTGAGGCGGGGTTAGGTCCGTACCAGGAAATCATTACACTCATTGCGGTAACGAGTGATGCTAAAGCATCCGTTGCGGAAAACCTGATAGGTTTTGGAAGCTCTTACTTTCCGAAGTTAAAAGGATTTTTGGAAGGTGATATGCCCGATACAGGAGTGTATTTTGAGAGGATTTCTCTGGATAGTACGCTTGCGATTACAACAGGCATTGAAATCTGGGGGATCCCAAAGACCTACGAGCAGTTGTCGATAGAAAATACATTTTGGAAGACGAGTGTCGCCACAAGTGAAGTTAGTTTTCAACTGAACAAGGAGTTTGGTCTGTTTACACCGCTGCAGCTAAATCTAACGTCATGGACGCCTATGGATTATGAGCAAACGCGTGCCGAAACGTTGCTTAAAGGGTGGGGGAGAATGGGTCTAGTCGGTTCCAATGATACGTTTGAATTGGGTGATAATTTGAGTAGGTTAGATTTTACTCCTGTGGTATGGCAAGAAATATTGCCGGGAACAGATGCGGTGTTTTTTGAGGGGGCTGTTCCCGATTTGCTAGAGATATCTGAATAAGCTAACGATTGAAAATTAGGTTTGCCACTGGCTTTACAATACTTTTTGGAAGCCAGTTAGTTAGGGTGTGGTGAAGATTGTTTATTATGCCTGGAGTGGAGGTTACTTGTTTTTTGTCGATGGCATTAAAAGTAACTTCTGCGACATCTGTGGGCGACATTGCAATCTTATGTGCGATGTAAGCTGTGCTACCAAATCTAGTTGTGTCTTTTAAACCTGCAACATCTAGGAATTTCGTATTTGTTGTACCCGGACATATACAGTGAACTTCGATATTTTCATTTCGCAATTCTTCGGCTAAGGCTTCGGTAAAACTCACTATAAACGCTTTCGAGGCAGCGTATGCAGCAAGCTTTGGCAGCGGTTGGAATGCGGAAGTTGAACCTATATTAATGATGGCGTTACTGGGTCCATTTTTGTGCTGTCCGCTGCTCATCCTATTGGCCATCTCGTGGCACAGGCTTGATACTGCAATGATATTAAGGAGCAGCATTGATTTGAGTTGGTCCGGGTCTAGGTCAATGTGTCTTCCGTGTAAGCCAAAACCAGCATTATTTATTAGTGTGGTAATAGTGATGTTGTTTGAATCGCACAGTTCAAAAATTTTCTTGGTAGCGTCATCTCTTGTTAGATCGAGTGCCAGAGTATGGACTATCTGTTGTGACGTGGTGGAGCCAAACCCCTTTAGTTCCTTTTCTAGTGCTTCTAGCTCTTCAGTCAAAAGGCTGACAACGACTAGGTTGTATCCCGCCTTGTAAAACCGTTTGCATATCTCTTTGCCAATGCCAGAGCCTCCCCCAGTAACTAAAGCTGTTGGTGTATTTTCCAAAGCGTTCCTCCTAAAATATTAAAACCGAATTTGTATTCCGTTTTAATATGCAGTGATCGTGTTGAAATGTCTAGTGCTTTGTTTGATGGGGGCGTGAGCGAATGGCGCGGGTGGTCAATTGGTCTGGCATCGTCAATCAAGATTTATCTTATATTGGTGGGTATTATCCTCTTCGATTACGAACATATATCAAATACACATGTAGGGAGAGGGTTATGAGGTTAGGAAGAATTAAGCTCACGTTTCTGTTGTCACTGCTGTTGCTGCAAGGTTGTGGAGGGGGAGAGGCGAACCACTTGGCATTGAGCCAGGTTGCATTGGGGGATTTCTTGTTTGAAATAGACAGCAATCAGCTTTCTATACGACATAGCCGAGAGGGGGCGCCCATACTGTGGCGTAGTCCTGCTGATGGAAGGCTTTTATCTGCGGGCTCAACTGTGCTGGGTGTGAAGGATCAACGTTCAAGCTATTCAGTCACTGAGCGGGTGAGCAAGGTATGCCGGCTTCCAGAAATTCAGGGTGTGGATCAACAAGAGGTAAGCATCGCGTTCTTTGGGGTTTTTCTTGATTGCGATGATGCTACCTTTGAATTGAGGTTTGACCTGCATTTAACACAGTTGAAATTTGCATTAGACACTAATGTTCCTGAGTTTAATCATTTAACTCTTCAGTACGAAACATCGAAGAGCGAGCGTTTCTATGGTTTTGGTGAACAGTACAGCTTTGTAAATCTAAAAGGCCAAAATATTCCTGTGCTAACGCAAGAGCAGGGGGTTGGCAGAGGGGAACCTTTGCTATCAACCTTGGTTAATCTTTTCTCTCCAGGGTCTAGCGGTAACCCATTAACCAGTTATTACAGTATTCCTCAATACATATCGAATATGCATCGTTCACTTTTTTTGGAGAATACTGAATATTCAAGGTTTGATTTGCGACAGGATGAGCGTGTTACTGTTCACTTGTTTGGCGATCGAATGAGTGGGCAGATTCTACAGGGTGAGAGTATGCTTGATCTGATTGAGGGTTTTACTGATTATTCAGGCAGAATGCCTGCATTGCCTGATTGGGCTAATAGAGGTGCAATTATAGGGCTACAAGGTGGTACGGAAAAAGTCACCAAGGTATGGCATCAATTATATAACAGCGGTGCTCCAATAAGTGCCTTGTGGTTGCAAGATTGGGTAGGGAAAAGAGTGACGTTGGGTGGCGCGGGGTCGCAATTGTGGTGGAATTGGGAATTGGACGAGGATCGCTACCCTGGCTGGGATGAGATGCTTGAAGAGTTGGATCAAGAAGGTGTTCGCGTGCTGGGTTATGTTAATCCCTTTTTAGTTGATGCGGAAGCAAAGGGGAATGTGAAGCGTAATTTGTATCAGGAAGCGCTAGCATTAGGATACCTCGTGGAAAAAGAAGATGGTTCACCATTCCCTATTGAGATAACGGATTTTGATGCGGGCATTGTGGATCTGACTCACCCTGATGCTCGTCGCTGGATGAAGGATGTCATTATAGACCAGATGATTGGAGTTGGATTGTCGGGCTGGATGGCTGATTTTGGCGAGGCGCTACCGTTCGACTCTGTTCTATTTGATGGTTCTGAGGGGCAGGAGTTTCATAATATATACCCTGTTGAGTGGGCTAAAATTAATGCCGAAGCAATTGCCGAGGTAGGACTTACGGGCGAAGCGCTATTTTTTATGCGTTCAGGATTTACCACCAGCCCTTCATTCAGTAGCGCTTTCTGGCTTGGAGATCAGGCTGTAACCTGGGACCATTATGATGGAATAAAAAGCTCCGTTATCGGTTTGTTGAACGGTGGGATGTCGGGATTGGCAATTAATCATAGCGATATAGGCGGATATACGTCCCTAACGTTTCAGGGAGTTGGTCTCAAGCGTAGCGAAGAGCTACTAATGCGTTGGATGGAAGTGAATGCTTTTACGGCTATGTTTAGATCTCACGAAGGCTTGGCGCCCGACAGCAGTGTGCAGATATACAGTAACGAAAAGACGATGTCTCAGTTTTCGACATTTGCGCGTGTCTACGCGGAGCTTTCAGTTTATCGCGATCGATTATTTGACGAGGCTACAAAAAAGGGTTATCCGTTGGTTCGTCACCCTATGTTGCATTTCGAAGATGATCTCTACTTTCAGTCAATGAGTAAGAACAATTTGCATTACATGCTTGGCTCGGATTTGATAGTGGCTCCGGTTCTTGATATGGGGGCGACGACAGTGGAGATTCATTTACCTGAAGGGCGATGGAAAAACTTCTGGAATCCTTCTGAGGGTTTCGATATCCCGAGGGGGGGTGATACATTTATTGTTAACGCACCAATCGGCAAACCTGCAGTGTTTTTTATAGAAGAGTCGCGGGTGGTTCAGCAGGCAGCATTAAAGTTGAAGAGAGAACGGTAACGTTGAGGAAGCGATCAGCGCGATTTTTTGAAGTCATTTGGAGAGATGCCTTCAATATTTTTGAAAGCACGGGTAAATGCGCTTTGTTCTGAAAATCCAAGCAGGAATGTGATGTCTAGAAGGCTATGTTGGTCTTGTATTAGATGTCTTTTCGCGACCTGATGGCGGATTTTTTTTAAGAATTCAGAATAGCTTGTGTTTTCTTCCGATAAACGGCGTTGTAAGGTTCTATTCGTGAGTGATAGCGCGAGTGCGGCATCTGATAATGAGGGTAGGTGTTTGGGTAGGGTTTCTTCAATATAAGACCCTAACTGAGATAGAATATTTTTTGGTTTTGATAGATCTAGTAATTTTTGTTCAGCGTGATTTTCCAGGCATTTCCTCATCTCTGAGTTAGGTTGTTTTAGCTTTGATTGTAAAAGAGCAAAAGGAAATGATAGTCCTACGAAATCGGCGTTGAAATGCAAAGGACATTTAAAAAAAGAGCTATGGATTTCTGTGTTTTCGGGTTTTGCATGAGAGAAAAAAACCGCTGTGGGTGAGTGGTCTGTAGCGGTAATCCAACGGGAAAATGCTACCCAGCCTGCCATTGCCTCTTCAGCGATAGCCCGTGTGGGAGGTGTCTTGGTGCGCCAAGCCATAAGGATTTGGTCGCCTTTCTTGGAGCTTGTTACATTGCCTATGCTGCCGACTAAATCCTGATATCGAAGTTGGCACTCAATGGCGTCGTTGAGCGTTGTGCAGCAGCTCATAATGTAGCCGAGCACGCCCCAGCGCTCTGGTTCGGCAGACATTCCAAATTCTAGGCCTAAGTGTGGGTTGCTCGATAAATCGATAGCCTTGTCCAGCAATTGGGGGTAAACGTTGCTGTCAAGCATATCCGTTGTGTTGAGGGTCGTATCTATGTGCGGGTCAATTTGCATTAATAAGGCGTGAGCGTTTATGCCTTTGCTTTCTAGGAATGTCACAAGTGATCGTACGACAACTGCAGAGATGTAGTTGTCGTTTGTTTTTTGGGGAGGGGAAAGTTTCATCGTGTTATTTCTTTACCCCTTCGACAAATATTTCTAACGACACGTCGTTACCTATAGCGCCAGCCATAAAATCGAGTTCATAGTCGCTTCGCTTAATGCTCCCTTTGGCAATGAACCCCATCCTGTATCCTAGCCAGGGGTCTCTTCCTTCTCCGGTAAACTCAACATCGAATATTTCCGTATGGGTATGCCCCGCTAGCGTGAGCTCTCCGGTAACTCTGCCGGTCTTTGAGTTGCTTTTGTGCTGAGTGAGTGAGGTAGACTTAAACATTGCAACGGGGTGCTTCGTTACATTGAAAAAGCTAAACCCCCTCAGTAACGCATCTCTTTTATCATTGTTAGTATCTATGCTCTGGGTTTTGACGAAAACTTTTGTCTTCGCGGTTGCTATATCTCGAGATGGGTCGAATGAAAAGACCCCGCTGATGTTACCGAAACGGCCGGTGGTACGGCTTATTCCTAAATGATCAATAGAAAATCGGATGCTCGAGTGTTCGTTATCAATTACATAGGTGTCCGCCTTGAGTTCTGGGCTCTGTAATAGTGTAAAAATCCCAGCGCTAAACAATAGGGTTAGAGTTAGGGTAATCGATAGATTAGTCGTGGGCGTTAGCATCTGGTGGCGAACCTTCTTATTGTATTTAAATGTTTCGTATGCCGTATCTAACCTTGCTTATAACACAACAAGAGGCGAAACTCACCGGTCGAGAGGTACGGTAGTCTCATAAATAAAAATACAAAGGAGAGGATTATGGCTTTTTCTAAACGTAAGGGGGCATTTAGAACAAGTGGGTTGTTGTTTGCGCTGGTGTTCGGTTTATTCGCGGTTAATCTGTCGATAGCGCAAGATTATGACAATGTTATTACACTGGAAGCATCGGAGACATTTTCTTATGACCTGCGTGAGGTGTTGTTAACGGCGCAGCCAGGTACGGTAATCGAATTACCTGAAGGCACGTTTCAGTTTAATAGTGATGTAATTATTTATACCTCCCATATTACGTTGCGAGGTAAAGGGATGGATAAAACCATCTTGTCCTTTAAAGGCCAGGCAGATGGAGCTGAAGGCATTCAGGTGTTTGCTGATGCATTTGTGGCTGAAGATTTTGCTATTGAAGATACGGCGGGTGACGGACTTCGTATTGAAGGCTCTAACGGCGTGGTAATTAGGCGTGTTCGAGTGGAGTGGACTGATGGCCCTCATGAAACAAATGGTGCATATGGTTTGTACCCTGTTCTTTGCGAAAATGTGCTAATTGAAGATAGCGTGGTGAAAGGTGCATCGGATGCGGGTATTTACGTAGGTCAATCAAAGAACATTATTATTCGCAATAACTTGGCTGAGTATAATGTTGCAGGTATTGAGATTGAGAACTCCCAATATGCCGATGTATACGGCAATACTGCAACGAACAATACCGGTGGAATTCTGGTGTTTGATTTGCCAGGCCTATCGCAACCAGGGCATCACACGCGTGTATATAATAATACGTCAACGAATAACAACACGCAGAATTTTGCGCCGGCGGGAAATATCGTCGGAAAAGTACCTACTGGTACTGGCATGATGATACTAGCCACAGACTATGTCGACATGTTCGATAATGTTGTGACTGGAAATAAGACTGGCAGTATGTTGGTTGCAGGGTATAAAACGCTAACTATTATTGACGGATCAAGTGTCCCAGAGGGTTATGATCCTTATCCGGAATTTGTCAATATACGCGATAATGTGATGCATAGAAAAAGTGGTTATCCTTGGGCGTCTGGCGAAATGGGCATATTAATAGCGCTAGATTTTTTACTTCATTGGAAGCCCGTATCTGACGTTATTATTGACGGCAGTTCAAGAGGTGATATTGCGGACGCCAAGATTTGTATTGCGAATAATAAGCGTCAAAATGGCGATGAGTCTAGATTTGGCAATTTGTTGATGAACCAGGTTTCATGGTTGTTTAAACTGCTTGGCCTGCCAGCAGGCGGAAAGCTCTCTACAGATATAACACCGCATATTTGTGTCAATGATTCATGGGATGAGGTGGTGCTTGCTGAATGGCCTGAAGTACCTGATCCAGAGGTTGTCTATACCGATGAAGAAATTGCCGAGCTATGTGCGACACCGGGAACTGGGATAAACGAAGGTGCGTTGGTGGTTGATTGTCCTGATCTTTCTTCATATCGCCTTTTTCAGAACCCTTCGGACCCCACACAAAATGCTAACGGCGGCCTTCCATATGAATTAACCTCGCCTTTGTTTACGGATTATGCAACCAAGTATCGTTTTGTGTATTTGCCTGAGGGTGTGCCAGCGACCTATACCGACACTGATGTGTTTGATTTTCCTGTGGGTACGGTGATTGTTAAAACGTTCACCGCCGAGGCAGTGGATCAGGCGCAGCAGATATTGGAAGTGCGCTTGCTGATTAAGCGAGAGTCCGGTTGGGTGGGTATTCCTTATGTTTGGAATGAGGAAATCAGTGATGGCGTTTTGACAAATGAGGGGGCGGTGTTAAGCGGATTGGTATCCAATGACTCCGGTGTAACCATCGCGTTGGATGGCTATGCTGTACCGCGCAAGAATCAGTGTGCTAGCTGTCACCGTAAATCTAACGATCTATTTAGACCAATTGGACCTAAGGCCAAGTTACTGAACAAAGCCATAAGTTATGGTGATGTTATTGAGAATCAGTTAACCCACTGGACTAATGCTGGGATCCTGGCTGGGGCTCCTGCCAGCCCTTCCGAAGCACCTTACATGGTTGATTGGAAAGACGAGTCTGCTTCCCTTGATGATAGGGCTAGAGCATATTTGGATGTTCAGTGTTCTCATTGCCATATTGAAGGCGGGCGCGCGGATGCGACAGGATTACACCTTAACCAAGAAGAAGATGTGCCGATGGCATTTGGGGTATGTAAGTCTCCAGTGGCAGCGGGTTCTGGGTCAGGAGGGTTGTTAGTCGATATTTCTCCAGGCTCACCGGAAGAGTCAATCCTGGTTTATCGATTAGAGTCTAATGAGGCAGCGGTGCGTATGCCTGAGCTTGGGCGCTCAATCGTGCATGGCGAAGGTGTTAACCTTATTAGGGATTGGGTGTCTGCAATGCAAGGGACCTGCAATTAGGTTTTTTCCTTAGATTACTTTTGACTAAAGAAAACGTAGAGAAAGGCAGCCAGTAATGGCTGCCTTTCTTATACCTAAGTATCATTGGTTTTTAACAAATGAAGCTAGGTATTTTGTCCATTTTTAGTTACTTTTTTTAGAAAGAAAGTCGTGGTTATAGCATGATTTTCTATGGCTAGGGCAAACTTGGCATCGTCAAAAATTAAACATGACGCGCTTCACAGGCGCCAATATTTATTCCCCCTTTTGAAAAAAATACTCCTACACTCAATGGTACGTTAACATATTGTTACTTTGTAAGAGGATGTAAAGATGGATTTTGTTAAAAGCCGCTGGGTCATGTTTTCTCTGTTAGCCGGATTGCTAATGCAAACCTCTACTGCTAATGCTGCGGCAATGACAGAGCTAGAGGCTATTAGCCAGTCAGCTTGGCAGCGAACGCTTGTTATGCGCGTTGCGAAGTCCCATATGCTGATTGCAGCAGGGATAGATTACCGAAAGTCCAAAGCGCAATTAAGCCAATCAATTCAGGAATACGAGGCAGTGTTACGCTCATTGCAAGCAAACTCCCCGAATCGTGATATAAGTGAGCGTCTGCGTTTGGTGAAGCTGGAGTGGCAACAATTTAAGATGCTTGTGCTTGAGACGCCGACTAAGGCTAATGCAATGTTGGTAATGGAGGAGTCAGACGACCTTCTATACCATACCGATGCGATTGTTCGTAGGTGGAAAGTCTATGCGGAAGAGGAGGTTGGTCACTTAGTAGATACCTCTAGCCAGCAAAGCATGCTGTCTGAGCGAATTGGGATGTTCTATGCTGCACACTTTTACGGTCTTAAAAACGAGTGGGTAATAAACGAGTTGAACTTTACGTTGTCTGCCTATGAAAAAGGAATTAAGGAATTGTTGGCAAACAATCAAGGCTCTAAGGAAATTGATGACAACATCGCGAGACTCTCAAATCAGTGGGAATATGCCAAGATGAGCTTGGAAAAATTTAATGCAGGCCAATATTTACCTCATGTAATTGCCGTCACTGTGGATACTATGATGCAGCGCTCGAACAAAATAGCGCATTTATACGTTTCGAAGCAGTATAGCGATGCTAACAACCCTGGGTTTATACAGGTGCCAGGATTGGCTTCCACCGTGGGTGGTGAGTTCACCGACTAAAAGGTTCAAAGCGAGAAAAAGGAGGCTATTGCCTCCTTTTTCTCGTTTTGAACCTCTGTTATTTTCACTAATGCCCCTTGTTTTGTCCTGATTTTCGGCTTTCATATTTGAACTGATGCATCTTGCTTGGCCCCTGGTTATAATTGCCTGCTTATTTGGCGGCGACGAAAGGTGGTTTTGTCCCGTGTTTCTTTTTAGACTCCATTATTTAAGGCTGTTGTAATGACTGTACGTACTCGAATTGCTCCATCTCCCACAGGCGACCCACATGTAGGCACCGCGTATATTGCGTTGTTTAATATGGCGTTTGCCCGTAAGCATGGAGGTACCTTTGTGCTTCGAATTGAAGACACTGACCAAGTGCGTAGTACTCCTGAATCTGAAGTGGCTATTCTCGACTCTATGAAGTGGCTTGGCTTAAATTGGGAAGAAGGCCCTGATATTGGGGGAGAGCATGGCCCTTATCGGCAGAGTGAAAGGCGAGATATCTACGCCAAGTATATTCAGCAATTACTTGATGATGGGCATGCCTTTAAATGTTTCGCAACATCTGAAGAGCTAGATGAGATGCGAATCCAGCAGAAGGCAAATGGCGAAACTCCAAGGTACGATGGCCGGGGGTTGTTGTTAAGCGATGTTGAAATACAACAGAAAGTGGATGCTGGAGAGCCTTATGTTGTAAGAATGAAGGTGCCAGAAGAGGGTGTGTGTAGTTTTGACGATATGTTACGCGGAACTATTGAAATTGAATGGTCCCAGATTGACATGCAAGTGTTAATGAAAGCTGATGGCATGCCGACCTATCATTTGGCGAATGTTGTCGACGATCACTTGATGGCTATTTCTCATGTTATTCGAGGCGAAGAATGGATTAATTCGGCGCCAAAGCACCAGCTGCTATATAAATATTTTGGGTGGGAAATGCCTGTTTTGTGCCATATGCCGCTGTTGAGGAATCCCGATAAAAGCAAATTGAGTAAGCGTAAAAATCCCACTAGCATCAGCTACTATGATCGAATGGGTTTTTTGCCTGAGGCAGTGGTTAACTATTTGGCTCGAATGGGTTGGTCTATGCCTGATGAAAGAGAAAAGTTCACTCTTGATGAAATGATTGCGGAGTTCGATATTTCACGAGTTTCTTTGGGGGGGCCAGTGTTTGATGTCGAGAAACTGACTTGGCTTAATGGTCTTTGGATTAGAGAAGAGCTTTCTATTGATGCATTAGCGGAGCGATTTACAACGTGGGCTGTAAACAAGGAATACCTAGGGCAAGTGCTGCCGTTAATTCAGAAGCGAATAAATGTACTGAGTGATGCAGCACCTTTGGTTAGCTTTTTCCTTGAGGGAATGCCTACGCTCACCGAGGAATCCTTTGAGTATAAGAAGCTAGAAATAGAACAAACGAGAAAAATTCTTCAGTTTGCGCTGTGGCGTCTTGAGGCTCAGAGGGAGTGGAACCTTGAAAACATCCAGAAGGATTTGTTTTCTCTGTCTGAGTCGCTAGAGATAAAGATGCGTGATTTCATGATTCCCATTTTTGTGGCGGTATCGGGAAAGCAATCTGCACCTTCAATTATGGATGCAATGGAAATCTTGGGCCCCGATATGACTCGGGCTCGATTGCGGGCGGGATTAGCAACGTTGGGTGCTCCTTCTAAGAAAGAGTTGAAGCGCTTAGAGAAAGAATTTAAATTATTTCAATAGGTTGTTGACACGTAAGGGGAATATCCATATTATACGCACCTCTTACGGAGACAACGCTTTTAGTGTCCTAGCTAAAAGGTCGATGAAGTAAGAGACACGTCTGATGACGTGGGCTATCTATCGAAAGAGGGGCCTTAGCTCAGCTGGGAGAGCGCAACACTGGCAGTGTTGAGGTCAGCGGTTCGATCCCGCTAGGCTCCACCAAACTTTTTCGATTTTGCGTCCCCATCGTCTAGTGGCCTAGGACACTGCCCTTTCACGGCAGTAACGGGGGTTCGAGTCCCCCTGGGGACGCCACTATTCAATAAAAAAGCCGAGCTTTTAGCTC
>MAAC01017449.1_pt1 | contig 109350 bp, 103 predicted proteins | sample 1115981 | NCBI WGS metagenome assembly MAAC01 (sample SAMN04961126, study PRJNA320927) | seawater metagenome | isolation source: sample BD02T64 sea water enriched with oil for 64 days | place: USA:Gulf of Mexico | collected 2013-07-27 | reverse complement strand
TTAGTCTCAGCCTTCTAGCTTTTCGAGTAATTCTAACCAACGCAATTCTTTTTCTTCAATATTGTCTATAATCACTTGTAACTTCTCCGAGAGTTCGTTTATCTGTTCAGTATTTAGAGATTCGTCTAGGAATTTAGCCTCGAATTCCTTTTTGTTATGTTCTAAAGATTTTAGTTTACTCTCGATATTATTAAGCTCCTTTTGCTCATTATAAGAAAGCTGACTGTTACTGGCTTTTTTCCATTGTTTTTTTTCTGATTTAACTTCTGCTTCAGCACTCTTTTTTGCTGGACTGTCTTCATAAGTTCTGAAATCGCTATAATTTCCTGGAAAATCTTCGATAACTCCTTGGCCTCTAAATATAAATAGATGATCAACTATTTTATCCATAAAATAGCGATCGTGAGTCACTACTAGTAAACATCCTGGGAAATCTAATAAAAAGTTTTCCAATACATTTAAAGTAACAATATCTAAATCGTTTGTGGGCTCATCAAGAATTAAGAAATTAGGATTTTGAATAAGAACGGTACATAAATATAAACGTTTGCGTTCTCCACCACTAAGCTTTTCAACAAAATCATATTGCTTTTTTCGGTCGAATAAGAAGCGTTCTAATAATTGTTGCGCACTAATTTGACGTCCTTTTTTTAGTGGGATATAATCCCCAAACTCACGAACAACTTCAATAACTTTTTGACCTGGTTTTACAGTAATCCCATTTTGAGTATAGTATCCAAATTTAACGGTTTCTCCAAGAATTATTTTTCCTGAATCTGGTAAAAGGCCATTGGTTATCAAGTTTAAGAAGGTTGATTTTCCAGTACCGTTTTTCCCAATAATTCCAATACGTTCTCCTTTTTGAAATACATAATCGAATTTATTAAGCATAACATTCTCATCAAAAGCTTTGCTTACATGATGAAGCTCAAGAATTTTACTTCCCAAACGTTCCATATTGATTTCTAATTGTACGATATGATCTTTTCTCCGTTTATGAGCACGTTCTTTAATATCAAAGAAATCATCAATTCTAGATTTAGATTTAGTCGTACGAGCTTTTGGTTGACGACGCATCCAATCTAATTCTTTTTTATAAAGTTGTTTAGATTTATTGGTTTCTACGGCCTCTTGTTCTATACGAGCTTCTTTTTTATTTAAATAGTAAGAATAATTTCCTTTATAGTTAAAAATTTCGCCTTGGTCCAGTTCAATAATTTCATTACAAACACGCTCTAAAAAATAACGGTCGTGTGTAATCATAAATAAGGTGATGTTTTCCTTAGCAAAAAAGGCTTCTAACCATTCAATCATTTCGAGATCTAAATGATTGGTAGGCTCATCGAGAATTAATAAATCGGGTTTATTAATTAATGCATTCGCGAGTGCAAGACGTTTTTTTTGTCCACCGGAAAGCAAACTTACTTTTTGGTCTAAATCATTTAGTTTTAATTTGAAAAGAATTTGCTTGTACTGAGTCTCAAAATCCCATGCATCAAAACGCTCCATGTCCTCAAAAGCTTTTTGATAGGCATCAGTATCGTCTGGATTAATTAAGGCGTCATTGTATTTGTTAATGACGCTTAAAATTGCATTGTCCGAATCAAATATTGTTTCTTCTATGGTTAATGCACTATTTAATTCAGGGTCTTGTGTGAGGTAAGAAATTTTAAGTCCTTTTCTAAAAACAACCTGGCCAGAGTCGGCTTCATCCTTCCCAGAAAGTATGTTTAAAATAGTCGTTTTGCCCGAGCCATTTTTAGCAACGAATGCAATTTTTTGATCTTTATGAATACTAAAAGAAATATTTTGGAAAAGATTTAATTCCCCATAAGATTTCGATATATTTTCTACAGTTAGATAATTCAATTTCTTTTTTTTGCAAATAACGCATAAAAAACTAAAAAAAAGGCCTACTGTTTTTATTTTGCCTACTAAAAGTTATATTTGAGTATAAAATAAGGATGTCTTAGGAATGAATTTAAATCACAAAATAACAATCATAGGTCTTGGCTATGTTGGACTGCCGTTGGCCGTTGAATTTGCCAAAAAATATCTCGTCGTTGGATTTGATATTAATGAAAATAGAATTAATGACTTAAATCAAGGGCATGATAAAACCTTAGAGGTAGAAAATGAAACTTTAAAAAAGGTTTTAACCAGAGATTTAAATGCTGAGACTGGTTTATTCATTACTTCAGATTATGAAAATTTAAAGGATTCTAACACCTATATTGTTACGGTTCCGACGCCAATTGATGAATTAAATAAACCAATTTTCACACCCTTAATAAAAGCAAGTGAAACTGTTGCTAAAGTTTTAAATCAAGGCAATACGGTAATCTACGAATCTACTGTATATCCTGGAGTAACTGAAGATATTTGTGTTCCTATTCTGGAAAAGAAATCGGGATTAAGATTCAATAAAGACTTTTATGCTGGTTATTCTCCTGAGAGAATCAATCCAGGGGACAAAAAACATACCGTTACAAAAATTTTAAAAGTGACCTCGGGTTCAACACCTGAAATTGCTAAGCAAGTTGATGATTTGTATAAATCTATTATCACTGCAGGAACACATATGGCACCTTCAATAAAAGTCGCCGAAGCTGCCAAAGTGATTGAAAATTCGCAGCGTGATATTAATATTGCATTTGTGAATGAATTATCTAAAATATTTAGAGTTTTAGATATTGATACTAAAGCGGTTTTGGAGGCTGCAGGAACCAAATGGAATTTTATAAATTTTACACCTGGATTAGTTGGGGGACATTGTATAGGTGTTGATCCATATTATTTAGCCCAAAAGGCAATTGAGGCTGGTTATAATCCGGAAATTATTTTAGCGGGACGAAAAATGAATGATAGTATGGGGAGTTATGTTGCTCAAGAGACGGTGAAAATGATGATTAAGAAAGGTGCGACAATAAAAAATTCTAATGCTTTGGTATTAGGAATTACCTTCAAAGAGAATTGCCCAGATATTCGAAACTCAAGAGTAATAGATATTATTCGAGAGTTTGAAACCTATCATGTTAATGTTGATGTATTCGATCCTTGGGCTTCTTCTGATGAAGTAAAACATGAATATAATTTGGATTTAATTGGAGATACCAGAGACTTAAAACCAAAATATGATGCGATTATTCTTGCTGTTTCTCATCAAGAATTTTTAGAATTGGAGATCGCAGAATTAAAATCGGAAATAGGCGTCATTTTTGACGTAAAATCGTTATTGCCAAAACAAATAGTAGACGCCAGATTATAATGTATACAAAGAAATACCATTCTCAGGATTTATCGAAATATAGCTTCTTAATAACAGGAGGAGCGGGGTTTATTGGTTCGAATATTGTAGAATATCTTTTAAAAAATAAGGCTAAAAAAGTTAGAGTTCTTGACAACTTTTCTAATGGGCATAGAGCTAATATTTTAGAATTTATGGATAATCCTTCATTTGAGTTGATGGAAGGTGATATTCGAGATTTGCAGACTTGTAAAGATGCCATGGAGCATATGGATTATGTCTCACATCAGGCGGCATTGGGATCTGTACCGAGATCTATAAATGATCCTGGAACTACAAACGATGTAAATATAACTGGATTTTTAAATATGATGGTTGCGCTTAAAGATAGCAAAACTGTTAAGCGGATGGTGTATGCAGCATCCAGCTCTACTTATGGTGATAGTAAGGCCTTGCCTAAGCTTGAAGATAATATTGGAAAACCCTTATCGCCATATGCGGTAACAAAGTATGTTAACGAACTATATGCCGATGTTTTTGGAAAAACTTATAACACAGATGTAATTGGTTTGCGCTATTTCAACATTTTTGGACCTAAACAAAGCCCAATAGGTGCCTATGCTGCGGTAATTCCACTTTTTATGGAGGCCATTCAAAAAAATGAAGGTGCCACGATTAACGGTGATGGCGAACAGACTCGTGATTTTACCTTTGTAGAAAATGCAGTACAAGCAAATATCAAAGGGTTCTTTGCGTCTGATGATGCCGCCAATCAGGTTTTTAATATTGCTTGTGGAGAGCGCATTAGTGTTAACTATTTATGGCAACATATTAATGAAGCCGCTAAAAAAGACATTGCTGCTAATTTTGGGCCATCAAGACAAGGCGATGTTAAAGACTCTCTAGCCGATATATCTAAAGCAGAACATCTCATGAACTACAAGCCGGAGTTTAGTGTAAGGGACGGATTAAAAGTAACCTGGGATAATTTTATAAAATAAAGCCGATTTTAGATTGGATATATTTGATCTTCTATGATGTCAGTTCGAGTGATTTTCGATTGCAAATGGGATCGAGAGTTATTTTTGAATCGTAATTCTAATTTTACATTTTTTCATTTGTAAATTTCACCAATAGACAATTTTTTAAAAAAGTCAATACGTTTGTTTTACGACTGTTTATTAAAATAACTTACAAGATAAATATATCTAACGACCATGGCTAGCAATAAAGGGATCAGGCCTACTGCAAAAACTTGAACACCAAGAGTCCAATGGAAGCAAAGTAAACTAAACATGATTATTAAAAACTTCAAGTATTTTATAAACCATTTTTTTACAGATTTTTTATACAATTGACCTATTATAAATAGATTGATTGGAAAGGCCCACAATAAATTGTAGTTATTAGCGGTTGCCGTATGGTCTGTAGCAAACCAAAGTAACAACACAAACACACCTATTAAACCGGTGAGAAGAAATAGTGATAAATCAAGACTTTTATTACGTTTCCCTTTTTTATAGTCGAAATAAGTAAGGGCTAAAATAATCAGACTTAGAAAGGAAAAAATTAGTAATGGACTGGTTATAAAAGATTTTGAAATAGGTTTATCGGCCTTCTTAAAAATCACTTTAGAATGCTTTACTAATGATTCTCCTGAGTTTAAAAAGCTAGCATTTTTGAAAAAAACATGTATATATTTTGGCAAAAACATATGCTCTTCAGCGGTTGCATTTTTATCGATCACAGATCCTAATGCTACATCGATACCTAAACTTCCCCATGAATTTTTATTGACATGATTATGAATTAATCGTCTGAATGTTTGTGGACTAAAAGCATCAGGGGTATTAAATGATATTGGTGTATTTAAAGCTTCATTTAAAACATCTTTTATTTTTGTAGCACAATTATCATAGAAAAAATCATAGAGATAATCTCTATTTTCTGGCTTGGCATTATTGACCAAAAACTCAAATAACTGTTGTTTTTGAGTTGTTGTTAAGTTTAATTCTTGAGCCACAATAGTCCTATTTTGGCCAATATAACTTTCTTGAAAATTTTGGTAAGGATTTATAGCAAGTTTGTAATTAAGTTTGCCCTGAGCAAATTTGGTGTAAAAATTAGGAGTGTCAAAATCGAAAACCCCGTAGTTAAAAACAACATCAATATTATTTAATTGATCCTCTACTCTAAAGGCACTATGTCCAAAAGAGTCAATTAATGATGCCCCTGGCCCAATGGTAATAACACTAATTTCGGCTTTTGATGATAATTGTCGCTCTTGTGCATAAGCAAAAAAAGTTGCTATTAAAAGCAGTAGTATAGTTAGTTTTATTTTCATCTGTATAATTGTGTTGTTTTAGGAGTCAGATGTGATTCTATATTGAACATTATTTGGTATAGCCTTAATTTTCTATAATTAGATTATCTAAAAATACTAAAATCTAATTTCACCGAAAAGATATTTGAATATAACGCAGCGCTTTGGTCACCAATATCTGTAAAGGCATAATCAACTTGAATACCTCCATACTTAAAACCGACACCAAAATTAGGTTGAAAAGTCAATTGATCACTATTATCCAGCTGTAATTCATTTTGGAAGTTTCCCATTCCAGCTCGGAGAAAAACCATATCGGTATAACCAAATTCAAAACCCAGTGCAGGATTTATACTTGCAAATGAGGATGAAATAATATCGTTATTTTGTTCAAACCTTATATTTAAATCAATTTCTGTTCGCAACGAATAATCATAATTTATATCAAATTGTTTAGAGATTCCTAATTGTAATTTTGGTAATGTTATTTCAGTACCTTCTGGTGTTTCTTGATTTTGTCCAGCAATAGCGCCTTGAATATCAGCTAGTTTGTCTTCATCAATAGCCCAGGCATTAAACGTTGTGGTTATATCTCGAGCCATTAACCCAAATTTCCAATTATTCCTTTCAAACTGAATACCGAGATCTAGTCCAAATCCCCATGAAGACGCAAAGTCTCCTATAATTCGACGAATAACTTTAGCATTTATACCATAATTTAATCCGTCCACAGGGAGTCTTCTGGCATATGAAAAAGTTATGCCATAATCGGCAGCCGAAAATAAATTGATACGGTCATAATTAACATTCCCTTGTTCATCAATAAGTTGGGTTGTATCTAAAATATCATCAACCCCAAATCGAATGATTGAAATAGCTATAGCACTTCTATCATCTAGAGGTTTTGCAAATGCTATGTAGTTATAGTTTGCAATATTTGCAAAATAACTGGAGTGCATTAGAGCGATTTGGTTATCTTCAAGATGTACCAGTCCAGCCGGATTCCAGTACCCCGAATTGACGTCTCCAGTATTGGCAACAACGGTGTTACTCATCCCAAGTGCAGCAGCATCTACGCCAATATTCATAAACTCATTAGAATACTTTCTTGTGGTTTGTGCAGATATCAGTGATACAGTTAGTAATAATACTATGAGAATCCTTGTTTTCAAGCTCAATTTCTTTTTTACAAATATGCGTATAATTTTCCAACCTTTTAAACTCAAAAACTGAATAGATATTGTTTTTTTATGTCATTTTATCACCTGAATAGCTCAAGGTAAAATGGTATTACTAGTGCTAGACTGAAATAGTTTGTTATTTTTACTCCAATAATTATTTAAAGTTTGAAATGGGCAATAATAATGCGTTCAAAATCACTAAAGATGATAAATATCGAATTTCATCTGATAAATTTCTAACTATAAATTCATTCAGATGAAGAAACACATTCCAAATTTTATTACACTTTTAAATTTATTCAGCGGAAGCATTGCCGTTCTTTTTGCGGTAAATGGAGATATGAAACTTACTGCTTTTTTTGTTTTCTTAGGTATTTTCTTCGACTTTTTTGATGGCTTATTAGCGAGAAAATTTAATGTTCAAGGCGAAATGGGCTTACAACTGGATTCTTTGGCTGATATGGTAACAAGTGGTTTGGTTCCTGGAATAGTGATGTACCATATGCTTAGTTTAACCATTGGAGAATTCTCCTTGATGACAGCATCAAATTCTTGGATTGGATTTAGTATACAGCCTTTACCATTGATTGGGTTGCTTATTACATTGGCTTCAGCTTATAGGCTTGCAACCTTTAATATTTCAACAAATCAATCCGATTCATTTATAGGATTACCAACACCGGCTAATGCGCTTTTAATTTTATCATTGCCCCTAATAATGGAATTCCAAGAAAGTGATATTATGAATGCCATTATACTTAATAAATGGTTTTTAATTGCGACAACCCTAGTCAGTTGTTATTTATTAAATGCTAATATTAAATTGTTGGCATTAAAGTTTAAAAACTGGAGCTTTAAGGACAATTCAGCACGGTATTTACTTATTATTTTGGCGGCCGTATTGCTAGTTGTATTGCAATTTGCGGCAATTCCATTGATTATAATATTATATATTCTCATTTCATTATTAAATACGAAATAGAAAATGGCATCAGGATTTTTTGCGTTGTTTGATGATATTGCGGCTCTTATGGATGATGTCGTTGTAATGAGTAAGATTACAACAAAAAAAACAGCAGGAATATTAGGTGACGATTTAGCTGTGAATGCAGAGAAAGCATCAGGGTTTGTAGCCTCACGAGAAATTCCTGTTTTATGGGCAATTACTAAAGGCTCATTTTTAAATAAATTAATTATACTTCCGTTTGCCTTTTTATTAAGCGCCTATTTTCCTCCTGCGATTAAACTAATATTGGTACTTGGAGGACTCTATCTAGCTTATGAAGGGGTAGAAAAAATTTATGAATTTTTATTTCATCCTAAGCATAAACCTAGTAAAGAAGAGCAAATTGAACTTTTAGATCCTGATATTTCAGATCTTGAAAAAAAGAAGATAAAGTCGGCAATTTTTACAGATTTCATTTTATCTGTTGAAATTGTAATAATTGCACTCGGAACCGTAATAGGTAAACCTATTTTATTTCAGGTTATTGTCGTTTCTATTGTTGCACTAATAGCGACTATAGGTGTATATGGTATTGTAGCGCTAATTGTGAGAATGGATGATTTAGGTTTTCGTTTAATAAAAAATAGTAGAGATAACAAAGGTGTATTGTATTTTGTTGGTCGTTTTCTAGTCAATGCACTCCCTATAGTGATTAAAAGTTTAGCCGTAATTGGTACGATTGCCTTAATTTTAGTGGCAGGAGGTATTTTTGTACATAATATTGATTTACTTCATGAGGTCCTTCATACATTCCCTTCAATGTTGAGAGACTTTATAATTGGTTTGGCTTTTGGCTTTGTCGTACTAATACTTGTTGAAAGTATAAAGCAAGTATTCAAGAAATTATAAAATTGAAGTTAGATTGAATAATATGAGATCTGATTCATCACGAGTTCTAGTATTGTTTCAAGGACTAATTAAATAAGCTTAGGGTTTAAAACTCTAATTTCTTTTTACGAAGCTCAAAGTTTTGACCAAGATATACTTTACGTACCATTTCGTCGGCGGCAAGTTCTTCAGGTTTTCCAGCTTTTAAAATACTCCCTTCAAACATTAAGTAAGTCCTGTCGGTAATGGCAAGAGTTTCTTGTACATTATGATCGGTAATTAGAATCCCGATATTTTTTTTGGTTAACTTCGCTATAATTCGTTGTATATCTTCAACAGCAACTGGATCAACACCAGCGAAAGGCTCATCGAGTAAAATAAAACTAGGGTCGGTAGCTAAGGCACGTGCAATTTCTGTTCGTCTGCGTTCTCCTCCCGATAATAAATCGCCTCTACTTTTACGAATATGACCCAGACCAAACTCTTCAATTAAAGACTCCATTTTGTCTAGTTGTGCTTTTTTTGACAATTTGGTTAATTGTAATACGCTCAAAATATTGTCTTCAATACTTAGCTTTCTAAATACAGAAGCCTCTTGAGCTAGATATCCTATCCCATGTTGTGCCCGTTTGTACATCGGGTACTTTGTAATTTCGGTATTATCCAAATAAATGGTGCCACCATTAGGTTTTATTAATCCAACAATCATATAAAAAGAGGTTGTTTTACCAGCACCATTTGGTCCAAGAAGCCCAACAATTTCCCCTTGATGTACTTCTAGTGAAACATCTTTTACAACCTTACGTCCACTATAGGACTTCATTAAATTATCGGCTCTTAAAATCATATATTAACTTATGAACGTCAAAAATAGTAAAATCATATAAACTATGATATCAACGTTGTTTTTTTATTAATTATTTAACCTTGTGCTTCTAAAACATCCCAATATTCGTAGGCACGCCGTAGATGAGGAATAACAACAGTACCTCCAATTAAAGTCGCAATACTTAGAGTCTCCATAACGGCTTCTTTTGATAGTCCTACTTTGTGACAACTTTCTAAATGGTATTTAATACAATCATCACATCGTAAAACCGTTGAAGCGACTAGTCCAAGGAGTTCTTTTGTTTTTACATCCAAAGCTCCCGCCTGAAAGGCATTGGTGTCTAGATTAAAAATGCGCTTTATTATTTTATTGTTATCGCCAAGAATTTTACCATTCATACGTTCGCGATAAGCATTAAATTCGTCTACTTGATTAGGCATGTTTTTTTGCTTTTTCTTCTTTAATTTTTTGTTTTTTCAAAACGACTTTGGAAATATAAATACTAACCTGGTATAATATTAAAATTGGAATTGCAACAATTATTTGACTCGCAATATCTGGAGGGGTAATTATTGCCGATAATACTAATACAATAACTAAAGCATACTTTCTATATTTTCTTAAAAACTCTGGGGTTACTAATCCAATTTTGGTTAAGAAATATATTAAAATGGGCAATTCAAAAATTAGCCCTGATGCCAATACGGAAGCTCTTATTAATCCGGTATAACTATTTAAATCAAAATCATTGTGTACTTGCTGACTAACTTGATAGGTTCCTAAGAAGTTTATTGAAAGCGGGCAAATGACATAGTAACCAAAAAGGACACCTACGAAAAACAAAAAGGATGCTACAATAATGAAGCCTCGAGAATGTTTGCGTTCGTTGATATGCATTCCTGGGCTAATAAATTTCCAGAATTGAAACAATATATATGGGAAAGCTACTATGAACCCAACAGTGATTGACATCCAAATATGAGCTGAGAACTGCCCTGCCATTGTTCTACTTTGAATTTCAAAAGGTAAGGTGTCAAAACAAAAACCATCACCCATACCTAAATATTGTGAAACTTTACAAAGTATTTTATAAGTGTAAAAATCGGAGTTACTCGGTCCCAAAAGTAAAACGTCAAAAATGAATTCTTTCGCTATAAACGCTACAGTTGCAGTAATCATTATCGCTGCTGTAGAGCGGATAAGATGCCATCTTAATTCTTCAAGATGATCTAGAAAAGACATCTCATTAATATTTTTTTTTGCCATTATATAATACCTTCTTTAATTAAATCATGCACATGTACAACACCTGCGTAATTACCATTTTCTTCAACAAGCAATTGTGAGATACCATTAGTCTCCATAACTTCCATAGCATCTACAGCCATAGCATCGCTATCAATTCGCTTTGGAGAGGGACTCATAATATCTTTAGCGGTTAGCGACGAGAAATCATCGCTTTCCGTAAGCATACGTCTTAAATCCCCGTCTGTAATAATCCCAATTATTTTATCACCATCAACTACAGCTGTTACTCCTAGCATTTTTTCAGTTATTTCAATAATAACATCTTTAATATTTGTGTTTATCGTTACTGAAGGCTTTTGGTTTATTGATGACATATCTTGAACACGTAAATATAATTTTTTTCCGAGAGCTCCACCAGGATGATATTTTGCAAAATCTTTACTTGAAAATCCACGAATTTCTAATAAACAAACGGCTAATGCATCTCCCATTACAAGCTGAGCTGTGGTGCTTGTGGTGGGTGCTAAATTATTCGGACAAGCCTCTTTTTCGACATACGCGTTCAAAACATAATCGGCATTCTGTCCTAAAAACGAATCTTTATTCCCGGTAATTGCAATTAATTTGTTTGGACCATTTTTTATAAAAGGGACAAGTACTTTTATTTCAGGAGTGTTACCACTTTTTGAAATACAAATTACCACGTCGTCTTCAAGGATAAGTCCAAGGTCTCCATGAATTGCATCAGCAGCATGCATAAATACCGAAGGTGTCCCTGTAGAATTTAATGTGGCCACAATTTTATTAGCAATGATTGCACTTTTCCCAATTCCGGTAATTATAACCCTACCCTTTGAATTGTATATTAGACTAACCGATTTTGAAAAATCCTCGTCCAATAAATTAGAAAGATTTGCGATCGCATTGCTTTCCATAATAATGGTTTCCTTCGCGATTTTTAAAATAGAATTTGAAGTGTTCAAAATTTATAATTTTTGATGTGTTGTTTTTAAAGATTTTATTATCTTTAAATATCATTTACATTGGATTAAATTTATATTGTTTAATACCTAATGCAAAAAAACGAAAAAAAATAATGAGAGCTCTCTAAATAAGATAGAAATTGAATATTTAACAGCTCTTTTTATTTAATTTAAATATATAAAATATAGTAATAGAGGGATTAATGAGTATTGATGAAAACGAATTATACGCAGCATTAAAAAAACATTTTGGTTTTGGATCGTTTAAAGGACTCCAGGAAGATGTTGTAAAGAGCGTAGTTTCTGGTGAGGACACTTTTGTTATTATGCCAACAGGAGGGGGGAAATCACTATGTTATCAGCTTCCAGCACTAATGAAAGAAGGTACTGCGATTGTGGTATCACCTTTGATCGCATTGATGAAAAATCAAGTGGATGCTATTCGGGGGATATCTAATGAGGAGGGTATAGCGCATGTTTTAAACTCATCGTTAAATAAAACTGAAATAAAAAAAGTAAAGGCTGATATTGTAGATGGGGTTACGAAATTACTTTATGTCGCACCAGAATCACTAACCAAAGAGGAGAATGTAGAGTTTTTAAAATCTCAAAAAATTTCATTCATGGCAATTGATGAGGCACACTGTATTAGTGAGTGGGGACATGATTTTAGACCGGAATATAGGAATTTAAGACATATTATTAAGCGTATAGGAGACAATATCTCGATGATTGGCTTAACGGCAACGGCAACACCAAAGGTTCAGGAAGATATTTTAAAAAATCTTGGTATTACGCATGCTACCACCTACAAGGCGTCATTTAATAGGCCCAATTTATTTTATGAAGTACGTCCTAAAACTAAAAATGTAGATGCAGATATTATTCGTTTCGTAAAACAGAATCATGGAAAATCTGGTATTGTATATTGTTTAAGTCGAAAACGAGTTGAAGAACTGGCTCAAGTACTTCAGGTAAATGGTGTAAAAGCAGTGCCTTATCATGCAGGTTTGGATGCTAAAACCAGAGCAAAACATCAGGATATGTTTTTAATGGAAGATACCGATATTGTTGTAGCGACCATTGCTTTTGGTATGGGGATTGATAAACCAGATGTTCGTTTTGTTATTCATCATGATATTCCAAAGAGTATTGAAAGTTATTATCAGGAAACAGGTCGTGCTGGACGTGATGGCGGCGAAGGCCATTGTTTAGCATATTATGCTTATAAGGATATCGAAAAACTTGAGAAATTCATGTCTGGAAAACCAGTTGCTGAACAGGAAATAGGACATGCTTTACTTCAAGAAGTTGTTGCATTTGCAGAAACTTCAATGTCCAGACGAAAATTTATTCTGCATTATTTTGGAGAAGAATTTGATAATGAAACAGGAGAAGGTGGTGAATTAGATGATAATATACGTAATCCAAAAAAACAAAATGAAGCGAAAGATGAGGTAGGTGTTTTATTAAATGTCGTTTCTAGAACTAAAGAAAAGTATAAAAGTAAAGATTTAGTAAATGTAATTATTGGACGAGAAAATGCATTAATAAAATCCCATAAAACAGATACCCAGCCTTTCTTCGGTTCTGGTAAAGAAAATTCCGATAAGTTTTGGATGGCATTAATCCGACAGGTTTTAGTTGGTGGCTTGTTACGTAAAGATATTGAAACCTATGGTGTTTTAAAAGTAACTCCAGCAGGAAAGGAGTTTGAAATAACGCCTAGATCGTTTATGATGACTGAAGATCACATTTATGATGAAACTAATGATGACAGTATTATAACAGCCGTAAAAGGAGCAGGAATTGCTGCTGATGAGCAATTAATGAAAATGCTTAAAGATTTGCGTAAGCGAAATGCTAAAAAACTTGGCGTACCACCATTTGTGGTTTTTCAAGACCCTTCTCTAGAAGATATGGCACTTAAATACCCAGTGTCTTTGACGGAGTTGTCCAATGTTCATGGGGTAGGAGAGGGTAAAGCTAAAAAATATGGAAAGGATTTTGTAGCGCTTATTGAAACTTATGTAGAAGAAAATGATATTGTACGTCCTGAAGATATGATCGTTAAATCTACGGGTTTAAATTCAGCATTAAAACTATACATCATTCAAAATATTGACAGAAAACTACCGCTGGACGATATTGCATCAGCTAAAGGGATGGAAATGATTGATTTTGTAAAAGAAATGGAAGCTATTGTGTATTCAGGGACTAAACTCAATATTAATTATTGGATTGATGATATTCTTGATGAAGATCAACAAGAAGAAATTCATGATTACTTTATGGAATCTGAAACTGATAAAATTGATGACGCTATCGAAGAGTTTGATGGCGATTATGACGACGATGAACTGCGTCTTTATCGTATAAAATTTATTAGTGAAGTGGCCAATTAGTGTCGTTCAATCCTAAATACAATGTTGTGTTTTTTAGCCTTCAAATTTAAAGAATCAAGCATAGCAGGATTTATTTTTGACACATCATTTTCCTCAACTTGAAAGTCAATTCTAGTGACATATCTATTAGCGAGATTGGAGTTTTCTGATTCGAACTCATCCATATCTGTAATTAGATCCAATTCAAAATCTTTTGACTTTATGGTGAGTGTAGCACCTTTCATTGTTTTTATTTTGAAAGCACCAACAATTATGGTTTTAAGATAATAATAGCCTCCAAGCTCATTAACAGAAGCGTATATTACATTTTGATCAGAAACAGCAAAATGTTCGTCTTTAATTGCATCAATAATAGCTTGAGTATCGTTATTGTCCTGGGGTTGATCCTTAGCACTTTTTTTTCCGAAAGTATCTAGAAGTTTGCCAATTGAAAAGCTCATTAATTTTAAATTTTGTCAAATTTAGTAAAATTTACTTAGGTTAGTTATTAAATAGTTTAAATACAATACTAATAAATCAGGATTCAATTCATATCTTTGCACTTTCTTAAAACACAGAACAATGCAAGACGGATTATACGCAAAATTTAATACCAGTAAAGGCGAAATATTAGTTGCTTTAGAATTTCAGAAAACTCCAGGAACGGTGGGTAACTTTGTTGCTTTATCTGAAGGGAATTTAGAAAATTCGGTGAAGTCACAAGGCAATCCTTATTATGATGGATTAAAATTCCATAGAGTGATTCCAGATTTTATGATTCAAGGTGGGTGCCCACAAGGAACAGGAACAGGAAATCCCGGATACCAATTTGATGATGAGTTTCATCCAGATTTAAAACATGATGGCCCTGGTGTATTATCTATGGCAAATTCTGGCCCTGGAACCAATGGAAGTCAGTTTTTTATCACTCATATCGAAACCGCTTGGTTAGATGGAAAACATACGGTATTTGGAAAGGTTTCAGAAGGGCAAGATATTGTTGATACAATTGGACAAGAAGATCGCATTGAAACTATAGAGATTGTTCGTGTAGGAGCTGAAGCTGAGGCATTTAATGCCGTTGAGTCTTTTAGAACTTTCGAAGGATCAAGAGAAAAAAAAATGGAAGAGGCAAAAGCAAAAGCGGATGCAGAAATGGAAAAAATTGCTAGTGGTTTTACTAAAACTGATAGTGGATTACGATATCAAATTCTTCAAGAAGGGAATGGTACAAAAGCCGAGAAAGGAAAAACCGTCTCTGTACACTATAAAGGACAACTAGCAGATGGAACCGTATTTGATTCATCTTATAAACGTAACGAACCAATTGATTTTCCTTTAGGTGTAGGTCAAGTAATTCCAGGTTGGGATGAAGGTGTTGGCCTTTTAAAAGTTGGAGATAAAGCACGTTTTGTTATTCCAAGTGATTTGGCATACGGTAGTGCTGGTGCTGGAGGAGTGATTCCACCAGATGCTACCTTGATTTTTGATGTTGAATTGATGAATGTAAAGTAATCAGAGCACCTAATTTTAAGGACAGATAAAGTATTACATCTTTAGAACAGATATTTAAAAAGCACTTCAATGAGAAGTGCTTTTTTTGTTTTTTTTATAAAGTAGTAACTTATAACAATAAAAGGCGTCTCACTTGTAATGAGTTTTTTAAGCATCTATTAGGTAACCAATCAAATTAAAATGAACTTTTCAAATAAAAATAAAAATAACGAAATCGAAAGCAGAAATATAAGTGCTATGCGTATAACTAAAGTGCTGTTTTTTACATTATGCCTAGTGATTTTTATTTCAAGCTGCTCTAAACGAATTAATTATACTTCAGAATATATGGAGCAAACTTCTGGACGTTATTTATTCAATCAGGAGAATGTTATTGATGTGTTTTATGAGGATAACAAATTGTTTTTAAATTGGGGAGAATTAAAAATAATTGAGCCAGTAATTTTAGATGAAAAAACTTTTTTCGTAGCTGACATCTATAAGAAACTTCATTTTGTTCAGCATCCAGAAACTAAAAAACGCTATTTGTCTATTGTCTCTGAAGACGATGACCCTATAATCACTTATGATTATTTAAAAGTTGATAACGAATTTAAAACGCCAAGCATGCATTTGGAAAATGGTGATTACGATAAAGCACTATCGGGTTATTTAGAGATTAAAAAACAAGATTCTACAAGTCTATTATTAGATGAAGGCTATTTTAATAGACTTGGATATAGATTATTACGTAAAAAAGAGCATGAGAAGGCTATTGAAATATTCAAAATGAATGTTGTTTTATTTCCTACAAGTGCTAATGTTTATGATAGCTTAGGTGACGCTTATAAATCATATGGAGATAGCTTGCAAGCCTTTAATAATTATAAAAAGACCTTAGAATATAACGATGGTAATGGTAAGGCAAAACGATTTGTAGAAGCTTATAATAATAAAAGCAATTAAGAATTAATGAAAAATAGTTGGTATGCTAGCACTTCTATACGGAGTGCTTTTTTTATTTTTGCAGAATGACAGAACAAGAGTTAAAGTTTTTAAAATTTCCTATCGGACAGTTTGATTGTCCTTCAACGATTACAAAAGACCATATTAATAGCTGGATTTCTATTTTGGAGCATTTTCCCCGACGTTTAGAAAATCTAGTCAAACATTTATCAAAAGATCAGTTAGATACACCTTATAGAGAACATGGCTGGACAGTGCGTCAAGTGTTACATCATTTATCGGACAGTCATCAGCATAGCTATATTCGTTTTAAATGGGCCTTAACCGAAGATAAACCGATTATTAAAGACTATAATGAAAAAACTTGGGCTGAATTAATGGATGCCAAAACAGCACCAATACAGATGGCTTTGGACCATTTAAAATCTACTCATTATAAATTGGTATACCTGCTCAAAAACATGAATGAAAACGATTTGAACAAGAGTTTTATTCACCCAGTAGGGAAAACCGAAGTCGTTCTAAAAAACAATATTGGGAGCTACGCTTGGCATGGCAGCCACCATTATGCCCATATTGAGAATTTATTAAAGCGAGAAAGCTGGAGTTAAATACTTGTCAAACTAATATTATTTAAATAATTCTTTCAATGGATCTCCAGTATTTCCACTTGGTAATTGGAGGTTTAGAAACATCGTTAAGGTTGAAGATACGTCTATAGGCGAAACTTTCCTGACCGATTCTCCTTGTGGGATGCTATTTCCAAACCACAATAAAGGGACATGAGTATCATAACTATAGCCGGAACCATGAATGGTTCCTTTAACCAAAGAAACATCAATGGTAGAATCATCATCTTGAACAACACCAGAGTTAAAAGTTAATATAACATCGCCTGATCTTTTTTGGTGATATCCATTTTGAATGCGCTCCCTTAAACCAGAATTATATTGCTTGGTCTGTAAATGAAAGGCAGTTAAAGCCGCACTTATACCTTCAAAATTCACTAAAAAGCTAGCGACATCTTGCTGAATATCTTCCAGTGGAATCCTTTTTTCAGAGATGAATGTCCTATTTAAAAAGACATGGTCATCATCGAAATTTTGAATCCAAAGCCCTGCTCCATATTTTGTATTTAAATAAGTGTTCAAACGGTCTTTATATTTTGCTATTCTCGCTACTCCAGTTGGGATTTTTATATCGTTTAAATAAGATGCAATCGGGACGGCTCCATGATCGGAAGTTAGGAAGAGCGTGTATTCTCCAGTTCCAACGGTCTTATCTAAATACTTCAGAAGTTCCGCTATTTCACGATCTAATCGAATATAAATATCTTCTACTTCAACTGAATTTGGACCAAAAATATGTCCTGCTTTATCAGTTACAGAATAGCTAATAGTTAACATATCAGTATCCTCATCATTCCCCAGGTTTTCGTTTTTGATTGCATCCATCGCGAATTCGGTAAGTAATGTGTTTCCCGCCGGGGTGAAGCCTAACATCAAATATTCTATATTTCTTTCTCTATATTTTTTTCTGAGCTTTTTGAAATTATAAGGAAAGGTTGGGGTTTTATCTCCAAGCACAACTTCATAAGAGTTATTGTCACCATAGCTTTCTATATAGTCCTCAATAGGGTATAAGGTATTCCAAATTGTATCTAAATATTGACTCGATTTTTCCAATGCATTAAAGTTGCTCACCCATGTAGGTAATTTATTCATATAATATGAACTCGAAACAAAATATCCGGGACTCGTTTCAATATCATGCCAATATGCGGCATTTGCAAGGTGGCCACCAGGTAGGACTGCTCCTCTGTCTTTCAATGAAACACTAATTACTTTTGACCGGAAATTTGAACCCATTCGAAGTTGGTCAGAAATGGTGGTTGTTAGAAGTTGTTTAGGCGAAGCTCCAGTGTTGTTTTTTTTCTTACTCCCAACTAATACTACCGTAGTATCTTCAACACTTCCAACATATTGTTTTTTATATCGATTATACCAGCTATTAGCGACAATACCATGGATTGCAGGTGTCGTGCCTGAATAAATTGATGAATGTCCCGCTGCAGTAACTGTTGGAGAATAATTGTATTGAGTGTTTTTATAATTGAATCCTTCTCTTAAAATCCTTTTGAAACCATCCTCGGAGTATTTTTTTTCATATCTGTACAATTGTTCAGATCTCATTTGATCTACAACAATACCAACAATCAATTTTGGTTTTTTTAATTCTTTTGATTGACCATAGGAGAAATTAGCGTTTAAAAAAGAAAGACATAAAAATGCTACTGTCCAGATTGATTTTAATTGAGTATTCATGTGCGTTTAAATGTATTATTGAATTCATAATAATAACCATAAGACGAGAATATGAATATATTGTTACAAGTTTTTTAGTTTGTAAGAGTGTCTTTTTATTTGGCGTTATTGTTTACTAATAATTTAAGTCTCGATAGAACTAAGGATGAATAAAAGTGGTTAAAACGGAGCCTAAATCCTCCATTGGTCGCAAATTAAATGTAAAACGCTTCATCAACGATACATTTGAAGTATAAACTTTAAAATTATATCAGTATGAGAATGCCATTTTTTGAATTCCTTACCAGTGGAGATTTGAAATTCATTATTGTTTTTATCATTTTTAGCCTTATTGCTATTTATTATTTTATTAAAAAACTCCAAGATCAAAAAAGTGAATCACAATTATTGCTAATTGATCAGCACAATACAAAAATAACTAATGCCGCTAATTGGATTCTTATTTCAAGCGTATTGTCTTTGTTATTGGGCTTAATGCATAGCTTCTATTTTATGGGTAAAGCCGAAGGGATTGCAACAAAATTAATATATAGTGGTGTTTCTTATGCTTTAATAACCCCTGTTTTAGGCGTTTGCCTCAGTATGGGGTGTAAAATTCTAAGCGGTGTATTTAACCCAAAAATGACTAAATTTTAATTCCTATGAAATACCCAATGACATTTTTATGTCTTGTTTTTATTGCTAGTACAGGCTGGACACAAGCATCTAAAACCGATAAATTAAGAGGTGAAGGGAAATTAACTGCAGCTATTGAAGCTTATAAAGTTGTTTATAATAAATCACCAGAACATAAAACTAATACTTATAATTTAGCTTGTGCATATGCGCTTTCTTTCCAAAAGGACAGTGCTTATCATTACCTCCAAATTGCATTGAAGTCAGATTACTCCCTTTGGGCTTTAGCCGATACCGATTTGTATGCCTTAATAGACGACTCACGATGGCGTGAAATCGAGAACAGTCAAATTGAAAAACATCAATTAAAGCATGGACAACTTAAGCAACCTGGATATGCTAAAAAGCTGCTCAATTTAATTTTAAGAGATCAAGCGTTAGACTATTATATTGACCAGGCAAAATCACATTTCATGAAACAGGGTGAAATCCCACAATGGTATTATCCTATAGGTGCATTTAAACAACATATAGGACGAGAAAATTTTGTCATAATGCAACAATTGGTAGAAAAGTATGGATGGCCAAAATATTCTACAGTGGGAAAATTAGCGGCCGATGCCCCTTTATTGATTATAAATCATCACGAGCAGGATTCGGTTAGAAAAAAATATGTGCCGCAAATAAAGCAATCTTGTTTGGAAATGGAGGGAAGCTGTATGGAATTTGCAAAGATTCAAGACCGCATTCTTGTTAATGATAACAAACTTCAAATTTATGGGATGCAGTTTCGTTATGATGCACAACGAAATCTGGAACCGTTTCCAATAATAAATCCGGAGTATGTTGATCAACGTAGAGAAGAAATTGGCTTAGAACCGCTAAAAGATTATTTAAAACGGAAAATTAATTATAACTGGACCATCACTCAAAAAACAGAAAAGCCATAATTATTAGTGTTTAAATATTGATAACTGTTTGGATATATTTTGATCATTTCTATCATAGTCCTTTATTCTGAATTTGCTAACAATAAGTTTTGAGAACTGAGATGAAAATTGGAAGCAACCCGACAACTTGATACTGTCGGGTTGCTAAATTATACCTGAGTTGGCAATAGTTTTATTTGTTCTTTATTTTTTCATTCTTAATTGGAGAATAGTCAGACTTTAATTTTCCATTTACTGAAATTTCATCAAAATAGCATTTAACTCCTGTTGCCATTGTCATGTTTTCAACATTTTGAATATGAAAGTGTAGATGAGGTTCGGTAGAATTTCCGGAATTCCCGCAAAGCCCTAAAAGATCACCTTGTTTGACTATTTGTCCTTGTTTTACACGAATTGAATGTTGCTTAAAATGTGCGAAAAAAAGATACTCATTATTTTCAGTTTTGATAATGACCGTATTTCCTGGAACATATACAGGATTCATTACTCCAGGTAGATTGTCCTTTATACCATCAACTACTAAAACTACTTCACCATCACTAGGAGCAATTAGCTCTTTTCCAAAGGCATAATAATCCTCATTAACTAGTCCGTCTGTCTTGAATGATTTTCCTTTTTCATTTGTAATTACAAGGTCAAAAGCATTTTTTTGAGATTTTTCTACCACATGGTAATTTAATTCTTGGGTGTCTCCTCCCCAAAAAACGGTCCACTCATCTTTAAAAGGAAGTATTAGTTTGGTTGTGTTTCTTTCAATTTTTGGAAGGTCCCTAGTATCTATAAAAGGTTTTACCATAAAACCATTAATTTTAGAATTGTGGTCTATAGAGATATTAAGACCGTAGAGTGCATGCTCGAAATTTGTTTTATAAAGGGCAACACTTCCATTTTCATAGGCCACAAATTCGCGCTTGGTGATTTTTCCCGCTTGTGATTTTAAGTTAGTTAAAAACTTAGTTATTTTATCGAGTGGAACAGCTTTTTTCATGTCCTCTGAAAACATTGAAAAAATGTTTTCATAACGGTCAGTATTATAGTGTGTATCGAATTCTTCTGCAACTACTTTTAGCGATGGCTTTTCTGTTTGAGAATATGTTATATTCCCCATTATAGTCATTACTATAATTAATATGATATGTTTCATAATTTTATTTTTTAAAATTTTAATTTAAGATACTTCTGCTATATTTCAATTTGATTTTCACTTTCTAATTGATCTTGCATTCTTTTAATGTCTTTGATGATAGGCTTGTAGGTTTTATTTACAGCAAGCTTGTTTATCCAGACAACAAACACATTAAATAACAGGGCAGCAGATAGATAAACCATTTTCATCTTCAAGGAAATGGGCAGCATATAGAGCAAGTTTTCGTTTGATAATTTCTCTATTAAAAAAGGAAACCAGTCATAAGCTACGGGGTCACCAAACCCCCAAATAAACAGGATATTAGCAAACAAAGGCGGCAATACATACCAATACAATACGGTATCTAATAGTTTGGCTTCCTTTAACATATTTGCCTCTTGGTTATTGAGCTGATCGCGTAGAGTTAAAGTCAAATTATTAAGATGCTTTTTACTTTTATTTTTTCTTAATTTGAAAATAAGATACCCAAACCAAAGTATGCTCAAACCACAGGCTATTTTAGTCAATGTAAAAGGAATTTCATATGCGAAATATCCAAAAATTAAAATACCGAATACCGATGCAGATATCTCTGTGATATCTCTTTTTCGGATGTTTTTTTCAATGCGATCCATCTTAGTATTTAAATCTTTGAGCAATTGAGATGTTTCAAATTTTATATTTTCTGTTTCGGAAGAATTCTTCCAAATATCTTTTAGTTCTTGTTCTAACATTCTAGTTTAATTTAGGAGTGATACATTCAAATAGCCTTTTTCGTATACGCTTCATTTTTACAGCGATATGGTTTTCTGTTAAACCTGTAATCGAGGCGATTTCTCTATATGATAAATCTTCTAAATAAAGAACAACAATAGATTTATCACCTTCATTTAAAGTTGATATGCAATCACGTAAATATTGATATTTTTCTTGTTCACCTTCTTCGGGAATATTTTTTACTGGTAAAAACTGTATGGATTCTAATCGAATCATTTTATTATTATTTTTTTCGAGTTTCATTTTCGAACGAAGACAGACATTCAATGCGATTTTATAAATCCAAGTACTAATATTAGAGTTCCCCTTGAAAGTTGCATAAGATTTCCAAATTTGAAATACTACTTCTTGGAAAAGATCCTGTGGTTCTATAGGGGAAACAGCATAAATTTTACATATTCTATATATTTTATGCTTGTTCTTCTCAAGTATTTGTTCGAATTTTTTTTCCGATTTATCCCACATATGATTTTGTTTCTATCTGTTCTTTGAATCCTTTAAAAAATAAAGTTTCATTAATTCCAGTTTATAACCCCTTCTATTCAGTTTCTTTATTTATGGTCTTATTAAATGATGATATTCGAAGGAATTCAATAAAAAAACCAGAAATAAGAATGTAAACTATTTCCTTTTTTGAGTTTCCTTCATTTAAAGTACAGGCGAGTATTACACTAGCCCAAACGATACTGCTTATAATTAGATTTCTTGTTAGAATTGGATTTAATTTCTTTTTTGTAATCATGGTATTGTAATTATAGATTTAAATTTTTATATAATTTTAGAGTCTCTATTAATGTTAGTGACAAGAGTTATAAAAATATGACAAGAAATTTAATTTATTTTTAAATAATAATTTTGAAACGCCTATTCGAGAATTATTATTAATTGCCTGAGTTTTTGTTGGGAAGAATTACTGCCTGCGATTGGTGTATGAATTAATGACTAAAAAGGACCTGAGTAATTTTCAGCTGTGACTAAAGTTAACTATCCAAGTTCATTTACAGCTCTATGAGCCATTTTTATTGCAACTATTGCATCGGCATTAGGAGCAGAATCGCTATTAGCAATCGTAATTCGTCCAAAGGGTTGTCTTCCTATTTTTGTAGAATTTAATGGTCCACCAACGGCGTAACCATGAGCCCATCTATTTACGGTAATGCTCTCAACATCTCTGTCGAAATCAAATAATTTATTTGGGAGCATACCACTGAGGTGATTCTTAATTTCGGCTTCGTAATCTTTGAATTGCAAGCTTAGCATTTTGTGTCTGGCTTCGCGAAATTGGACATCTTTAGGTGCGCCAATTGTCCCATAAGGACAGGAAATCATTTGTATTACACAAGGATCATCAGGTGTCTTGGTATATTCGTAACCACCAATATTCACTGGAAAATCCATCAGTACAGCCTGGTGCATATTACCAGGGGACATAGCTAGGCCCATTCCAATTTCTTTAATCGCCCTCCAATTTTTAAGACCTACGGTTGTATATTGTAATGGGCTCTTCATTTGAAGCCTTAATGCTTCATCTTGTGCTTTAGGAAGATTAGGTACAATATGTGGAATCATCATATTATAACAGGCCATTACAACAGCTTTACCTTTTACTTGATAAGACTTGTTATTGTTGATATAATTCACAAAAACTTCATCCGAACTTTTCGGATCACCACCATGCCTAACATTAATAACCGTGCTATTTAATCTGATTCGAACGTCATTTCCCGATTTGTCTAATTCATCATAATGGAATTTTGATTTTACGAGCTCCTCTGCGTTGTTTCCTTTCCCCACATATGGAATCATTTTTTTAACTAAGGCTCTTGCAACAGTCGCATTGCCATCTGGGAAATGATGTATGTATGGATTATTTTCATCATACACTTCTTTGGGAGCAAAGCCTAGTGCACCACAACTCTTGGCGGCTCCAATAGTCATCAAGTCCGTTCCTGAACTCGCCCAATCTAAGCCAGAATTTCTCGCCATTTTCATTACTCCAGAATCATCAACACCTAGTGTGTGCTTTAGATAGTCAAAATAGGACTGCGTTGAAACATAATCCTGCAATTCTTCTTTGGGTACTTTTATTGCATGCAATCCGCCATTTAATACGCGGAGTAACTGTTCTTTGCCTTTTTCACTCAATGGTGCCTGTTTCACAGCTTCGTCGTTGGATAGCTTTGCCATAGGAAGCCCTTCAACATAATTTGGATAATTACAGAAGGGATGTTTCACCACTTTATCTTCACCGAAGGTCGCTTCATTAAAGTATGTAACAGCACTCAAATTGTTCTTTTTGAAAAAATCAAGATCATATGCAGTCTTAAACCGATCTAAATCTATACCTATATCTTTAAAAAGATTGAGTATAAGTTTTCCTCCTGACCGTGGTTCTACCAGTGTTTGTGAACCCCCATAACTTAATCTTGTATTGCCATTAATTGTGTGTTCATTACGTTTTGCATGCCCTCCAAAATCGTCATGATTGTCTATAATAAGAACCTTTTTATCCTTTCCGTGTTTTTCTTGGAAAAAATATGCGGCTGATAGTCCGCTGATTCCACCTCCAACAACAATCAAATCGTAGACTTCCTTCAATTTAGTTGAAGGCCCCCAATCAGATTTCTTAGTCCAGGCCTTACTATGAGCGTGTGTGTTTGATCCTGGATGACTTCCTCTAAGCCCCTTAATACTTGGTGGATAATATAACGGATCGAGTAAATGTGATACAACATCATTGCTACAACCATATGGCAGGATTGTCGCACCAGCGACCATTAAAGTTCCATTGATAAAGTCTCTTCTTGTTATTTTTTTCAATTGGATGTCTAGTTGATATATTAACTGTTTGCTAATTGTTTAGCACTTAGGTACTAATATATGAAAAAGTAGTAGACCCATTATTCAATACCAACTTAATATGCAGGTGTTATGACCTTTTTATTTAATAATTTGAGGACTCATCAAATAAAAAACGGTTTCTTTACCTAAGTAAAGAAACCGTTTAAGAGTTTAGTGGTTGCATTATTAACAGCCTATTATCCCAAAGGAAAATACAAGTTCTTGATCTACTTTTTCACCCTTATAATTATTTGCAGATTCCCATTGCCCTGGGGCTTTGGTAATCAAATCAATCATCATTTTATCTATAGAAGGATAGCCTGATGTTGCTGTTATTTTGGCATTTACAATGTTTCCTTTTTTGTTAACCGTAAAATATAACTTTCCGGGTTGTAGCTTATCCTTTTGTACAATTGTCGTTTTTTCTTTGCTATTTTCTTTGAGGTAATTGATGAGCGCATCCATACCATTTACATATACAGCTTGCTTTTCTGGAACAATTGTTAGGTATGGTGTGGAATAACCGTCTTGCAGTTCATTAGTATCCTTATTCTTCTCTTGGTAATCGGCTCTAATCAAAATGTTGGTTGAGTGCTTGGTAGATTGTAAGAGCTTAATTTGAGCTGCATTTAGAGTCGCAGTGTTTCCGGTTTCTCTTAAATCTGTTTGTTTACTATCATCAAGAATAATCACCTTTACAGATTTATAATTCTCTATTTTTTGGGTCTGTTTCAATGGAAGAAAATCATTAATTGATCTTGCTTTATCGATGTCTGTTTTTTTAATAACAGCAAACCTTGTGCCTATACTGTAGAAAAAGTCAGGAATGTCTTCGACGTTAATGTTTGGTTCAGCTTGTGTGTTGAAAGCAACAGGTTCATAGCGCAAGGCTACTTTCTGATCTGTTATGACTTCGTTCCAGATTATAAATCCTAAAGTCAAACTTAGTATCGTAACTGCTAGGCTGAAAATAATGGTTCTCTTTTTCATATTCGATTTATCTATTGATTAATATATCTCAAAGATATCGAGCATAGCGGGTTCAATTATCAGATGAATTGTAAAAAAAGTGTAAATTTTGTGTGAAATACATTGAATTGTATCCCTTTCTATTGGAATCTTATTACAAAAGATGGTCTTATGATTTAGATGTTATTGGGTACAGCTTTTATTATCTTTTTAATAGCAGCAACAACCTTTTCTTCAGAAGTTGCGATATTCATTCTCATAAATAATGCCCCTTCACGTCCAAACCAATGTCCAGCATTAAGGGCAATTCCAGAGTTTTCTGTTAAATGATTGAACATTTCTTTGCTGTCTTTATAAACCTTTCTGAAATCTAACCATACCTGATAAGTGCCTTCTGGTTTTATAAGTTCAATTTTAGAAGTTTCTAATTCGCTTTCTATGGCATTAATATTTTTCTCAATGGTCTTTATAACTTCATTCAACCAAGGTTGCCCATGCTTATATGCAGCTTCTAAAGCAACTCTTGTAAGTGCGTTAGTTCTTCCCAAATTATATTTTTTAAAGGAACTCGAAGCCGCATTTTTAATATCCTCATTTGGAATAATTGCGATTGAATCACTAATACCACAAAGATTGAATGTTTTGGCTTCAGAAGTACAGACAACAATTTTTTCATAGTCATTAATAAACGATAAAGCAGAAGTAAAGTGATTATTGAAAAGGATGATGTCTTTATGAATTTCGTCCGAAATAAGAAGTAAGTCATTTGCTTTACAAATGCTTACAATTTGTTTCAGTTCTTCTTTAGTCCAAACGCGCCCAACAGGATTGTGAGGATTACAAATAATCAAAACTTTATTGTTTTCTATTTTGGCTTTCTCCTCTAAATCTTGAAAGTCAATTTGATATTGATTATTAACTAATACTAAAGGGTTTTTTGTGATCCTGCGCTTTGTATTTCGTATCACATCTCTGAACTCCATAAACACAGGAGGTTGCGTTATTATTCCATTGCTTTCAGATGTGAAATTTTCTATTAAAACACTAATGGTAGTGGTAATACTCGGACTAAAAACAATATGGTTTTTGTTTAATTCGATGCCGTAATTGGTACGATACCAATTCTTTTGTGCCACAAAAAAAGAGTCAGGCTTGTATTCATATCCAAATCCTGAATTTGAAATCCGCTGTATTAAAGAGTCTTGAATTGGTTTAGCAATCTGAAATTCCATGTCAGCAACCCACATGGGTTGAATATCTGGATTTCCAAATAGAGACTCTAAAGTCTTGGGATTTGATTTGGTTAGTGGTAATTCCTTTAAGTTATTTTCAATTTTCATAATTGCAGTAAGCTTGCACCAATTAGTTAGGCTATGAATAGTTGTCTCTTTAAGAAACTAATTTATAAAATTCAAAGCGAATAGAAAATCCTGGAAGATTTTTGTGAATAAACTTGTACTAGCAAAGGGTTTTTAATTCCATTCCACGTTCAGTTTTTCCAATTCAACGTTCAGGTTCACCAAAGATTTTTTGTCAATTGATTGTGTGTTGATTGTTAATTCAGTTTTATCAGTTTTTAAAATATAATCTCCGGCAAATTTCTTTATTACTTTTATTTCGGCGAGATTAATTTTTTTTCCGAATGGATAATTATGGAAAATCTCCCCATTCTCAATGGTCAAATATTGATTCTTTTTATGATAAAAATACAATACTAGATATAAAATGGAAATCACTAAAAGTACATAATCAGTCCAATATGGTTTTTCGTTTGTAAAAATCCCTAGTAGTCCAAATATGAGCCACATCAATCCAAAAAATAGATTGGTATTCAAGGTTTTATTTTTATAATGTATTTTCATTTTTCAATTCTTTGCGAACCGTTGTGTGATGCTGTTTTTTATTTATCCAATCTATTGCTTTTTTTATAGCAGGGTCGTTTGGTTGTCCTATAGTTTGATACCCATAATCAATAATTTCATCAGGTTTTATTTTATCACCAAAAACATTTCCATTCCTATCGACATAGATAGATGTTGTAAGTAAAATAATTGCTCCATCACTTAGCTTGAAAATTTCATTTCCGGTTGATAAACCTGCTGAGTTCAATCCAAAACTTTTAGTATTACTTTTGTTACGAAAAGCAGTAGATACTACTTCTCCAGAGCTTGCGGTTCGAGGACCTGTTAATATTGCAATAGGATTCGAACCATTTAAAAGTTTATAAGGTTGCCCGCTTATTTTTGTGATTGTTGTATTATTATATCCAGATTCTCCGTCACGATAAAACCAAGGAGATTTATTTCCATTATTGTCTAGGAAAAAACCGCATATTCCATTTCCCAATAAAGGTCCAATACCCGTTAACATTGGCCAACAATTTCCACCTGAATTTTCTCTTAAATCAAGTATCCAACCATTTAGGTTTTTATTGTCAATTGATTTAATTTGATGTTGTAAACTATCGGCATATTTTTGAATAGAAATTGAATCACCACTACTAAAACCTTTCATATGAATATATCCTATATTTTCATTTAATAGTTTTCCAGAGAAAGTAATTAAATTCTGATTATCACCCACTAAGCTTGTGGACTCCCACTTGTTTACTTGTTCTCTTGTCAGAAAACGACTGTGATTGTCTCTCAAATTTTTGAGAATTGATTGTATTATTGGGTAACAGTTTTCTATAGAATCTGTGTCTTTTAATTTTGCATATGCAACTTTCTTTATGCTTTGCAAATCAATAGAATCCCTATTGATTGATTTTTTTTCAATTATTACAAATACTTCGTTTAAATATTCTTTTGGAGTTAAAGTCCTTTTTTTTGAAGTAGAACAAGCTGAAGTAAAAATGAGTAGAAAAGATATTAAAATGTATTTCATGAATTTTCAAATTTTACATAACGCTGATACTATGGGTAGTACGCTGATTTGAAAACTAAAAGTTTCAAATCAGCGTACTACTTAGAGAGCCTTGTTTCTATTTTTATTTTCAGTCATAAATATACACATTGCGAGTGGCTTCGCATCTCATATTTTTCTGATTAAATTATTCAGGCGCATTACTTATAGCCAGTGATAGACACAATTTTATTTTTTTTAACTCTTGATTTCTTAATTATCTCCATTCATTATTTTCAGTAGGAACTATATCCAACTAAAGTCCACATAAAAAATAAGCCAATCAATCCTATCGTTGCATAACCAAAAAACACACCAGTTAAAAGTATAAGACTAAGTACAAGAGCTATCATTTTTATACTACGATTGTTTTTTTTGGACTTCGATGTCTTATATTGAATGTATTGGTTTAGAAAAATTTCATCCGATTTTTTTAAATAATACTGTATTTCAGAATCCTCAAATCCATTCTCTTTCATTTTCTTTTTTATATCCCCTGAATCAATTCCTTTTTCTCTCAATGATATACTAAAATCTAATTTATTCATTTCACCTATAAATGTGCCTAACGTATGTATATAGTTATAGCTAACTATAAATCGTTTATGTAAAAACCAAGGTAAACTTTTTAATTATAATCGCCCCTGATTAATCCTACAAAATAAAAGCACACGAAATACCATCTCAATTTTCCTTTCATTTATTTTATAAGAAACCACCCGTGGCTTCCAGCAACTGCGCCAGCTATAGTTATCAAACTAAACATAAGTAACATCCAATGTGCTCTATGGATAAAAGAAAATTTTTTCGCGGGATTTTTATCGGCGTATTTCACAAATAATTTATGTAGTAAAAAGGGTTCTAATACATACAAAATCAAGGTGAACAAAATCCAAACGAGAGTCATAGCGTGAATCCACCAGAATCTGTAATCTAAATATCTGTCCCAAGCGTCAAGTTCATACATCATGTAAAACCCGGTTAGTCCTGTCAATAAAGTTGTGATTTTTGCTTGGAAAGCAAATCTTCCTTCTATTTGTTCAAGTGTCTTAATTTGATCTTCCTTTGTTTTTAGGTTTTTAACCGCCGGAATAATTACAGTGGTGACCATAGCCACACCACCAATCCATAAAATGACCGCAATGACATGTATTACTCTGGCAAGTGTGAAATTTTCCATTTTTAAATGTTTACCAAGGGATATATTAAGTGTCGACCGACAGGATTTTCTTCAGAAAATCGGATACAACAAAAAATCAATTCCCTTTGGTTAAGGATGAAACTACATATTATTTCATTATAATTATACTGTCTTTTTAAAAACCGCAAAGCATTGAAATTATAGCCGATTTAGAAATTCTAGTGACCAGAAGATTAGTAATTACCAAATTACTTCCATTTAATATTACAACCTATACTTGGTTTTTGTTCTCGATTATTCACCTGCTCATCCAGGACGCAGTTTAAAGCATGTCGTAAATCTTCTCCCGTAACTGGAATGCCATTGCCGGGGCGAGATCCATCCAATTGTCCTCTATAGATGAGTTTCAAAGCACTATCGAATACATAGGTGTCTGGTGTGCAGGCGGCAGCATAGGCTTGAGCAATGTCTTGGGTTTCATCGTATAAATAGGGGAATGGATAGGCTTCAGACTTAGCCTGTGCTTTCATTTGTACAGGACCATCTTGCGGGTAGTTAAGCACATCGTTACTGGAAATACCAATAAACGAAATACCTTGGTCATTATAATGATTAGCGAGTTTCACAAGTTCGGCATTGACATGTAAAACAAAAGGGCAGTGATTGCATATAAAAAAAATGACCGTACCTTTTTCACCTTTAAGCTGTTCCAAACTCTTAAAGTCATCACTATGAGTATCTAACAAATTAAAGTTGGGCGCTATCGTACCAAGGGGAAGCATATTGGAAGCTGTTCTGGACATGAGTTTAAATGTTTTTAGGCTCCTACCAAAGATAAAGAAACATCGGTTAACTATAAATTATAAATTATAATTTATATATTCAACAACTAACTAATAAAATGCATTAATGAGTAATACCATTACTTTCGAGGACTTTACAAAAGTTGATCTTCGTGTAGGGACCATAATAGAAGTCAAGGACTTTCCAAAAGCACGGCAACCGGCCTATCAATTGACCATAGATTTTGGCGATTTAGGAATCAGAAAATCATCTGCACAAATCACAACATTGTACAGTAAAGCTGATTTATTAAACCGTCAAATTGTGGCGACAGTTAATTTTCCGAAAAAACAGATTGCTAATTTTATGAGTGAGTGTTTGGTGATGGGGGCGGTCAATGGTAAGGATGTAATTTTACTCAAACCAGAGGAGCAAGTAAAAAACGGATCAACAGTGGCCTAGTGATATGGAAGAGCTCGATAATGTTCAAATAAATTTCGACGCGAATGGCCTCTGGGTCTTAAACATTGCATTAGCAGTGGTAATGTTTGGTGTGGCTTTAGGAATAAGTATAGACGACTTTAAGCGCCTTATTCAACAACCAAAATTGGTATTACTTGGAGTATTGTCACAATTTATTTTGTTACCGCTTTTAACCTTTTTAATCATAATACTCATTAAACCACAGCCGAGTATTGCTCTGGGAATGATGATGGTTGCAGCTTGTCCCGGTGGTAATATTTCAAACTTTATGACACATCTCGCCAAGGGTAATACGGCACTATCAGTGAGTTTAACAGCTTTTGCTACCTTTTTGGCAATATTTATGACGCCTTTTAACTTTCAGTTTTATGGCGGAATGTATGAACCCACTGCTCAAATATTACAACATGTAAAACTCGAACCATTAGATTTGGTACGCTTAGTGATTATAATTCTCGGTATTCCCCTGTTTTTGGGCATGTTACTCCGACAAAAAAATGAACGCTTGGCGCTTAAATTATCTAAGCTCTTAAAACCGGCATCTATTATAGTATTCGTAGCGATTGTAATTATCGCCTTTTCTAATAATTTGGATGTATTTAATGAGTATGCGCATCATGTGTTATTAATAGGAATAGGGCATAACTTATTGGCAATTTTATTAGGCTTATCGATTGCCAAGCTATTTAAATTATCCTTTAAAAATCAGAAGACATTAGCGATAGAAACAGGAATTCAAAATTCCGGATTAGGCTTATTGTTAATATTCACATTCTTTGAAGGCCTTGGAGGTATGGCAATTTTGGCCGCATTTTGGGGAATTTGGCATATCATTTCTGGGCTATTACTTGCCTTTTATTGGTCTAAAAAATCCGGGGAATGAATCAGCTGTGGTTATATTCTGTAAGGGCATATATAAGGATAGGAATGTTTTTTTATTTCAGAAGAATAAAACTTTATAATGTTGAAAACATTCCGAAAAATAAACCGGTTTTAATACTTGCCAATCACCAAAACGCTTTATTGGATGCCTTGCTTATTGCCACACAAAGTGGTCGCTATTCATATTTTTTAACCCGTGCTGCCGTTTTCAATAAACCATTGATTAGTAAGCTTCTGAAGAGTTTACGCATGCTTCCCGTCTATAGAATTAGAGATGGCTGGAATACCATTTCTAATAATACCGCCATTTTTGAAAAATGTATAGCGCTACTTCAAAATAAACAGGCTGTGGTTATTTTTCCGGAAGGGAACCATAATTTGGAACGGCGTGTACGTCCATTTAGTAAAGGCTTTACCCGAATAGTGTTAGGAGCACTGGAAACCTATCCAGAGATGGATTTACAATTAATCCCTGTGGGCTTGAACTATCAACAGGCTATAAATTACCCAGATACTGTGGCATTGTATTTTGGAAAACCAATCTCGGCACAAACTTTTGTGTCTCAGAATTCGAATGAAGCAGTTATAAATCTTAAAAAAAGGATGTTTAGTGAAATAACAAAACTAACAACTAATATTCCTCAAAAATCATATAGTGACACTCTGGAAACTTTGGATGTTCTGGAGGTAGATTATTTAAACCCAGAATTGGTAAATAATTGTATCGCTAATAATTTTGTAAACTGTCACCAAAAACCGAAATCTAAAATCATAGGACTGAAACGTTTTTTAAAAGGGTTAATGATCCTAAATGTATTGCTGCCTTACCTTATTTGGAAATTCAGTATTCAGCCCAAAATAAAAGAACTAGAGTTCATGTCTACTTTTAGATTTGCAGTAGCGTTGACTCTAGTTCCATTATATCTTTTAATACTAGTGTTTGTTTTAATAATACTATGCTCCTTAAAACTTGCACTTATTTATCTGCTTAGCGTTTTATTGCTAACGGTATTGGCTGTAAAATTATAACTCTTCTCTAAAGAAAATAGCATTCATTAACAACCTATTGGTTCCATACCAAAATGCTCTAAAATTGGTGTTATCGGTAAATGCAACCACTGTACCACGACCTAATCCTTTTATTTGTAAAGGCACCGTACTACCTATGCTATCTAAATTATGCTTAGAGATATAACCACTTAATATTGGTTTCTCAGTATATTGAATAGGGTTGTTATAACTGTGTTTGTTAGGTTTCATAAAAATTGTAGTGTTTCTAAACATTGCAATTTTATTGTTTTTATATCCAAAGTTAATTGGGTGTGATCGGTCTATATTGGCTTCAAAGATAGCACCACCGATAACTTGTGCACCACTATAATCACGACGTTGTTCAAAAGAAATATCTTTAGCAGTACGTTCCATTTTTTTGAATTCTAGTTTCGCGAATTTTTGAGTGTTAAACCACTTTACTGTATTTCTATAGCCAATAATTGTACCCCCTTTTTCTACCCAAGCTTTTAATTTCTCGGTACTACCTTTACTTAAAGACCGTGCATTTGCCATAATGATGGTATTATAACGACTCAAATCTGCCCGACCAATACTTTTGGTGTCCAATTTTGTAACGGTCATATCATAACGCGTATCGAATAAATGCCACATTTCTCCGGCATCATATGAAGAGATCCCATCACCAACTAATAAGGCTATTTTAGGCTGTTCTAAAGCTCTAAATTGATTACTCCCCAAGTCAATACCCGTTGTTAACCCTGTGGCCACAGCGGTTAATTTTACATGACTCTCATCTGCGAGTTTACTCAGAAAACTGTGCAATTCTGAGGCCTTTAGTTTTTGATTTTGTACAGGAATTAAAATGGTACCGTAATCATATTGGTTACCAGCCAGTCCAAAGGGTTGCATCCCAACTTTTGCACGTAAGCCTTTGGCCAATATTTTGTTTAATATTTTTGGAGTATAATATTCATGCCATTCCATTAAATACCCATAATTACTCGATCCAGAAACACTACCACTCATATGTTGTAAGTCGGTAACTTCGGCACCAAGATTGGATGTTGAAACACCTTCGGCATAATCTACATTAAAAGCTAAAGGGAAAGTCCAGGCCGAAATATCATAAAATAAACTGTCCTGGAATTTTGTGCGCTTTTCAAACATCGCATTGATTAAACGCGTATTCTTTTGATTTTTTGGAACGATATAACTGTAGCCTTTTTTGAATCGTTTTCCATTTGCGCTAAAATCATTTTTTATCTCATGGAATTTAATTTTATGCCGATTTAAAATCTCAGCGAGATGATAGGTTTTCGCGGCATCTTTTGCATCACCAAAAACGATGGCTTTACCGGCTTGTTTAGCACCTTCATTTCTTGCATTTTTATAAAAGTTATGCTGATATTTTAATATGTCTTCGCGCATATTTTTGGCAGCATCTAAAGTCGATAAAGCTGCAGTAAACTGATTGCGAATTGTAAACGGGAAGGTTAGAATGCCGTTATCACTCTCTTGAATATGCCCTCTTGAACTCGCTTGTTCGAATAAAATTCCAATCCCACCATTAATATCCGGGAAGGTAGAGCCTTTGCCATAATAAAAATCGTCAAAACTCTCTTCGGTATAATAAAATGAACCTAATTTATCTAAGGCTTTTGCGTGGTATTTAGCAATTCCTTTAGTTAATTCCTGATTTAATTTAGGCGTTAAAGGATGAGTTCTCGACGCAATTCCCGGTTGAAAAAAGAAGGTTGAATTAGTTCCCATTTCGTGATGGTCTGTCAATATATTTGGCAACCATTTATGAAATGAAGCTATTCTTGCTCTTGATTCAGGAAGTTGTACTGGCAACCAATCCCGATTCATATCGAACCAATAATGATTTGTTCTTCCTCCAGGCCATACTTCGCTATATTCTCTATCGCTAGGATCTGGATTTAAATTTATGCTCTTATTGGTATTGGCCCAATAGGCGAATCGTTGTAAGCCATCTGGATTAAAAGAAGGGTCGAATAAAACAACCGTGTTTTTTAATAACTCATTAATATAGTCACCCTCAGCAGCAGCTAAATAATAAGCAGCTAATAAGCCTGCATTTGCTCCACTAGGTTCATTACCGTGAATAGAAAAACCTTGATAAACTACAATTGGTCTATTGGCTGTTTCAGTGGTATTGCTATTGGTACCAGCAATATGCGTTTCCCGAATGGCATCCAGATTTTGATGATTTTCAGGAGAAGTGATGGTTAATAATAATACCGGGCGATCTTCAAAAGTTTTACCCCTATTTTCAATTGTAATTCGGTCAGAAGACGCAGCAAGCGCATACATATATTGTACGAGCTTGTCATGTGTAATATGCCATTGACCAACCTGATGACCAACGACGCTTTCAGGTGTTGGTATATTTTGGTTGTAAGTTACATTTTGAGGTAGATAGTACGATAAATCAACCTTGTCCTGTGCACTTAATACAGTACAGAACATAAAGCAAAGTAAAAATAGTCTTTTCATAATATTTCCCGCATAGACGGGTATCTTGTTAGTTAGACCCTAAATATAAAAAAACCGTTACGATTAGGTAACGGTTTTATGGGCTTTAAGATTTCTTTAAGAGTTCTAGCCATCGGATGTATCATAAATTGACATCCAAGGATCACAGAAATCAGAAATATTTACATTGATTCAATATAAGTATTATATGTCCTCAAAATTAATGTCTGTAAAACTTTCAGAAGACACTGGCGCATCCTCTGGCACAGCTGCATCCTCTGATACGGGTGCATCCTCAGCTACAGAGGCATCACTTGTTGTGGTATACTCTTCTCTTTTATAATCTTTTTGGTGACGCTCACTAATTACTTCTGAGCCTTTTTCCTGAATAACATAGTCGGTCATTTCACTTAAAATACTATTAAACTCAGAAAAGTCTTCTTTGTATAAATAGATTTTGTGTTTTTTGTAATGAAATGAACCATCGTCATTTGTGAATTTTTTACTTTCAGTAATAGTAAGATAATAATCCCCTGCTTTGGTAGCTCTTACATCAAAGAAATAAGTACGTCTTCCCGCTCTTAAAACTTTTGAAAAGATCTCTTCTTTCTCCATCATATCATTATTCCTCATAGTAGTCGTGTTAGGTTTTGTTTTTTAATTTTGTGTTTCAAAAATCTAAAAAATAAGTTTAGCAACCAACTAAATCTGAGATTTCTTTTCTGTCAGACCAAATTTAACATTTATTTGTCGGCAATGACTAGCCCGACAATAATGTTGTTTTTTCAAAATTATAAATTTGGTTTCGAGTTCTCCGACAATTGTTTTAAATAGAGCTCTTTGTAATAACCATCCTTACTTATAAGCGTTTCATGCGTACCTTCCTGAGTAATAGACCCTTGGTCTAATACAATTATTTTGTTTGCATTTTTTGCCGAAGAAATTCTATGACTCACAATAATGGTTGTTTTTCCTTTTGTGATTTTATTTAAATTACTTAGAATTTTTTCTTCGGTTTCAGTATCTACTGCCGACAAACAATCATCCAGTAATAAAATATTAGGCTTTTTAATGATTGCTCTTGCGATAGATACCCTCTGTTTTTGTCCACCAGATAGTGTAATACCACGTTCACCCAAAACAGTACCATATCCTTTGGAAAATTTGCTAATGTTTTTATGTACTACAGCGTCTTTTGCCGCTTGTTCTACATCCTTATCAGTCGCATTTACAGATCCAAATTTGATATTATTTTCAATAGAATCAGAAAATAAAAAGGCATCTTGAGGAACAAAACCTATGTTATTGCGCAAACTCGTAAGGTTTACTTTTTCGATTGACGTATCATCAATTAAAATTTCACCAGAGTCAATATCATATAATCGCCCAATTAAATCTAAAATCGTAGATTTTCCTGATCCCGTTTTGCCAATAATGGCTAAGGTATCACCATAATTAATTTCAAAACTAAGGTCTTTCAAAGCTTGAATATTGGTATCATCATAGGTGAAGGACACCTTATTAAAAGTAATACTACCCTTAATTTCAGTGGGTGTTTCCACCGTATTTTGAATTTCAGGTTCTTCTTTTAAAAATTCATTGATTCGTTTTTGTGAGGCTTCTGCTTGCTGTACAATAGAAGTTACCCAACCCACGGTTGCAACTGGCCATGTAAGCATATTTACATAAATAATAAATTCTGCAATGGTACCCAGACTTTCTATTTCTCCATTTATATATTGCATACCTCCGACATAGATTACCAATAAATTACTGGCGCCAATAAGCAAAATCATTAATGGGAAAAATAAAGCTTGCACTCTTGTAAGGTCAAGTTGTTTTTCCTTATTTTCGGTTGAAAGGGTATCAAAAGCAATATTGGTTTGTGGTTCTATACCGTAGGCCTTAATTACCGAAATCCCACTAAAAGATTCTTGCGAATAGGTTGAAAGTTTTGATAAATATTCCTGGACTATAGTACTGCGTTTATGAATGGCTTTACTCAATATGTAAATAGCAACCGATAGAATTGGAAGTGGGATAATGGTGTACAATGTGAGTATTGGCGCTTCATTAAACATATATATAAGAGCGATCACAAATAAGGTGATTGTATTGATTGTATACATGATTGCAGGACCTACATACATACGTACCTTACCAACATCTTCACTAATTCTATTCATTAAATCTCCGGTTCTATTCCTTTTATAGAAGCTTAAAGAGAGTTTTTGGTATTGCTGATAGACTTCGTTTTTTAAATCGAATTCAATATATCGCGAGACATTAATAATGGTTTGACGCATTAGAAACGTAAATAACCCGGCGATTAAAGCCGCACCAACTATATAGACAATATTAAGAATAAGCTCAGATTTAACAACGGCTATATCTGTAACAATACCCTTTCTATATTGATCTACAACATTAATTGATTGTCTAATTAGTCTTGGGGTGAATAACAAGAATATTCGGGCTATTACAGTAATGACTACCCCCACTAAAAGACTGTATTTATACTTAAAAAAATACTTATTAAGGTGTTTTAATTCTTTCATTTGCAATTTTTATGCTCTACGTGGCTTTGATGTTTTCTCAATTTTTGGTCTATTTTTTTGCATAAACTGTAATATTCGTTTATTTTTGCAGGCTGTTATTATATATTATTCAATAAACAAAACTTTAAAAATACATTTATAATGATTTTAGACGTCATGAAACCTAGTGAAATTAAAAAAGTTGATCCAGTATTTGGACAACTTTCTTTTGATGATCATGAACAGGTTGTGTTTTGCAACGACAAAGATACAGGATTAAAAGCAATAATAGGAATCCATAATACAGTTTTAGGACCAGCGCTTGGTGGTACTAGAATGTGGCAATATAAAAATGAATGGGAAGCCTTAAATGATGCCTTACGATTATCTCGAGGGATGACATTTAAAGCAGCAATTACCGGCTTAAACCTAGGTGGCGGTAAAGCCGTGATTATTGGAGATGCAAAAACTCAAAAAACACCAGAGCTAATGAAGCGTTTTGGGGAATTTGTACATTCCTTAAGTGGTAAATATATCACTGCTGAAGATGTTGGTATGGAGACTAGTGATATGGATTTGGTTAGAGAAGTGACACCTTATGTTACCGGGATATCTGAGAGTAAAGGTGGTGCTGGAAATCCATCTCCAATTACTGCATATGGGGTTTATATGGGTATGAAAGCTGCTGCTAAATACCAATTTGGAACGGAGCATCTTGAAAATAAAAAAGTGTTTGTTCAAGGTATTGGCCATGTGGGTGAAACTTTAGTAGATCATTTGGTAAAAGAAGGTGCTCAAGTGGTGATAGCAGATATCAATGAAGAACGCTTACAAGCCGTGAGTTCTAAATATGGTGTAGATATCTATAGAGGCGATGATCTCTATAATGAAGCCATGGATATTTATGCTCCTTGTGCATTAGGTGCAACTGTAAACGACGATACCGTATACAAGATAAAAGCGCAAGTTATTGCGGGTGCTGCAAATAATCAATTGGCAGTGGAAGATGTACACGGACGAATCCTTCAAGAAAGAGGGATAGTTTACGCTCCTGACTTTTTAATAAATGCTGGAGGGATAATTAATGTTTATGCTGAATTGGAAGGCTATGGTAAGCAAGAAATTATTAGAAAAACAGAAAACATCTATAATACGACCTTAGAAATATTGCAAAATGCCAATGCAAATGGTATCACAACCAATCATGCAGCATTAAATATTGCTAAAGATAGAATAGCAACAAGAAAAAAAGAGAATTCTAAATAGTTCTTTTTAAAATAATACTATTTTTGCGGGGCGAAAGAACTATTCTTTCGCCTCATTAATTTGATGTCATTAATACCTCCTATTTTAGGAGTAACAAAAAGTTCTTTAATATGCTTAACAGGAGACATATTCGTATAAAAGTAATGCAAATATTATATGCATTTAAGGGAAGTGAAAGCGATGATCTAAAAAAGGATGAACGTTTTTTAATGCAGAGCATGGAGAATATGTACAACTTGTACCTCCTAATGTTGTCGCTATTAATAGAAGTTCAGACAAAAGCTGAAGACTATCAAGAAAAATCTCAAAAAAAGCATCTGGCAACTGCCGAAGATAAAAATCCAAATAGAAAGTTTGTTAATAATGAACTTTTAGAGCTTCTAAAACAAAACAGATTGCTTAAGGACGAATTAGAGTCAAGAAAAGTAACCAATTGGCAATTTGATGACGAATATGTAGATGTAATTTTTAGAGCAATTCTCAATAGTGAGCTTTATAAAGATTATATGGCAACAAAAATGTCTTCTTTTAAAGAAGACAAAGCCTTTGTCATTGACATTTTTAAAGAGATTATCGCACCAAATGATAAGCTTTACGATTATTTGGAAGATAAAAATATTACCTGGCTTGACGATCTTCCAGTTATTAATACTGCAATCGTTAAGTTACTAAGGAAGTCAAATCCTGATAAATCTGACCTTCATTTTGTGCCAAAATTGTTTAAGGATCTGGAAGATAGAGACTTTGCAAGCAATCTTTTGAAGAAAACAGTGTTAAATTTATCTGCTTTTAGTAATGAGATAACCAATAAAACAGCGAACTGGGATAAGGATAGAATTGCAAATATTGATTTTGTACTATTACAAATGGCAATTTGTGAATTTCAAAAATTCCCCTCAATACCAGTAAAAGTCACTATTAACGAGTATTTGGAAATAGCAAAAGAGTACTCTACACCTAAAAGCAGCGTGTTTATTAATGGAATTCTCGACAAGATAGTGAAGGAATATATTGATAAAGGAACGTTAAATAAAGTGGGAAGAGGATTAATGTAAACGATTTTTTATTACTTTTATGCCCAGAACAACCAAAAAGGAATCAATACTAACCCAAATGTTTATCTTGAATAAACTATTAAAATGAATATTATGAAAAAAGTAATTTTAGGATTAAGTGCCTTATGTATGGTGGCATTTACATCATGTAAGGAAGACGCAACGAGTAAAGTAAAATCTGAAAATGTAACTCAAGCTGCTGAAAGAGATGCGGTTGCTGGTGATTATCCAGTAATTTCATTCGACAAAAAAGAACACGATTTTGGAGAAATTGTTAATGGTACTCCAGTAGAAACTGTGTTTTCTTATACAAATACTGGTAAAGCACCATTAGTAATTACAGATATTAAAAGTACTTGTGGATGTACAGTACCTAAAGATTGGAGTAAAGAACCTTTAGCTCCAGGAGCTTCTGCTAATTTTACAGTGAAGTTTAATGGTAAAGGTGCTAATAAAATATCTAAGACTATTACGGTAACTGCAAATACGGAAACTGGTAAAGAAGCGGTAAGAATTGCTGCTTTCATCAAACCAGATCCAAATGCTGCGACACCTTCAGCGATATCTCAATAATCTTTAATAAGGAATTTTATAAAGAATAATTAATGGAAGGATTAAGTCAATTTGCCCCGTTTATTTTAATGTTTGCTGTCGTATATTTCTTTATGATAGCTCCACAAATGAAACGAGCAAAGAAGGAGAAAAAATTCGCTGCAGAATTAAAACGAGGAGATAAAGTGATTACCAAAAGTGGAATGCATGGTAAAGTTGTCGAACTTAATGATAAAGATAAGTCTTGTGTGATTGAAACATCAGCAGGGAAAATTAAGTTTGAACGATCGGCCATTTCCATGGAAATGAGTATGAAACTCAATCCGCCTCCGGCAGAAAAAAAATAATATTTTATAAAGCAGCTCCTAGAGCTGCTTTTTTTTTTGTACCTGTGTTGGAATTAATTCACTGAAATATATTGCAATCTGTTCTCTGTATTTATTAATACCTTGGGTTTCTATATGTAGAAATACAAGTAATTATACAAATATGAAATATGTTTTAGGAGTGATTTTACTCTCAATGTTGTCCTGTCAGAATACAAGTAAAAACATGAAGGGGAACAGCCTTATTGCCGAATTGGAATATAAATTTGACGCCCTTCTTGGTGAAGGTGCAGTTTGGAATTATAAAACGCAGGAATTATACTGGATTGATATAGAAGGAAAGTCACTTCATATCTATCAGCCTAAAACCAAAGTAAACAAAAGCTTCTCCACACGATCTAGAATTGGTACCGTTGTCCCATATACATCAACTGAAGCTGTCGTGGCTTTAGAGGATGGTATTTACAAATTACACCTGGAAACAGGGGCGCTTTCCTTAGTTTCTGATGTAGAAGCTCAACACACCGAAAACAGATTTAATGATGGTAAATGTGACCCCTTAGGTAATTTATGGGTAGGATCTATGCATCTCGAACAATCGAAACCTCATGCGAGTTTATATAAGGTTAATCCAGAAGGATTAGCGACAAAAATGATTGATAGTGTTACCATCTCTAATGGAATTGTATGGACCTCGGATGCTAAAACCATGTATTATATTGATACGCCAACCTCAAAAATTATGGGTTATGATTTTGACATTAATACAGGAACGATTTCTAATGAAAGAGTCGCTGTTGAAGTGTCTTTAGATGATGGTTATCCTGATGGTATGACGATCGATGCCGAAAATATGCTATGGGTTGGTCTTTGGAATGGAAATGCGGTGGCTCGTTATAATCCTGAAACTGGAGCGCTCATGTCTAAAATTAAAGTACCTGCTCATAATGTTACAGCTTGTGCATTTGGAGGAGAGAATCTCGATATATTATACATCACAACAGCCAGTTTAGATATGACCCCAGAAGAACAGAAAGCATTGCCGTTATCAGGTTCGATATTTAAAGTAGTCCCTGGAGTTAAGGGTGTAAAGGCCTCATTTTTTGGAGCAGAGCACAATTGAGAGATTATGAATACTATACAACAAAATAATATGAGTATCCCGTCGAAAATAATTGTAATCATGGGTGTTAGCGGTTGTGGAAAAAGCACTATTGGAAAGCAACTTTCAAAAACACTAGATATTCCGTTTTTTGATGCTGACGATTTTCATCCGCAAGCTAATATTGAAAAAATGATAAACGGTTTTCCATTGAGTGATCATGATCGCCAACCCTGGCTGGACTTGCTTTCAAATAAAATAAAATCATGGCATACTACCGAAGGTGCTATTTTGGCCTGCTCAGCATTGAAAGAATCATATCGAGAGAAACTAAATAAGGGTTTTGAGCAAATCACTTGGATCTTTCTTGTAGGCTCATTCGAATTGATTAGTGAACGCTTGAGAAACAGAGCATCTCATTTTTTTAAACCTGAACTCTTAAAATCACAGTTTGAGAGTTTGGAAGTTCCCAATTATGGTTGGCATATTAGTATTGATAATAATGTCCCCGAAATAGTTCAATACATTAAAAATAGAATAGAAATGAGTACAGCTGAATTTGGTGTTATTGGATTAGGAGTAATGGGAAAGAGTTTGGCTTTAAATGCAGCTGAAAAAGGACTGCATATTTCTGTTTATAATCGGGCGGAAGGGGATGAGTTACTCGTTGTTGATGAATTTTTGAAAAATAATAAAACTTTCAATACTATAAATGGTTTTACAAATATAGAGCAGTTTGTGACCTCATTAGTCCAGCCTAGAAAGCTATTTTTAATGATTCCCGCTGGGGCTGCTGTAGATAGTGTTATTAATACATTAATCCCTTTATTAGACAAAGGAGATGTTATTATGGATGGCGGAAATTCACATTATAAAAACACAAAACGACGTTTTGATTTATTAGCCTCTAAAAGCATTGACTTTTTTGGAGTTGGTGTTTCAGGAGGTGAAGAAGGCGCAAGAAAGGGGCCTTCAATTATGCCAGGAGGGACGGCTACAGGATATACTAAAATAGCGCCTGTTCTGGAAGCTATTGCTGCCAGAGATTTTAATGGAAACTCCTGTTGTGCCTATATTGGGCCGGAAGGTGCAGGACATTATGTGAAAATGGTTCACAATGGTATTGAGTATGCCGAAATGCAATTATTGGCAGAATTGTTTGCGCTGATGTCTCCCAAGATGAGTTATGAAAGCATTTCGGAAGTATTCGAGACATGGAATAAAGGCGAATTATCAAGTTATTTATTAGAAATCACGTCCAAAATTTTACTTAAAAAAGAAGGCGAAGCTTATGTTATTGATTTAATTTTAGATAAGGCAGGAAACAAAGGAACTGGTTCATGGTCCAGTACATCTGCATTAGAATTGGGAGTTCCAAATACAATGATGAGTGCTGCAGTTTTTGCCAGATACATTTCGTCATTTAAATCACAAAGAATAGCTTATGCTGAACAATTAAAGACAAAAGCCAATCCCCATCCAGAATTAAATATTGATCACTTAAAAAGTGCATATCAGTTAGCGAGATTAATTAACCATCATCAAGGATTTGAACTTATTAACGAGGCGTCAAAACACTTTAATTGGAATTTAAACCTTTCGGAAATTGCACGCATATGGACTAATGGCTGTATTATTAAGTCTAGCCTTATGGAAGATATGGTAAGTGTATTTAAAGAATTCTCAAATGTATTAGAAGCGCCTGAAATGTTTGAAATGATGTGTCGTCATGAAAATTGCTTAGCTTCGGTTTTGCATGAAGGTATTACATTGAGAATAGGATTACCTTGCTTTCATGCGGCCTTTAATTATTGGATTTCAATTACAACAGAAAACCTTCCAGCGCATATCATTCAGGCTCAGCGTGATTATTTTGGCGCACATAGCTACCAAAGGATTGATGCACCATTGCATAAATTTTTTCATACTAAATGGTGATGCTTTTGTCTGATGATTGACTTATTGCAAAAGCCCTATGACGGTGTTGAGTTTTAAGACACTGGGTTTAATTGCTTAATCTGCGAGCCCATTTATGCCTTTTTATATTTGTCGTGCAAACCCATGCCTTTTAGAATCATTGGTTTCATTTTGTCTAGCCGACTTTGTTTGGTAACTTCTCTTTTTGCCGAAGCGATATGCTCGCAATATTCGCGTTGCTTATATGGTGTTAATTGATTGAAAGAGGTGTCTAATTCTCTATTTTTATCTAGTAATTGTTGTAGTTCAATTGGAATAATGGTTTCCTTTTTTGAACGGTCGGTTTTAAGTGCTTTACCCGATTTTTGATTCTCAATAGCTTCCATGACATACATTAATACAATGTTTTTATCAATATCGTCGATTGTGCTAAAACGCATTTGTCGCAAAGCTTTGGTCTTTCCTTCTTGAGCATTTACCAATAGTTTGTGTTCGTCTTTTAGAAAGACTCCATTAAAAAACCAAATACCGAAGTGCTCCTTAAAAGCGCTGAAACCAAGAACGTTTTTTCCATTAATAGTATAAACTGGTGCACTCCATTTGAGCGTTTCTACGAGTTCGGTATTGTTAACAAGGTCTCGTAAAAGCGTTAAAGCTTCATAAAAATTTTCATGAGTTTCTATATATTCTTCTACTGAGTTTACTTTTTTCATTCTATGTTCGTAAAAGTGAGGTGCTCTTAATTTTTCATTTCCGAGTTGACCAACATCTCATTATTACCATTTTCCGGCATAATCCAGATTACTTGAGGATTGCTGCTTAAGATAATCAAATTTCAGTTTTATAATTTGACGTATGTGTAAATAATCATGAGCCAACCAATTATCTAAAAAATGAGTTGCACTTTGCAGACCTCGTTGTGGATGCCTATAGCTGTTATCCCATTTAGGACTTTTTAAAGATTTCAACCATTTTAAAGACTGTTGTCTTTCATTGAGAAATTTATTGAGCATTTGATGATAGTCTTGCTCTAAATAACGATGCTTTGTTACCCATTCTATGGGATCAAATGGTGGCGGTGTATCATTAGGTTTTTCCAGAACCAATTGTGTTCTACACCTAAAATCATTACGTTCTTCATCATATAAATGACATACAATTTCTAAGAGACACCATTTTTCAGGAGTTTGTTTCCATAAAATCATTGGAGTGTCTAGGTCTTTTAAGAGCGCTTTGAAAAGCGATTGATGTTGGTCCAATTGATCTATTACAAACTCCATAATACTTATTTTGATTTTGCTTGAGTGATTTCGGCAATTTTACAAATTACTTGTGTTGCTTTTAAGATGCTTTCTACCGGAACATATTCATAACGGCCATGAAAATTATGACCACCAGCAAAAATATTTGGACAGGGTAATCCCATATAACTTAATTGAGAACCATCCGTACCGCCTCTAATGGCTTTTATTAAGGGCTTTATGCCAAGTTGCAGCATGGCTTCCTCAGCAATGTCTACAATATGCATTACTGGCTCAACCATTTCTTTCATATTGTAATATTGATCTTTTATCTCAAGTTCAATAACTGTAGATCCATATTCAGCATTCATAGTATTTGCTATATTTTGCATTAATTGCTTTCGGGCTTCAAATAGATTCCTGTCATGATCTCGAATAATATATTCTAAATAGGTCGTTTCTACTTGCCCCTTCATATCATGTAAATGGAAAAACCCTTCATAACCTTCGGTATGTTCCGGGCGTTCTTCTTTGGGAAGTCTATTGATAAATTCTGTAGCATAATGCATGGAATTGACCATTTTTCCTTTCGCGTATCCAGGGTGGACAATTTTACCATTTACTTTAACTTTAGCTCCAGCAGCATTAAAATTTTCGTATTCTAATTCTCCAACTTGACTCCCATCCATAGTGTAAGCCCAATCAGCATTAAATTTAGCAACGTCAAATTTATGTGCACCACGACCAATTTCTTCATCAGGGGTAAAACCCACCCTAATGGTTCCATGTTTAATGTCGGGGTTTTGGATTAAAAATTCCATAGCACTAACAATTTCACAGATACCAGCTTTATCATCTGCCCCTAATAAGGTCGTGCCATCTGTAGTGATCAATGTTTGTCCTTTATAAAGGAGTAAATCATCAAAATAGCTCGGGGATAAAATAATATTTTGTTCGGTATTTAATACAATGTCTTCACCGTCATAATTTTCTATTATTTGAGGATTAACATTTGCAGCAGTAAAATCTGGAGAGGTATCAAAATGAGAGACAAATCCAATAGTAGGCACATCATGTGGAACGTTGCTAGGTAATGTAGCCATAATATAGGCGTTCTCATCAATGCTAACATCCTGTAGCCCAATTTGTTTTAATTCTTCAACTAGTTTGTTGGCCAAGTCCCATTGTTTTTCTGTACTCGGTGTACTGTCGCTGTTTGGATCACTTTCAGTGTCGATTGTGATATAACTAATAAAACGATTGATGATGTGTTGTTTGTCTAACATGCTTATTTTTGGCCCCAATTATTGGTTTTATTTAGTGTCAGTAAGTCTTCGGAGAGCACCATTAACACTAAAATCATTATACTTTTCGAAAGTTCTCTCTGAGTATGATCTTCAGGGAGACGTTTTCAAAAATAGACAACACATTGTAAAGTGGCAAGTGTTGTAATAGTTTCTTTTTTATTGGATGAAATTAGTTTATTTTTGCAGTCAAATTTATCTACATGTATAGATTGCTTATTCGCCCAATTTTATTTTGGTTTGACCCTGAAAAAGTACACCATTTTACATTTTCTTTAATAAAATTTATTTGTAAACTTCCGTGGGTATCAGGTGTCATTAGAAGCCTATACCAGGTCAATGATTCCAGATTAGAGCGTAATTTATTCGGACTAAGTTTTAAAAATCCAGTTGGTCTAGCTGCGGGGTTTGATAAAAATGCGTTGTTATATAACGAGTTGTCTAATTTTGGATTCGGATTTATAGAAATAGGGACGGTAACACCAAAAGCACAAGTTGGGAACCCTAAAAAGCGCTTGTTTCGACTTCAAGAAGATCAAGGGATTATTAATAGAATGGGGTTTAATAATGAAGGATTGGAAGGAGCAATTGGCCAATTAAAAAAGAATAAGGGTGATCTTATTATTGGTGGAAATATAGGAAAGAATACGGCAACTGCAGCCGAAGATTATACAGTCGATTATTTGACTTGTTTTAATGCACTCCATCCATATGTGGATTATTTTGTTTTGAATGTGAGTTGTCCAAATGTTGGGAGTCATGCTAAATTAACCGATAAGGATTATCTGGAAGAACTGATTGGTGAAGTACAAAAGGCAAATGGGAACTTTGAAGTTCAAAAACCAATTTTACTAAAAATAGCACCAGATTTAAATACCATTCAACTGGATGAAATCATCGCTTTAGTAGAAACAACCAAAATAGATGGGATTATTGCCGCAAACACATCGGTGTCCAGAGAAGGTTTACAAACAACCAAAACAAAACTGGATGACATTGGTAATGGAGGTGTAAGTGGACAACCCGTAAAAGATAAAAGCACTCAAGTAATTAAATACCTATCAAAACAAAGCAATAAAGCATTTCCTATTATTGGAGTGGGTGGCATTCATTCTTCTCAAGATGCTTTAGATAAAATTGAAGCAGGAGCTGATTTGGTTCAGATATTTACAGGATTTATTTATGAAGGACCAAAGCTAATTAAAGCAATTAACAAGGCTCTTTTAAAATAGAATCATCATTTTGAGTACTGCTTTATTAAATTAGGATCTGTAGCTAACTTTCCAAAATTGTAGTATTTTTATCCTAGAATTAAATCGATATAATGTCTAAGCAAATCAAGATTATTGAATGTCCTCGTGATGCAATGCAAGGGATAAAAGACTTTATTCCTACAGCGCAAAAAGTGCAGTATATCCAGTCCTTGCTTCGTGTTGGTTTTGATACCATTGACGTTGGTAGTTTTGTATCTCCAAAGGCCATTCCACAAATGGTGGATACCGCTGAGGTGTTAGCAAATTTAGATTTATCGAGTACTAGAAGTAAGTTATTAGCAATTGTTGCTAATACAAGAGGTGCTACTGAGGCTTCAAAACACAATGAGATTGCATATTTAGGGTTTCCTTTTTCTATATCTGAAAACTTTCAAATGCGTAATACTCATAAAACCATTGCACAGTCTGTTGTGACACTTCAGGAGATTCTTAATATAGCAGAAGGCGTTAACAAAGAAGTCGTTGCCTATTTATCGATGGGTTTTGGAAATCCATATGGAGACCCATGGGATGTGGATATTGTAGGAGAATGGACTGAGCGTTTAGGAAATATGGGTGTAAAGATTTTATCTCTTAGCGATACAATTGGGAGTTCTAATCCAGAGAATATTTCATATTTGTTTTCCAACCTAATTCCTAGTTATCCTAATATTGAGTTTGGGGCCCATTTACATACTACTCCCTCAACTTGGTTCGAAAAGGTTAATGCAGCTTATAGTGCCGGTTGTTTTAGGTTTGACGGTGCCATACAAGGGTTTGGTGGCTGTCCTATGGCTAAAGATGAACTGACAGGAAATATGCCTACTGAAAAATTATTGTCCTTTTTTACGGCAAAAAAAACTCACAATGACCTCAATGCTTTAAGCTTTGAAAGTGCTTATAATGAGGCTACTAAGATCTTCTCAGTCTATCATTAAAAAACGTAGTCGTTCTCTTTCTTGTTTTTATTTAAAATAATTCTAAATAAAGCTTGTTTATTTCGTTTTCGGTGTTATTTTTGCCGAGAAAATAAACAACTATTTATAATAAGTCTAAATAAAAACAAATGAATAAAGCTATCTTATCAATGGCAATTTTAGTATCGAGCTTTGGGTTTGCACAAACCGTAAGTCAGGATACAACATTAACAAGCAATCAACAACAAAATGCGATTCAAAACATATTAAGTGGTAACATCTCAAAAGGGGTTACAGTTGGAGGTTATGCACAAGTAGATTACAATCAACCTGAAGGTGCAAACGGTAAAATGGATGTCCACCGTATGGTAATGTTATTGGGTTATAAATTTAGTGACGAGGTACAATTTGTTACTGAAATTGAGTACGAACATGTAAAAGAAGTATATATTGAACAAGCATTTTTAAACTATAGTATATCAGACAACTTTAATGTTCGAGGTGGTTTAATGTTAGTCCCAATGGGAATTGTAAATGAGTACCATGAACCAACAACTTATAATGGTGTTGAACGTCCTAATGTAGACAAGAGTATTGTACCTACAACTTGGAGAGAAATTGGAGTTGGTGTGACTGGTAAATTTGATAATGCATCTTTACGTTACCAAGCTTATATCTTTAATGGATTTGCTTCAGTAAACGGATCTAAAGTATTAGGCGGATCAAATGGATTACGTAACGGACGACAAAAAGGAGCGGAATCTACAATTAATACGCCAAACTTATCAGCGAAAATAGATTATTACGGAATTCAAGGATTGCGTCTAGGTCTTTCAGGATACTTTGGTCGTACACAAGCCGCTGATGATATTCAAGATATTGATGGTGCCGATGTTGGAATTTCAATGTATGGCCTTGATGCACGTTACATTAACAAGCGTTTTACAGCTAGAGGTCAATTAATTCAGGCAGTCTTAAAAGATACTGATGATTATAATAATTTAAATGGCGCAAATCTTGGATCAGAACTTAAAGGATGGTATGCTGAAGTTGCTTATAACTTATTGCCTTTAGATAAAGAGCAAAAATTAGATGCTTTTTTACGTTACGAAAAATATGATACTCACGCAGCAACTAAAGATGCTGGAATAACTAGAAACTTAGGATATAACAGAAATGAATGGGTAACAGGTCTGAGTTATCATATTGCTCCTGGAGCAGTTGTTAAAGCCGATTACCAGTTTTTAGATAATGCTGTTGATGGTAATGATACTAAAGGACAACTAAACATTGGATTTGGTGTTTGGTTCTAATTTAATTGATTAGTTTTTTAATCAGATAGTTAAAGTGGAAATTTTATTTTTCACTTTAACTATTTGATTTATTAATAATACTTTTGTCTTATGAAATTAAAATATATTATAATTTTTTGTTTATCGACCTTAATGATGTCTTTTGGGTTATCAAAACATATTCGAAAAAAAGTAGATAAAGAGATAAAAAGTATATTTAATATTGAGCAATTTACATTAAACCCAGTTGTGTTTTCTTCTGAAGTAACTGAGGGATTACCTGCTAAATTTGAAGAAGATAATTTATTTGAAATTAAAGTAGAACAAGATCTTTTGGGCTATGCATACGTTTCTAAAGCACCAAGCAAGACAGATGAATTTGAATATTTAATTTTGTTCGACACTGATTTTATTATCGTAAAATCTAAAGTCTTAGTGTATCGTGAAGATTATGGTGGTGAGATTGGCAGTAAACGTTGGTTAAGACAATTCATTGGAAAAACACAAAATGATACCCTAACTTACGGTAATAATATAGCAGCAATTTCTGGCGCTACAATTTCTGTACGTTCAATGACTAAAGCGGTTAACGATGTACTGGCTTCTATTAAAATACTTCACACTAAGAAGCTCCTCTAATGAAGTTAAATGGACTAATATATACGCTCCCGAAAGAATTGAAATTGCTCATTGGAGCTTTTGTCATTGTATTAAGTATTGGGTTTTTTACAGGCTTATTGTTTGTTAAGGATACCTCTTCAGGAAATCCTAATGGCATTGAAGAGCAGTACCTAGGCAATGAAGCTGATGAAGATACAATGGTAATGAAATTTAAAAAAAGTGATAAGGAGATGCTTAGTATGGTACATAACCATATCTTATCTATGTCCATAATATTCTTTCTCGTAGGTTTACTGGTTAGTATAACAGATCTTAAAAAGAAAGCAAAACTTTTTTTAATGATTGAACCTTTTGTGTCTGTGGTATTAACTTTTGGAGGGATCTATTTACTCTGGAAAGGATTTGTCTGGATGAAGTATATTGTAATGATTTCAGGAACTTTAATGACCCTCACTTTCGCCTTATCTGTTCTTATTATATTTATACAGCTTTTTAAAAATAAGCGTTTAGGGTAGGAATTCTTCTTACTTACTTGTTATATACATAAATAACATGGTTAATAGCCTAACTCCTATTTATGTAACAACTCTATTTTATTATTTGTGAATCTTCTTATTGGGTATGCTGTCAAATTTTAGTCGGTTTACCCCTGAATAGAGGAAATGTTACCAATCAATATATTTTGTTTAAAATATCTCCTTTTTTGTATGTAGTATTTTAACACCAAGACTGAGTACAATATTATTGAAGTATAATAATTTTGTGAGAAAATGTTCGTTGTAATTATATGAATTTTAAGCCTGAAATAGAATGATTAAAAAGCTAAGTATTATTGTATTACTCTTTATGAATTTAACTTGTTTTTCTCAAAACTGGAGCACTGATTTTGAAGCTGCAAAACAAACTGCAAATGAAAAGAATCAGAACATTGTGTTAGTGTTTTCAGGATCCGATTGGTGTGGACCTTGTATCAAATTAGAAAAAGAGATTTGGAATTCGGAAGCATTTAAGGTCAATGGGGAATCTAGTTTTGTAATGTTACGTGCTGATTTTCCAAGAAGAAAGAAAAATGCCTTATCCGAAACACAACAAGCACATAATAATAATTTGGCCGCGACTTATAATAGCAATGGTTATTTTCCATTAGTTGTTGTATTGAATCAAGAAGGAACCGTTCTTGGAGAAACAGGCTATAAAAAAATCACAGCACAAGAATACATCAACCTTTTAAAATCTTTTTAAGATAAATGAAGACACTAATTTTTGGACTTATAATTTTATTCAATTCATGGACTTGTAATTCACAAGAGATTTATAAGCGCACTCTAAAGTTAATGGGAAGCCGATTTGATATTACTGTAGTCGCATCAAATAAAGTTCAAGGAAATACATTTATAGACTTGGCCGTGGCTGAAATTTCGCGAATTGAGAGTTTGATTTCCTCATGGGACCCTAAGTCTCAAACTTCACTAATCAATAAAAATTCAGGAATAAAACCAGTAATTGTAGATCTGGAATTATTTAATTTAATTAAACGTGCTGTTCAAATTTCAAAAATAACAGACGGCGCTTTTGATATTACTTATGCATCCATGGACAAGATTTGGAAGTTTGATGGAAGCATGACAACGATGCCTTTGAAAGCCACAGTCGCACAATCGGTTTCAAAAGTTGGTTATCAAAATATGATATTAAATGAAGACGATCATTCTGTGTTTTTAAAACTAAAAGGAATGAAAATTGGTTTTGGAGGAATAGGTAAAGGATATGCTGCAGACCAAGCTAAAGCACTCCTTAAAAAACAGAATGTAGAAGCAGGAATAATTAATGCTTCTGGCGATATGAATACTTGGGGAAAAAGACCTAATGGTGAACATTGGAAAGTTGGAATTACAAACCCATTAAATAAAAATAAGGTTTTTGCCTTGTTACCAATTCTTGAACAAGCGGTTGTAACTTCTGGAAATTATGAAAAATATGTGATGTTAAATGGTCAAAGATATACTCATATTATTGATCCCAGAACAGGATACCCAAGTAAAGGGATTGTAAGTGCGAGTGTATTTGCGCCTAGCGCTGAATTGGCAGATGCCATAGCCACATCTATTTTCGTAATGGGTAGAGATGTTGGTTTGAATTTAATCAATCAATTAAATCAGTTAGAGTGTATCATAGTTGATGAAACTGGAAAAGTTTATTATTCAAAAAACATTGCAAAAGAAAATTTTAAAAATCGAAAATAATAGCTAATTAAAATATGATAAAGAAAATAATTATTTGTGTTATGGTACTTGGTTCTTTGAGCTCATGTGTGGCAGTAAAAGAATATGAAAAAATAAATATTAATGATCCCGATATGAAGTTGTCATCAGCCTTGATAAAACGATTTGAAACAAATTTTCAGGTCTATAGAGAAGGTGCTTCTGGAGCAAATGGTGGAAAAACAGGAGGGGGCTGTGGTTGTAATTAATATGAAAAAATATTTTAGTTTACTATTGATATGCAGCTTAACGATTGGGTTTTGTCATGCACAAACAACAACAAAAACAAAAACTCAAAGCAGCTATAAAAAGAAAATTTTGGAAACAACTGAAGTTGATTTCTTAATGAGTTATTATACTCAAAAAGGAGATCATGCAGCAGTTACAGGTGGTATAGGAAATGAGAAATTAACCGATATCACACCAACACTTATTGTTGCAATTCCTTTAAATTATAATGATATTTTAACTGTAGATGTTGGGGTGTCAGCTTATACATCAGCTTCTTCCAGTAATTTGGATCCTTTTGATTCCAGTGGGGCATCAAGTGGTGATGATGATGATGATGATTACGATAATGATAGAAGAGGGTTGGCAAGCACGGTAACAGGAAGTCCTTGGGTCGAATCTTCGGGAGCATCTCGTCAGGATTTATGGACTAGTATTAATGGAAGTTATAGCCACAGTTCAGACGATAGAAATAGTATATGGACTGCAAATATTGGATTTGCAAATGAATACGATTATAGCTCGATTGGATTTGGGGGTGGATTTACGAAACTGTTTAATGAGAAAAATACAGAGTTAGGGATTAAGGGACAAGTGTATATTGATGCATGGAAACCTAAATATCCTACAGAATTGGATTCTTATTTGGAAGCAGGACAAAATTTGGATAATGGGTTTTTTGCCGATATTGATATATTAAATCAACAAGGGGTAATTATTGATAAAAACGGAAGTGATGTATGGAGCCCCATACAATCATCACTCATCACTAATAAATCAAGAAACTCTTATAGCATTTCATTCAGCTTTTCTCAAATTTTAAGTAAAAATGCTCAATTTGCAGTTTTTATGGATATTATTCAACAAAAGGGTTGGCTTGCTAATCCAATGCAGCGTATATACTTTGGTGATAGAGAGAATTACTATGTTGGAAATGCCTCGAGCATTTCTAATTATACTTCGCCAGAAAACAGAGATGTGTTTCAATTAGCAGATGATATAGAGCGCTTACCTGATAGCCGAATTAAAATTCCTATTGGAGCTCGTTTTAATTATTTTATCAATGAGAATTTAACCTTAAGAACTTATTATAGATATTATTTTGACGATTGGGGAATGCGTTCGCATACTGCCAGCTTCGAACTCCCAATAAAGTTTGCAGCTGGGAAGTTCACTCTCACTCCCAATTACAGGTTTTACAATCAAAATGCAATCGATTATTTTGCAGCATATGAATCACATTCATCAACTTCAGAATTTTATACTTCCGATAATGATTTATCCAAGTATAATAGTCATCAATATGGTTTGGGCTTTAAATACACCGATATTTTTACGAAGTTAAAAATATTTAAGTTGGGCTTGAAATCTATGAATCTTCGCTATAGTTATTATAATAGAAGTGATGGGTTAAAGTCTGGTATTATTTCGGCAGGATTTAAATTCATAATGGACTAACGCTCCAATTAGAGTCGATTTAAATTGCGGTTAATATTTAAATATGCTTGAACTTTTATTTATCTTCGTATAACAAAAGCAATGATATGAATTCTGTAATTGAAAATTTATTAAATGATCAGGTAAAATATGAAGCGAGTGCTTCTATGCAATATTTGGCAATGGCTTCCTGGGCCGACGTAAAAGGATATAGCGGTGTAGCCGAATTCTTTTATGCTCAATCTGAAGAAGAACGTGTTCATATGACTAAACTTGTTAAGTTTATCAATGAGCGCAGTGGAAAAGTTATTGTGCCACAATTAGAAAAGCCACAAGGTGAGTTTAAAACATTAATAGAGCTTTTTGAATCGTTTTTGAAAAGTGAAATGTTTGTGACAGAACAAATAAATCATGTAATTTATGAATGCCTACAGCACAAGGATTATAATGTCCATAATTTTATGCAATGGTATGTTACAGAACAACTTGAAGAAGAATCTTTAGCAAGAACTTTATTAGATAAATTAACTATAATTGGTGACGATAAATCTGGACATTATTTATTTGATAGAGACATTATAAGTATTGCTGCTGCTAATAATCAAGAGTAAAAATATTTTAACATTATTCCAAGATAAGATTCCGTAAAGGAGTCTTTTTTTTGTTTACATTTGTGCTTTATTTAGATTTAATAAAAATAAGAAATGTCTAATATTGGTATAACATCTGACTGTGTGATGATTTCTAGCCCCTGTATTACGGGCTGTGGGAATAAGAAAAATAAATGTTGTAAAAAATATAAGAAAAAGAATAAGTCTAACTGTAAACGATGCCCTAAAATTTAAGCAGAAAGGATTGTTTCTTCAAATTGTTTTTCGAAAAAAGTAAAGTATAAGGTTCCAATAAACGTGCTTATTAAATAAAAGCTAATCAAGTAATTTCCATAATTCAAATAGTAGTTTAGTCCAAACCAATCACCCTCATAAAATAAGGTAATCAAGCCCAATCCTGTGAAAAGTGCAGCAACAACGAGGGCAAATTTCTGTTTATCCATCACAGCAGTATAACTATAAATACCCAAGAAAATAATTAGTGCATACAGCAACAAATTATTAAATGGAATGGAAGCATAGTTATAAAACATAAATAACATCAAACTAGTGGTTGCTAATAACTGATAAATAGACCACCAAATAAGGGGTTGAGATGGATTTGTAGAGTATTTATTAAATTGATAAGGATTCTCAATAATAGCAATCGGAAATTTTATAGCCACATCTTTAGGTCGCCACCCTGTTGGCATAAACCAAATACATAATTTATCCAACCAAGATTTTGTTCGCCAGGCATCTTTTATAAGTCGCCAAATATGTTGAAAGTTAATAAGTATTGGATTCCAGGTGCCGGCTGGTTTTAAAACGCCATATATTGGTGGAACCTTATCTAATTCTTCTTGAAATGTCCCAAATGCACGATCCCAAATACAAAAAATTGCAGCTAGATTTTTATCGATATATTCCTTATTAATGGCATGATGAACTCGATGTTGAGATGGCGTGACAATAATGTATTCTAAAAAACCAAGTTTTCCAATATGTTTGGTATGATACCAAAACTGGGAAAATAAATGGAGTGGAGCGAGTATTGAAATTACCTTATGTGGAACACCTAATAGGGCAGCAGGAATTAATAAAATGGGGAAATAACCCAAAATATTTGATATTGATTGTCGTAGTGCACAAGCTAAATTATACTCCTCACTGCTATGATGAATAACATGCTGATTCCAGAAAAAATTTATTTTATGACTCAAGCGATGATTCCAGTAACTTGCAAAATCAATTGCTATAAAGGCAATGACATATACTAACCATGACGATTGTATTTCAATAATTGCGAGATGTTCTTTTATAAATGGATAGGAAATTATAACGAGTACCAATCCTAAAGCATCTTTTATAATATTGGTGAGTCCAGAACTTAAACTGGAAATTGTATCCAAAGGGCTGTGAGTTTGCTTTTTCACAAAGAAACCATAGCCAATTTCTAAAAGCACAAGACCAATAAAAAAAGGAATAGCATATAATAAAACGGTGGTATAAGTTTCCATAAAGATGATTATTGCTTAAATGTAAAGATTTTTGTTTAAATATATTGAGACCATAATTAATAATCAATACCGAAGAATTAATACGGTTTACTATGACAGACTATATTTTATCTTTTGCATCGTTTGAATCTATACTTTAGCTCATAAAATATATTATTTGAAGTAAAATATGTAGATTTATTCAGATTGATAATATTTTATAAAGAGGTCTTCATGAATCTACACTTTAGGCTTTAAAGTATGATAATATAAAATAAAATGTGTAGATTTGCACGCAATTAATACGTAATTGCAATGATAGCACATCAAAACAAAATTGTTGGAGAAGGTCTTACTTATGACGACGTACTCTTAGTCCCAGCATATTCAGAAGTTTTACCCCGCGAAGTAAATATTCAAACAAAATTTTCAAGAAATATTATTTTAAATACGCCTATTGTATCTGCTGCGATGGATACAGTTACAGAGGCCGCAATGGCAATTGCTATGGCTCGTGAAGGGGGTATTGGTGTATTACATAAAAATATGACTATAGCACAACAGGCTGCTGAGGTTACTAAGGTTAAACGTTCAGAAAGTGGGATGATATTAGACCCGATTACGGTTCTAAAAGAAGCAGTTGTAAAGGATGCTAAAGGCTTAATGAAAGAATACGGTATTGGCGGTATTCCTGTTGTAAATGCAGATGGAAAATTAATTGGGATTGTTACCAATAGAGATTTGCGTTTCGAAAAAGACAATAATAGAGCAATTGCTGAGGTCATGACTTCAGAAAAGTTAGTGACTGTTGCTGAAGGAACTTCTTTAAAAGAAGCAGAAGTTATACTTCAAGACAATAAAATTGAAAAGTTGCCAGTAGTAAACAGTAAATATGAGCTAGTAGGTCTAATTACTTTTAGAGACATTATTAAAGTTCGTGAGAATCCTAGCGCAAATAAAGATAAGTATGGGCGTTTACGTGTTGCAGCAGCTATTGGAGTAACTAATGATTGTTTAGAACGGGTTTCGGCTTTAGTAAAAGTAGGTGTCGATGCTGTAGTTTTAGATTCTGCCCATGGGCATTCTATTAATATCATAAATAAATTAAAAGAAATAAAAGCAAATCATCCAGGATTAGATGTAGTGGCTGGAAATATTGTAACCGTTGAAGCAGCTAAAGATCTTGTTGCTGCTGGAGCAGATGCCGTTAAAGTTGGTATTGGGCCAGGTTCAATATGTACTACACGTGTTGTTGCAGGAGTAGGTTACCCACAATTGTCGGCAGTAATGGAAGTTGCTGAAAGCTTAAAAGGGACCGGAGTTCCGGTAATTGCTGATGGCGGAATTCGTTATACAGGAGATATCCCTAAAGCGATTGCTGCAGGCGCAGATTCTGTAATGCTAGGATCACTATTTGCAGGAACCAAAGAATCTCCGGGAGAAACAATTATTTTTGAAGGGCGAAAGTTTAAAGCATATCGAGGGATGGGATCTGTTGAAGCCATGAAACATGGTTCAAAAGATCGGTATTTTCAAGATGTGGAAGATGATATTAAAAAATTAGTACCAGAAGGCATTGTTGGTCGTGTCCCTTATAAAGGGGAGCTATTTGAAACTATGCATCAGTTTATTGGTGGTTTACGTGCTGGAATGGGATATTGTGGAGCTGGTGACATTGCAGCTCAAAAAGAAGCTAAATTTGTGAAAATTACATCTTCTGGAATAGTTGAAAGTCATCCACATGATGTCACAATTACAAAAGAAGCACCAAACTATTCTAGATAGATAAGTTCGGCTCTTTTTTTATAGCGCTTTTAGATTTTGTTTAACGAGACTTAATGCGTTAAAAATGAATTCTGAAAAAAGAGAGTTTAGAATTCTGAATAATATTTTATTTATTTGAGAATCATTCTGGTTGAATAAGTTGATATGTTTTATCATAGGCATCCAACTGAACACGCTTCCAAACATAACCTTCCAAAAATACAGGATGTTGTAAACTAATGTCCCATTCACCAAGCTTTTTTAAGAGCTCTTTTGTAATCTCAATATGATCGAATGCTACATTGTGCTGTTCTGACATATCCGATGGTAAATGATAGAGCAGAGGCAAACGATCTGGTAGCCTCACAAGTTTCCATTCACCTTCACGTATAGCGGCGCTAATAGTGAATCTCCATTTTAAACTTTGATGAGGTTCGTGATTATTCTGTTTTAATATGTAGGGCATTAAATTTACACCTTCCAATTGATCTTCTTTTGAAATTTCACCTCCAGCTAATTCAATAAAAGTAGCCGCAAAATCTAAGGATGATACGGGCTTGTTATAAATAGTTTGCTCAGGAATAGTCTGTGGCCAATTCATGATATACGGGACATGGATTCCGCCTTCTAATAAAATGCCTTTTTGCCCGCGATAAGGTGCATTGATCGATGCATTCGAACCTACGGGACCTCCGTTATCACTAATAAAAACAATGAGTGTGTTGTCTGCATTTCCTGAGGCTTTCACAGCGGCAATTATTTTGCCAACATTAAGGTCTAGTCGATGAACCATTGCAGCATATGTCCGCCTTTTCTTGTCTTTGATATGTTGGTATAATTGTAGGTCATCCTCAGTAGCTTGCATAGGTGTGTGTGGCGCATTAAAAGATGCGAATAAAAAGAAAGGATCATTAGGGTGTCTTTTTATGAAATCAACAGATTCATTACCCACGTCGTCTGTAATATAAGTGATAGGATCGGGAGTTTTGTAATTGGATTCGATGGGCGATTTATAACCCTTAGCATTTGCTGTAGATGTAAAATAATCATGACCACCACCTGTATAACCCCAAAATTCATCAAACCCACGTTTTAAAGGGTGAAACTGAGGCTGATCTCCAAGGTGCCATTTACCAATTAAGCCATTGACATAACCTAAAGCTTTTAAACGATCTGGAATTGTTTTTTGATTAATTGGCAAACCTAAAAAACTAGAATCAAAACCTTCTTGAGAACCACCAATATTATTATCATGACCAAATTCAACTTGATTACGCCCAGTTAAAAATCCAGCTCTAGAAGGGCTACAAACGGCAGATGAGACATAACCTTCTGTAAAATTCACTCCCGTTTTTGCAAGCGCATCAATATGGGGTGTTTTAATTTGCTTGCTACCATTTAAACTTAGATCGCCAAACCCAAGGTCATCTGCAACAATTAAAATAAAATTAGGTTGTTTATCATCATTTTTTGCTAATGGTTTTACATTTTGTTGCTGTACATTATAAACTAATGTGCTTTGCTTTTTATTAGAGCAAGTTAATAGTGAGAATCCCAATATAAATATTAACGAGATGTGAGCTGTTTTATTTGTATACTTGAGCATATAAAATAGGGATTAAATCATTTTGATATTAGAGTTCAATATTGTTTATCGATACCCCTTTCTCAACAAAATTCTTAAAATCAACTAAATATGTTTTAGATTGTTTTTTAAATGCACGAGGCATTAAAAAGATCATAGCTCGCATTGTAAAAGTAGTTGGTGTAAATTCACTTACAGAAATCCATTTGGTATGGCCTTCCTTAGTATCCTCAAAGTAATTTTCCTGAGCACTACGCATGTTTTCTGTACGATACGTTCCGTGAAATTCATCTGGAAAATTCCGCTTGGTTATGGTTTCTGTCAGCTCAAATTTGCGTTTACCAATAATATATGTTAATCGCATTTTTGCACCAATTTCACCCGGTATACCTGAAATGTGTTCAGCAGCAACTAATCCTTTTTGCCAATGTTTCATATTATCAATATTATCCATCTTTTGAATAACCTTTTCACGTGGTTTTTCTATAATAATATCGATAGCATATTTCATTATTGTGGATTTTAAAAACCTAAAGATATACTAGATTTTTAAAAAATAAAAGTATTCTAATTATTATGTACTAATTGCAATAAGTTAGCGTTTAGTAAATACTTGTTTTATATTTGAATTGTATTATTTTTGTTTCTGTTGATAAAACTATCCCTTATGCCATTACGCCTTATTCCCTCATTTTTTATATTATTTTTTATAACTTTTGGACATGCCCAATCAAATGAAAAAGAGGTTTTGTTTACCATCGATGATGCTCCTGTATACGCTTCTGAATTTATAAGGATTTATAATAAAAATTTAGGGTTGGTTAAGGATGAATCTCAGAAAAATATTGACGAGTATCTTAAACTATTTGTCAATTATAAACTCAAAATTGTTGAAGCCAGAACATTAAATCTTCATAAAAAGCCACAGTATATTAGAGAGTTGGAAGGCTATAAAAAGCAATTGGCTAAAAAATACCTGACAGATCATGAAGTTACCGATGCTTTAGTAAAAGAAGCATATGAGCGTATTTCTTATGACATTCAAGCTAAACATATTTTATTGAGACTTGATGCCTCACAAGAAGATACGCTAGCTACATATAATAGAATCCTTAAACTGAGAGAACGTTTGATGAATGAGGATTTTGAAATCGTTCAGAAAGAAGTGCATAACGGGAATACTATTTTAGTAGAAGACTTGGGGTATTTCTCAGGGTTTAAAATGGTTTACACTTTTGAAACGGTAGCTTTTAATACACAAATAGGCGAGGTGTCAATGCCTTTTAGAACTCAATTTGGTTATCATGTTGTGAAAATTTTTGATAAGCGTCAATCTAGAGGAGACGTTACAGTTGGCCATATATTGATTGCCAATAATCAAAAAGATGCGACCATTAAACCAGCATTGAGAATACAAGAAATTAATTCACTAATTAAGCAGGGTGAGAATTTCGAGTCTCTGGCAAAGCAATTTTCAGATGATAAGAGCTCTGCAGTTAAGGGCGGTAAATTACCAACATTTAATAGTGGTCAATTGAGCTCTTCAGTTTTTGAAGATATGGCATTTAGTCTAACTAAAAATAATGAGATTTCTAAACCATTTAAAACAGATCATGGCTGGCATATTGTGAAGTTATATAGTAGAAACCCTATAGAGGCCTTTGCAAATTTAAAGTACGAACTTGAAAATAAAGTAAGACGAGATTCTCGTTCAAAACGAATAAATACTTCATTATTAAAACGATTAAAGTCACAATATAATATCGCTGATGTAAATGAAGCTCAGGATTATTTCGTCTCTATTTTAAGTGCAGATTATTATAGTAGAAAATGGCGCATTCCTTCAAGTTTTTCCAAAGAAAAGAATCTCCTTGTCATTGGTGATAAAACTTTAACCTATCAAGATTTTGCTTTGTTTTTACTAGGAAAACAAAAAGGAGTGAGTCACAATGTAAGTTTTAATACAATTGTGAGTGAAAATTATAATCGATTTGTTAATGAGAATGTCTTGAGCTATTACGAAGAAAATTTAGAGAATGATAATGAGGAATTTGCACAAGTGGTAGCTGAATATAGGGAGGGATTATTACTTTTTGACCTTATGGAAACCAAACTATGGGCCCCAGTAAAAAATGATACATTAGGGATTCAAAACTATTATAATAGCAATAAAGCTAATTATTTATGGGACGAACGTATTGATGCTATTGTGGCAACATCTACCAATGAAAATGATATCAAAACCGTAAAGCAAATGCTATCGCAAAATGATGATTACAAATCTATTGATGAAAAATTAAACAGTAATGGCAAGCAAAAGGTTATCTTTACAAAAGGAATGATGAATGCACAACATCAGGCTTTACCTGAAAATTTTAATTTTAAGCTAGGGGTTTCAAAGCTCTATTTTTACAATGATGCTTATCATGTTATTAAAGTAAATAAAATTGTTCCTGAAGCTAATAAAACTTTTGAGGAATCCAAAGGATTTGTAATTAGCGACTATCAGAATTTGGTTGAAAAAAACTGGCTCAATGACTTAAAAAACAAGTATAAAGTTTTAGTTAATAACAGTGTTTTAGAAAAATTAAAATCTCAAATTAATAACTAATTGCGTTTAAAAAATTTAATAGTATCCCTAGTATTAATATGCTTATTTTCTTGTCAATATTTAAAAAAAGATGATAATGGCGAGGCAGTAGCACGTGTAAATGAATCCTATTTATATAAAAGTGATATTGTTAAATTAATAGCAGAAGGAACTTCCAAAGAAGACAGTACACTCTTGGTTAATAATTATATTAAACAGTGGGCTACACAAAAATTACTCGTTGACGGTGCGGAATTTAATTTATCTAAAAATAAGCAAGATCAGTTTAATGATTTGGTGAAACAATATAAAAACGATTTGTTTATTAAAGCTTACATGGAAGCTCTAGTAAAGCAGAGTATTGACACTACTGTTACGCGTAAAGAAGCACAGGATATTTACGATAGAAATATACAAACATTCAAGTTAAATGAAGAACTGATTAAATTTCGATACATCAATGTAAACGAAAATATTACGGATTTAGACGAGATTGAAACCCGATTTAAACGCTTTAATAATGAAGATAAAAAAATACTCGATTCTATAGCCATTCAATTTAAGTCATACTCATTAAAAGATTCTATTTGGATACGTGCAAATCAGGCAGTTATAAAAATCCCCGTTATTAATGCAGAAAATAAAAAAGAACTGTTAAAAAAATCTAATTTTATACAAATCAGAGATTCATTAGGTTTATATTTGGTGCAAATAAACGAGGTGCTGCTTAGAAACGAAAATGCACCAATAGAATTTGTAATGCCAACTATAAAACAAATCGTAATTAATAAGCGTAAGTTGGAGTTTATAAAAGAATTAGAAAAGGACATAACGAAGGATGCAATTAAAAACAAACAATTTGAAATTTTTAACTAAAGTGAAATATTTTGTATTAAGCATAATAATGCTATCGTCATTGACAACAATGGCACAAGAAATAATTGAGGATAAAGAAGATATTAAAGAAGTTGCTAAAACATTTGATCCATCAGAACGCATGAAAGTTGATGGTGTTGCTGCTGTAATTGGAGATTATGTAATCTTAGATTCTGATATTGATAACGTCATTGAACAAGCTAAAGCTAATGGAGAGTCCTTAGAAGGTGTAACACGCTGTAAAATTTTTGGATCTCTTCTTGAGGATAAATTGTATATGCATCATTCTATTCAAGACAGTATAGTAGTTAATCCTGCTCAAGTAAAGTCTTATGTTGATCAGCAAATTAGTGTTTTTTCTCAACAAATTGGTTCTTTAGAAAAATTGATAGCTTTTTATAAAAAAGATACAGAACAAGAACTAAGAGACGAAATGTTTGAGCTTAATAAGAATAAGCAAATGATCGAGCTCATGCAACAAAAAATTACGGATGAGATTGAAGTAACACCAGAAGAAGTAAGACAGTTTTTTAACAATGAGCTAAAAGGTGATTTACCAATGTTTGGTACCGAACTTAAATTGGCAGTAATTGTTGTTATTCCTGAAACTACGGAAGCTGAAAGGCAAAAAGTTATAGATCGGTTAAAAGGGTTTAAAGCAGATATTATTGAAAACGGCTCAAGTTTTACTACAAAAGCAGTGTTGTATAGTGAAGATACAGGTTCAAAAAAAGATGGTGGTGCTTATACCTTAAATAGAAACCGTCCTCAAATGGTAAAAGAGTTTAGAGACGTTGCATTTTCAATGGAAGAAGGCGAAATATCAGAACCTTTTAAGTCTGAATATGGATATCATATTATTTATTTAGAAAAGATTAGAGGACAAGAATATGATGTGAGACACATTCTAATGAAACCAAAATTAACTCAGGATGCAATTAATGAAGCCAAAGAGAAAATTGATAATGCAAGAGCACGGATTGTTGCTGGAGATATCACTTTTGCTGAAGCGGCATTAGAGGTAAGCGATGAGAAAGAAACAAAATTTGAAGGCGGACAGTTGAGAAATCCTGAAACTCAAGATTTTACATTTCCATTAACGAAAATTGACCCTGAACTTTATGGTCAAGTTCAAAACTTAAAAAACAACGAAATTAGCACGGTAATTCAGGAAAGAGACCGAGTTAATGATGTTAAGTTTAAACTCATCACTGTTACAGATAGATTTGACGAGCACGAAGCAGATTTTGCAAAGGATTATCTAAAAATTAAAGATTTAGCTTTATACAGTAAAAAGCTAGATGCAATTGGTGAATGGCAAGAAGAAAAGATCATGGAAACATTTATTAAGTTGAATGGAGAGCATCGTGAATGTGATTTTAATGCTAACTGGTTAAAAAAAGAGAACTAATATATGTCTGACGTTGCTGCCTTACAACACTTTGTTTCTAAATATAAAGATTTAAAAGCCGAAATAGCCAAGGTTATTGTTGGACAGGATGAGGTCGTTAACCAAATATTAATTTCTGTTTTTTCAGGAGGACATTCACTTTTAATAGGAGTGCCTGGTTTAGCAAAAACACTAATGGTCAATACTATTGCTCAAGCTTTAGGATTAGATTTTAAAAGAATCCAGTTTACACCAGATTTAATGCCTAGTGATATTTTAGGTAGTGAGATATTGGACGAAAATCGTCATTTTAAATTCATAAAAGGACCAATATTTGCGAATATTATTCTTGCAGATGAAATTAATAGAACACCACCTAAAACTCAAGCTGCATTATTAGAAGCAATGCAAGAACGTGCAGTAACAGTTGCAGGACATCATTATAAATTAGAATTGCCATATTTCGTATTAGCAACACAAAACCCAATTGAACAAGAAGGTACTTATCCTTTACCTGAAGCACAATTAGATAGGTTTATGTTTGCCATTAATTTAAAATACCCATCATTTGATGAAGAGGTAGAAGTTGTTAAGACCACTACGTCTGATAGAGAAGTTACCGTTAATTCTTTGTTTACATCAAAGGATATTATCGATTTTCAACATGTGATACGTCGTATTCCAGTAGCAGACAATGTGGTGGAATATGCTGTACAAATGGTTAGTAAAACCAGACCAGATAATTCAACAGCCACCACTTTGGTGAAACAATATATAGATTGGGGAGCTGGACCTAGAGCATCCCAGAATCTTATTTTGGCCGCAAAAACTCATGCTGCTATTCAAGGAAAATTTTCTCCAGATATTGAAAATGTACAAGCGGTTGCACATAGTATCTTACGTCACCGAATTATTAAAAACTACAAAGCTGAGGCAGAAGGAGTCACTGAAGAGCAAATCATTGAGAGTTTGTTTTAATTATTTATTGTTCCTATTTACTTCACCCACTATTTCATTGTTAATTTAGTATTTTTTCAACGTATAAATTATTGATTTGATAACCAAGTTTGTGATATTTGGTGTTTTGATGTCAAATATTTAGTTTTTGTTCTATATCGTTGTATATTTTTTAAAATATATTAAAATTCCGTAATTTTGCGCAACGAGATATAACGATTGAGTTGATTTATATTTGATCTGTATATATGCTCTATCATCTGACTATTATGAGGGCAGGTGAAACTTAAAAAAACTGATTATAATTTAAAATAGAAGTTTATGGCATTCGATATTGACATGATTAAAAATGTGTATGGTAAAATGACAGAACGGGTAGATGCTGCACGTGAAACTGTTGGAAAACCATTAACACTTTCCGAAAAGATTTTATACGCCCACCTTTGGGATACTAATCCAAATAAGGCCTATACTAGAGGTAAGGATTATGTTGATTTTGCACCAGATAGAATTGCATGTCAAGATGCTACAGCTCAAATGGCATTGTTGCAGTTTATGCAAGCAGGAAAGAAAAAGGTTGCTGTACCAACAACGGTACATTGTGATCATTTAATTCAAGCCAGAGTAGGAGCCGATAAAGATTTACAATTTGCACTGAATAATAGTAATGAAGTATTTAATTTTTTAGAATCTGTATCAAATAAATATGGCATAGGATTCTGGAAGCCAGGAGCAGGAATTATTCATCAGGTCGTTCTAGAAAACTATGCGTTTCCTGGAGGAATGATGATTGGTACCGACTCGCATACCGTTAATGCTGGAGGATTAGGGATGTTAGCCATTGGTGTTGGTGGAGCAGATGCTGTTGATGTTATGGCAGGAATGGCCTGGGAATTAAAGTTCCCTAAATTAATTGGAATAAAATTAACAGGAAAACTTTCAGGGTGGACTGCACCTAAAGATGTAATATTAAAGGTTGCTGGAATACTTACCACAAAAGGAGGAACAGGAGCAATCGTAGAATATTTTGGTGAAGGCGCCAATTCAATGTCTTGTACAGGGAAAGGAACTATTTGTAATATGGGAGCCGAAATTGGAGCAACCACATCTACATTTGGATATGATGAATCTATGGAGCGTTATTTACGTTCAACAGATCGTGATGATGTTGCCGATGCTGCAAATGATATCAAAGAATATTTAACTGGTGATGCTGAAGTATATGCAAATCCTGAGCAATATTTTGATGAAGTTATCGAAATCAATTTAACAGAGCTAACACCTCACATAAATGGACCATTTACTCCCGATTTAGCAACACCTGTTGGAACAATGACTGGCAAAGCAAAAGCTAATGGATGGCCTATAAAAGTAGAATGGGGATTAATTGGTTCATGTACAAATTCATCATATGAAGATTTATCTAGAGCATCTTCTATAGCGCAACAAGCGTTAAATAAAGGCTTGAAAATAAAATCTGAACTAGGGATTAATCCAGGATCTGAGCAAGTACGTTATACTGCAGATCGCGATGGGATTCTTGAGGTTTTTGAAAAACTAGACGCTAAAATTTTTACAAATGCTTGTGGACCATGTATTGGTCAATGGGCTAGAGAAGGCGCTGATAAGGAAGAAAAGAATTCTATAATTCATTCATTTAATAGAAATTTTGCAAAAAGAGCAGATGGTAACCCAAATACTCATGCATTTGTAGCCTCTCCAGAAATGGTAGCAGCAGTTGCAATTGCTGGACGTTTGGACTTTAATCCACTAACAGACTCATTAATCAATGAGAATGGTGAAGAAGTGATGTTAGAAGAACCAACTGGATGGGAATTACCTACTAAAGGCTTTGCTGTTGAAGATGCGGGTTATTTAGCTCCAGAAGAAGACGGAAGCCATGTTAATGTAGTTGTAGCAGATACATCTGAGCGTTTAGAGTTATTGACTCCTTTTGAGCCTATTGGTGATGAGATTACTGGGGCTAAACTTTTAATTAAAGCACATGGTAAATGTACAACAGACCATATTTCTATGGCTGGTCCTTGGTTGCGATACCGTGGACATTTAGATAATATTTCAAATAACTGTTTAATAGGTGCCGTAAATGCATTTAATATGAAGACTAACTTTGTGAAGTCTCAATTAAATGGGGACTATGATGCTGTGCCAAAAACACAGCGCGCCTATAAAGCCGCTGGAATTAATACCATAGTAGTAGGTGATCATAACTATGGAGAAGGATCGTCTCGTGAACACGCTGCAATGGAACCTAGACATTTGGGTGTAGCCGCAGTAATCGTGAAGTCGTTTGCGCGTATTCATGAAACAAACCTTAAAAAACAAGGAATGTTAGGATTGACCTTCGCAAATGAAAGTGATTTCGATTTAATTCAAGAAGATGATACCTTTAACTTTGTAGATTTAAATGAATTTGCTCCCGGTAAACCATTAACTATAGAAGCTGTACATGCAGATGGGTCTAAAGATGTTATTGTGGCGAATCATACTTATAATGAAGGCCAGATAGAATGGTATAAAATTGGATCGGCATTGAACTTAATTAAAAAGCAAAACGCTTAAAATTTAATCCATTCACAATATCTAAAACTCCTGAAGAAATTCAGGGGTTTTTTTATGCCTTGACGTAAGTTTTGTAGCCAGAAAGCGACATAGCTCTAAACTAACGAAATTCAAAATTAATGAAGCCTATTTGGTTTTTTGAAGATGTAAATTTGTTTAATATGCTTTGCCCTCATAAGTTTAGTACTTATAAAGCAAAACATGACTTTGATGCTTATAAAAAGAAGGACTATATCTATTTTGAAGAAGACTCAGCGAGTAAAGTATATCTTATTGAAAAGGGTAAAGTTAAAATAGGTTATTATACTGAAAACGGAGATGAGATCGTTAAAGCAATTTTAACTCAAGGAGAATTATTTGGTGAAACGGCAATTCTTGGAGAATACGTAAGAGATGAGTTTGCCCAATCTGTAGATAATGATACTTCAATTTGTCCAATTGATGTGCAAACCATGCATGATTTAATGAAAAACAACCAAAATTTCAGTTTTAAAATATATAAATTCATAGGATTTAAATTTAAAAAGTTAGAAAGACGACTTCAATTGCTATTGTTTAAAGATTCTAAAACGCGTTTACTGGAATTTTTAAACGAACTATACCTAGACTATGGCCACAATTGTATACACACTGGAGATATGGTAATTTGTCATCCCTATACACAAAAAGATATCGCCTCCTTAATAGGGACTTCACGACCGACGCTTAATATTCTATTAAATGAATTAAAGGAAGAAAATATTCTTGATTTTAGTCGCAAAGAAATAAGAATTTATAAAAAATCTGCTTAGTGTTAGATAGCTAACATTTCATTTCTATACCATCAGATATCTTTGAATTAGTATAAATTCAAAAATTGATAACAGATGATTAGAAAAATGTTTTTTGCAATTTTAGCGATGGGGATATTAGCAACTTCTTGCAATAGTGATGATGATAATAATTTCTCAACCACAAATTTAGTGCTAAACCTAGAAGGCTTGGACGCTTTGGGAGATGATTTTGTTTATGAAGGATGGATTATAGTTGAGGGAGCTCCCATTTCTACCGGGCGATTTTCAAGTATTATATTTCCGCAATCTTTTGCAGTGGAGACTTCTCAACTGGCTAATGCCTCAACTTTCGTATTAACAATTGAGCCTTCTGAAGATCCTGAGCCTGGACCTGCCGCAACTAAAATTTTGGCAGGTGATTTTACAGGAAGTTCGGCGAATGTAGGTTCAACCGGTTTAGTGGGAGATTTTAGTAATGCGTCAGGAAACTATATTTTGGCAACTCCAACCGATACCGATATGAATAATGAAGAAAGTGGGGTTTGGTTTTTAAATAATTCCAGCGGGACTGCTGTGACTGGTTTAAATTTACCGGACTTAGGTGCCGGATGGAAATATGAAGGATGGGCGGTAATTGATGGCGTGCCAGTAAGTACAGGAACCTTTACAGCGGCGGATATGGCAGATGATAATGCGTCGACATCAAACTTCAAAGGCGAAGCAGGTGATGGCCCCAATTTTCCAGGAGAAGATTTTTTACAAAATGCTCCAGATAATCTTATATTTCCAACGGACTTGAAAGGGACAACGATTGTAATTACTGTTGAACCAAATCCGGATAATAGTCCACAACCATTTACATTTAAGCCATTGGCGCATATGGTACCGGTAAATGCAGCAAACCATACAACAATAGCAATGGGAATAGGGCCATTAACATCCTTGTCAGGAATGGTAATACGATAATTTACGATAAGTAAGTTTAGTTTTTGTTAGATTTGAAGCATAGTTTCGACATAGGAACTATGCTTTTTAATTTTTATATATGAAACTGTCTAAAACCAAACGCAACAACTTAATTTTTATAGTGGTTATCGCCCTATTGGTCTTCCCTCAAACAAGGAAACCCATTCAGGTGGCATTACATAAAGGGTTGGCTTTATTTGGACCATCTATAGCGTCAGAAACAAATAGAGTATCTATTAGTTATCAAGATTGGCAATTACAAGATCTTGATGGGAACAAACTCAATTTTAAAGACCTGAAAGGTAAAGTGGTATTCTTAAACTTTTGGGCAACTTGGTGTCCACCTTGTATTGCTGAAATGAAAAGTATTGACCAATTATATGCTACATTTAATGATGATGTTGCTTTCATTCTCGTTTCTGGCGAAAATCCAAAAGTGGTACAGAAATTCTTAGATAAAAAAGAATATGGCCTTAGAAGTTATACCCCACAATCAAAATATCCGAGCGATTTTAAGGTAAAAAGTATCCCAAGAACCTATGTTATCAATAAAAAAGGAGAAATTGTTATTGATAAAGGCGGTGCGGCAAATTGGAATAGCGAGAAATTAAACACTTTAATTACAGAGTTACTTGCTGAGTGAAAACATATTTAGTATCATACTTCGAGCTTTTTGTTAGCTTGTCTAAAAGGTCAATATCTTGAAAACTAAAATAACTTCTGTCTGAGATGATCAAAATGTCAATCTTACCTTTCTTTATTAAAATAATTTGCATAATTCGATAGATATCGTCAGCGTTGAGTGTATTAATTTTCCATGCTTCCATCAGTTTTATAGCAATAAAGTAAATATACTGTAAAATTAAAAAGGTTGAAATATTGTTTTGGGTGATGTTTCTCCAGCAAGTGCGCCACCTTATTCAATACAAAATCTAATCCAGTAATAAAGAATCTAACACAGTGAAAAAAAAAGACAGCATGTATAAAAAGCTGTCTATGAGGTGTTTGTGAGTTTTAATAGTGCGCACGAGAAGACTCGAACTTCCACAACCTAATGGTCACTAGCCCCTCAAGCTAGCGCGTCTACCAATTCCGCCACGTGCGCAAATTTTGAATTAATCAAAAATAAAAAAAGTTAAGCAATTATGCTTAACTTTTTTTGTGACCAGTCTGGGGCTCGAACCCAGGACCCTCTCCTTAAAAGGGAGATGCTCTACCAACTGAGCTAACTGGTCATTTTGTTTCTGTAATGCGGGTGCAAATATAAAATGTTTTATTAATAAAACAATACTTTTTTTTAATAATTTTTTGTTTTTTTGCAGTACTAATATGTATGTTTTTAATAATCAATTTATAACGAGTAAATGATCGTAATTTTAATTGGATATATGGCCTCTGGAAAGTCGACAATTGGTCGACAATTAGCTGATAAAGTAAATTATCAGTTCGTGGATTTGGATGATTATATCGAGGAAAGAGAAAAAATGTCAATAGTTGACCTTTTTAAAGCTAAAGGAGAAATCTACTTTAGAAAGATTGAATCAATATATTTAAAAGAAATTATAGAAGAGAATGACAATCTTATTTTATCATTAGGAGGCGGAACGCCATGTTATGGTCAAAATATGGAATACTTGAAGAAAGCAATCAATGTTAACTCTATTTACCTGAAAGCATCCATAGGAACTTTAGTAAACAGACTTGAAAATGAAAAAAGCAAACGCCCTTTAGTGGCTCATTTAAAAACACAAGAAGAACTTATTGAGTTTATTGGAAAACATTTATTTGAACGCAACCAGTTTTACAGTCTGGCCAATGAAACTTTTGTAACCGATAAATTAGCAACAGAAGCTATCGTAAAGGCAATTAGAAATAAGCTATTCTAAAACAACATCGTATTCGTTTCCACTTAAATTAACCTCGATATGTTCATGTAGAGAAGTAGATAAGGAAATGCCTTTAAAATCGGCTTTGACAGGATACTTCTTATGATTTCTGTTTACCAAGACGGCAGTTTTGAATTGTTTTAATGGCACATCCAAAAAGTGTTTTACACCATAGATAAGTGTAGTCCCTGAATTTAGGACGTCATCTATCAAAATTACAGATTTATTAGTGTAGTTGGCTGCAGTCAATGATGTTTTAATTGCATTTCTAGGATTCTTTTTGTCAATGGAGACTTTACAAAGAATAGGTTTAATAGATGAAATTTTATTTAAAGCATTTTTTAGTTTTTCGGCCAAAACATAACCATTGCTATCAATTCCCGCTAAAATAATGTCTTCCTCTTCAATGTTGCTCTCGTAAATTTGATAAGCAATACGCTTGATTTTATGATTTATTTCTTGATGAGTAAGGATAACATTGTTATTAGCAGTCATTTTGCCTAGGAGTTAAATTGTGAGGTAAAATTACTCATTTTCGTCATTAAAATCGTCAATATCTCTTCGGTCTTTTTTTGTTGGCCTTCCAACGCCTTTTTTTCGATAGTAATCTTTACTGTATTTCAATAATTCCTGTGCTTTAAACGCTTCTTTTGGAGTAGTGTCTGTACGGTAAATATCTACTAATTTGGCGCCAACCCTATTAGGGGGGAGATCATTAACGGTGAGTTGGTAATTAATTTGGTTTTTTCTAAGCTCAATTTTATCGGTAGCATAAACTTCTCTACTGGGTTTTATAGTGTTACCATTCACCTTAACATGGCCCTTTTTACATGCCGTGGTGGCAATGCTTCGGGTTTTAAAATATCTAACACACCAGAGGTATTTGTCTATTCGCATAAAAATGTAAAAACTACGTTAATGTAATAGTACAAAAATATTATAAAATTGTATCTTGCAACTCGAAAAAAAATGCAATCTGAATTGAGCATTCAATTATTCTCAATATAATTGAGATTATTTTATGTGAATTGCATCAGAAAATTGAAAAATGAAAATTACACAAATGAAAATTAAATATTATCTATTACCAATTTTGGTTATTGCTATTAGCCTTGGTGCATGTAAAAATGATGATGATGATGGCATCATTGATGGTATAGAAGAAGAGGATAGACAAGAACGACAAGATAAAGATAAGGTAATCTTATTGGAGTATTTGGAAACTCATTATTATAACTCTGAATTTTTTGTAGGCAACTCAAATCCTTCAATTGACGATCTTGTAATAACTGAACTTGCAGATGGTGAGTCATTACCTGATAACCATACCTTTTTAATTGATGCAGTAGAAACAAAAACATCCTTGTATTTAGATGTGATTTATGAATATCATTTTCTAAAAATAAATCAAGGGGGCGGAGATACGCCTCATTTTGTTGATAAAATACGTTTAAATTATTCTGGAAATTTATTAGATGGAGAAGTATTTGATAGTTCTGTTACTCCAATAGATTTTGATTTGGTATCATTAATTCCTGGATGGAGTAGAGTAATTCCTGAGTTTAATGTAGCTGGATCGTTTGTAGAGAACGGAGATGGAACTGTTAGCTATACAGATCCAGGTGTTGGAGCGATGTTTTTACCTTCTGGATTGGCTTATTTCTCAGGAGGATCCAATGGGATACTACCTTATGCTTCAATAGCGTTTAAATTTGAATTATTTCAAACAGAGGTTAGTGATCATGATGGCGATGGGATTCCATCATATTTAGAAGATTTAAATGACAATTTAAATATGAGCGATGATGATACTGATGAAAATACAGTACCTAATTTTGCAGATTTAGATGATGATGGCGATCTTGTTTTAACTATTGATGAATTGTTTCCAACAATATATACTGTGGATACAAATCAAGGAGATCTAGAACCAATTCTCGGCCCTAAAGAATTTGAAATTAGTAGATCTGAAGAGGCAGGTGTTATTACCATAAATACCGTAAAGGTGATGGATAGTAATAGTGATGGCTTAGATGATTATTTAGATATAAATATTACAATTAATTACAACGAAGAAGGTTAAGGCGTATAAACAATTATACCGCTCGATTTAACATAATGACGTTGCTTAATAAAAGTATCAAACCAGTGAATTTAAATTCACTGGTTTTTTTGTGCTCATTTTAAAGAATTATTGGGACTATCAATTTATAAGTGTGTTAGGTTGTGAGATAACCTTAAGGGTATAGATCCCTATCATTTCAAATAAATTATGACGATTATCAATTTTTAATTATAATGCGTTAAACCGCTTGTTTTTATGGTTTTAATTAATCCTAGGGTATAAGTAGTATAGAAATTCAATAGGTGATCAATAAATAAATACGGCGTTTAATATAACGATGGAGTTAACTACAAAATATGGATATAAAAAAAGAGCCGTTATTAGCGGCTCTTTTTATTTATGTATGAATGTTGTTTTAAAGTGTAATTGATAAACTTAAAATTAATTGCTCAGGGCGAGTATCTAATCTTCCAGAACCAATATCATTATTATTTAAGAATTGTATTTCGTTATCACTAAATCCTCTTTCATATCGAACATCTAAAGCAAATTTATTGAAGTTTATTGCGGCTCCAAAATGAAGTCCAACAGAAAAATCATTTTCTAATTCACTTAAGCTTGCACCAGCTAGATCTGTGTCGAGAATATATTGTAAAGCTGGTCCTGCAAAAACACTTAAAGGCCCTATCACTTTGACACCCACTAAAAGTGGAGCATCTAGTTTCTTCATGTCAAAATCACCATTTTTATATTCGCTTTTAGTACTTGTATATACTATTTCTGGCCTTAGATATATTGAGCTTCCCCATTTTGCAAAAAAACCAATATGATAACCTACATTTTTATCAGGATTATCGATAGTCTCACTAACAGAAGATTTGTAATTACCATTACCATTGTAGTTTAATCCAGCTTTAATACCATATGAGGTATCTGTTTGTCCCCAGGAATAGCTGCTAAAACAGGTAACTAGTAATAATAATATTAATTGCTTATTCATTAAATGCTTGATTTTAAAGTACGATTGTACAGTTTTTAAACTTTTCATAATAGTTTCGCTTTTTGAATTACTTTATGAAAACGGTTTAAAATTTTAATTATTTTCTTTTGATGACTAATTCAGCCTTTTTTATAATAGCTGCACTATTTAATCCATACTTTTCCATAAGCTGTGCTGGAGTCCCAGATTCACCAAATGTATCATTAGTTGCAACAAACTCTTGAGGTGATGGTTGATGCAATGCTAAAGTTCTAGCAACACTTTCTCCTAATCCACCATGATAGTTATGTTCTTCTGCAGTTACAATACAACCTGTTTTGCTAACTGATTCTAAAATGGCTTTTTCATCAAGTGGTTTAATGGTATGAATATTAATAACCTCTGCTGAAATTCCTTTTTCATTCAATACTTTTGCTGCTTCTAAAGCTTCCCACACTAAATGTCCTGTTGCTACAATAGTAACATCTGTACCTTCAGTTAAATTAATTGCCTTTCCTATTTCAAAAGTTTGGTCCTCAGCTGTAAAATTTGCTACTTTTGGACGTCCAAAACGCAAGTATACAGGCCCTTCATGAGCTGCAATAGCAATAGTCGCTGCTTTTGTTTGGTTGTAATCACAAGTGTTAATAACGGTCATGCCTGGTAACATTTTCATCAGTCCAATGTCTTCTAGAATTTGATGAGTCGCACCATCTTCTCCTAAAGTTAATCCGGCATGAGAAGCACAAATTTTTACATTCTTCCCAGAATAAGCAACACTTTGACGAATTTGATCATAAACCCTTCCTGTAGAAAAGTTTGCGAAAGTTCCTGTAAAAGGAATTTTGCCACCAATAGTCATCCCTGCAGCAATACCTATCATATTTGCTTCAGCAATTCCTATTTGAAAAAAACGTTCTGGATGGTTGGCTTTAAAATCATCCATTTTTAATGAACCAATTAAATCTGCACAAAGTGCAACTACATTTTCATTGGTTTGACCAAGTTCAGTTAATCCGGCTCCAAAACCAGAGCGTGTATCTTTACTTCCTGTATTTGTATATGTTTTCATTTCTTTTTGTAATTGATGGTTAGTAGTCTCCTAAGGTTACTGGGTTTTGAGCTAAACCAATAGCTAATTGCTCATCGTTAGGAGCTTTACCATGCCATGCATGTGTGTGCATCATAAAATCAACACCATTCCCCATCATAGATTTTAATAAAACGCAAACCGGTTTTCCTTGTCCACTTTTAGATTTTGCTTCTGCCATTCCTTTTAAAATAGCAGCCATATCATTACCCGCTTCAATGTCAATAACGATCCAACCAAAAGCTTCAAACTTAGCTCTAATGCTACCCATTGGTAAAACATCATCAGTTGCACCATCAATCTGTTTTCCATTTAAGTCAATAGTTGCAATAAGGTTGTCTATTTTTTTAGCCGAGGCATACATAATGGCTTCCCAATTTTGACCTTCTTGTAATTCACCATCACCATGTAAACTATAAACTAAATGTTTATCACTATTTAGTTTTTTCACTTCTGCTGCTCCAATTGCAACAGACATCCCTTGACCTAATGATCCAGAGGCTATACGTATTCCAGGTAAGCCTTCATGTGTTGTAGGGTGTCCTTGTAATCTAGAATTTAATAGTCTAAAAGTATTTAATTCATCGACAGAGAAATAACCAGCTCGTGCCAAGACACTATAAAAAACTGGAGAGATATGACCGTTTGATAAAAAGAATAAATCTTCTTCCAGGCCATTCATATCGAACCCCTCTTTACGGTCCATGATTTCATTGTACAGCGCTACCAAAAATTCAGCACATCCAAGAGACCCTCCAGGGTGTCCAGAATTTACTTTGTGAACCATTCGTAAAATGTCTCTACGAACTTGTGTTGTAATACTTTCTAATTGTTGAGTGTTTGACATGTGTAATTAGTTACTTAATTAGTGCGCAAAAATAAGGGATTATTAAGCCTTAACAAAGCGTTTTTTAAGCACTTATTAACGAAATAATGAGATTTGCTAACAATTTAATATCCTATTAAGGAGCTAATGGAATTTTCTTATTTATATTTGCTCGCTGATAAATGGAAAATATGTTTTTTAAACTTGAAGGAAAAGATGCTCAAAGTAGAGCCAGAGCGGGAAAAATAACCACGGATCATGGGGTTATTGAAACCCCAATTTTCATGCCTGTTGGTACGGTTGCATCTGTAAAAGGGGTGCATCAGCGTGAATTGAAAAATGATATAAATCCAGATGTAATTTTAGGAAATACCTATCATTTATTTTTGCGACCAAAAACTCCAATTTTAGAAAAGGCTGGCGGCCTTCATAAATTTATGAATTGGGATCGAAATATATTAACCGATTCTGGAGGGTATCAGGTTTATTCCTTGTCGGCAAATAGAAAAATAAAAGAAGAAGGCGTTAAGTTTAAAAGTCATATTGATGGGAGTTATCACACGTTCACGCCAGAGAATGTGATGGAAATTCAGAGAAGTATTGGTGCCGATATTATCATGGCTTTCGATGAGTGTACCCCATATCCTTGCGATTATAATTACGCAAAACGTTCAATGCATATGACACATAGATGGTTGGATAGATGTATTAAGCATCTTGATAAAACACCGTTGAAGTATGATTATAATCAAGCTTTTTTTCCAATAGTTCAGGGGAGTACATATAAAGATTTGAGAAAACAATCGGCTGAATATATTGCAAATTCAGGAGCTGTAGGCAATGCCATTGGAGGTTTGTCTGTTGGTGAACCGGCAGAGGAGATGTATGCCATGACAGATGTGGTGTGTGAAATTCTTCCAGAAGATAAACCTAGATATTTAATGGGTGTGGGAACACCAATCAATATTCTTGAAAATATTGCGTTAGGTATAGATATGTTTGACTGTGTTATGCCAACGCGTAATGCCAGGAATGGAATGCTATTTACCGCGCACGGCTCAATAAATATAAAAAACAAGAAGTGGGAAGATGATTTTTCGGTTATTGATGATATGGGAATTACCTTTGTGGATACCGACTATTCTAAAGCTTATTTGAAACACTTGTTTAGCGTTAATGAACTTTTAGGGAAACAAATTGCTACTATACATAATTTAGGATTCTATATGTGGTTGGTTAGAGAAGCAAGAAAACATATATTAGCAGGAGATTTTAGAGTTTGGAAAGATAAAATGGTTAAACAAATGGATAAGCGTTTGTAGTAAATGAAAATATTAGATTGGTACATATTAAAACGATATCTGTTTACATTCATCATGATGATACTCTTGTTTATTCCTATTGGAATAACAGTGCATCTCTCTGAAAAAATTGATAAAATACTGGCAAATGATGTGCCTTTTCCTGAGGTGGCACAATACTTTTTAGATTTTACAATTTATTTTGCAAACCTATTATTTCCCCTATTTTTATTTCTTTCGGTAATTTTATTTACCTCTAAATTAGCTAATAATACAGAGGTCATAGCATTTTTAAGTTCAGGAGTTTCGTTCTCAAGGTTTTTGAGACCTTATATTATTGGGGCCTCTATTATTGCAATCTTCGCATTGGTCTTGGGAATGTATTTAGCACCACAAGCCAGTAAAGGCTTTAATGAATTTAAATATAAATATTTTAGTGGAAATAAAAAAGCCATGGAGACACGGCAACTTTATAGGCAGATTAATGATAATGATGTTATTTATGTTTCTAGTTTTGATACTAAAAATAATACAGGCAGAGGTTTTACACTTGAACATTTTGTTGATAATAAGCTTGAATATAAAATTGATGCTGCAAATATTAAATATGTTGAAAAAGATTCTACCTATGTACTGAATTCCTATTCAAAAAGGATTATTGGTGAAAATGATGATGTGATGATTTTTGAACGCAAAAAAGACACCATGTTTGCTTTTGACTTAGAAGATTTAACCCCCGTAGAATACATTGCTGAAACTTTAAATTATAAAGAACTTACTTCGTTTATTTCAAAAGAAGAGTCTAGAGGCTCATCAAATATTGGTCGGTACAAAGTCGTACTGTATAAAAAATGGAGCCTACCAGTTTCTGTATTTATATTGACCATTATTGCGGTTGCAGTTTCTTCCATTAAACGTCGTGGTGGCATGGGTGTTAATCTTGCCTTTGGAATCTTTATAGCCATGATTTATGTGTTTTTCGATAAGGTTTTTGGGGTAATGGCAGAACAATCTGATTTTTCACCAGCAGTGGCTGTTTGGTTTCCCAATATCGTTTTTGGGATTTTAGCAATCTATTTATTATATAATGCTAAGCGATAAGAGAAAGAACCATTTACACCTTCATTTTCTTGTATTTATCGGCGGATTTACTGCAATTCTGGGCGAACTAATATCTATTGGTGCTGTACCATTAGTATGGTTTAGAATGCTAATTGCAGGCCTATTAATGTATGTTTATATTAAGTTTAAGAAGATTGATATTCGTATTAATTTAAAAACAGCAATCAAGTTCTCGCTGGCAGGTATTATTATAGCGATACATTGGATCACTTTTTTTGAAGCCATAAAGCAATCCAATATCTCTATTACTTTAGCCATGTTTTCTACAGGAGCTTTTTTTGCAGCTTTCATCGAACCTATTTTTTATAGAAGGCGTATCATTTGGTATGAAATTATTTTTGGCCTTTTAATTATTCTAGGGGTTTGGTTAATAACCCATGCGGAAATAAAATATTTAAATGGCATTATATTAGGCATTTCCTCTGCACTATTTTCAACACTATTTGCAGTTATCAATGGTAAATTTGTAGAACGCTATAGCGCATCATGCATTTCTTTTTATGAATTTGTTAGTGGTGTTATTTTTATTTCGTTGTTTATAGGCTGTTTTGGCGATGGCTTTGATATCGCATTTTTTAAGCTTAGTCCATCTGATTGGAAGTACTTAATTATTTTAGGATCAATTTGTACCGCATATGCATTTATTGCTACAGTTCATATCATGAAACATATAAGTCCATATACGGTGGTGTTAAGTTATAATCTCGAGCCTATATATGGTATTGTTTTGGCTATTATTTTATTTCCTATAAAGGAAAAAATGAGCCCAGAATTTTATTTTGGAGCTGTGTTAATAATTAGTACAGTAATACTCAATGGAATACTGAAAAATTCAAATAGTTTAAAAAGAGGGCGATCAAAATAAGCTAAGACGATTAAAGTTTTTATATTTGTACGCTAACTAATAATCTTAGATTTCTATGGAATATTTAGAATTTGAGCTCCCAATAAAAGAACTGGAAGAACAACTTCAAAAATGTCAACTTATTGGAGAAGAAAGTGATGTTGACGTTACTGAAACTTGTAAACAGATTGAGAAGAAATTACTGGAAGCTAAAAAAGATATTTACAAAAATCTTACCGCTTGGCAACGTGTGCAAATGTCTCGCCATCCAAACAGACCTTATACCTTAGACTATATTAACGCTATTTTTGGAGATACCTTTTTGGAGCTTCATGGTGATCGTAACTTTAAGGATGATAAGGCTATGATTGGCGGTTTGGGTAAAATTGGTGATCAGAGCTATATGTTTATCGGTCAACAAAAAGGTTATAATACTAAAACAAGACAATACCGAAATTTTGGTATGGCTAACCCAGAAGGCTACAGAAAAGCATTACGTTTAATGAAAACTGCTGAGAAGTTTGGTATTCCAGTGGTGACGTTAATTGACACTCCTGGAGCATATCCTGGATTGGAAGCCGAAGAACGTGGACAAGGAGAAGCCATTGCAAGAAATATTTTAGAAATGACCCGTTTAAAGGTGCCTATTTTTACCGTTATTATTGGTGAAGGTGCATCCGGTGGTGCGTTGGGTATTGGTGTAGGAGACAAGGTGTTAATGTTAGAAAATACATGGTATTCTGTAATATCACCTGAATCCTGTTCTTCCATTTTATGGAGAAGTTGGGAGTATAAAGAACAAGCTGCCGAATCATTGAAGCTTACTGCTAAAGACATGAAGAAAATGAAATTGGTAGATGAAATCGTTAAAGAACCTATAGGAGGAGCTCATAAAGACAGAGAAAAAACTTTTGCGACAGTTCGTGATGCCATTGTAAAGTCTTATGATGAATATAAAAACTTATCACCAATAGACTTAGTTGAAAAACGAATGGACAAATATTCTAAAATGGGAGAATTTAATGACTAAGCCTTTGTTAATCGTATATTAAAAAAAAACCGAAGTACGCACTTCGGCTTTTTTTATCCTTATTAACAAAATTGTTAACTTATTAACAACGAAATTGTTGACTGATGGTTAACAATGTCGTACCTTAAATAATCTAAAAATCCTTACAATTTAGTTACATTCGTTATCATGAAACAACCCAATACATTACAAGGCTACAAAGTAGACAAAAGTACTATAATTAGCCTTGAAAAAGGGAAGATACCCCCGCAAGCCCTTGATTTAGAGGAGGTTGTTCTTGGTGCAATGATGATTGACAAAAAAGGGGTTGATGAAGTTATTGATATTTTAAGTCCAGATGCCTTTTATAAAGAGGCCCATCAATTTATATTTGAAGCGATATTCAAATTGTTTGAAAATAGTGAGCCTATCGACTTATTAACTGTTTCGAGCCAATTAAAGAAGGAACGTCGACTCGAAATGGTTGGTGGTGACTTTTACTTGATTTCTCTAACACAAAAGGTGTCATCCTCAGCACATATTGAGTTCCATGCACGAATTATTTTGCAAAAATTTATTCAGCGTAGTTTAATAAAAATTTCAAATGAAATTATTGAAGATGCCTACGATGAGACAAAGGATGTATTCGATCTTTTGGATACTGCCGAATCTAAATTATACGAAGTTACCCAAGGTAATATTAAAAAATCATCTGAAACTGCTCAAGAATTAGTAATTCAGGCAAAGAAGAAAATTGAAGAAATTTCAAATAAAGAAGGGTTAAGTGGTATTCCATCTGGGTTTGCTAAATTGGATAAATTAACTTCCGGGTGGCAACCTAGTGATTTGGTTATTGTGGCAGCCCGTCCTGGTATGGGTAAAACAGCTTTAACCTTGTCGATGGCAAGAAATATTGCTGTAAATCAAAATATACCTGTCGCTTTCTTTTCATTGGAGATGGCTTCTGTGCAATTAATAATGAGATTAATCTCTTCTGAAACAGGATTGTCTTCAGAAAAATTGAGAACAGGGAAACTCGAAAAACACGAATGGGAACAGCTTAATGTAAAAGTTAAAAGCTTAGAAAAAGCTCCATTGTTTATTGATGATACCCCATCACTTTCCATTTTTGATTTACGTGCAAAAGCAAGAAGACTAGCATCTCAACACGGGATTAAATTGATTGTTATTGATTATTTACAATTGATGACAGGTGGTGGTAATCATGGTGGAAATAGAGAACAGGAGATTTCGATGATTTCGCGAAACCTAAAAGCATTGGCAAAAGAGTTAGCGGTTCCAGTAATTGCATTATCACAGTTATCACGTGCTGTAGAGACACGTGGTGGAAGTAAACGTCCTTTGCTTTCCGATCTTCGTGAATCTGGAGCAATCGAGCAGGATGCCGATATCGTATCATTCATATACCGACCAGAATATTATAAAATTGATGAATGGGATGATGAAGAACGTTCACCAACTGACGGCCAAGCCGAATTGATTATTGCAAAACACAGAAATGGTGGTTTGGAAAATATCAGATTGAAATTTATTGGAAATCTTGGTAAGTTTGATAATCTTGACGATTTCGATTCCCCTTTTGGCAATGAGTTTCATTCTAAAATGAATGCCGCAGCAAATGACGACACCTTTAAACCGGATAATTTCCCATCACCAAATCAGGCTTTTGGTAGTTCTTTTAATGATGATGAAAACGATGTGCCCTTTTAATCCCTAAAATTCCCTTAAAACTAATTATTCAAAAACAAAATTTAAGTATCTTTCGTTATTAATAGAAACGATTGAGAGTGTCTTTTTGATAAATAAAGCTACTAGAGGTCCAGATTCTAAAAAAAAAACATTTTTGAAAAATTATTTATTCATACTGCTATTTATTTGTTTTGGACTGAAGTCTTTTGCTTCCTATATCCTTATACCAATGGATACTGAAAGTCAGAAAAATCATTTGAAAGCTTATGGGATTACCTATTGGACTCTTGAAAAACAGCAAAAGGTAAAATGGCTATTAAATTATAGAGGAGGCTCTTTTTTACTACCAGATTTTGAAGAAATACAACGGGAATGTCAAATTCGCGGGGTCTCTTATGAAGTGATAAGTGACAACAAAGCCGAACAAATTTTACAGGAAATTAGTAGTCCTAGTAAAAATATGGAGGCCGTTGTTTTAGAAAAAGCACCAAAGATTGCGGTATATACTCCCTATGGAAAACAACCTTGGGATGATGCTGTAACCATGGTATTGACCTATGCCGAGATCCCTTATGAAACTATTTATGATAAAGAAGTTTTAAATGACGCCCTTTTGTTATTTGATTGGCTGCATTTACATCATGAAGATTTCACAGGGCAGTTTGGAAAATTTTATAGAAGTTATAGAAGTGCCCCTTGGTATATAAAAGAAAAGAAAAATGCCGAATTGTTGGCTTCTGAATTGGGCTATAATAAAGTTTCAGAAGCTAAATTGGATGTGGCATTAAAAATTAGAGATTATGTCGTAGGAGGCGGCTTTATGTTCGCCATGTGCAGTGCCACCGACAGTTTTGATATTGCATTATCAGCCGAGGGTATTGATATTTGCGAACCCATGTTTGACGGCGATGGCAGTGATGCCAATTATCAAAATAAAGTCAATTATCAAAGTACTTTTGCATTTACAGATTTCATTTTAGAACGTAGCCCAAATGTTTATGAGTTCTCGTCGATTGATATGACCAGTAAACGCCGAATCCCAAAAACTACAGATTATTTTACACTCATGGATTTTTCGGCTAAGTGGGATCCCATACCTACAATGCTTAATCAAAATCATACGGCTTTGGTAAAAGGGTTTATGGGACAAACAACATCATTTTCCAGATCTCAAATTAAGTCCAAAGTATTAGTTTTGGGAGAAAATAAAACCAATGGCGAAGCCAAATATATTCATGGAATTAAAGGCAAAGGATTTTTTACTTTTTATGGGGGTCATGATCCAGAAGATTATACACATCGAGTAGGAGACCCAAAAACCGAACTAGATTTACACCCAACATCTCCAGGTTACCGTCTAATTTTAAACAATGTGTTGTTTCCGGCAGCAAGAAAGAAAAAGCAAAAGACCTAATGAATACTGGAATCAGACGGTTCACCATTTTGTTTTTTCAATCCATAACATTTTGGGTTATTGCTTTTTTATTGTTCACGTCATTTAGATTTACTGGATTGGGGGATTATGTGAATTTTTTCTTCGATGTTAAGTATGATATCCACATTAGTATTTGGTATAATTTGGCTATAATATTAGGGTTGGTTATTGGGGTTTTTTATGCCATTATTGAATTTTTATTTCAAAATTACTTATTAAAAAAGAGTGCTTTAGGCTTAGTGATTATTAGTAAAACAGGTATTTATCTTGTTTTAATGGTGACCATACTGAGAGTGATTTCAATCATTGCAGAAAAGGATATGGATCTAGATATTCCTAATGAAAGTGGCTGGTGGATCACCAGTCAATGGTTTTGGGTTACCGTATTGTATTTTATGATTGGCTCATTATTATTCTCGTTTTTAAAAATAGCAAACGAAAAATTTGGCAAAGGAGTTTTTATGAAAATGCTTTTAGGAACTTATAGAAAGCCTAAAGAAGAAAAACGAATTTTTATGTTTTTAGATTTAAAAGATTCTATGAGTATTGCCGAAACTTTAGGACACTATAAATACAGTGAGTTCATTCAGGATTGCTTTTTAGATTTGAATCATGTAATTGAAAAAAATGATGCCGAAGTTTATCAATATGTTGGTGATGAGGCCGTATTAACTTGGCCATATAAAAAGGGTATTTATAAATGTAAATGTGTAGATCTATTTTTTGAGTTTCAAGAACAAATTAATAAGCGCTTAAGTTACTACCAAAATAAATATGATTTTGTGCCAATGTTTAAAGCGGGCCTGCATGGAGGGAAGCTTATGATTGCGGAGGTTGGAACCGTAAAAAAGGAACTTGCTTTTCACGGAGACGTTATCAACACAACAGCAAGAATTCAAGGGGAGTGTAATGCCTATAATGCATCACTTTTAATTTCTGAGAGCCTATTAAATGATTTACATTTAAATACTACATTTAAAAGCATGCCGCTGGGAAACATTAAGTTAAGAGGAAAACAAGAAGGCGTTAATATTTATTCAATCGTTTAGAAAAAAGAAGTAAAATCTAGTTTTCATCACTATATTTTATTTCAGCCCAAACTGCCTTACCACTTTGTTTTGTTGTTACAACAATTACTAATTGATCTTTGGAAATCACATCTCCATTTCGACCGGAATTACCACTTTCACCTATGATTCCATTTCTAACACTTCGTGATGATTTTGCCTTTCTCACATCTCTAACATTATCTATAAAACCGCTCAATTCAGTAAATAACTTAGTTCCATTTGATTCCTGTATTTGAATCCAACCTTTTCTGTCCATTAAATCATCAACAGCAGCTTTAATTTCGTTAATGCGCTCAGGTTCTACAACACTATTGTTTTGTCGTTCTGTTTCAATATATTTTGCATATGCGTCTATAGAGTTGGTTTTTTTTGTGTATGCCCATAAATTACTTGCTGGGTCTGCCTCGGCAATAGAGTCTCTTAATTGGCTTAACTCATTCTTGTATTTAATTTCCTTGACTTCAATGTTCGTTTTTAAATATTCCAATTCTTCATTAACCACCTTTAGACTGTTATTTTTTGAATTTATAGTTGTTATATTCCAAGCGGTTAAAACTATAAAAGCTACAATAATAACTGCTAAAACAGTTGTAATCATGCGACTGCGCTTGGCTATTTTATTTATTTCATTAATTCTATCTTGAATTTTAGTCATTTGTAATTGATTTATGCATTAATATAATTGAAAACTTCATCTTCTAATCCTAAAATATCTATTTTAGAATAATTAATTAATCCGTTCTCCATTCTCGATAATTTTCTATCACAAGTTTTTAAGCTTGATAAACGTTTCTTTTTTTCTTTTATTTTATTGATAGAAAATGTACTTAGACCCGAAGGGATCATTCCTCCAATGGGAGAGAGGTATTTTAATTTTGCTTCACCGTCGTCTAATACCGATTTTAATTCAGGAATTAAATACAGTGCTAATATTAATAATATACTACAAGCAATTAGCAATTTCACTCCTAAATACGAACTTTTAATTTGACTGTTCATAGTTAGCTCATAAAGCTTAATGTCGTCCCTCAATTCTTGAACCAAAGCAGCTAAGCCATCGGAGTTATTTGCTTTAGGGCTTACGACGACTTCAGGATTTTCCACCAATTTATTTTGCGTTTCTTCAACTGCTGAAACTGTTTCTTTAGGTGCAATTGGACCGCTAGCAGAATCATCTATTTTGCTAAGGAGAGATTCAATTCCTTTGTCTCTATCATTAGTTAAATCGATACATTTTAAACGACGCCAATACATTTTTTTGTTAATGTTACAAGGAGTAACCTTTACTAAAACAACTTCTTTTCCATTATCTCGAGCGAAATTCTTTTCGTCTTTCAAGAAGGAATCACTCAGCGCATTTGGTGATGTTATGATTGCTACAAATTTTGATGAAAGGACTGCTTTTTCCTTTATTTCATCTTCATCTTCATCCACTTTGAGATTTGCAAGATGTATGTAGTCAATCCAAACACTTTTCCCCTTTTTTATTAGGGTATCGGCTAATTCTTTTGCGATTAGTGCATCGTTTTGAGAATAGCTAATAAAAATATAGTCTGACATTATAATTATAGTTATTATGGAAATAGGAGGTACATTGGAAGAAGAGGGATAGGTACAAGTTAATATTTTTTTTTAAATAAATTAACTTTTGATTTAAGATAAGTAGTTCAGTCTTAGAAAATTAATAAAAGGATCATTAGAATTGCTATTGTCATTTAATAGGACATATGCAGAATAGGCATTGGAATAAATTTCTATTTTATCTTTAATACTTGCCTTTTTAACAGCTAATATGTAATGTTTTTTTGAGGTCTCTAAATCGTTTAAATATAAGTGTCCTTCTGCTAAAGAACGGAGTTTCCATAATTTGTCAAATGGAAAACTTTGGGCAGCTGAAATAGCGATGTTGGCAAAGTCATTCATGTCTTTGTAGTCCTCTTCCAAAATTAAATTTAAAAAGGCGAGGTTTACCGCGTTTTTGCATATTTGTTCTGTTTGATTATTTTCTTGTGCTAATTTTAAAGCTTCGGTATAACAATTAAACGCTAACTTACCATCATTAAATTTACTGTTTTCTAGATATTTACGTTTGTATAATCCGCCTAATAAGTTTAACATATCGGCATCTTTTTTAGCAATGGGATGCGTTTTTAAAATATGTTCGGCATCTTGACTTCTACCCACACTTTCTAAGGCGTCTATAAGGTGTTCTAAACCGCGTTCGTCCAAATGCTCTAGGTTGGGTTCTAATTCTCTAATAATGGCATCAAATTCTCCAATCGCTAAGTTGATCTCTTTTTGATTTGTGAACTTATTAAAAAAGGTATTGTCGTTAAGGGTGTCTAAAATAAGATTGTAACTATCATTGTCCTTGGTTTTGATGTTTACCATTGAAAAATGATCTCCTGAAACGGTTACCCACTGTGATTTTTTAAATGAAGATAAACTTGAATCTGCAGTAACATATTCATCTTTTGTAGCTACAATAACCTTTAGTGTAAAAGGATATTCATCCTTAAATGTGTTTTTCCAATCAGCTCTTAAGTTTTGAATAAATGGTTGGTCATGTACTAACGTGCTAATTTTATTTTTCCATAGTGTTTTAATTGTATTGTTAGTAATCCCGTTACTAGGTGTGCCAAAAAAGAAAACATGACTTAAGCGTTCTTTATTGCTTTCATCTAGGTTTAGAATTGCACGCTGAGCTACAAGCCCCCCAAGGCTATATGCAACAATTGCCACCCGGTTATATTTATTAAACTTGTACTTAATAGCCGAACTCAAATTGTCTGCAATTTTGTTGATGTCTTTAACTGTTGCCCAAATATCTTTACCCATTTCTGGATTTGTATTTGCATTAAATCCAAAAGGAAACATGTCCCAGCCGTCAAGCTGTTTTTCTTCCATAAATAAATTCGGCATTTTTCCAAAAGATTCATGTGCTTCTCCAGAAAATCCATGGACAAAAATTATAACATTATTAGTATTATCTGTCTTGCGAAATACGCTTTTAATTTCTTTTTTATCAATTTGAATCGATTCCTGTGTTTGTACAGTTTTATCAATAGTGCTGCGCTTTGATTTGGGTACCCGACTCACTTCAAAATTTCTGTCAAATTGTAAATTGATAAAAGGATTTTGTTTCCTGTTAGCTAAAGCTGCATCTTTTGGGACTTCTTCAACCAGATAACTGGCAACATCCAATATTTTAATATACTCACTGGTAATAATTGTTTGATGTTCTCCCTTTAAAACTTTGAGTAAATATGCCGTGAACATACTATTCCTGTCTCCTTTAAAATACAAAGATTTCTGATTGTCTTTACAGGATGATATAATAGCCATCCCTTCTTCATCGTCCATGTCATGAGCTAAGCCTTCAGGATTAATTGATCCGTTTTGATTGTTTTTTGATGCATTTTCTAAGGCTTCCATTTTAGTTCCAGAATCCAATAAATCTGGGCCTTCAGTCATGCCTTGTGCATGGCAACAGTCAAAAATAAAGATGAGTCGTTCGGCAATAATACCGTTTAGTTTTTTCTTTATTTCCTGTCCTTTTACACCTGTTGTATCTGGATGATCAATATTCCAACCTTCTGCCTCAAGATAATATGCATTTGGAAAAACATTTTCATTAATGGCCCCGTGTCCCGAATAGTATAAAAATACTTTAGAATCAACATTAGTTTTTTCAATAATTTCATCGAAGGCATCAAGTATGCCTTTTCGTGTCGCATTTTGCTTCGTTAACAAAATCACATTTTCTTCGGGGTATCCCGCAAAATCCTTATCTATTAGTACATCACGTATGTCTGTAGCGTCTTGTGTAGAAGGTAGCTCGGCCGCATCAACACCAATGATTAAAGCAAAAGAATTATTAAATACATCCATAAATATGACATTTATAATTAGTGATTAATTTTGAAAGGAGGCAATTCAATTGTGTGGGTTTAATGCCAATAGGTCATAATTTCATTCCATTTTTCAGATTGTAAATAGGGAATAAAACTTGAACTGTTCTTGAATTTTTCATTGACATAAAAATTGCCGGCGGCAATAGAAAGTAATAGATGTTCAAAAACTTTTTCTTCATTGTTCAAAGCGGCATAAATCTGTGCTATTCGATAATCTATATTTCCATATTGGTAGGGTCCTCTTTGCTTTTCTAAAGCATCAATAAGTAAGGTGCCTTTTTCAGGTTCACCATTTTTAAAATAGCATCTACTTAGACCAACTATTAGTTTTGTATTACTGGGACTGTCTTTAAATAATTTTTGATAAATAGGAGTGGCGCTCTCATAATCATTTAATTCAGAATAAGCTTCCGCTTTTAAAAACTCACTGGCTTCTATATCTTCAGATTGTATTAATGAATATAAATAGGATGTTGCCACTTCTTTATTCCCAAGTAATAAATATTCTCTGGCTATAAATAGATTGAGGTATAACCAATCTTCTGGAAGAAGTCGTAGCTTAAGTTTTTGTAGTAAAAGATCAACCTGATCATCTTTATTAGAGTTTATATAAGCTCTAAAAAGAGGCATTAAAAAAAACTTATCGTCAACGATGTCTGTATAAGATTCAGTTAGTTTAATTGTTTTTTTATATTGATCCAAGGCGTTGTAAGCCATAGCCATGAGATTGATTCTGTCTAAACATTGAATACAATTTTCAATATTGAAATTATCAATATCTATAACTTCGTCAAAAATGGCTTCAACATCTTCTGGCTTATTTGCAAATTGAAGAGCAATTACCATATGTGAGGTATTTGTTAATAGGTCATATGGTTCTAATTGATAGCCATATTTATCGTATCTATATGTTTTACGATTGTCACCGTCTAAAGCTGCCTCATACATGTTTAAACGGTGTTCTTGTCTTTTACTAATCCCTGTTTGTTTTTTTATAACATCTATTAATGAGTCGGCTTTGGCATATGGACCATTGTTATAATAATAACCAACTTTAAGTGACTTGGGTTCAAAATATTCAGAATCTATAGCTATGGCTTTGTCTAGTAATTCAATGTACTTCTTTAAGTTTCCATCACTTTTACTTTTTTTAGCTTCTAGTACTAGTTTATAGGCTTCATATTTTGGAGGGTTATTTTCAAATGTTGCTTTTTTATCTCTTTCAGAAACCAAATAACCAATAATTTTTTGCCCTAATTCTTGAATACAAATTAAAGGGTTTTCTGAGTCACAAAATACACGTCCTACTGAACCTAGAGCTTCTCCAGATTTACCATCTATGATTGAGCTTTGAAATATGAGCTGATCACCATTTAAAAAATAGGTGCCAGTTATTTTTTTACCAGGACTAAAAAAATTATTTAAAATATCATTAGAGGTGAAATTTTTATTTTGAGTTTTTAGGGCTTCCGAATAATCTTTTACAATTTGTTGTGATATAATTTGTCCTGCATTATTTTCAGTAATACCATCCATAATCCAGTTAGCAGCCATTTCTCCAATAATATCTAATTTGGTATCTAATGTAAAATTGGTAAATGTTAGAACAGAAATTTTATCATTAGTTGAAAATTCTGGCAATTTTAATTTATCTGAAAAAGTATTGTTAAAAATCACCATGAATGCTAATCCGGCTAAAAAAAGTATTATACCAATACTTGTAAAGTACATTTGTCTAAACTTTCTTTTATTAAAAAGTTCAAGCTTGCTATCATCCTCTTCAGATTTCCAGAGTTTTGACATTCTAGAATTCCATATATAAATAATACAAACTGGAAAGCCAATGATTAGCAAAAGGATCAATATAGGGATGCTATTCTCAGAAAGCCTCAAGGGTTCCGCAACAACAGATAATACTTGTAGTATTATCCAACTAGAAACAACATATATGGAAAGTAGTTTAAATACATCTCGTTTATGGCACTCTTTTAAAAAATTTTTAATATTCATTCAGCGTCTTAAGGGATTTAACGTTGTATAGGTTAGAGGGGAATATTTGGTTAAGTTACTTATTTTTACTAATATAGAGCTTAATTTAAAAAAGAAAATATTATGTCTAATCAAACGGGTAACGAGGAAACCACAAGTGAAAGTGGTGAAGTAGTTGAAAAAGGATCTTCAATTGATAAAAAAACAGGGAACAGAGTTGTCGTTGAAAAAGGGTCTTCAATCGATAAAAAAACAGGAAATTAATATTTCTTTGAGATATTAAAAACCATTATTTTTATTGATACATTTTTTATGCTTCCTAATCTAAATCAAAATAACCTAATAATTTCTTCAGGTTCTAATTTCAATTAATTGAACTTTAGAGGCTACAAATTGTAGTGCCAATATTTTCCTATTATTGATTAGGCTAATAACATCCATAAATTTCCCGGGTAATGTTTCAACTTTGGTCATACCAAGGGAATGCGTTATGCTTTAAATTCAATTAATAGAATGGTGTTCTGGCCTTATGGTGAGTAGCTTCAATTGTTGAAATCTATAAAATAATTAATTTTTATTTTCCTTCTGTATTAAGAGGCTAGTGATAAAATTTGAATGGATATGAATATAGAAAGGATTTAGGATAAAGGTTTAAAACAAAAAAATCCGATTCATAAGAATCGGATTTTAAATAAGCGAAATATTGTTATACAATAGGCGAAACGCCTTAGTTTACTTTATCTACAATTGCTTTAAAAGCATTAGGGTTATTCATTGCTAAATCGGCTAAAACCTTACGGTTTAATTCGATATTATTAGCTTTTAATTTCCCCATGAATTGAGAATAAGAAAGTCCATGTTGTCTAGCTCCTGCGTTAATACGCGTGATCCATAATGCACGGAATGTTCTCTTTTTGTTTCTTCGGTCTCTGTACGAGTATTGCATCGCTTTATCAACCGCATTTTTTGCTACTGTCCAAACGTTTTTACGACGTCCAAAGTAACCTTTTGCTTGCTTAAGAACCTTTTTTCTTCTGGCTCTCTTTGCTACTGAATTTACTGATCTTGGCATTTCTTAATTGTTTTTTTGTAGTAGGCGGTCAATTACTTGACACTTGAATGCCTAACTCCATGGTTTATAAATTATTTAACCTAAACGTTAATTACTTTAAACGTAATTGTTGTTTAATGTTAGCGACATCATTCTCATGTACTAAAGTACTGTGAGTTAATGCTAACTTACGCTTTTTAGACTTCTTTGTTAAAATGTGACTTTTAAAAGCGTGTTTTCTCTTGATTTTTCCAGAGCCAGTCAACTTAAATCGTTTTTTGGCACTAGATTTGGTTTTCATTTTAGGCATTGTTCTCCTTTTATTTAATTTACTTCGCTTATTCTTCTTTATTTTATCCCTATTTACCCTTTTTAGGAGCAATAAACATAATCATTCGCTTACCTTCTAACTTAGGCATTTGTTCAACTTTTCCAAACTCTTCCAAATCTTGTGCTAAACGCAATAATAAAATTTGTCCTTGTTCTTTAAAAATAATTGAACGTCCTTTAAAGAATACAAATGCTTTTAGCTTTGCACCATCTCTTAAGAACTTTTCAGCGTGTTTCTTTTTAAATTCATAATCGTGATCATCGGTTTGTGGACCAAAACGAATCTCTTTAACAATTACTTTAGTCGCTTTAGATTTAAGAGCCTTATCCCGTTTCTTTTGTTCGTAAAGAAACTTTTTATAGTCCATGATTTTACAAACAGGAGGCACTGCTTTTGGTGAAATTTCTACAAGATCTAAACCTTGTTCATCAGCCATTTCTAAAGCTTTTCTTGTTGGGTAAACCCCAACCTCTATATTTTCACCAACTAACCTAACTTCATCAGCTCTAATTTTAGAGTTAATTCTATGTTGATCTTCTTTAATTATTCTTGCTGGTCCCCTATTTCTTCTTCTACGTATTGCTATGACTCTATAATTTAAATTAAACGTTAAACTTTTTTAAAGTTCTATTTACTTCTGTTTCAATAATAATTGAAAACTCTTCAATACTTAACATGCCTAGATCTTCACCACCATGTTGACGTATACTTATCTTGTTTTCGTTCTCTTCATTCTCACCGACAATAATCATATATGGGATCTTTTTCATTTCGGCTTCCCGAATTTTTTTACCCATAGTTTCATTTCTATTATCTATAAGGGCGCGAATTTCGTGATTTTCTAGCAAATTTAAAACATTTTTCGCGTATTTTTCATATTTCTCACTAATAGATAATATAATTACTTGTTCAGGCATTAACCATAGTGGGAAATTACCCCCGGTATGTTCTAATAATATTGCTATAAAACGCTCCATACTTCCAAATGGTGCACGGTGTATCATAACCGGACGGTGTAGCTCATTATCACTGCCTTTATATGTGAGATCAAAACGTTCTGGAAGGTTGTAATCTACCTGGATGGTACCTAATTGCCAACTTCTGCCTAAGGCATCCTTAACCATAAAGTCAAGTTTTGGACCGTAAAAAGCAGCTTCACCAGTTTCAACGACATAATCCATCCCTTTTCTTTTAACAGCTTTTAAGATTGCATTTTCGGCTTTTTCCCAATTCTCATCTGATCCAATGTATTTAGATGGATTGTTAGGATCTCTTAAAGATACTTGTGTTGAATAATTTTCAAATCCAAGAGATGTAAACACATACTCAACCAAATCAATAACTGCTTCAAATTCCGAATCTAATTGGTCTGGTGTGCAGAATATATGTGCGTCGTCCTGAGTAAAGCAACGTACACGAGTCATCCCATGCAATTCGCCACTTTGCTCATATCTATAAACGGTTCCAAATTCGGCAAAACGTTTTGGAAGTTCCTTATAAGAATATGGCTTGAAATTATATATCTCACAGTGGTGTGGGCAGTTCATGGGTTTTAGTAAAAACTCCTCATCCATTTTTGGAGTTTTTATAGGTTGAAAACTATCCTCACCATATTTTTCATAATGACCAGATGTTACATAAAGTTCCTTCTGACCAATATGTGGAGAAATTACCATTTCGTAACCCGCTGTTGTCTGTGCTTTCTTTAAAAAATCTTCTAAGCGATGACGCAGAGCAGTTCCTTTTGGAAGCCATAATGGTAGTCCTTGACCAACTTTTTTGGAAAATGTAAAGAACTCTAGCTCTTTACCTAATTTTCTGTGGTCACGTTTTTTTGCTTCTTCAAGCAATTCTAGATATTCTTTTAATTCTTTTTGTTTAGGGAACGAGATTCCATAAATTCGAGTGAGTTGTGTTTTTGTTTCGTCACCTCTCCAATAAGCACCGGCAACGCTTAATAACTTAACGGCTTTAATAATGCCAGTATTTGGTATATGCCCACCACGGCATAAATCGGTAAAAGTAGCATGGTCACAAAATGAAATAGTACCATCTTCAAGATTCTCAATTAATTCAACTTTATATTCGTTGTTTTGTTCTTGATAATATGAAAGTGCATCAGCCTTAGAAATCTCTCTTAAGCTAAAATCATGCTTTTCACGAGAAATGGTAATCATTTTATCTTCAATAGTTTTTAAATCGTTTTCAGAAATAGTATGCTTTCCAAAATCAACATCATAATAAAAACCATTCTCTATAGCGGGGCCAATAGTTAATTTAATTCCAGGATATAACTCTTCAAGAGCCTGAGCTAAAACATGTGCAGAAGAATGCCAAAAAGCCTTTTTTCCTTCATCATTCTTCCAAGTATATAAGGTTAAATTACCATCGGTGGTTAACAACGTAGCGGTTTCAATAGTTGTGTCGTTGAATTTTGCCGAAATTACATTCCGTGCAAAACCTTCACTAATATCTTTCGCAACATCCATTGCTGTAAGGCTATTATCGTAGGTTCTAATACTACCGTCTGGTAAAGTAATCTTAATCATAGTGTTCTAAAAAATTTAGACGCAAAGATATTAGAAATGCCATAGTTATACAACATAGTTGAGCTAAATGTTTTTAAGAAATTGGAGCATTGATAGTAATCTTTGTTCCGCTATCTTTTTCTGAATTAATAAAAAGCCGTCCATTAATATATTTGATACGCTCTTCCATGAATAAAAGCCCCATTCCTTTAGTCTTTGGTTTTGACTTTTCTTGTACATCGAAGCCCTTACCATCGTCTTCAATTGAGATGCTTAAGAGTTGATCACTGTTATTTATTTTGACCAAAATAAAGTTTGAATCTGCATATTTAATGGCATTATTTACAGCTTCCTGACTAATACGATATAAGTTGATCTCCGTAAGGGAATCGAAACGACCATTAAAATTCGAAGCATTTTCGAAAAGGATAGTTTTGTTAGTAAGGGTTGCCAGTTTAGATGTTAATGTTTGCAAGGCGGAAGCAATACCGTGATCTGTCAATTCAGGAGGTGTTAAATTGAAAGTTGCCATTCTCACACCTTGAATTAATTCTTTCGATAAATTTTTTAAGTCTTCAATTTTTATTGCTGCAGTTTCGGCGTTATTAATATTAATGCCCTCTACATTGAACTTAAGTGCCGTTAACATTTGACCAATCCCATCATGGATATCTTTGGCGATACGTTTACGCTCTTCCTCCTGAGCCTCAATAATTTTACTTGAAATAGTTTGTTGGAGCTGTATTTTCTCTTTGTACTTTTCTTTTGATATTTTTTTTAGTTCAATTTCATTCTGTTTTCTTTTGCTCACATTTGAACATAGAATTAAGGTTTTTTGCTCTAGACTTATTCTGCTTAAAGGAATTAATGAAAATTCCAACCATATATTTGTCCCGTCCTCTGTAGAAATTTCAAAAGCCTCTGTATTAATTCTTTTTCGTTGCTGAATCAAAGATTTTAAGTAAATACGCTGACCTTCATCTGTAGCTAAGAGGTTTTCCACGGGACCATTTATTTTACTAGGTGTGAGTCCTAAGAGTTTCTGGAACTTTTTGCTCATATTCATGGCATTTCCATCAGCATTGGTACTTACAAAAAGAGCAGCATTGTCAATCGCATAATTCAATTCCTGAAGCTCTAGAAGTGACGCCTCTTTGGAGACGTACAATTCATTTAAAGTATTCACCTTATGTAACGCCTCTTGTTTTGTGGTGTTTGAAATATTGATTTGTTCGGTAATATGTGTCACTCTTTTTTTGAACACTAGAAAAGCTGAAAATAAAATCAAAGGAATAATAATAAAAACAGAATTCAACCAACTATATTTCTCGATTTCATCTTTAAAAATTAGATAAAATAGTATTAAAACAAGACTTACAGCGATACATGCAATCAGAAAAATGTGTTGAGCATTTTTGAAGCTTTCAAATTCCTGATGGTGATGTTCAATTGGTTTTGTCATTTGAGAAATTCAAATTTTTTTTTAGCATTCCTTAGGCTAAGGCTTTTTGAATTAGATTTGATGAGAATTCTGAAAACTCTAACTTTAATGCTGCATCATGACTCTTATTAGACATTTTAGCCCATGTTTTCTGTACGATATCAATGAGTTTTTCTTCTGAATATTTTTGAGCGAATTTTTCGAAATAGAATTCTAAAAACACCAAACAAATAACATCTTCTAAAAGCTGTGTTTCTTCATTTTTTTTGAGTTGCTTTTTTTGAAGTAAAAAGGTCACCTTTTCAATCATCGCATCATCATAGCCAACCTCTTTTAATATTTTAGAGGCTTTATTGGCATGGAACTTAGCTAAATCTCTACGCCATGTCAAATACCCCTTACGATTCATTTCATAAGAATCTCTTGGGATTTCCCACCGGCATATATGCTGACAACGCACTGTGAGTTGAACCGCTTCCGAAGCATTTGGTTCAAAATCGTCGAGTTTGGCACTCATACGTTGTGCATATAGTAATTCCTTTGGATAGGTTTTACCATGTGCAGACTCTTCAAAAGGATCTTCTGAATTTGCAGCGTCAAATAACTGAATTGCTTTATCGAATATTGTGCTCACCAGACTGTGTTTTTAGGATTATAACCAAATTTACTCAGAAAATCCTATATAGACAAAGTCATTTTCAATTTTCACAGGATATGTTGCAATAGGATCTAAATCTCCATTGAGGTTCTCTCCATTTTCTAATGAGAATGTTTTTTTGTGCATAGGACAGGCAATTTTAGGAATTCCTTGATCATCACCAAGCATACCACGAGATAATACCATTTCTAGTTTGTGTGGGCATGCATTTTGACAAGCATACCAGGTATCCTTACGTTTATAATTAAATATTGCAATTTGTTTGTCCCTATATTTTATACATGCACCACCGTTTTCTGGAAACGATGCAATTGGCGCTGCTTTAAACCACAATGTTACATTGTCAATAGCTGTGGTCTTGTATTTTGAAAGTAATTTGTCCATATTTTATAGTATTAAATTCTAATTCTACTTGTCCCAAAGTTGAGGAATCGATTGTTCTCGCATTGGAACAAAAATTAAATTATCGTCTCTGTCGTCAGAGTTTATAAAATGACTAAATCGTTGCTTAGATGTTTCGCTCTCAATGGCCTGTTTCCATTCACATTCGTAAGCGTCAACGAGAAATTGCATTTCTTTTTCTAAATCTTCGACAATATTTAAACTATCATCAATAACTACTTTTTTTAATTGTTCAATACCGCCATCCAGTTTGTCTAACCATGCTGCAGTTCGCATTAATGGTGCTGCAGTTTGGATGTAATACATTAAAAATCTATCCAAGTATTTTATGCAGGTTTCATTGTCTATTTTTTCGGCAAGTAATATGGCATGCTTGGGAGTTGCTCCTCCATTTCCACCAACATATAAATTCCATCCTCCTTCCACGGCAATAACACCAAAGTCTTTACCTCTAGCTTCGGCACACTCACGGATACATCCAGAGACACCTCCCTTTATTTTGTGTGGTGAACGTAGTCCTTTATATCTGTTTTCTAAAGTTATGGCAAAGCTTACACTTTCGTCCAATCCAAATCGGCACCAAGTTGACCCTACACAACTTTTTACAGTTCGGAGTGATTTACCGTATGCATGTCCACTTTCAAATCCTGCATCAATTAATGTTTCCCATATAGCAGGGAGATCATTTAATTCGGCACCAAATAGATCAATACGTTGTCCACCGGTAATTTTAGTGTATAAATTGTATTTTTTTCCAACCTCACCAATAACAATTAATTTATCAGGAGTAATTTCTCCGCCTGGTATTCTAGGCACTACCGAATAGGTTCCATTGCGTTGAATATTGGCAAGAAACTTATCATTGGTGTCCTGAATGACATCTTCTTTATTAGCGGTATCGTTATATAAACTTGCAAAAATTGATGCAACTAAAGGTTTGCAGGTCTCACATCCATCACCCAACCCACAGTGTTCTAATACAGTATTGAAGGTTGTTAATTTTTTGATTTTGATAATACCATATAGCTCCTGACGATTGTAGTCGAAATGCTCACAAATAGTGTCTTTAACCTCTTTACCTAAAGATTTCAAAGTCTGATTAACTAAATCGGTAACCATTGGTTTACAGCCACCACAACTACTACTGGCCTTGGTGAATGAAATGACATCAGCTAGATTGTCATGATTATCTTCTGTAATAGCATTGCATATTTGACCTTTTGTAACATTCTCACAAGAACAAATTTGCGCAGTGTCAGGCAAATCCATTGCCCTTCCAAACGCAGAGCTACCACCTTCACCTCGAGAGCCAAGAATGAGATCCTCAACATTATCAGGTAAGGTCATGTCATTTAAATAAATTTGATGCAACATATTATAGTCTGAAGCATCCCCAACTAAAATTCCGCCGAGTAATGTTTTACCATCATGGCTTACATTGATTCGTTTATATAAATTTTTGGTTTTATTTTCAAATAATATAGAGAGCCCTTTCTCTGGAGGCATAAATGGTTCTCCAAAACTTGCGACATCAACACCAATCAATTTTAGTTTGGTAGACATGTCAATTTCAGCACTCATTAATGTTTCTGAGCTTCCTAAAATTTGTTGCACAGCAACATCTGCCATTTCATAGCCAGGCGCAACCAATCCATAGATCATTTGGTTGTAAAGTGCGACTTCTCCAATGGCATAGATATTAGGATCTGAGGTTTGCATTTTATTATTTACGATAATACCACCACGAACACCCATGTCTAAATCACAGGTTTTTCCTAATTCATCACGAGGACGAATCCCAGCAGAGATGACTAGCATGTCGACATCCAAATGAGGCTCTTCCCCAAATTCCATTCCAGTGATCGCTCCATTACCCAATATTTGACTGGTTATTTTATTTAAGTGAATATTAATCCCCAAAGATTCTAATTTCACTTGAAGCACTTTGCTACTTCTTAGATCGAGTTGTCTAGGCATTAGCTTAGGTGCGAATTCTACAACATGAGGCTCTAAGCCCATATCCATAACAGCTTTTCCCGCTTCAAGACCTAACAATCCTCCTCCTAAAATTGCGGCTTTGGCTTTCGGGTTCTTTTGTTTTATCTTATCTGCATAAGCTAACATACCCTCGAGATCTTCTATTGTTCTATATACAAATACACCTTCCTTTTCCACACCTTTTATTGGTGGTACGAATGGTGCTGACCCTGTAGCCAAAACTAAATAGTCGTAGTTGTAATTGACATCATTTATAGTGGTAATAAACTTTTCATTTTTGTGTATGTCGGTAACACGCTCATTTGTAACTAAATCAATTTGATGTGATTCATACCACGATCTTGGAGCCATTTCTAATGCTTTAGCATCTCCATTTTGAAAGAATTCACTTAAGTGAACACGATCATAAGCAGGTCTTGGTTCTTCACCAAATACGATCAGTTTAAAGTTTTTACTTTCCTCATGAGCTATAAATTTTTCACAAAATTTGTAACCTACCATTCCATTTCCGACAATAATGATTGTTTTCATGTGCTTGTGTTTTATTATAGACCAGATGTAATACGACTCTTAAACACTATTTTAGTAATGTTTATGTTTAAAAACGCATATTTCATACCTAATAAATTTGTGTCATCGAGACAAAATTAAGTATAAATACGTAAAAAAATGTATTATGAAGTAGGTGTTTGTGTTTAAATACGTATTTTTGTCAAATACAAAATTATTGAGCATTTAAATTATAATAAGCATGAAAAGCAGTTCAAAAAATCCGAAAGTTATATTAGTTGGAGCAGGACCAGGTGATATTGAATTGATTACTGTAAAAGGATTAAAAGCTATTAAAAAAGCTGATGTTATTCTATATGATGCATTAGTTAATACTGAGTTCTTGGACTTTGCTAAGCCCGAAACCAAATGTGTTTATGTAGGGAAACGATTTAATGACCATAAGTATTCACAATTGGAAATTAATCAAATGCTTGTTGAGTATGCATATGAATATGGTACGGTTGTACGTTTAAAAGGAGGAGATCCTTATGTCTTTGGACGTGGTGCTGAAGAAATAACATTTGTTGAAAGTCGTGGTGTTGAAACCGAAATGATTTCTGGTATAAGTAGTGCTTTGGCAGTTCCTGCAAGTCACGGTGTTTCGCTTACTAAGCGTGGTGTAAGTCAGAGTTTCTGGGTAATTACGGGAACTACATCAAGTGGTGATGTGTCGCAAGATATCGCATTAGCTGCACAATCATCAGCAACTTTAGTCGTGCTTATGGGGCTGCGAAACTTTGGTTTGATAATAAATGAAATTAAAAAACACCGTCATAAATATACACCTTTTGCTATCATTCAGAATGGCTCCTTGCCAAATGAAACGATTTTAATAGATACTATAGCTAATTATAAAAATGTAATTGATGCTATTGATTTTAAGGCTCCTGGAATTATTGTAATTGGAGATGTTGTTGCAGATCATCCTTCCTTTCTTGAAGAAGAAATTCAACGTGTTTTAGAACTTGGCTTTTAAAGATCTATAGTATCTGTTGTTTTTAGATTGTCGATAATTGAAATTAATGTAGCTTTTTTTTTGATTACCTTATTTTTGATATTATCATTTTTCATATTCGATAAAAATTAAGTAAACTACGTAGTTTTATAGCTTGTAAATACGTAAAAATACCTAGATGTATTATTTTTGCTTCATTATATAATCAAAATGATATGAGCGAGATAATATTAAAAAAAGCAAATCGAATTCTGTTTTTAAATACATTAGCGTTTACCATCTGTTTCTTTGTCTGGATGATAAATAGTGTGTTGATTACTTTTTTGGTCGGTAAGTTTGAATGGAGTCAATGGTCCTCAATTGAGATTGGTTACTTAATGGCAATACCGGTGTTGTCTGGTTCTATTTTTAGATTACCAGTTGGTATATTAACAGATAAGTTTGGTGGAAAACCTGTGATGATTGGTTTGCTTGCAATTTGTGCTGTTCCAACATATTTATTGTCTTATGCCGGTGGATTTTGGTCATTTGCGATTTGTGGAATTGGCTTTGGATTGGTAGGGACTAGTTTTGCTGTCGGTATAGGTTATACATCAATCTGGTTTCCAAAAGAAAAACAAGGATTTGCATTGGGCTTATTTGGGATGGGAAATATTGGAGCTGCATTAACAGCAATACTTGCCCCCAAATTATTGACCTATTTAACTAAAGGAGGAGTTAATATTGACGCTTGGACTATATTGCCTAAAATATATTCTGGCGCTTTGGTTTTCATGGCAATCATTTTTTTCATTTTTACCGAGAATAAAAAACCTGAAAGTAGTTCTAAAACCTTATCACGAATGATGCAACCTCTCAGAAACACGAGGGTATGGAGATTTGGATTGTATTATTTTTTAGTGTTTGGTGGTTTTGTTGCCTTAGTAAATTGGCTGCAACCAATCTATAAAAATGTATTTAACTTAGATAAGGAAACAGCAGGGTTTTACGTAGCAACTTTTGTTATTGCATCTAGTATTGTTAGAGCTATAGGGGGTTATCTATCCGATGAAATTGGTGCTCGTAAAGTAATGTATTTTGTATTGTTATTTTCTTTAATTATTAGCGGAGGTCTAATGTTATGGACTCCAACGAATGTCACTGTATATGTTTCAATTATTATTGTCTTGGGATGTATTTGGGGTACTGGTATGGCTGCCGTTTATAAGCATATTCCAGATTATTTTCCTCAAGAAGTTGGTGTGGTTGGTGGTATGGTTGGTGTACTAGGAGGTTTAGGAGGTTTTGTTTCACCAATTGTTTTTGGCTACCTAAAAGACGGTACAGGTCTATGGTCAAGTTGTTGGATTGTAATTGCCTTGCTATCTGCTGTAAGTTTGGTTTGGATGCATCGCATAGTCAAGCAAAAAATACTTAAACAAACTGAGTTAAGGTTGAGTAACATTGGTTAATATTTTGATATAATCTTGTTATCTGCCATGAGTGTATTGTTGTAGATATAAAATTAGTATACTAGGTAAAAACACCTATATTTGTTTTAAATATATAGGATCTTAAATATTGGAAAATCAGATTAAAATAGCGTTGGTTGATGACCATAAATTGGTTAGAAATGGCATTAAATCTTTATTAGAAGAAGAGCATAATATTGAAGTAATTGCAGAAGGAGCAAATGGTCTTGAAGCCTTGGAGATTATGAAAAATGTTCGTCCTGACGTGCTTATTATTGATGTGCGAATGCCTGAAATGAATGGAATAGAAGCAGTTGCTAAACTACAAGAAACAGATCCTGAGTCTAAAGTAATTGTGTTATCTATGCATGATTCCGAAGATTATATTATTCAATCTATTAAAGCTGGAGCAAGGGGTTACCTGTTGAAGGATACTGATAAAAAGGAATTTATCAAGGCTATTAACGTCGTTAATGCTGGAGGGAAATACTTTAGTGGCGATATTTCTAATGTAATTGTTTCCAATTTTTTAAAAGGAAATTCTAATCCTTCGAAATTGGTAACCGTGCAGAAAGAATCCAATCCTTTTGATTTGACAAAGAAAGAAATACAAGTACTGTCTTTAATATTATCAGGTAAAACCAATATTGAAATTTCTCAAGTGTTGAAGAATAGTAAAAGAACTATTGAGGCACATCGTTTTAATCTAATGAAAAAGATGCGAGTTAAAAACCTGATCGAATTATCTACTAAAGCCTCACAACATGGCTTGAGCTAAGCGTATTAAAGCTTCATTTAGCTAATTGTTAAAAATCTTCCTTAAAACTATTGATATTTTAAAATAGACGACTCATTTTTACGATATAAAAACTAAGTATTAATACTTAATTATTTAAATTTGTAGGTATAAAATCATATACAATTATGTCTGCAAATACATCCTATAAAACGACCTGTTCCTATTGTGGGGTTGGCTGTGGTATCATTGTAAATAAAGATACAAAAGGAATATTGCACGTTGAAGGAGATCCCGATTACCCTGTAAATAAAGGCATGCTCTGCTCAAAAGGGATGAACTTAAATTATGTGGTTCAAAATACTGCCGACCGTATTTTATCACCACAAATGCGTTGGAGTAGAAATCATCCAATGCAACAAGTTTCTTGGGAGACTGCCATCGAACGGGCTTCAGCTGTTTTTAAATCAATAATTAATAAATATGGACCAAATAGTGTCGGTTTTTATGTCTCTGGTCAATGTTTAACCGAAGAGTATTACATTATAAATAAACTGGCAAAGGGATTTGTTGGAACTAATAATATAGATACCAACTCGAGATTATGCATGAGTTCCGCAGTTGTGGGGTATAAAAAAACTGTGGGAGAAGATTCAGTACCTATTGCTTATGACGATATTGAATTGGCCGATTGTTTCTTAATTGCTGGAGCTAATCCAGCTTGGTGTCATCCTATACTATATAGAAGGATAGAAAAACATAAAGAACAAAATCCAGATATTAAGATTGTAGTCGTCGACCCTCGAAAAACACAATCTTGTGATATTGCCGATTTACATTTGCAAATTATTCCTGGGACCGATGTTGTTCTTTACAATGCCATCGCCAGACGCTTAATTGAAAAAAATAAGATTGATAAGAAATTTATAAAAAAGCATACAGAAAATTATGAATCAATTAAAGACCTTGTATTTCAAACCTCATTAATAAAAGCTGCGAAAATCTGCGGAATTACCGTGAGTGAAATAAAGAAGGCAGCACAATATATAGGACATTCTATACGATTTTTAAGCCTATGGACAATGGGATTAAATCAAAGTGTTATAGGAGTCGATAAAAATATATCCTTATTAAATATATCCTTATTAACAGGCCAAATTGGTAAGCCAGGGGCTGGACCATTTTCGTTAACGGGACAGCCAAATGCTATGGGAGGTCGAGAAGTTGGTGGAATGGCCAACTTATTAGCGGCCCATAAAGATTTGGAAAATCCAGAACATAGAAAAGAAGTTGCTAATTTTTGGGGAGGTAAAGAAATTTCAGAAAAACCAGGGCTAACTGCTACCGAAATGTTTGATGCACTCAATTCTGGAAAACTCAAAGTCATTTGGATTGTTTGTACAAATCCCGTTGTGAGTTTACCAGATTCCTTAAAAGTTGAAGCAGCGCTAAAAAAGGCAAAGTTTGTAATTGTTCAAGATATCTCTCATAAATCTGAAACTACAAAATATGCCGATTTGATATTACCAGCAGCAGGATGGTTGGAAAAAGAAGGGACTATGACTAATTCTGAGCGAAGGATTAGTTACTTAAATAAAGCCATTGAACCTCCTGGAAAAGCATTGCCAGATGTAGATATTTTTCTAAGATTTGCCAAGAATATGGATTACTTCGGATTTGATTATGAGTCTACGAGTGAAATATTTGACGAGCATGCATTACTTACTAAGGGAACAAATATTGATATTTCAGGTCTGTCTTATGATCGTTTAAAAACAGAAGGTAGTATGCAATGGCCAGTGCCAACCTCAGATCATATGGGAACACCACGACTTTTTCAAGATCGAGCGTTTTATACTGAGACTAGAAAGGCAAATTTCAATGTTCCTTCGAATACTATAAATCAATCTGAACAATTGTCTAATGAGTTTCCGTTAATCCTTACAACAGGGAGAATCAGAGATCAATGGCATACACGAACTAGAACAGGAAAAGTCAACCGATTAAAAACTCATATTCCATCACCTTATCTCGAAATGAACGGCGTGGATGCTTTTGAGAGACAAATAAAGGAAGGCGATATTGCGATTATAAATAGCGCACGAGGTGAAGTTCGAGTAAAAGTTAAGATCGGTTTTGATATTCGTAAGGGTGTTGTGTTTATGCCAATGCATTGGGGGAAAATATTAGGGAACGATTTCGGAAGAGCAAATAATTTAACAAATACGCTGGTTGACCCCGTTTCTAAAGAGCCAGATTTTAAATATTCTGCAGTTGAAGTCGCTAAATATAAAAAGAAGATTCAAAAAATATGCATCGTTGGAGCAGGAGCAGCTGCGTATCGATTTGTCCAAAGTTATAGAGAACATAATGAAGTTGATGAAATTGCAATTTTCTCAAAAGAACAAAACCCTTTTTACAATCGAGTATTATTACCCGAATATGTCAGTGATGAACTTACATGGGAACAACTCGAGAAACTTAAAAAAGGGGAAATAGAGCGGTTAAATGTAGAAATATTTCCTGGTGTTGGAGTTGTGAATATAGATAAAGCACAAAAAATAATCATCGATAGTAATGGTATAGAACATGCTTATGACTTGTTAATTATGGCAACTGGGAGTCGTGCCTTTGTGCCAAATAATGCACAATTAGATTTGCCTGGGAGATTTACACTTAGAAGTAGAGAAGATGCCGAGCGGTTAAAATCCCATTTAGATGGAACCGGGCTGCCTGAGGAAAAACAACATGTAGTAATTATTGGAGGCGGACTACTAGGTTTAGAATTGGCTGCAACATTGAGCAAAAAGAAAATTCAAATTACCATTATTCAACGTGCGTCGAGACTTATGGAGCGTCAATTGGATATGGTTGCAAGTAGATTGCTGGCTCAGGATGTGAAAGAACGAGGGATTCAAATTTATTTTGATAATGAAGTGAGTACAGTTTTCGAAGATGAATATGCACCAAATATTCTGTCCATCACATTAAAAACCGGGCGAGTCATTACTGGTAATGCTGTGGTGTATGCTATAGGTACCATTCCAAATATTGAAATTGCAAGATCTGCAAAGTTAGATTGTCGTAGAGGCGTTGTTGTTAATCAGCACATGCAAACTAGTGATCCTAATATATACGCTCTTGGAGAAATCGCCGAGTTTGATAATTTTCTATATGGAATTACGTCGGCAGCGGAGCAACAAGCCGATGTTGCCGTACAATATATATTAGGTGATTTAAGTAGTATCTATTCAGGGTCTGTACTTATGAATATTTTAAAGTTTGAAGATCTCGATTTATGTAGCATCGGAACAGTATTGTTTTCCGAGAAAGACGACACTTATGAGGAGGTGGTGTTTATGGATATGAATAAACGCTATTATAAACGCTGTATTATAAAAAACGACCGATTAATAGGAGCAGTGCTGATGGGAGATAAAAATGAGTTCGCCGAATTCAAAGCGCTAATAGAAGATGAGATCGAATTGGCCGATAAAAGAAATGAAATATTGAGGTCGAATGAGCCTTCAGTTCCTGTAAAAGGTAAATTGGTGTGTTCGTGTAGCCAGGTCGGCATTGGAAATATAGAAGATGCCGTTGTGCAAGGATGCACAGATCTAGCTAATTTATGTAAAACAACAGGAGCGGGACTAGGTTGTGGAAGTTGTAAGCCAGAAGTCAGAGATATTATGAATATTACACTGCAAAATAATGCAGTAAAAATATAAAGTACCATGGTCGATTTAAAAAGGGTATTTGTTAAAGGAGGAATTATTTCGCCAAGTGAATTGAAACAAATAATAAGTTATGCCGAGTCCTTAGGTCTCGATGCTTTGCATTTTGGATCAAGACAAGACATAATATTTCCAGCTCATGAGCAAAATGAAACTGTAGAGCATCAATATGCCAAGCTTAGTACCGGTATGATTTCAGATATTCAATATCAAAACATTGTAAGTTCCTATGTCTCATCCGATATTTTTGGTTCAACCACCTGGTTGCATGGAGCAACATACCTATATATAATGGAGAGTTTTAAATATAATCCACAGCTAAAGATTAATATTGTAGACCCTGAACAACAATTAGTACCTTTATTTAGCGGACAATTAAATTTTATAGCATCACCTCATGAAGACTATTGGTATTTGCATATCAATTTACCACACTTGAAAGCATCTGCTTATTATCCTGTCCTTATATATAGTTGGGATATTGCTAAAATTTCAAAAACAATCGAGGAGGTGTATCTCGATACTGAAGATGTAGATGAATTGTTTGTCCTTATAAATGCATTGTTAGAAACTAACTCCAGAACAATTGAATCTAATTTAAATGTCTCCTTCAAACCATTTCCATATTATGAAGGGATGAATAAAATGGGAATCAATCAATATTGGTTGGGATTGTACTGGAGGAACAATAGATACTATCTTAATTTTTTAAGAGACTTCTGTGATTTTTGTTTAGATAATAGAATCGGTAAAATTAGTATTACCCCATGGAAGTCATTTATTGTTAAAGGTATTCCTAAGGCTAGTAAGTTAGCACTGGAAAAATTGTTGGGTAAAGCAGGGATAAATATCCGGCATTCTTTATTGGAACTCAATTGGCACTTACCTGTAGATGATGACAAGGCTCTTGCATTAAAAACATATATCGTTAAAAATTTCGATCAGAATGATATTAGTACCTACGGACTTACCTTTGCAATATCTAAAAGTAAAGGATCTCATAGTTATTTCACCTCTATAGTTATCGAGAAAAATACGTCACCAAGTATAGAAGGTGGTTTTGAAACACGTGATACATATAATGTATTGTATAGTGAAAACTTTGATCCAAACAGTCAAAAGTATATTGTATATGCTCAAGATATTAATCAATTGGAGTTGTCAGGATTATTGATGGAGTTGAGTAAGTTGTATTTTGAGCAATTCTCAATTGGAAATGAAGAAGCTGATAAGGGAGATAAGAGCGAAGTAACACCAGAAAAGTTTGAAGTTTATCAATGTCAGGATTGTTTAACCGTCTATAATAATATATATGGTGATGAAAACGCAAAAATTGAAGCTAATACTAGTTTTGAAAATGTTCCGTCAGCGTACAAGTGTGACGTTTGTGATGCGCCCAAGTCAAACTTCGTTAAAGTGAAGATGTAGATCCTTCCAATTTCTTTTTATAATATATAGGACACTATTGTTGGGGGAGTCTTAATCTGTTCTCATTTTTTGTTATTGGTTCAAGGGTAGTCGCTGTTATTTTGGATTTGTGGTTAGCTACTGTATTAAGGGTATAAAAAGGTTGTCCTTATATATACTGTAAAGAAGG
>MAAC01012078.1_pt1 | contig 110088 bp, 100 predicted proteins | sample 1115981 | NCBI WGS metagenome assembly MAAC01 (sample SAMN04961126, study PRJNA320927) | seawater metagenome | isolation source: sample BD02T64 sea water enriched with oil for 64 days | place: USA:Gulf of Mexico | collected 2013-07-27 | reverse complement strand
TTACTTCAAAAGTAATGAGATAACTTATCAAAACGTCCAGTTGGTTAAGCTTTTTGGCTGAACCCCTTGGAACTGGAGCGCATTGTATAGATCTAACTGCAGGGATCAAGCTTTATTTTAGATCTTTTATTTGATCGAAGATAAATCAAACTAAACGTGTATATATAAGACAATTTATCTTTTGAACCTGTTTAATTGCATGTTTTTTACACTTATTGTTGCACTCTCATAAAAGGTGGGTAACATAGAATTTCATTTTTTGTTTTTATACATATATAAATTAAAATAATAATTAGGTATTCATTATGAAGTCTCCGCAAATCTCAACCGTAATTGTAGCTATTGTTTTTGCTATCGTTGCTTACATTATTACTAATACTGTTTCAATTACCCCAGCTGCTGTTTCAGTAATTGTTTTTATAAGTGCCTTTGTTGCTCCTTTACTTAGTAACTCTTCAGGTACCACTGATACGAGCGTGCCGACACAAGAACCATCAGAGGACGTTAAAACTCTTTATGTTGGCAATTTACCCTATCGTGCTAATGAAACAGCCATTAGAGAATTATTCTCTAATCATGGTACAGTGCAATCTGTAAGATTAATGAAAGACAAGCATACGGGAAAACGTCGTGGTTTTGGTTTTGTAGAAATGGCCTCAGGTGATATTGATAAGGCGATTACTGCATTGAATGACACTGAGTTTCAACAACGTACATTAAAGGTTAGAGAAGCTAAAGAGCGCCCTGAGCGAACTGAAACTACTGATTAATCTTTCCACTATAAAGATAGTTATCTATGAACCTATTAATATTTTATTTATTAATAGGTTTTTTATTTTTACTCTTCCAGAAAATTAATGCGAAAAAAGCCTAGACAATAATATAAGCGAGAGTAGAATTTGCGCTCTTATTTACTTCAGTCTCCAATATATATAGGTTCAAGCATGTTTGATCATATCCATCCCGATAACTATGCACAGCAATTATCGACAAAAGAGCATGATATGAGAGAGTTATTTTCTTGTTTGAATGTTCCCAAAGTACAAATTTTCCCTTCCTTACCATTAAACTATCGACTTCGTGCTGAATTTCGAGTCTGGCATCAAGATGAAGATCTTTATTACATTATGTTTAATAGTGAAACCAAAGAAAAATATCGTGTCGATGATTTTCCTGTAGCAAGTGTGTTAATTAATCAAGCGATGAAAGCTTTACTAGCGTCAATTAAAGATAAGAAAGAGCTTCGCTATAAATTATTCCAAGTAGATTTCCTATCAACTTTAAGTGGTGAGTTACTCATTAGTATGCTTTACCACAAACCGTTGGAACCTTCATGGGAGAATGCAGCGAAGACACTTAAAGATGAGCTGTCTTCAATTGCACCTGTAGATATTATTGGCCGAGCTAAGAAACAAAAAATAATTATCGATAAAGATTTCGTCATGGAATCACTAAAAGTTGGCGATAATACGTTTGTTTATCAACAAGTAGAAAATAGTTTCACTCAGCCAAATGGCGGTGTTAATGAACAAATGCTACTTTGGGCTCAACAAGCGACCACTAATGCAAGCGGTGATTTGATCGAGTTATACTGTGGTAACGGTAATTTTAGTATTGCCTTAGCGCAGAATTTTGACCGTGTATTAGGTACAGAGATATCTAAAACATCAGTCAGATCAGCACAAGTAAACATAAAAGCAAATGCTATTGATAATATTGATATTGTTCGTATGTCTAGTGAAGAGTTCAGCCAAGCAATGAATGGCGAACGTAAGTTTAGGCGTTTAGAGGGATTTGATTTAACAGCTTATAATTATGACACGGTATTAGTTGATCCACCGCGAGCAGGTTTAGATGAAGATAGCATTGAATTGGTTAGTCGTTTCAATAAAATTATCTATATTTCGTGTAACCCAAATACCTTGAAAGAGAATTTAATTCAATTAAGCCACACGCATGTCATTCAACAATTCGCTTTATTCGATCAATTCCCTTATACAGACCACATTGAAGTAGGCATGATACTTACGCGCAAATAGTGTTTTCTATAACATGTACATCAAACAACAATAAGGTTACTTTAATACCGTAGCCTATTTTCTTTTTCTCACCGCTTTACGGCGGTCGCTCAACTCAGCCGCACCACGGGCAATAAAACGTAATTGCTGAATTGTTTGTTTAGATAGTTGTTCGCGCTCTGCTTTATCATCGATATCAAGCGCATCAGAGCCAGCACTAAAAACAATAGTTACTGCAGCATTCGCTTGCATATAAGCGACTTCACCTTCAAGATCATTTGCCTGTTGTAAATAGTCACACAGCTCCATGGTAAAATAACGAATTTCTCTAATAACCGCCGCACGAAAAGCTGCTGAGGTACCTGAACGTTCGCGTAAGAGTAACCTAAACACATTACCATTACTTTCAATTAATTCCATAAAGGTAGCAACGGATATTTGTATTACAGATCCACCTTTAGCAATACGTTGACGAGCTTGACGCATTAACTGTCTTAAGGTTAAACCAGCCTCATCAACTAATGTTAACCCTAGTTCGTCCATATCCGAAAAATGACGATAAAAAGAGGTTGGTGCAAGTCCTGCTTCTTTCGCTACTTCTCGTAAGCTTAAGCTAGAAAAGCTTCGCTCTGCACTTAACTGGTTTAACGCCGCATCAATTAACAATCTACGGGTTTTTTCTTTTTGTTGGGCGCGAACACCGCTCATGGTGATAACTCATCTAAGAACATTCTGTGTTAATCATACTGTAATCTATAATTAATGTCAGTTTCGTCGCTCAACTTCAATAAAAGAGTAAATCGTCTTGACTGGTCTAATGATACAGTTACACTATAAATAATAGCATACACGTGTACGCTTAAATTATTTTGCTTTATTTTACTATTGGATATGACATGAATAAACCCGCGATCATTTGGCTTAACGTCATTGTTTTTGTAGTCACTTTTTTAATAGCAATCATCGCTGTTCCCTATAGAGCGTTAACTTATGGATTTGATTCTACAGAAATAATTTTTGCCATTATCTGTTTTGTATATTGCGGCATGTCAATTACCACGGGGTATCATCGTCTTTGGTCACATAAAGCTTTTCAAGCGCATTGGAGTTTACGATTGATTTGTGCGCTAGGTGGTGCTTTTGCCTTACAGAATAGTATCTTACATTGGTCGTCAGATCATAGAATTCATCATAAACATGTAGACAATAACGACATTGATCCCTATTCAGCCAAAATGGGATTTTGGTATTCGCACATAGGCTGGATGTGCCGCGAGTATCATGCGCATAATTATCATGATTATAAAAATGTTCGTGATATACAAAAAGACCCAATAGTAATGTGGCAACATAAATATTATTTGTTATTAGTCGTGGCGATGAATTTTGGTATACCTATTGCCTTTGGTTTATGGCATGGCAATATGCTGAATAGCTTATTATTGGTTGGTGTTTTCCGATTAGTTGTCAGTCACCACACTACTTTTTTTATTAATTCATTAGCCCATATTTGGGGTAAACAAACCTATACAGATAAAAATTCTGCTAAAGATAATGGCTTCTTAGCTTTTCTCACCTTTGGCGAGGGTTATCATAATTATCACCATATTTTTGAAAATGATTACCGTAATGGTATTCACTGGTGGCAATTTGATCCCACGAAATGGCTAATTAAAGTCTGTCAGTTGGTAGGACTAACTAAGAAGCTTCGCACGAGCCCAGAGGATAAGGTCGAAAAAATGCGTATTGCTATGACGCTTAAACGGAGCAAAGAAAAACTCAGCACACATCCTAATGCAGAACAGGCACTGATCAGTTTACAACAAGAATATGATTTACTGATTAAAAAGATAAATGATTTTTATCAAGTTCGAAAAAAGTTACTTACCGCCAAACGAGAGATGGTTATTGCTGAAGTAGAAAAGTCGGATTTAATGGCCCAATATAAAGAATTACAGCGACACTTAGATGCACAGCGTCATCGCTGGCAAACGATGACAACTAAACTCGCTTAGAATCAAGATACTCAAGCAACATCAAAGTGCTGGTTCAGGATTGCGGAGCAATTGATGGTCAAGGCGCATCTTTTTATTAATGGTTATTCCCTTACAGAACAGGTACAACGACGAGCAGAATTTGCTCAGAAGTCCCCTTTGGGTTGGTTTATAAACGATATATACTGTGTTATTGATTTCAACAAGGGAATAACCATTATCCATAATCAATGCCTTGTCTACATCGTTTATAATTCCAACTGAATCATGCAGTTTGAAGTCGTTTGAGAATATAATAAGTGTTAGCTCTATTATCATTTACCCTAAAATCCTGCTAAAATTTTCTTAATCATATGATTATTTTATATGGGTAATTGAAATTGGCAGAATTTGGGGAAAGTCTTTTGGTTGAAACAAAAACAAAACAAAAAAGTGATCAAGCTCACTTTGATTACGATGTGATCATTATTGGCACAGGTCCAGGTGGAGAAGGCGCTGCCATGAATTTGGCTAAACGCCAAAAAAAAGTAGCAATCATTGAGCGTTATCATCAAGTAGGTGGTGGTTGTACTCATTGGGGCACCATTCCTTCAAAAGCATTGCGTCAATCTGTTAGCCGTTTAATTGAATACAATGCCAACCCACTATTCAACCGTGATGATCAAGCAAAACGTATTACTTTTCAAGATATTCTAGGCCACGCTTCTGCCGTTATACGTAAGCAAGTTAATCTACGCAGTGGCTTTTATAACAGGAATCAGGTTAAGCATATTTTAGGTGAAGCCTCTTTTGTCGATGCTCATACTATCCGCGTGTTGTGCCACGATGGTTCTATAGAAAAAATCACCGCAAACAAGATTATTATAGCGACCGGTTCCCGCCCATACCATCCCGCTGATATAGATTTTAATCACCCAAGAGTGTACGACTCAGACAGCATATTAAACCTCAGTCATGCTCCACGCCACGTTATTATTTATGGCGCTGGTGTCATAGGTAGTGAGTATGCATCAATTTTTCGGGGTTTAGGCGTTAAAGTTGACTTAATCAATACCCGCGAGCGCTTATTGTCATTTTTAGATGCCGAAATGTCAGATTCACTTAGCTATCACCTATGGAATAATGGCGTGGTTATTCGTCATGGAGAACAAATAGAGCGAGTTGAAGCAGGCGATGATGCTGTTATTGTTCATTTAGAGTCAGGTAAAAAAATGCGGGCTGACTTATTATTATTCGCTAATGGCCGTACTGGTAATACTGCCGATTTAGATCTCGAATCAGCCGGATTAAAAGCTGATGGACGTGGTCAATTAAAAGTAAATGAATGTTACCAAACCGAAATCGAAAATATCTATGCTGTTGGCGATGTAATTGGTTACCCTAGCCTTGCCAGCGCAGCATTTGATCAAGGTCGTATAGCTGCTTTATCAATGCTGGATAATACCAGTAAAGCAAAATTAATTGTTGATATTCCAACAGGAATTTATACTATTCCTGAAATCAGCTCTGTAGGAAAAACAGAACAAGAGTTGACCGAAGCAAAAATTCCCTATGAAGTTGGTAGAGCACAGTTTAAACATTTAGCTAGGGCGCAAATTTCCGATAATTTAGTTGGGTCTTTAAAAATTCTTTTTCATCGAGAAACTAAAGAAATTTTAGGTATTCATTGTTTTGGGGAAAATGCAGCTGAGATCATTCACATTGGTCAAGCCATAATGCAACAAAAAAATGGCGGTAATACCATTGAGTATTTCGTCGAAACAACCTTTAATTATCCAACAATGGCAGAAGCATTCCGCGTAGCGGCATTAAACGGTTTGAATAGGTTGTTCTAGTGAACTTCTGTAAAAAGCTAAATGGACAAAGTAATTTGTCCATTTTATTTGTTTTTCTATTTTTGGCTAGTTTTACTAGTCTCGCAAATAACTATAGTATTTACTTAGTGCGCCATGCAGAGAAACTCGACGATTCAAAAAATCCAGCATTGACGGTTTGTGGTAAATTACGAGCATTACAACTAGCCAGTTTATTATCACAAACAAATATTACTAGTATTTATAGTACTCATTATCAACGCACGATGCAAACCGCAACCCCCCTAGCAAACCAGAAAAAAATAGCGATAAAAAATTATAACCCTAAATATTTAGAACAGCTTAGCTTGCAATTACAGCAGAACCGAGTCAACACTTTAGTCGTTGGACACAGTAATACCACACCTAGATTAGTCGCATTATTAACCAAACAAACCGTTACGGCATTATCTGAGCAGGATTACCAACAACTTTACCAAGTACAGTATACAGGTGGCCAAGCTATTTTAACTATTTTCCAGCAACCCCTATCTTGCGAAAATGTTTCAGCAGAAAACAAAAAAGACTCATAATATGATTAATATCGTGAGTCTTTTTTATGTATTTACCTAGATAATACCATTATTCCGTATAATAATTACTGCATATAATTTTCAGGTAAAGGTAAGGCTGCAACACCTGAATCTACGGCAGCTTTTGCTACCGCTAATGCGACAGCACCCAACAAACGTGAATCCATTGGTTTCGGAATAATATAGTCTCGACCAAAAGTTAGCTCAGTTTCACCACATGCAGCTAACACTTCACTTGGTACTTCTTCTTTTGCTATTGCTCTAATAGCATGAACCGCTGCGACTTTCATTTCATCATTGATAGTACGAGCGCGAACATCTAGAGCGCCACGGAAAATAAAAGGAAAACATAGTACATTATTAACTTGGTTTGGATAATCTGAACGACCTGTAGCAATAATAGCATCATCACGAGCGGCTAACGCTAATTCAGGTTTTATTTCAGGATCAGGGTTTGAACAAGCAAAAATAATTGGATTAGGCGCCATTAATTTAACTTGATCTTGGCTCAAGAGATTTGGGCCTGATACACCAACAAATACATCAGCACCTTCAATGGCATCATCTAAAGTACGTTTGTCTGTATTATTCGCAAAAAGTTTTTTATATTCATTTAAGTCATCACGACGAGTATGCACTACGCCTTTAGTATCAAGCATATAAATTTTTTCACGCTGTGCACCACACTTAATCAATAATTCCATACAAGCAATTGCAGCAGCACCCGCCCCCAAACAAACTATATTCGCCCGTTTAATATCTTTACCTTGAATATCTAATGCGTTAATCATACCCGCAGCTGTCACAATAGCAGTACCATGTTGATCATCGTGAAATACAGGAATTTTACAACGTTCAATTAATGCTTTTTCAATAGCAAAACACTCTGGTGCTTTAATATCTTCAAGATTTATACCACCAAAACTATCGGCAATATTCGCAACTGTATTAATAAACTCTTCAACAGTTTTGTGTTTTACTTCAATATCAAACGAGTCAATGTTAGCAAAGCGTTTAAATAATAATGACTTACCTTCCATTACTGGTTTAGATGCCATTGGGCCTAAATTACCTAAACCTAAAATAGCAGTACCGTTAGTGATAACAGCAACAGTATTACCTTTTGCTGTATATTTGTAGACATCATCAGGGTTAGCAGCTATTTCTCTTACTGGCTCAGCAACGCCGGGGCTATAAGCTAGTGAGAGATCGTCACTAGTTTCTGCAGCTGTAGTTAATGAAACACTGATTTTACCTGGTGTAGGTAAAGCGTGGTAATCAAGTGCTTGTTGGCGAAGATCTGTCATGGTAGTTCCCAAATGCGTTTGTATATTATTTAAAGTGAATATTCAGTAAATATTCAATCGTTGATTTTATTATAATTATTATATTTATTAGTGTATTGCATTGCTTATCTCTAATACAAGGCTATTTAACTATATAAAAGCGCTGTAAGCTATAATAAACATACACGACGACAACTATTAAATCATATTATTTCGTTAAATAATCACTATTAAGACCAAGAATTCTTTACAAAATACCCAATAAGTATGGGATTTAGCAATTCAATAGCATTAAGCTTAACTAATCACTTAATACATTGCTATTTATAGGATTGAACATATAAATGAATTATTTAAGCATATAAACAAAAAGGCTGCTAATTGTGTTAGCAGCCTTTTTTGTGAATATTTATTTAACTGTACTGTATACAGCTATACTACCAATTCTGATTGTTCGACAATAAATTTTTCATTCAGTTTAGCTGATAGCACACCTTTTCGACGTGCAAGAGCAACCTGTAATTTTTTCGCTGCACTTGCAATAGCAGCATAAAGGGTTTTACTCGAAGCATTTACCGTTAGATTAACCCCCTCATAATTTGTCGTCACTTCCACTTTTTGTTGATGTGGTTCAACGGTAATAGTCGAGTTTAATGTCGTGACATTTGGATAATGTTTAGCAATTTTTGAAAATTTACTTTCTATAGACTGCTTAATACCTTCAGTAATTTCTACATGATGACCGGAAATAAGTATTTTCATAAATAAACCTCTTTTGTTACGTTCAACATACTTTGTCTTCATCTTTATATTCTCTTTTTATCGACAAACTAACAAGCTGATATTTGCAAAATTTTGAAATTAAATGTAACGGTTTATTAAACGGAGTGAATGTAAACTAACAAGAAGAGTTTCAGTGGGTGAAAGTAAAAAACCAACCCGAAGGTTGGTTTTTGAGAGCTCTTAATCATTTAGTCTTTAAATGAAAGGGTTCTCTTTAATAATCGTTTCATTACGATCAGGACCAGTTGAGATAATATCAACAGGTACGCCAGTTAATTCTTCAATGCGTTTAATATACGCTAAAGCATTTGCTGGTAAAACTTCCACAGATGTTGCACCTACAGTGCTTTCACTCCAACCTGGCATTGTTTCATATACTGGTGTTATTTTATCATAACCTTCAGCTGCCGTTGGAGGTACAGTGATGATATCACCTGACTGTGTTTTATAACCGGTGCATATTTTTAATGTTTCTAAACCATCAAGTACATCTAGTTTAGTTAAACAAAAACCTGTAACACTGTTTACTTGAATCGCACGGTGCATAGCTACTGCATCAAACCAGCCACAACGACGTTCACGACCAGTTGTTGCGCCAAATTCATGACCAACAGTACCTAAGTGGTTACCAACTTCATCATCTAACTCTGTTGGGAACGGACCAGATCCAACACGTGTAGTGTATGCTTTAGTAATACCTAAGATATAGTCAAGATGACGAGGACCAACACCACAACCAGTAGCAACACCACCAGCAGTTGTGTTTGACGAAGTTACGTAAGGATATGTTCCATGATCGATATCAAGTAATGTACCCTGTGCGCCTTCAAACATGATTGATTCACCATTTTTACGCGCTTGATCTAGTATTTCTGAAATATCAGCAGTCATATTTTTAATGATATCTGCAACAGCTAATGCATCTGCTAACACTTCTTCATAATTCACAGGTTCAACTTTATAGTAGTTAACTAAAGAGAAGTTATGATATTCAACAATTTCTTTTAATTTAGCCGCAAAAGATTCTGCACAGAAAAGATCACCCACACGTAAACCACGACGAGCAACTTTATCTTCATATGCAGGGCCAATACCTCGGCCTGTAGTGCCTATAGCTTTTGCGCCACGAGCAATTTCACGTGCTGCATCTAAAGCATTATGATAAGGAAGAATCAACGGACATGCATCGCTAATAAGCAAACGTTCACGTACGGGAATGCCCTTAGCTTCAAGCATTTTGATTTCTGTCATCAAGGCTTTAGGACATAATACAACGCCATTACCAATCAAACACTTTACATTGTCACGTAAAACGCCTGAAGGAATTAAATGTAAGACAGTTTTTTCACCGTCAATTACTAGAGTATGGCCTGCATTGTGCCCGCCTTGATAGCGAACGACATATTTTGCTTTATCGGTTAGTAAGTCTACAATCTTACCTTTACCTTCGTCACCCCATTGGGTACCTAGAACAACTACGTTTTTGCCCATTTTGACTATTTCATAAGAAAATTAGGCGAGGATTCTAACAAAAATAGATATTTAGTCCAAGAAAAAATACACGCTTTTTCTCATGTGTTTAAAATAACCTTTTAAATTAAATGGTTATAGTTAGTCTTTTTTATAATCATGCAGTCATTATTGTGATAACCAAATAACAATAACTCCCAAGAATAAAACACAGAAACCTATATTTCTGATATTTGCAATTGGTTGCTCAGCTAGTTTAAGTAGATACGCACGCCATTTATTTGGAAATAACGCAGGGGCTACCCCTTCAATAATGAGCACCAAACCAAAAGCCAACAATAATGTATCTGCCATCAATCACCTCTAAACAAGTACCAAGTATTACAAATGAAAAAGCCAGCAATTCTGCTGGCTTTTATTTCAAGTAATTACATCATTACTATTTCTTTGTGTTACTACCATCTTTTAAATAATGGAAGAAGTCACTATCAGGCTTAATAACCATGATATCACTTTTACTATTAAAACTTTTTTCATACGCTTCGAGGCTACGGTAGAAACGGTAAAACTCAGCATCTCGACTATAAACATCTGAATAAATTTTAGCTGCTTGTGCATCACCTTCACCACGTATGGTTGAAGCAGACTTTTGTGCTTCAGCTAACATTACAGTTACTTTAGCATCAATAGTCGCTCGAATGATTTCAGCTTGCTCTTGACCCTGTGATCTATGCTCTTTTGCAACTGCAGTACGCTCTGCACGCATACGTTCATAAATAGAGACACTTACTTCGGTAGGTAAGTTGATCGCTTTAATACGCACATCAACTACTTCAATACCAAGTTCTTCACGGCTACTTGCCGCGCTTTCCAGCGCTTCAGCCATGATAGAATCACGATCGCCAGAAACAATTTCTTTGATGGTTCTATTACCAAACTCAGTACGTAAGCCGTTATTTACTTTCTGTTTCAATAAAGCTCTAGCATTTTCAACTGACCCAGAAGTACGTAGATAATACGTAGAGAAATCAACAATACGCCATTTAACAAATGAGTCGACCATCAAATCTTTTTTCTCTGATGTTACAAAACGATCCGGCGCTTCATCTAGCGTTTGAATACGCGCATCGAGCTTACGTACTGACGCAATAAAAGGTATTTTAAAATGCAGTCCGGGTTCAAATACCATCATCTCATCAGTTGTAGCATCACGTTTTATTTTTGAAAATTGAAAAACAATACCACGCTGCCCTTCATAAATAATAAAAACTGACGAAACTACTAACACAAAAAGTAACGTAAAAATTGCAATGGAAAAATTCTTCATTGGTTAGTTTCTCCCACTGTTAAATCTGTCACTTCGCCCAGAATTAGAAGGCGAGGTATTAACGTTTGATTGTTGCTGCGTAGACTGTACAGATTGTGGTGTAGCACGGTTAGTTGAAGACTGTTGCATTATTTTATCTAATGGCAAGTACATCATATTATTACCACCTTCAACATCTACCATTACTTTACTGGTGTTGCTGTACACTTTCTCCATCGTCGCAATATATAAACGTTGACGTGTTACTTCTGGTGCGGCTTGATATTCAGGTAGAATTTTTGCAAAACGAGCAACTTCACCTTCCGCTTCTAGCACGATACGCCCTTTGTACGCTAACGCTTCTTGTTCCATACGTTTCACACGGCCACGAGCTCTTGGTTCAATACCACGAGCATAAGCCTCTGCTTCACGTAAAAAACGTACTTCATCTTCTTGAGCTGAAATCGCATCATCAAAAGCATCTTTTACTTCATTCGGCGGACGAGCATCTTTAAAGTTAACATCAACAACGATCAATCCCAGATTGTATGGTTCAATAATTTTTTCTAATTCTTTCCATACTGACTGACGAATTTGTTCACGCCCACTGGTTAGAATATCATCCATTGTTGAATGACCAACAACATAACGTAACGCACTATCCAGTGATTGACTCAAACTATCATCAGCGTTAGTTACACTGAAAATATAATTACGAGCATTCATTACACGATATTGAATTTGCATATCAACACGAACAACATTTTCGTCTTGCGTTAACATGAATCCTGAAGCAGGTAAGTCACGAGTACTTTGCATATCAACCGGAATTATTCGGTCAACAAATGTCCACTTCCAATTAATACCTGGGTCCACAGTGCCTGAGTATTGACCGAAACGAAGCACTATGCCCTTTTCAGCTTCCTTAATGGTATAAAAACCACTAAAGGCATAAACAACTATGGCAATAATTAGTACTAGGCTTATGCCGATACTGGAAAAGCTTTTACCTGACGGAGATGAACCGCCAGAAGATTTACCTTTTCCGCCAAAGATACCAGTGACTTTTTTACCTAAATCATTAAGTAATTCATCTAAATCTGGTGGCCCTTGGTTTTTGCCGCCTTTGTTTTTCCAGGGGTCTTTATCATTATTCCCCGGTTCATTCCAAGCCATTGTGTTCTCCGCTAGGTTATTAAATTAGTTTTATTTATCAGCTCAACAAACTTTTTCGACAAACACTTGGCAAACGGTAATGTGTTCCGTTCATACAAGACATGAGAAATAAATTGATGAGGCATAATATTTACATTCAGTTTATGATAAAAAGATTTGTTTTATAAGACTCTAATGAGTATTAACACATTAATTTACAATAAACTGCTCTATTTGATTGGTTTTTAGTTTAACCAATCTGTTCCATTCTCGTTTCGGTAGCTTAACTTTTAGATGACAATGACCTTCTTCATCATAGTGTTCATCTGTTATACAATTTAACTTGTATAATACACCACGTAGTTTTCCTGCACTAGGTGGTATCGCTAGTTGATATTGCACAACTTGATTCCCCAAACGCTCTGCTAAGGCAGTAAAGAATAAATCGATACCAATATTCGCTTGCGCTGACAACCAAACCCTAATCGGTCGACCTTGATCATCACGATCAATTCTCGGTTCAATGTCATCTAAGTTATCAATTTTATTACAAATGATCAGCTGTGGTACTTCATCTGCTTCAATTTCAGATAGTACATACTCAACTTGTTCAATATTTTCACTACGCCTATCATCAGAGATATCAACAACATGCAGTAATAATTCGGCTTCACGAGTTTCAGTTAATGTTGCTTTGAATGCCGCAACTAAATCATGTGGCAAATGACGAATAAAACCTACAGTATCAGCTAATATAACACCGCCAACACCTTCAAGTTCAACACGCCTTAATGTTGGGTCGAGTGTGGCAAACAATTGATCCGCTGCATATACTTCCGATTGAGTTAATACATTGAATAACGTTGACTTGCCAGCATTGGTATAACCAACTAATGATAAGGTAGGCAATTCAGCGCGAGTTCTTGAGCGACGACCTTGTTGTCGTTGCTTTTCAACTTTCTCTAAACGTTTACGAATATTAACCATCCGTTCACGTAATAAACGTCTGTCAGTTTCTAACTGTGTTTCGCCTGGTCCCCGTAAACCAATACCACCTTTTTGTCGCTCTAAATGAGTCCAGCCTCGAATTAAACGACTGCTGATATGGCGCAATTGCGCTAACTCTACTTGTAACTTACCTTCATGGGTACGAGCTCGTTGAGCAAAGATATCAAGAATCAGGGTAGTACGATCTATCACTCGGCATTGGCATAATGCTTCGATATTTTTTTCTTGGGATGGAGATAAGCTATGATTAAATAACACTACGTCAGCTTCGTATAAACGAACCGCATCTGCTATTTCTTCCGCTTTGCCTGAACCAACAAAAAATTTGGGATGTGGAGTACTTCGCTTGCCTGTAACAACCGTTAGTTCATTCACGCCAGCAGAAGAGACTAACATTTTAAACTCTGTTAAATCTTCTCGGGTGCTTTCATCTGGAAAATCTAAGTGAACAAGCACGGCTTGTTCACCTGCTTGATAACGATCAAACAACTGCATTGAACCTATATGTTTTCATGGAACTCATTATCAATATTTAAAAATTGCTTATTCGTCCGAATCAGATTGATTAGCCATAGGGGCAGTATTCACAGCACGAGCAGGTACTACTGTTGAAATAGCATGCTTGTAAACCATTTGACTAACCGTATTTTTCAATAAGATAACAAATTGATCGAATGATTCTACTTGTCCTTGTAATTTAATACCATTGACTAAATATATTGCAACAGGAATACGATCACGACGTAAAGCATTCAAAAATGGGTCTTGTAAAGATTGACCTTTTGCCATTATATGGCTCCTTTTTTTTATTATTAAGTAATAAGTAATTAATCAAAAGTGTTTTGATTAATAATAAATGTAAATTCTGCTAATCCTCAGCATATAACCAATTAATTATACACCAATATTTTAATATTGCTTAGTGATAGCTAGTATATTTAATATTTATAGCCATCATTGTGAACATTTGCCCACTAATGCTAATACTTGTGTCAAATTTGTTTTATCGTCGGTGGTAAGCCAGTGTAAATCTTGCCAACTACGGAGCCAAGTTAACTGTCGTTTAGCTAATTGCCTAGTGGCACAAACTCCGCGAAAAATCATCTCTTTATGATCATATTCATCATTAAGGTATTGCCACATTTGTCGATAACCAACACAGCGAATTGATGGTAAATTTTCATGTAAATCATCACGAGCTTTAAGCTTGACAACTTCTTGCTCAAAACCTTGTGCAATCATTTGCTGATAACGCAGCTCTATTCGTGCATGCAAGGTACTACGCTCTTTTGGTGTTATGGCAAATTGTAAGATATCTCCATCGACTTTTGCACCTTTTATTTCAGTTAATTGTGTCAAAGTGTTACCCGTTAACCGATAAACTTCTAGTGCCCGAGTAATACGTTGGGGATCATTAGGGTGTATTCGTTTTGCTGAAACACTATCAACTTTCTGTAATTGCTCATGCATAGCCTGCCAGCCATCTTTTTCTGCTTCAGCTTCGATTTGCAGACGAATATCACTATTAGCAGCAGGCAAAGGTGAAATACCTTCAATCAAACTTTTAAAGTACATCATTGTACCGCCAACCAATAAAGGTATGCGGTTATTTGCTCTAATTTTTGCAATTTCTGCTGAGGCATCATGACAAAAGTCAGCCACAGAATAACTTTGTGTTGCATCGCGAAGATTAATTAAACGATGTGGATACTTCGCCAACTCTTCAGCGGTTGGTTTAGCAGTGCCAATATCCATTTCACGATAAATTAATGCTGAATCAACACTCACAATGTCACAAGGTAGGGCATCACACAAAGCCATTGCTAACGCAGTTTTACCTGACGCAGTTGGGCCCATTAAACAGATAACAGGTGGTTGCTTTATTGATGAACTCTTTTCAGACACTGGTTAATTCTTCTTTGTTTGTAATCTATACCAATTAAATTAATAAATACACCACTTAGCGATTCATTATTTCAATTGGTTTTAGCCTTTAATTGCTTAATTTCAGATGTGAGGTCAAGAGGCACAGAATTCAAGAGCACAGTCTCGATTAATTCATTTGATAATTCTTTTTTAGCATTTAACCACAACGCTTCCGCTTCACTAACACTATAATCAGTAGCAGTTTTCACGCTGGCAATAGCACAAATAATCTCACTATCATAATCCTGCTTTTGACTATTGCTGTCACTTTCAAGCATTGATAATAAGGTATCAATAATAGTAATAAAACTGCTACTCACGTCTTTATCACGCAATATTGCCGGAAATTGACGTATTTGCACTTGTTGCTTACTACTATTTTTATTTTGAATGGCACAAATGATACCGGCTAATTCAAGCCCTACTTGAAGATTGATTACTGTGTTTATTTGTGGTTCGGATAGCGTTAATACAACTGGCAATAATAATGGCTGACTAATTAACCTAGTCGCTGAACCTTCCTCACTTTGCTGCCAACTTTTTGCTATTTTCTTTTTAGTAATCTGATACGATAACGAAAAAAGGGACAAAAGATGTAAGCTATTATGTTGCTTAAAAACACCATACTTACCTTGTTCAATCGTCAAAAAGAAACTGCCTTCAAATTCATCACTGTTAAAGATAGCAGAAGAGATTTCTTCAGTGGATCGTTCTTTATCCTCAATGACAATATCTGGCGTCATTAATTGTTGATAGTTTTCCACAGCAGCCCTGGTTACCGAATCATATTGACCAACTTCTCTCTGGGAAAAATGTCTTTGGGCAACATTAGGCTTATAAGTAGTTTCCTTAACCTGTTGTAAGGGTTGAATATAATCAGGACGTTGGTATTGCACGTTATCAGTACTAGTCTCTTTTGAAGGTCCTTGTGAAAATACTGCTGACATACCCGTTTGTGCTTCATCATTAAGATCTAAATCCAACGAATTACTCATTAACGCCTTGTGGCAAACCGAATAAATAAAATCATGTACATAACGGCTTTGATGAAAACGCACTTCATGCTTAGCTGGATGTACATTTACATCAACCTCTCGATAATCAAGCTCTAAAAACAGCACAAAAGCTGGATAGGTATCTGGTGGTAATAAATCTGCATATGCTTGACGAATAGCATGATTAATTAACTTATCGCGCATCATACGCCCGTTGACATAACTATAACTGAGATCATTTTGATTACGGGCGAAATTAGGCTTAGCAAGCCAACCAGTAAGACGCATATTATCGTGCTGACAATTAATTTCAGTGGCGTAGTCTATAAACTTCTGCCCACACACCATAGCAACACGTTTAGCATTTTGTGTCTGATTTGTAGTAGCGCGATATTGACGGGTAGTTTTACCATTATGCGTTAACGTAAAAGTAACATCAAAACGCGCTAAAGCAATACGACGAATGACCTCATCGATATGATTAAATTCAGTTTTTTCAGTTCGTAAAAATTTACGTCGAGCTGGTGTATTAAAAAACAAATCTAATACTTCAATGGTTGTTCCATCAGGATGTGCAGCGGGGGTAACACTTACCGTCATATCCCGACCTTCAGCATTCGCTTGCCAAGCGGTTGACTGATTTTGAGGTTTAGAGGTTAAAGTTAAACGTGCCACCGAGCTGATACTCGCTAACGCTTCACCACGAAAACCTAAACTATCAATAGCTTCTAAATCATTAAGATTTTTTATCTTACTCGTCGCATGACGACTCAGTGCTAAGGTTAATTCGTCTTTAACAATGCCTTTGCCATTATCCGAAATACGAATACGTTTAACGCCGCCTTTATCCACATCAATATGAATGGTTGTGGCGCCTGCATCTAAGCTATTCTCAACTAATTCTTTAATAACTGAAGCGGGCCTTTCCACCACTTCTCCGGCAGCAATTTGGTTTGCTAAACGTGCGGGTAGTATTTCAATGGTCATATACGGTAATGCTCAACAAGTTATCCCGCTCGAGGAATTTTCAGAGTTTGGCCAATGCGTAAAGCATTAGATTTTAAGTTGTTTATCGATTTCAATATTGCCATAGAAGTATTAAATCGCTGCGCTAATACAGATAAAGACTCACCACTACGCACTTTATGGCTTTTATAACCTACGGCAGCAAAATAACTACCATTTAGTGGATGTGCCATAAAATAATCACGAATACCACCGTGTATTGCGCTTGCTAATGATTGTTGATGTTTAGACCAAGTTAAGTTTTTCTCTTCTTTATGATTAGAGATAAAACCGGTCTCGACTAATATTGACGGAATATCTGACGATTTCAATACGGCAAAGTTACCATTTTGAGGCGTTTTTTTATGCATTTTAGTTACTTTTCTTAATTGAGAAATAACCTTGTTTGCCACACCGAAACTAACACCTAAAGAATGCTCTTTACTCATATCAGCCAAGGCTAAAGCTAAATGACTGTCTGACGTATTTTTAATAACACCACCGCCGCCACCTAATAATTCAGATTTTTTTTCCCGCTTTAATAACCATCGCGCTAATTCAGACTCTGCACGTTTCTTTGTCACAACCCAAACAGACGCACCGCTTGGACCAGGAGTACGAAAAGCATCAGCATGTATTGAAACTAAAAAGTCGACATGTTTTTGTCTTGCTAAACTAGTACGACGGTTTAAATCGACATAATAATCGCCAGAGCGGATCATAACTGCTTTCATGCCTTTTTCTTTATTAATTAAGGATTGTAATTTTTTAGCGATCGCTAAGGTAACTCTTTTCTCATGTGTACCTTTAGCACCAATAGACCCTGGATCTTCACCGCCGTGGCCAGCATCAATACCAATAATAATATTACCTAGACTGGTTTTAGGTTTAGATATTTTGTCAGCACTTACTTTTTTGTCATATAAATCAACAACCAAACGATTACCATATTGTCCGGCTGGCGCTAAAGGAAAAACGGTTAATTGATAGGGTTTTGTCAACTCTAGTACTAAGCGAATGCTATATTTTGATGTGGTACCACTAGTACGAAACAATTTAATACGGGGATCATGACTCGCTAATTTTTTCAGCGCTACACTATTTTTAGTATTTTTAAAATCAATGACTAATCGTTCAGGTTTACTTAAACTAAAATATTTATAATCAGGTTTATTTTTAAGATCGAAAACAATACGAGTATTTTCTGGTGCTGGCCAAACACGAATACCATCAATACTATTCTTTGTTGCCTTAGCTCCAACAGCATTATTTACTGTCAAAGATGCCACGGCTATTATTAGCCAAAGCAACCCTGTAAATAATAGTGATAATAAGCGCATATTTAACCCTGGTAACCTTTTAAAAAATTTAACTTTATTTTTGCAGCAGAGAGTAACGCTGTAAAACGGCTTCGCCACGCGCAGAAAAAGCACATAATTCTACCGTGCGTTGTTCATCTTGATAATCGAGTTCAATGACTATATCAGCTTTAGCTAAAATTCCAGCGCCTTTTTCAGGCCACTCAATAAAGCAGCAACAATTTTCAGCAAAGTAATCACGAATCCCCATATATTCAAGCTCTTCCGCGTCACCTAAGCGATATAGATCAAAATGATATACTTGCCATGGTGGTAATTCATAAGGCTCAACTAACGTATAGGTAGGACTTTTTACATTACCTTGATGCCCCATACCACGCACAAAACCACGGGTTAAGGTGGTTTTTCCCGCTCCTAAATCACCATTTAGGTACACAATCAATGCTGGTTGTGATTTATCTACCTGCTCAGCCTGAGCCAATACTACCTTGGCTAAACCTTTACCTACAGCAATGGTTGCACATTCATCTGCTAAAAAATATTCAAGTTGTTTCATTAAGCTCTATTCATTTAGTTCTGTTCATTTGATATTAGAGTCTTTGACCCTTAACTATGGTGATTAACTAGCTGTTGCAAAGGAGCAAATAAATCGCTCGCTAGCATGCCTCGCTGCCCCGCTCTGTTCGCAATAATATCACCTGCTGCGCCATGAATATACACAGCTAAACATGTGGCAACAAAATAGTTTTCGGTTTGCAAAATTAACGCTGCAACAATACCACTTAATACATCCCCCATTCCGCCTGACGCCATACCCGCATTACCTGTACTATTAATCACTACAGTATGTCCATCAGAAATTAAACTACCAGCGCCTTTTAACACACAAATACCACCATATTTTTTTGCAATCGCTTGCACTGCATGAAGACGATTCGCCTCAATCGTGGCCGTATCACAACCAAGTAGCGTTGCTGCTTCTTTAGGGTGTGGCGTTAATACCCAACGAGAGCAAAAATAATTTGTTTTAGCTAATAGGGTTAAGCCATCAGCATCAAGTACAATATTTCCATTGCTTTCCCCATTGATAAAAGGGGTTACGATCAAATCAAAAAGACTTTGTGACCATTCAGTTTGTCCTAACCCCGGCCCTAATAAGAGAGCTTTTGCATCGCTCACAACTAAAGAGTTAGCTAATTGTTTGGCATCATTAGGCGCTAACATTAATTCAGGTCGGCCATTAAAGACAAGCGCCTGATTATCCTGATGGCAACATACCGCAACCAACGCCGCACCACATCTAAGCGCAGCTTCACTCGCTAAACGAATAGCGCCTGGCATTCCAATACCCCCACCTACTGCTAGAATTTGTCCAATGGTACCTTTATGGCTAGTATTAAGTCTTTTTGATAAAAAACTAACGCCATCATATAAAGGATATTCTTTTTGAAAGTAATGATGACAAGTGACTTGTTGCTTAAAGGCCTCTCCCAGTAATAAATCAGCCAGTATCAATTTACCAACAAAGTTTGCTGCTTGTCCGGTGAGTATGCCCTGTTTATAGACAATAAAAGTTACCGTTACATTGGCAATAACGGCTAAGCCGTTCTCAACAAAACCAGTACTTGCACATAGACCTGATGGAATATCGATACTCAACACATTAACTCTATTAGCATTTACTGCAGAAACTAGCTCATTCATTGGTGAAGCTAACGAGCCATAAAAGCCAATACCAAACAATGCATCAACAATAATATCGCCTGAAAATAGTTTTACTTGTTCTATTAAATTAGCGGTAGCAATATCAGTTAACCCCGCTGAAATCATATTTTGATAAGCAAGTAATGCATCTCCTTTTAACCTGTTAACATCGCAGGTTAAAAGTACCGTCACCTGCATAGTAGCTAAATGAGCCAGACGTGCAATAACAAAACCATCACCACCATTATTGCCTTTACCACATAGCACTAAAATAGATCTCGCTTTAGGCCAATGTTGCTGTAACTTTTCAAAAGCCACGCTCCCAGCTCGCTCCATTAATTGATACATGGCTAATTGTTGGTTTTGTGCAACACGGGCTTCATTTTGCAAAACTTGCTTGGCACTATATGTACAATGCCAGTTATGTTTTGCTAAGGGTAGTTGTGATAAACTCATATACTCATGCACCTTGCTCGAATTGGTTAACTTTTTAAAAAAATGACAAACACAACGGCTAATAATCCTGCTATCAACTATCCCGAATTGGTGGAAAAAATCAAGTGTTGGGGCAAAGAATTAGGATTTTCTCAATTAGGCATAACCGATATCGATTTATCAAAGCATGAAAAAGCGCTTGAAAAATGGTTAGCCAATAATTATCACGGCAATATGGATTACATGGCACGTCATGGTTTAATGCGTGCTCGCCCTGCCGAATTAGAATTAGGTACTGTCAGAGCAATCAGTGTCAGGTTAGATTACCTACCAACCCAAGCAAAATGTGCGCAAATATTGAAATCTAAAAATTACGCTTATATCAGTCGCTATGCGTTAGGTCGTGATTATCATAAATTAATGCGTAAACGATTACAGCAGCTAGGAAAAAAAATCACAAACTACTTTGAAGATCTTGAGGGTGAATACTTTAATTTTCGCCCTTTTGTCGATTCTGCACCCATTTTAGAGCGACCATTAGCCGAAAAAGCGGGTTTAGGCTGGGTAGGAAAACACAGTTTATTGCTCAATAAAGAGGCTGGTTCTTGGTTTTTTCTGGGTGAATTACTCATCGATATTCCTTTACCTATCAGTACGGTTGATACTGTAGATAAAAGCACCGCAAGCAATGATTGTGGTAGTTGTGTTGCCTGTATCAAAATTTGCCCTACAAAAGCGATTGTTGAACCTTATGTAGTAGATGCGCGTCGTTGTATTTCGTATTTCACTATAGAATCACCTGATCCTATTCCCTTAGAGCTTAGACCTTTAATGGGAAATAGGATATATGGCTGTGATGATTGTCAACTTATTTGCCCATGGAATAAATATGCCAAGCTAAGTTTAGAAAATGATTTTCAAGCGAGGCACCATCTCGATGAGATAACATTGCTGGAATTATTTGCTTGGAGTGAAACCTTTTTTTTAGAAAATTTACAAGGTTCACCTATTCGCAGAATTGGCTTTCAAAGTTGGCAACGTAATATTGCGGTGGCATTGGGTAATGCTCCTTTTGACACTAATATTGTTAAAGTACTTGAGCAAAAATTAACAACTGCATCACCTATGGTTGCTGAACATATTCATTGGGCCCTGTCCCAACAAAGTGAACGAAAGTTATTAAATCACAACCATGCCAATGAAAGGCTTAATGCTAGGTTAATTCGCTCTATTGAGAAGGGACTTCCCAGAGATGCTTAATATATACCCGTTCCACTTGTCATCTAGCTAAATACTTTCAGCATAGTTATCAATAGCGATTAATGCTGTTCGAGTTTCTTTAAATAAAGCATTCACTTCCTTTAAGCTAGTAGGTATTTCATTGCCATTGAGTAATTTTAACCATTTCGTGCATAATCGCTCTAGCTCTGGCGCTACTAAAACCTTAGCATTAAATTGCAAATTAATAATTGCCTCTTTGGCTTTATCAAAGTCTTTCACTTTAATCATTTCAAGTAAGACATTAAGTTGCTGATGATTGTCTTGGGCATAATCATCCAACATGAATAATGCTAACTCAACAGAGCCTTGATGATGTAAGTATTGTGAAAAATCAAAAACGGCACTCTTGTTATCCTTAGCAAGGTTAGCAACAAGCTCAGTAATCACACTATCGTCAACATCCCCCTCAATATCCTCGATAAATTCATCAGATATTGCTAACACAGGACTTTCGGGGCTTATTGATAACTTGGCGCATTGTAACCAAGGCGCTAATACAAGGCTTATTTCTCCTAATGTCGACTGCTTAGCTAATTGTCCTATATGCCAACCGTTAAAATATGCATTATTCTCAGTGTTTGGTTCAACATCTGTTAAGCTAAAAATACCGATATCCACTGAGGGTTTTCTTACCATTTTCAATAATGACATTTCTGAAAACTCGGTAAAAAGTATGCAGTACAAACCTGTTTCCCATAATTCCAGTTGGCCATCAGCATGAGAAACAACATGCACTTGTAACCCTAGCCAACGTAATAATCGTTGGAAGTTTTGATATTGTTGCGGCGAATTTACCGCAAGCAACACGGGTAACTCACTTACCATATAGTGGCTTTGCTGACATTGCTCAGGTGAAAGTAATTGATTAGTGCTAGCTTCACCGACGAGTAATTCTTTAATGTTTTGTAAAAATACATCTTTAAACAATATTTGCTCTGTTTGCGAATAAAAGCCAAAATCATCAAAACTTAATGCTGCAGATTGCAATACCATCAATTTTGGCTGTAGAGAATTAGGCAAACTATTGAGTTTTCGTGTTATTAAATCAATATTTTTTTGTGCTACTTCGCTAGCAACTATTAATAAATCGAGTTTATTTTTACTAAGGTGTTTTGCGGTGAGTTGCTGCTCAAAACTATCCATACGCGCCAACACTTCAAATTGACCCGAAGCAGAGTGAATTAATCTTTCAAGTAACTCCGTTTGCATTTTATTATTAGATAACAACATCACCTTGATACCATCAAGTTTACTCTCTTGCTGTTTTTTAAGTGCAGGTAAAGAAGTAATAGCCAACGGTAATTCAAAGCTAAGCTGAAAGCCATTATCAATAAGTTGAGCGGTGATATTTTTACCATGTTGCTTAGTAAATAGAATATTAAGCATGTTCACCAATGGTGATTCTTGAAAAACTGGAGTATGGGAATCAATCAACAGCTTAACTAAATCAGGTAAAGCCTCTATAGCTTCGCCTTTTACATTTACCACAAAGTGTACTAATTGATGCCCTGCACTTTTATCTTTCAGTTGTAAATGAAGATGTAATTGTGTATCTCGACAGTCCGCTAAAACGATATCAATCAACAAGTTCATTAGCTGTTTAAACAAACGAAAATCAAGCTTAGCCTGAACTAATATCTGCTCGTCGCAGCTAAAATATAACTGATTATTGTATGCTTGCTGTTCAGCCTGATTATTAAATAAAATAGCCTGTATTTCGTCAATTAAGCTCACATCAGTAAGTACTAACACAGCTTTTTCTGAGCGTATGTCACTTGTTAAATAAAACTGTTTTAACTTTTCATAAATGGAGATTAAAGCAGTGAGCTGAACCGCTTTGTTTGTTTTATTAGCCAACCTAGCTTGTTGTTGCTGTAGTAATGATAAAACCCTATCTTCCAAATATTTATATTGCTGTAATTCATTCTTAAGATGAAGTGCAACTTGTTGGTTAATATCTAACTGTTGTTGATTGGTATTTTGAGTATAGACAACCAATAATTGCGCTTGCTCATCAATAACCTGTTGATGTGCTTGACACCGTTGAAGTAATTGCTGAAATTCTTGTTCAGAATGAGCAGGTTTAGCAATACTTTGCACTTGCTGAATTATTTCTTGAGTTTCTGCACAATTAGCCTGAATATCGTCAGTATTTTCAGCACAAATGCTTTGATGTATCAACACTACGCTATTTTGTGCTGTTATTTTAATTTGTACACGTAAGCGCCATAGCAGATAACAAAAAACTAATAAAGACAGACTAATAGCCAGTAATAGAATTATTGAAAACGCTTCTTGAGATAGATTAACATTGTATTTAATACGCCAATCTTCAAGCATACCCGGTACATACACCGATATTTTTTTTTGAGGTTCAGACAATATTTGCGTCAATTGATCTTTTTGCACAGTTAAATCAAGTTGATAACTTTGTGCTAAGCGAATGTATCCTTGCCATTTTGCTAACGCCCTTTGCTGAGTTAATACAATCTCTTCAAAGCTGTCTATTTGCTTGTTAAAATCAGCCATAGCCTTGGTTTTACCATCTATTTTTAAAACGCTTCGCTGAGCAAAAATTTTTTTTACACTTAAAGATAATATATCAAACCCTTCGATACTCGTATGGATTGTCAGTTGTTCAAAACGGCTGAGTACTTCAGCCAATAAACTTTTTAGTTGTTGCAAGTTATGCAACTGTTGAATAGCGCTAACATATGCATTAGCTCGACTGAGCGTGAGTTTATCATTTACATCGTCGGTTTGAAGTTGGTTGAGAAGTAATACTTGTTGGGCTGTTTTTTCATTAATTATCGGCGTGACCGAAAACAACATTAATTGTAATTGAATAATACTGCTTTGCTTTAACTGTTCATTACGCCCATAGCTTTTTTGGATACGCATCACAATATCACTAGTCAACTTATTCGCATTTAACCATTGTTGATACAAATGTGTATTTGAACTTTCTAGTAGTAATAATTGTCGATTTACCGCAATCAACTCAGTTTGTAATTCAACAAAATTTATTCCGCTATCAATAAACAATAATTTATTTACAAGGTGTTCTGCTTTTTGCAACGCTTGCAGTTGCTCCAACTGTTGCTTTAAAGGCGTTAATTCACCATCAATCAAAAAACGACTACGCTCGATTTGTTGGTAAAACAAAGTAAATATCAACGCTAAAGTAACAATAATAGTTAGCAATAAAGCAGCTAACTTTACAGAAAATTGTCTATGTAATGGCTTTGCTGTCAAAGGCTGTGTTTGTAAAGCGTCTTCTTTTACCCTTGATTTTTTCTCAGCCAAGTCGTCTGTGTTGCTCATAGCTATTATTTTTGTTTTAAATTCCTTTGTCGCTTTAGTTTATACCAAACTATATACCCAAGCGAACTCAAAATAATAGCGTAATGAGTTTAATTAACGTTTTTTACTCACCCAAGCCCATTCCATTTCGCATACAATAGGCATTTGTCCCGAATCATCAGTGATAGTTACAGGTACAGTTAAATCACCTTTTTGTTGTTGTTCAATCAACCTAATTTGATCTGCAGTTAAGTTTGCCTCTGCTTTTAAATTACCTTGCATTCTGCGCTGATAATTTATGGTCATCGATTTTAATAATGGCACTCTGTCATCGGGTACATTCATGCCAAACACTATGCCAGTAGCCGATTCAGCTAAAACTGCCGCCGCAATAGCATGAATACCACCAATATGATTTTGTACTGATTTTTTATTTTTTAATGACAATATTGTTTGCTGGTGAGTTACCTTTTCAATTTTAACGCCTGTGGTGCCTGCAAACTTAACCTTTGAGTTGAAGAATGTTGTTAATAAAAATGACTGCATGAATTGCGGGGTTTTATTTACTTTCTCAACAAATAAACTAAATCGATTTGCCATGTTTACTGACCTTTGTGATGATTGATAACTTTATTGTCAACCATACTGGTCAGACCTTCAAGATTTATTGCTAATAAAGCCAATATTTACACATTGACGGGTGTGTTGTTTCTGAGACATTTCGTCTTTTGTCCGGTACGCATGTCTTGATTACCCCCCCTATTTATTATAAAAAACTTGTTCCATGTTATGCCAAGTTTCGTCTGGCATAGCATTAGGTAGCCTTACCTGGCAGTTATCTGTTTCTTTCCACCACCGTTGCGTATTTTCATCAAGTGCCATTGCTTTTAAGTCCTCATCTAAGTTACTCCCTACATATTCAAAATAACTAAATAGATATTTTTTGCCAAGTATTTCAGTGGTGTAAATAGAATAATCCCTTATGTTTGATAACTTAATTCTGCTAAGCACTGAAGGCCAAACATTGGCATGCAATTCTCTATATTTTTGTTCAAATTCAGACTTTAAACCAATAACAGCCCCGAAGCGTTGAATGCTGTCTACGCTGTTTTCTCTATTTGTAGGGCCAAATACTGGCCCTATTTGTTCAGTCATAACATTCCTAATTTATTTGTGCACATAAAAGTTATATAACAGCAGTATGTGCATTTATACGTTTTGCATTTAATTCATCCCAATCCCACGCAATACCTAAACCAGGCTCTTTCGGAGCAATGGCTTCACCATTGACTATTTCTAAACCTTTGGTTGTTATATCGTCAAGTTGGGGTATATATTCTAACCAGCGGTTATTTTGTACAGCACACACTAAAGAAACATGTAATTCCATTAAAAAATGAGGGCATACTGGCATGTTAAAGCTTTCCGCAGTATGAGCTACTTTAAGCCAAGGGGTAATACCGCCAATACGAGCAGCATCAACTTGCACAATAGAACAAGCTCCTTTTTGCATATACTCTCTAAAATGTGCCATTGAATACATGGATTCTCCAACAGCTATTGGGGTTGATGTAGATTGGCATAACCTTATATGCCCATCTACATCTTCTGCTGGTAAAGGCTCCTCTATCCAAGCGAGATCAAAAGGTTCAAAATTTTTCGCTCGTCGGATAGATTCATCAACAGTTAATGATTGGTTAGCATCAACCATAATGTCCCAACTTGAGCCAACAGCTTCTCTTACTGCCGAAATACGTGCGACATCATCAGCTACATGCGGTTTACCTACTTTGAATTTGGCCCCATAAAAACCAAGTTCTTTTGCTTGTAGTGCATCTTCGACTAACTTTTCTTTTTCTATGTGTAGCCATCCACCTTCTGTGGTGTAAAGTTTAACCTTGTCAGTTGCTCCACCAGCCATCACATGTAAAGGCAGTTTTGCCCGTTTACATTTCATGTCCCATAAGGCGGTATCTATAGCAGCAAGCGCTAAAGCCGTAATAGGCCCTACGTAGGTCGCATTAGTTGAAAGTTTCAAGTCACGCCAAATAGCTTCAATGTTGTCAGGGCTTCGCCCAGTAAGTTGGGGGGCTAAGTGATCTTTGAGTAAACTCATCACTGAACTCCCGCCAGTGCCTATGGTATAACTGTAACCTACGCCTACAACGCCATCAGAATCAATAATTTTCACAATTGGGGTTTGTTGACTAACAAAGCTTTGAATAGCATCTGTTCGCTTAACTTTTGGCACTAAATCTACCATCATAAATTCAATACGTTCAATTTTGTTCATACATTACTTCCATTAAAATTGTTATAAATATGCAGCTTAAAAATGGTTATTCTTTGCCGTAATGTGTTGATAAAAAAACAACAAAAAAGCAGAACAAAGGAATAATATAAGACCATTGCACATTAACATCATCAGCAAGAAACCCCATCAATGGCGGAACGATAGCCCCACTAATAATGGTCATAATAATAAGGGAAGACCCTATTTCAGCTTTATCACCCACTTTTTCTAAACCTAAGGCATAAATTGTAGGGAACATAATTGACATAAAAAAGCTGGTTATTGCTAAAGAAATAACCGCTAACATGCCAGAGGTTAATGTGGCAATGATAACCAAGACTATACAAATGAGCGCGTAGCGAGCGAGTAAAACTCTAGGGTCGATAAACTTCATTAAATACGTGCCAACAAACCTCCCAATCATAAAAGTAAATAAACTTGCCGACAGATAATAAGCAGCCATCTTTTCTGTTGTTTCAGGCGTTAATTCAATCGCGAAATCAATAAAATAACTCCAAATACCTATTTGTGCACCAACATAAAAAAATTGGCATACAATAGCTCCGACAAAACTTTTATGCTGGAAAATAGTTAAAAATGGTGTAGTTGACACTTTGCTTTTAGAAATGTTTACTGAAGGAAAACGCGTAAATGCAATTGCTAGAGCAAGACATACCAGCACAACAGAAATAATCATATAGGGCATCTGCACTTGTTGTGCTTCTGCTATTCTATAGCTTTCTAATGCCTCAACAGATAAAGCAGTAAGTTGTTCAGGGGAATATTCAACCCCTGAAAAGATAAATAATCCACCAATTAATGGGGCCGTAATAGCGCCAACGCCATTAAAAGATTGAGAAAAATTAATTCGTCTAGCTGACGTCGCGGGATCGCCCACTAGAGTTATATAACCACTACCGGAGGTTTCAAGAAAAACAATACCACTGGCTAGTATGAAAAGGGCGACTAGAAAAAAGCCATAACTTCTCACTTCTGCTGCTGGATAAAATAAGGCAGCACCAATAGCATAGAGGGTTAAGCCTATAATAATGGCCTTTTTAAAACCTAATTTTTTCATGATAATACCTGCGGGTATTGCAGCAAAAAAATAGGCTAAGTAAAATGATATTTGAATAAAACTAGCTTCACCACGGGATAAATCAAGCGCTTTTTGAAATTGTCTGATTAAAATATCATTCATATTATGGGCTATTGCCCATAAGAAAAATAAACTGGTAACAAGGATAAAGGCTAATTTAAAGTGCCTTGGAATTACGCGGCCTTTGTCTTGTTCTTCTACCGGTTGACTTGCTGTTGAAGTAATTTGCATTTTTATTTACCGCTGTCATAACGTAGTTATGATTAATGATTATTACGAGATACGTAATATTGAAATGGACTAAATTTTTTGAAAAAGGCAAGTAGCCACGTCTTAAACTACTTGCCTAGGCTATTTCAATGTTTACAAACGACCAGTAATACCTAGGGTAACTGTACGCTCTCGATTGAATGAACCATTAAACGTTTCTTTTTGTAAAAAGAAATCACGACGGCCTTCTTCCGTGATGTTATTTACATCAACAAAGACTGAAAAGTGCTCATTGATATCATAACTAGCGTTCATGTTTAAGCGTTGATCCGATTCTGTAAACACTGCACTGGTATTTTCAGCTTGAGCACCTTGTCCGGGTAAGTTACGGAAATAATCATCACGATAGATGTAACTTAAACGCACGCCAAAATCACCTTGCTCAAAATATAAAATTGAATTGAAGTTATGCTTTGAGGATCCAGGGAAGCCATAGCCATTGTCACCGACATCTTTATCAAACTCGCTATCAGAGTATGTGTAGTTAGCTTGTATACCAAAACCACTCCATATACCGTCTAAGAATATAAATGGTTGATTAAAACCAAGTTCAACTCCCATAACAGTACCGTCTGAATAGTTTTTCGGCGTACGAACATCATAAATTGTATCGCCTTGTCCTGGTAGTGTTTCTCTAGTGGTGATTGGGAATATAAAGTCATTTACATCCTTATAAAATACACTCGCAATATAAGCACCTTCATTATCATTATAATATTCTAATGTTGCATCAAAGATATAAGAAACTGTAGGGTCAAGCTCCGTATTACCACGTTGGCCAGAAGGAATATCCCCTATGTTAGTTACTGGGTTTGCTGCTTCTCTGGGTACTAAATCAGAAGGATTAGGGCGAGACATTACTTTAGCTGCAGCAAGCCTTAAGGTTAAGTCCTCATCAAGATCGAGGCCTAAATTTGCACTAGGTAAAAATTCCCAGTAATCGTTACTAGTACTGGTTGGTGTAGTGCTTTTATCTGGATTTACTCGAAGACCTTGACCACTAAATTTGACATTAACGGCGCGTACACCAATATTACTGGTATAGTCTAAACCGAACATTTCGCCGGACATATTCGCTTCACCATAAAAAGCAAACACTTCTTCTTGGTAAGCAAATGAAGAAGCAGGATCGACACCTAATTCATTTGTTTGGCCTAAAGCAGGTAAAGCATCATAAAAAACATCTAAATCGCCATCAGGAAAATCATTAAAAACGCCGTCACCTGGGTGGTAGTTATAATCTATATTAGTATCGCCAATACCCGCTTGACCAATTGGGTACAACTCCTCTTGAGTAAGATCACCACTAACACTTAAAATAAAAGTTCTAACTGAGTCTACTTCTTCTTTAGTATAGCGGGCACCAAATTCTATCGATTCCACAAAACCATTATCTAGCATGTATTCAAAATCAGCTCTAGCACCGTATTGTTCTCCTTCCATGAATACATCTCGTACTAATGATGCCCAGGTAGGAAATTGGTAATCAGCATTATCGATTTCACCTAAATCAGCATGAAATAAACCATTATCTGTATTAAAGCTAACTTGTTGTGCATCAACCTCTTGTACCAGTATAGGCAAATCTAAATCTTGCACATAATCTACATCTGAATAATGAAAATCAACATTCATATGTAAGTTATCTGTTAATTGATAATCAAAATTTACACCACTCACCGATGATTCCGTTTTATTCCCAAATAAGAAAGGAATAAACTGTACTGGAACGACTTGGCCATCAGAAAATCCACCTTGTGCCACAGATTGTAAGGTTTTATGACCATTCACATCAGAAATAACAATATCTTCAGGCGAAAATACAGAACCAGCAATAGCAGGGCCAAAAACAGGCGCAATGCGGTTTCGTATAGAAGCGTTATCAAAAGCAGTAAATACAGTATCAGCAGTGATCATTAATTTATCATTAACTTGCCACTGTACACCTGCCGCAAATGATTCACGTAACTGAGTTTCACGAATAGGTTCAAAATCAATGGCATTGATGATGTGTACACCTTCAACCGTTTCATCGGCCTGTCCATCGCCGCTATTATCAATTCGAATATCTTGCTGTATAACTGTGGGGAATAACTGATCGCGCCCTGGCTTTGATTCTGAGTCTAAGTAAGAGACATAAAAACCAAGTGAATCATCCTCAGTTTTTGCACCAATAATGAAGCTAGCACGATGACCCGCTTCATCTCCAATAGAGCCATTATCAGCTTGAATAGTCGCAGAGCCGAAATAATTTGTATCGTTTTTATATTGAGACGCATCTAGTGCTTTTCTTGTCTGTAATTCAACAGAGCCAGCAAGGCCTGATTCAGGATCGCTAGCAGTAGGAGTTTTCCTGATAATAATGTTTGAAACGATATCTGTAGGGATAACTTCTAAGTTAAATGAACGAAGATTAGATAAACCTTCAGTACCTGACGACATTGCAGTACGGCCGTTAACTAAGGTTGTCACATATGTTGGGCCTAATCCTCTAATAGATACACGGTCACCTTCTTGACCGCCATCGTTACGTTCGATTTGAACACCAGGAATTCGTTGAATAGCATCAGAAATAGCAGCATCAGAAAACTTACCTAAATCATCGGCTGAAATAGCGTCGATCACAGAGTCAGCGTTTCGTTTTAAGTGTTGAGCCTTAAGTATACTACTGCGAATACCTTTCACTTCAATAACTTCAACCTTTTCCTCTTCAGCTTTGCTACCTCCTGCTGCGAAGGCAATAGTAGTAAGTGGAATGCTTAACGCGCTAATGGCTAAACCCTTTATTGCAAAATTAAGGATGTTGGTGATTTTATTTATTTTGAAATGTTTGCTTTTATTTGACCTATTCATGCTGACCCTCTTCTAGAATGTTGTTTTTTAACTTCTCTTTGATGGAAGATATAATTACTATATATAAAATAATTTATCATATATGAAATCTATATTTAGCATTACACAAAAAAAGCATATATGCAAATTAATTTCATATATGCTTTTTCATTTATAAATACCAATTAAAAACAAAAACTTACTGCTGGTGGTAAGTCTATGCATCAAAAATGATTAGATTTAAACTAGTTAATCAAATTCGTATCCCAATTTGAGTGAAGCCTCAATTGCTGCTTCTTTAATTTTAACCTGAGCTTCAGTAATGCTGACTTTATGTGAGCCATCTAGGTACTCAAGAAATGGGACAGCTAAGGCAGCAATGATTACACCGTTAGCATCAAAGATGGGATACCCTATATCTCTAACACCTTGAGCCTGAGCGCTTTTGATACTTTCAAACCCCTGATCTTTAACTTTACTTAGTATGTTTAATAAACCTTTTTCATCAGCCTTTACATGAGTGCTAGGTATTTTTTTTAGCATCATTTGGTAAGTTGCCATATCCGAAAATGCTAATAAAATATGCCCAGAGCAGGTATTTATTAAAGGCACCTCTGCGCCAAGTCGGACACTGAATACTCTTTCTGATGGCGGCTCTTTTTGGACGACTACATGGCCCTTTCCTTCATAATAAATTACTAAATGGCATGACTGCTCAATAGCGTAAGACAATTTCTGCATTATAGGGCCCGCAATTGCGCTAAGTTTTTTTATTGGAGGAAAGCGATTAGCAAGCCCAAACATCTTTAACGTTAGTCTGTAACGATCACTACCAGAAGACATTTCTACATAACCCCGCTGTTCCAAAACGACTAACATGCGAAACAGTTCACCTACAGACTTATTAAGTTTACTGGTAATTTCAGAAATATTAAGACCATCAGCTTCATTAGCAAGTAGTTCAATAAGATCTAATCCCTTTTCAAGGGCTGGCGCTGAATATACCTTTCTATTTTTTGAAGACGCTTCCGTTTTTAAAGTCGATGTCATTTCATTAACCAATTATAGAGATTGTAAAAAGACACCTACTCTTACAATAAGGAGCCTTAAAACAATGAATTAAAATATTCTTACTATGATACTCCTTTAAAAAATTAATTTATATATGAAATACCAATTGACATATTACCTCCAAGCAGTATATTTTATATATAAATTACGTTTTTACATACAAAAGGAAAGGCAGTGACAAAAGTAAAATTTGTATTATTGAACTCCACCGACAATGTTTTGGTGAGCTGCCAAACAACCAAAATAGGTGAGTTAGTCATGATTGATGAGAAATACTGTGAAATGATGACCTTAATTAACGTAGGGCATAAAATTGCCCGTAAGCCGATAATAAAAGGGGAGAAAATAATTAAATATGGTGTTTCGATAGGCTCTGCAATTGCCAATATTGCCATTGGAGAACACGTACACCTTCATAATATGAAAAGTGATTACATTTCTAGCCATACTCGACAATCACTAACAGGGGAATAATATGGAAGGCTTTTTAAGAGCGGATGGACGCAAAGGAATTCGAAACGCGGTAGTAGTTGTCTACTTAGTTGAGTGTGCTCATCATGTCGCTAGAGCTATTGTGTCAAATATTAGCCATGATTCTATTCAACTTATTGGTTTTCCAGGATGTTACCCTAATGATTACTCCTTACAGATGATGGAAAAGCTTTGTACGCATCCTAATGTCGGTGGTGTAGTACTCGTTTCTTTGGGGTGTGAGGGATTTAATCGTGAAAAGCTGGCTCAAACTATCCAAGATAGCGGCCGCCCCATAGAGACGGTCATTATTCAAAATAGCGGTGGCACTAAAAAAACAATTGCTTTAGGAATAGAAAAAGCGACGACTATACTAGCAAGTATTGCTGATGTTGAACGAGTAGCACTGACAACTTCAGATTTAGTTATCGGCACAATTTGTGGTGGGTCAGACGGTACTAGCGGTATTAGTGCTAACCCGGCTGTAGGTTCTTGCTTCGATATTTTAATCAATGATGGGGCTACTTGTATTTTTGAAGAAACAGGGGAGTTAATTGGCTGTGAGCATATTATGGCTGACAGAGCTGAATCGGTAGAATTAGGCCAAGCATTAATTACTTGTGTTGAAAAAGCTGAAAAATATTACACAAAAATGGGCTACGGTAGTTTTGCACCAGGAAATGCAGAAGGTGGATTAACCACTCAAGAAGAGAAATCGATGGGAGCTTATGCTAAATCTGGTTCATCGGATATTAATGGCATCATAAAACCGGGTGATATACCACAAAAGAAAGGGCTATTTCTAATGGATGTAGTACCCGATGGTGAGCCAATGTTTGGTTTTCCTAACATTTCAGATAATGCAGAAATCGTTGAAATGATCGCTTCAGGGGCATTAATGATTCTTTTTACTACTGGTCGTGGCTCTGTGGTTGGCTCAGCCATTTCTCCAGTAATAAAAATATGTGCAAACCCTGAAACTTATCAAAACCTCAGTGAAGATATGGACATAAATGCAGGCAGTATTATCGAAGGTACAAACACGGTAAGTGAAGTAGGGCAAGAAATTTTTGACTGTATTATTAACGTAGCGAGTGGCAGCAAAAGTAAATCAGAAACGTTAGGCCATAACGAATTTATCTTGACCTATAAAACTTTCGATGCAATTGGTCCATCTTGCCTCAGGTAAAGAAGGCTACCTAATCATGTTGCAGCTTTGCATAAGCATTTGGTTAGAGAACTGAAATCATAACAATGAAGAAGTATTTAATATGAATAAAATTTTTGATAAACGCCAACTAGGTAAAACCTCTATTAATGTAACAACATTAGGGTTTGGCGCTGCGTCAATGGGCAATCTTTATCAAGCAGTATCAGATAAAGAAGCACAAGCAACGTTAGCTGGGGCTATTGATTTAGGAATGAACTTATTTGATACCTCTCCTCGCTATGGTGCCGGACTGAGCGAACGCAGGGTTGGTGATGCGCTAAGATCATTACCGAAAGACCAGTATGTGTTATCAACAAAAGTTGGTCGAATACTAAGGCCGGATACAAAGGCTGATATTAATCAGTTACGCCATGGCTTTATCACGCCGATGCCATTCGATGCCCACTATGACTATACCTATGACGGCATAATCCGTTCATTTGAAGACAGTCAACAACGCTTAGGTTTAGCGGAAATTGATATTCTTCTTGTTCATGATATTGGCGCTTATACGCATGGTGCTGATGATAAACATTATTTTAAGCAACTTGAAACCAGTGGTTATAAAGCACTAGAAGAATTAAGAAAACATGGCGCTATAAAAGCCGTCGGTTTAGGCGTGAATGAAGTAGAGGTTTGCGAACGAGCAATGAATATAGGTCAATTTGATTGTTTTCTATTGGCTGGAAGATATTCACTGTTAGAGCAAGCACCTATCCATCAATTTTTTCCTAAATGTGAAGCGCATGGCGCATCAATTATATTAGGTGGTCCATACAATTCAGGGATTTTGGCGACAGGGGTAAATGGAAACACTACTCCTTACTATGACTACGAGCCAGCCCCCAAACACATTGTTGACAGAGTCGCGAAAATTGAAGCAGTATGTCAGCAGTATCAAGTAACTTTAGCCGCGGCCGCTTTACAGTTTCCACTAGGACATTCTGCGGTTGCATCGGTTATTCCTGGTTTAGGTAGTACCAAACGGGTGCAACAGAGCATTGAGCTATTTAATGAAGTTATTCCTGATGTTTTTTGGCAAACATTGAAAGATGAAAATCTATTAGATCAAGAAGCACCTTTACCAACTCAGAAGGTAATCCCTTTATGAGTGCTACTAAAAACTTAACTAGCACAGCTATATCAAGAGTAGATAGCCATCAACATTTTTGGCAATTGTCGCGTGGTGACTACAATTGGCTTAAACCTGAATTAACCGTGCTTTATCAAGATTTTCTTCCTAAACAGTTAGAGCGCGAACTATATGAAAATGATGTCAGTCAAACAATATTAGTACAAGCTGAAGATTCTGAAGATGAGATCCATTTCATGTTAGCTATTGCTGAAGTCAATAAATTCGTTGCTGGTGTTGTTGGCTGGGTAGATATGGAAGCATCTAACGTATTAGAAAAACTTGAACATTTCTGTGAAAGCAAATACTTCAAAGGCATTCGTCCAATGTTACAAGATATTGATGATATCAATTGGATATTAAAAGATGAATTTACCCCTATATTTCAGTTTATGGCAGAAAAACAACTTACTTTTGATGCTTTAGTAAGAGATGCTCACTTATCCAACATTCATATTTTGGCATGTCGACACCCCTCTTTAAATATTGTCATTGACCATTGTGCAAAGCCAGATTTATCAAAAGCTCCTTCTGACTTTTGGAAAAGCAGTCTGAAAAATGTTGCCTCATGTGAAAATGTTTGCGTAAAACTCTCAGGTTTATTGACTGAGGCACCAAAAGGCCAAGTAAGTGTTGACGTTATCCAGCCCTATTTTGACCACATCATCGATGTGTTTGGCTCTGACAGAATAATATGGGGAAGTGACTGGCCCGTGGTAAAACTCAATGGTGATTACGATACTTGGATTTCGTTAACCCAATCATTACTCAAAAACCATTCATTTGAAGATAAATGTAAAATTTGGGCTAAGAATGCACAAAATTTTTACCGCTTACCTTCTTATTAATTAATAAATTAGGAACTAATCATGGTAGTAGAAAGTAAAGTAAAAGTTGCCCTAGTAACAGGCGGCGCTAGTGGCATAGGCAAAAGCATTTGTTTACGCCTCGCCCTGAAAAAAATAAAGGTTTTGGTGGTCGATCTTAATCTTGAAGCTGCACAGGAAACCGCTGACGAAATAATAAATAACGGAGGAAGTGCAGAAGCGTATGCGGTTGATGTATCCAACAATCAACAAATATTAGCTTTGTTTAAAAATATCAACGAAGAGCACACTATTGATATTTTAATCAATAATGCCGGAGTCGCGCATATAGGTAACATAGAACAAACCAGCGAATCAGATCTCGATCGCCTCTACAACATCAATGTAAAAGGTGTTTACAATTGTATTTCTGGTGTTATCGATGCGATGAAAGCCCAAGAAAAAGGCATTATTATCAACATGGCATCAGTTGCCTCTTCTGTAGGCATTGCTGATCGGTTTGCTTATTCAATGACCAAAGGCGCAGTACTAACCATGACCTATTCTGTTGCCAAAGATTACATATCTAATGGCATTCGGTGTAATTGTATTTCTCCTGGGAGAGTGCACACTCCTTTTGTCGATAACTTCTTAGAGAATAACTATCCTGATAATAAAGAAGAAATGTTTGAAAAGTTATCAAAAACTCAACCTATTGGTCGCATGGGTGCCCCTGATGAAATAGCAGCCTTAGTTGATTATCTATGTTCTGATGATGCCGCGTTTATTACGGGTAGTAATTTTCCTATCGACGGCGGCTTTGTCACCCTAAATAATTAACCTAATTTGTTAACTTATACCAGTTTCATTAACTAGGTGATCTATTTTATACGTAGAAAAAACTGCCAAATACAAGGCATTTATTTCAATAACTAGTTGTTCTAATTATTAAATAAATAACGAAGTAGTTGGTGGTTTTAACAAGTAGAAATGATCACATAGTTAGTGAGATTGGTATTATATGAAAAGAGATTTATAAAATGAAATTACTTCGTTATGGCCCTTTAGGCCAAGAAAACCCAGGAATCCTTGATAGTGACGGAAATATTCGCAGCCTTAAAGGCATCGTAAGTGATATTGATGGCAGCACCTTATCTGAAGATAACTTACAGCGTATACAAGCACTTGATGTTGCTAGCCTACCTATTGTTGATGCAGGTGTTCGTTTAGGCGCTTGTATAGGGAATGTCGGGAAATTTCTTTGTATTGGCCTTAATTATGCCGACCATGCTGCGGAGTCTGGAATGAAAATTCCAGATGAACCGGAAGTATTCACTAAAGCCACCAGTGCTATTTCTGGTCCTAATGACGATATAGTGCAACCACGAAATAGTGATAAACTCGATTGGGAAGTAGAGTTAGCAGTCGTTATCGGTAAACATGCCTCTTACGTGAGTGAAGAAGATGCTCACAAATACATTGCTGGTTATTGTGTTTGTAATGATGTTTCTGAGCGCACCTTTCAATTAGAAAAAGGTAGTCAGTGGGATAAAGGAAAAGGTTGTGACACCTTTGGCCCTATTGGCCCTTGGTTAGTAACGAGTGATGAAGTTAAAGACCCTAATAATTTATCAATGTGGTTGGAAGTTAATGGTAAAACTTTTCAAAATGGCAATAGCAAAACCATGGTATTCAAACCTGAATATATTGTTAGCTATTTAAGCCAATTTATGAGCTTACAGCCAGGAGATATTATCTCAACAGGTACACCACCAGGTGTAGGATTAGGTCAAAACCCGCCTTTATACTTACAACCTGGGGATAAAATAAAATTAGGTATTGAAGGCCTTGGTACTCAAGAACAAGTTGTTGTTAAGCATAAAAATTATAGTTAACCTGAAAACTGGATAAGAGTAGAGGTTAATTATCATTATCAAGAATGAAGGGGAGTATTTACTCCCCTAGCACTAAATATTTTTAAGTTTGTTAAACCATTGCTGTTTTATATGTTCGGCCACGCGAAAGGCATTGGCGTATATAGTAAAAGTATAAGGTACACTGCCACCTGTAGGCATAAATGAGCCATCGGTGACATATAAATTATCAACCTCATGCGCCTGGCAATTTTTATCTAATACCGATGTTTTTGGATCATAACCAAAACGACAACCGCCCGCCATTAAGTTTGTGGCGGGGTAGCCACTCACCGAAGAAGATATATTTGTAGCCCCTAATGCAACCAATAACTTTTCGGCTTTTAGTGATAGGTATTCACCTACTTCTAAATCATGATCATGATAGCCAATACGTACTTTAGCGACCGGATCGCCCCACTTATCTGTCACTTCATCGTCTAAGCTAACAAAGCAATCATCAGTTGGTAGCCAATCATTAAACACTTCAAAACGTAGCGTTTTGTAAGACGTAAATTCGCGCTTAATACTTTGTTTTAACTCTTCACCCCAAAGCAATTTGTCTTCGCCTTCACTATCAACTCCCCATTGTGTACCACGGGCTCTGGCGATTGGATTTTGATGGAATAAGAAGTCAATAGTGCCGCCTTTGGCGTGACCGCTTTTATTAGCACCAACAAAAGCTTTATCATCAATTTGATACCAGTCTTGTAATGCTCTGTTTACAAATGGGCCAACAACTTTTAATTCTTTTACTTGTTGTTCACTGAGCTGATCATAAATAAAATCACCACTGCCAGTACCACCACCACTAAACAGTAAGTTTTTACCTACCTGACCACTATTATTCGCTAAGCCATTAGGGAATTTTTCACCTGTAGAAGCCAATAACAAACGTGATGTTTCTACTGCCTGACAAGCTACCACATAGGTTTTTGCGCTTACACTTTGCTGACGACCTTGAGCATCATAATAATGAACACCGCTAATTTCACCTTTGCTATCTGTCGCTATTTTATACACTTTCGCGTTCGGCTTAATAGTACAGTTACCCGTGACAACTGCATGATTAAGTAACGCCGCTCTACCACTGCCCTTAGCACCAGTCGAACAACCATAACTACTACAATAGCCTGAGTATTCACAACTGCGTCGGCCCATGGCGGGTTGTGACAACACTGCCCTTGGTACCGGCAGGGCATGATACCCTATGCTTTGGGCTGCTTTATCAATCCATGACGACATAGGCACCTCAGCAATAGGAGGATACGGGAAATCAGTTGATCGTGGCTCTTGATGAGGGTGTTCAACTATACGCCCTGAAACCCCTACTTCGCGCTCAACCATAGCGTAATATGGTTCCAGTTCTGCGTAACTGATCGGCCAATCGGCAATGTTAGCACCATTAATAGCACCAAATTCTGTTTTTAAACGAAAATCTATCGGTTTTAACCGATGAAAATAACCGCTCATAAAATTAGAGGATCCACCAACTACCGTACCATTCCACCACGTCCAACCGGAATCACTAGTCGCTTCACCTTGCCAAAAAGAGTTCCCTTCTTCATCTTCATATTCTTCTTCAATAACATGCTGCTCATCACTCAGTTTGGGGTTATATGCGTCATGAATACTAATGGCTAATTCATCTTTAAAAAATTCTTTTTCTGTTAGCCACGGGCCTTTTTCTAATACTAGAACCTTAGCACCTGCTTTTGCCATAGTGTAAGCCACCGGTGAGGCACCTGCACCACTACCAACAATACAGATATCAAAATCAACTTCATTTATGTTGTTCATGCTTTAGTACTTCTTTTAATCTCTATATTTCGTAAAGGAATTGTATTTTTTGCTGTACGCTGAACGTTGGCTTTTCCACGTGCTGGCAATTCAAAATAGCGTTGACCTTTTTCAGGTAAAGGAAAGCCTGCTTGATGATCTAACCACTGCCAACCAATGCCATTAGGATTACCACCGTATGCAGGCGGTGTTAACATTGCTTCAAAAATATAGTTCAACAAGGTATTGAGCCAATTTTCACCTGCACGTGAACGGCTAATGCCACGGAGTAGTAACTCCTTTTCATTAAAAGGTAACTGAACAAATACCTTGCTGTATTCGCTGTTCGCAAAGCTATTTAACCAGCCTACACCTTTAACAATAAATTCTTTTTCTTCTGGTAAGGTTGGCTGTACCGTCATTACTTGATACAAATAAGGCAGCGCATTAATATCCGCTGCGCTAGGCCCTGTTGCTGATGTTGGTAATAAATGTGCTAATGTGGCATCAAGCGTTAACCAGGGATCAGTTTGTTTTGATCTTGCTAAAGACTTTTGTATTGGTGAATCTATGGCAAAAGCAGGTAGTGCCAACATTCCCGTTGCACCGGCAGCGGATTTTAATATGTTTCGTCGACTCACTTGTTGTCTGAGTACTTTCTTAGCAAACTCTTTTTCTTTAAACCAAAGAGGTGTTTGATAACCTTTATCAAAAAATGACTTCAACAGAAAACTCCTTCTCGATTTAATTATTTTAGTTGCCACTGCTGCAAAAAATCCAACCAATATTTTGTTGAATAGCCATCGTTATCTTGTAGCTCAGCCGTGTCTTTTGACAGCAACATTTTACCACTGGCCGTAGAAACATACATATGCGGATAGCCAAGTACTGGTGGTAATGCTTTCATAAAAGCATCGTTTTCATTGCTATCACTAACATTGACTTTTAACAGCACATACTTGCTATGTAGCGCTTGATAAACATTAGGATTTTTTAATAAGAAGGCATCCATTTTATGACACCAAGTACACCAATTACCCCCAATCTCAATCAAAACATTACGGTTAGTTTTTTTAGCTAGCACCAGAGCCGCATTAGCATCGTTAAAAGGATTACGCTGTTCATCATAGACTTGACTATATTCTGGAAGCTCATATTTTAGTGACATATTAAGTAATGAGCTATCATTAACCGACATTCCATAAGTTGAGCCGACATAAAACAAACTAGCATTTACCATTAAAGTGAATACTACCAATAAAACAGATTTCATTCTTTTCTCACAATTGAAAATATCATATTAAATTACAATCTACAGGTTATACTCATGTGACCTCAAGATGCAGGATTCAGCTGGCATTAGAAACACCTTTAGGCTGGGCATTGATTGAAGAGAATGGTTGTTCCCTTGTCGAAATCAATAACGTAGCATAAAGCGTTTCTAAACCAGCCCTATGGGGATATCTGAGCAAATCATGTTCTTCGTTACATCTATTTTTAAGGGAACGACCATTAATAAAAAGATGTGCCTTGATCATGAGTCGCTCAGATGTCCTGAAACTCGCATATTGAAGTATCATGAGTATAGATGACCTTTATTGTCTTAACTATATTTCAAAAAAAGTGTTGAGGCATTATAATAGCGCCAATTATTTTATTTAAGCTTATTAAAAGGGTCACATTATGCGTCCAAGCGGCAGAACATTAGGGCAAATTCGCCCTGTAACCATTACTCGTCAATTTACAGCTCACGCTGAAGGCTCAGTACTTATTGAGTTTGGCGATACCAAAGTTATCTGTACTGCTTCTGTTGACGTAGGTGTACCACGCTTTTTAAAAGGCCAAGGGAAAGGTTGGATTACTGCTGAATATGGCATGTTACCTCGCTCTACTCATACCCGTATGCGCAGAGAAGCTGCTGCTGGCAAACAAAGTGGCCGTACCTTAGAGATTTCCCGTTTAATTGCCCGTGCTTTGCGTGCCGCAGTTGATTTAAAAGCCTTAGGTGAAAATACTATTTCAGTAGATTGTGATGTAATTCAAGCTGATGGCGGCACACGTACTGCTTCTATTACTGGTGCTTGTGTCGCTTTAGTTGACGCGCTTAATTATATGCGCGCTAAAGGTATCATTAAAACTAACCCACTTAAGCACATGATTGCCGCTATTTCTGTTGGTATTTATAAAGGCGAACCAGTCGCTGATTTAGATTACGCTGAAGATTCAAATGCAGAAACTGATATGAACGTCGTTATGACAGATACCGGTAAACTTATTGAAGTACAAGGCACCGCTGAAGAAGAGCCTTTTAGCTTTGAAGAAATGCAGGCCATGATGCAGCTATCCAAAGATGCTATCAACGAATTATTCGACCACCAAAATGCAGCATTAAGCTAGAAAAAATAGCTTGGAGAAAAAAATGAAAGATTATCAACGTGACTTTATTGAGTTTGCTTTATCTAAGCAAGTACTTCGCTTTGGCCAATTTACGTTAAAATCAGGCCGTACTAGTCCGTATTTTTTTAATGCTGGTTTATTTAAAACTGGCGGTGATTTAGCGCGTTTAGGGCGATTTTACGCTGCTGCACTAGTTGATGCTGATATCAGCTTTGACTTAGTGTTTGGCCCCGCTTATAAAGGTATTCCTATTGCCACCACCACTACGGTAGCGTTATTTGATCACCACAACCTTGATGTACCTTATTGCTTTAATCGCAAAGAAGCGAAAACGCATGGTGAAGGTGGCAGTTTAGTTGGCGCTGAGCTTAATGGCAAAGTTATGTTAGTAGATGATGTAATCACCGCTGGCACAGCAATCCGTGAATCAATGGAAATAATTAAATCCCATAATGCTGAACTTTCAGGGGTACTAATTGCCTTAGATCGCCAAGAAAAAGGCCAAGGTGAATTATCAGCCATTCAAGAAGTTGAGCGCGACTTTGGTACTAAAGTAATTTCTATTGTTACCCTAGCTGACGTAGTTACATTTCTTGAAGAAAAACTTACCGGTGATGCGAGTGAAGACTCTGAATTATCGTTAAGTTTAGCGAGTATTAAACAATATCGCCAAGACTACGGAATTTAAATCGTTCTACAAAACGATTTATTGGATTAAATTAGAGTAATACCAATCAGATTAATTAAAGGTTCAAATTTTAATGAGTGTAAAATCTCAAGAACAAGGCGCTTGATTAAGCAATAGCTAGCTATTGGGATTGAAAGCAACGATGTTATTGAGTATTTAAGCCATTTAAAATGATCACTTAGTTAGTCTGATTGGTATAAGAAGCTTAAACCTAAGCGGTTAATTCAAACTGATAAGTAGCAGGCTTTTCATACGCCTCTGTGATATTAGAATAAAAAGTCTCAACTCTTACGGCACGTTGTAACACCTCATTCGACTGTGTTGGTGCAATATGCTCTTGCGCGGTCAGGGTTTTATTAATAAAAGCATCAAAGCTAAGTTCATCAGCAGATTCACTCCCCTCTCCTTGACCTGAGTCAATTGCTAATGAGTTTTCACTATCGTTAGCGGGTTTTACGGTGTGAGTATCTTGTAGTTGTAATTCAGATTGTGCCTGAAGAATGATTTGTATCGCGTTTGCGGCAACCTGAGTATCTTGTGCGGAAGGATTGGCAGGCGCTAATGCTGCGGCATGCACTTTTTGCATTTTTGCAATCGTTGCCGTGGGGTTACCTGCTACGGTAGATAGATCTACCGACACCTCACCTCCCACTGCATATTTTTGGCCATCAGGACCTGTTTTAAAAGAATAATTAGGCGCTCCGGTAAAAGAACCACCGACCGCCGCATGCGCCAATTCATGAGAGCGCACTTCTTTATCTCTACGCTTAAGCTCATTAATGATCTGCTCTTGTTGGACATCTACCTTTTGAGTGTCACTTTCAGATGAGTTATTGGTATTTTCATCATCTTGTGTTTCATTTATTGCTGAGTGTTGAGGAGAACCTTGGTTTTGTTCTTCTTTATGTTCGTTTTGTTGATCGCCTTTTTGCTCAGAGATGGTGTTGTTAGCTAACTCGGCTTTTTCTTTTAGACTAGCAAAATCAATATTTTCACTGTTTTGAGCTGGCGTTCTACCGCGCTCTCGATCAGAAGACACACCTTTCTCTGCTGCCGAATGACTAAGTGCTGCAGGCTGGGTAATAATTTCACGTTGGTTATTTTCACGACGCAAGCTTTCCGTATGCGGATTAAGCACAGTTGGAATAGATAAATTAGGCGCCTGCGGAGTAATATTCATAATTAATTAGCTCATAGCCAAAAGCTTAAGCGGTTACATCAACTAAAGTACCGAGTACTTCATCAGCCGTTTTGATTACCTGTGCTGATGCTTTAGCTTGAAATTCAGCAACTTTTAAATCAACAATGGATTGATTTAAGTCTGGTATTTTTTCCGCATTGTTCGTTGATGTTTGGCTAGTCGATGTTTGAGTAATAGCACTTTCATCACGATTAGCAGTAGTTTCAGCAACTATATTTGCTGCTGCTTGACTAGCCTCATCTGTTGCCTTTTGAAAGCCTTGTATACCTGAATTAAATGCTGATTGTATTTCCACCAGAACCACCTTATTTTGCCCACCTTGCACTGTTTAATTATTAATCAAAACAGCAAAGAAGTAAAGTGCAAATATATATCATAACCTGTAAAGCGTTCTTAAAAAATCAACGCCGGAACTGGGTTAGTAGCCAGTCCGTAAGTACTTTAGTAAAATCATCAAGATGCGAAATAAATGGCGCATGAGATGCTGCTAAGAATATATGTTGTTCGCTATTATATTCTGCAAGTTTAGCTACCGACCCAATGACTGAATTAGGTACAAGGCTATCAGCACTACCATATAAACGTAAAAAAGGCTGCTTTATATCTTTTAACTTTATGCGATAATCACTTGTTTCTAATAGTTTTAATGATTCATCTAAGGTGTTTTTATTCGCCATGTCATGCTGAAAAACTAATTGACTGATTTGTTTTATATCTTGTCGAACATGTGGGCTCCCCATGGCTTGTAGCTTTAAAAAACCATTGATAGTTTTTTTTGCATCTATTTGCAATTGTTGATGAAAAGAATTAAGTACCTGTGGCTTTATCCCTGGCCAAACAAGCTGGTTAACTACTTTTTCATCAATAATTTGTTCTGATCTTTGTTCAATAAATCGGGGAGAGCTTGCTACAGTAATTAAACCCAATACTTTTTCCGGGTGCTTTAACGCCATTTCAGTAGCGACTAAGCCCCCTAAAGACCAACCTAAATAAATTGCCGGTTGTTCTATAGTATTAGTAATAGACTGACAAATATTAGCCAAAGAATAAGGAATGATTTTTTTATTCACATTGGAACCAAAGCCTGGCAGATCAATGGTTATCACATGAAAAATATCGCTGAATTCAGTGGGTAAGCTAGCAATCATTGGTTGCCATATGGCTGAGTTTAAGCCCCAACCATGGAGTAGCACTATAGGAATAGACTGCTTTTTAGGTTCAAGGTAAGTGGAAAATTGAAGCGTTTCTGCCATGCTTATATCTTAAGGGAGTAAAGTAAATTAGTACTATTTTACAAAATGGAAGATAACAATGGAATGGCTAGCGTTAAGCAAACTGAAAAACAATTGGCAATCACAAATTCAATCTTATTATCGCCGCATACTGCTAGCCTTTTCTCAGTGCGACTTATGCGGCAATACCACCCAGCAGCAAACACTAATATGTTCGGCTTGTTTAGCTGATCTACCGCTGTTCAAACAAGAGATTATTCAAGGAGATTTGCTTAATTGGCCAGCGGTAAATACAAGCTTACCGAATATTCATTTCGACCACTTATTTTGTCTGTCACCCTATTTAGCGCCATTCAATCATTGGCTGTCACAATATAAGTACCTAGGACGTTTTGAATTAGCGTCATTGTTTGCTTCTTTACTTGCGAAACAATGGCAAGAATCACACTCTGCAACTTCCGTAGATCTTATTTTGAGTGTGCCATTACATATCAGTAAATGGCAACTGCGCGGCTATAATCAAGCGCATTTAATTGCCAAGCCGTTTTCGCAATTATTGCAACTACCTTATCAAGGTTCAGCCTTAGCTCGCATTAAAAAAAACAGCAGTCAAGTAGGTCAAACGGGCAAACAAAGGCGTAATAATTTAGTCAATGCTTTTACCTTAAAGCAGCCGTTAGCTGAAGACGTTAAACATGTACTGCTAATCGATGATGTATTAACCACAGGGAGTACCGCCAGTGAAATCAGCAAACTTTTAAAATGCACAGGTGTTGAAAAGGTGACTGTGGTCACAGTGTGCTTAACCCTACCAAAGCGCTGAAATTATTTAACCTGAACTAGGTTCAAGATATAGTTAACACATTGAAATTAGGGTACAAATTAATTCATATTATCTCTAGCTTGATAGTTTTTCTTAATTCAAGGAAAATTTACGCGTCAATAGCTTGCCTATTGCAAGTGAATTTAACGCAGAAGTAAGTAAAAATAGCTGCTAGAGAAATATTTGTTAAGCCGAGCTCAGGTTATTTAACTTGGGCACTAAACGCCTTGGCAAAAAATAAACTATTCGCTAGCAATTTGGCACTACCTAACCAATACCCCCGAAATGCTAATACATCTGTACTCGCAATTACCCTACCTTTACCATAATTATGCGCTACAATCGCAGCATGATGAGCCAAACGGTTTACTAAATTTTTATCTGTGTAGCCACTAAGTAAGGGTGTGGCGGTATACTTTGCTAGCGTGATAAAAGGTTGTTGGCCTGTGTCCATAATCAAGGTGCTATTACGAAACAAAGGTAAATTTGAATCGTCATAGCCGAAAGCTAAAGGGTGTGATGTCTCAAGTTTAGTCGCAAAAATAGCACCTGCAATTCGTTTTCTCGCGCTAAGCTTTTCTTTGTCTTTATAACTTAATTGTTCACTATCAAATAATTGGGCTATTTGTTTTTTAGTCAGAAAGTCAGCTGATAGAATATCTTGTGTTGCTAACCATTTCGCGCCGCGTTTTTGACCAAAAACCACGCCGCCCTGTTTTATCCAAGCTTTCAATTTACTTACTTTTTCATCGGATAATTGATCATAATTCCCATCCACTAAAATTAAGTGGCTATAATTAGCAAGTTCAACATCGTCCAAGCGAGAATGTTCAATAATACTTAATGGTATTTGCAAGGTTTCATCAAGGTAAAAACGAATTTCTCCCGCTTCATATTGAGAGATACCTTTACCCCCTAATAATAAAACTTTCGGTGACTTTATAAGCTTAAAAGAGTTGCTACCAAAATCAATCCCTTGACTAGTTAACCCACTATTTATAGTGACTAAATCAATGTTAGTATTCATCGCTAATTCAGCTAGCGTATCTCGCCAATTTGGCTCTGATTGGATGGCAGCAGGAATGATAATTGTGCCGCTAGCAAAGAGCCTATTTTTATCATTGATTTCACTGCTAAAATTGCCCGTTGCCACTTTGGCTTTAATTTTTTTACTTAATAATTGGTTTAATAATTTAGGTGCTAAGTAATGGTGCCATTCAAAAGCATAAGCATAATCGGCCTTATTAGTGCTAATTTTACTCACTTGTGCAATATCCCTGTTTGCCCAAGCTTTATCTGCTAACGCTAACCCCCATGTACTATCAATTTTTTGAAAATCAATATTCATTGCTAATGGCATGGTCCAACCTGAAACATCATAAAAAGTGTTATCAGTAAAGTTAGTTTGTTGATTAAATAATGCTTGTATTAATCGATATTGATTTTGTTCTAATGGGATGTAGTAGCTATTTTTAGCTTTATATTTTTTCCCTTCATAACTGAAGTCTTCATCAAGCGCATAAACATTAATTTGATGCTGCGCTAACGTGTTAAGCAAAGCATGCAATCGATACTTATCTTTTGCTTCATGAATCAAGTAACCATTAAACTCTTCTTTTTTAGCTTGCTTTAAGGCTTGTTTATAAAAGTTATTACGATATGCTTTAAGTTTTTTGCGGTTTTGCCATGCGCCTTCAATGGTTGAAAGTGAAGTTAAAACATGATTTTGAATGCCAAATTCAAAGGTTAGTAAGCCATTTATAGTATTTTGTTGCATACCGCGTGAACTTGCTTGTTCAAATAAAATCCCTATGCTGCCATTAATATCAGGATAAGTAGAACCTTTGCCATAGAAAAAATCATCGTAATTTTCTTCGCTAAAATACAAACGTTGCGCTTTATCTAACGCTTTCGCATGATATTTTGCTAACGTCTTAGTTAGCACAACATTCTGCTTAGGTGTCAGCGGGTGCGTTCTACTAACGATTCCGGGCTGAAAAAAATAACTGCTGTTAGCACCCATCTCATGATAATCCCCCAAAACATGTGGCTGATATTGATGGAAGTATTTTAACCTATGGCGGCTTTCTTGCTGCGTTAACAATAACCAATCACGGTTTAAATCAAACCAGAAATGATTAGTTCTACCGCTAACCCAACCTTGGTGGTGCTCAATATGTTCCGCATCTCCATTATTGGCTGAACCACGATAAGTATTCACCCAATTAACAAACCTGTCCATGCCATCAGGGTTAAGGCTTGGCTCTAATACAATAATGGTATTATCTAGCATCGTCTCAATACTGGCTTCTTTACTAGCAGCTAAATAATAAGCAACAATCATTGCTGCATTTGAACCACTAATTTCATCACCATGAACGCTATATCCAAGCCATATAACTAAGGGTTCATTTTCCGTATGCTGTTTCTTGTTTGATTGTGATATTTTTTTATTAACGTGTCGCTGAGCAAGAGTTTCATCTAACTTAACTAGATTTTTCTCACTTGAAATGGTCACTATAAACTGCTCTCGTAATTGAGCTGTTTGACCAATAGTAGTGACTCTCATACGCTTCGAACTAAAAGCTAGTGTATTAAAGTATTGTTTCAATTGATCATGTCTTAAATGGCGTTGACCTATTTCAAAGCCCAGTGTTTGTTTTGGCAATGGAATTTTCGAATCAAAAGAGGCCTGTACGGGCAAATAATTTTGCACCGGCGCAGCATGTAAAGACGAAAATGAAGTGAATAAAAATAATAAAATTATCAGGCGAAAAAGCGACATTAAACTCTCCTTTTATTGATCTTGCTTAAAATAGCAAATAAAAGCATAAAAATCATTAGCACATCACAAGATTGCGGAGTAAAATGATCATACCTGAGTAAAATACTCAAGTATTCCTGTTTAAGAGCAAAGAGAGTCCAGTATTATGATCACTATTTCACCTACCGCCCAAGAACATTTTGTTAAGCTGCTATCTCAACAAGCAGAAGGCACACATATTCGTGTATTTGTTGTAAATCCAGGTACAGCTAAAGCTGAATGTGGTGTTTCATATTGTCCTGCTGATGCAGTAGAGCCCGATGATATTACATTACCTTTTGAAGGCTTTTCTGCCATGGTTGATGCTGACAGTAAAGGTTTCTTAGAAGAGGCCGAAATCGATTTTGTTACCGATCAAATGGGCTCACAACTTACCTTAAAAGCCCCTAATGCTAAATTACGTAAAGTCGCTGATGACGCGCCACTTTTTGAGCGTGTACATTATTTTCTTCAAGCAGAAGTTAACCCACAACTTGCTGGACATGGCGGTGAATGTACCTTAGTTGAAATAACTGATGACGGTTATGCGGTATTACAATTTGGTGGTGGCTGTAATGGTTGTGCCCAAATTGATGTTACTGTTAAAGATGGTATTGAAACGCAACTAATTGAGTTAATGGGTAATGAAATTAAAGGCGTGAAAGATGCAACTGAGCATGAGCGCGGTGAGCATTCGTATTACTAATAGCTTAACCTTGGCTTGAAAATATAATTAGATGAATACTTTACTCGCTAAATTAGGCCAAGAGCCAAAACGTAGTTTATCTATATTTTTATCAGGGCTTGGCCTTTTTGCTGTTGGTTTAGTCTTTATCGCCATCGGTTATTTTTATCACCATATTTGGCAAATGATCGGCCTATTTATTCTCGCAATTGCCTGTGCATTTGCTATTTGGGGTTATTTAGGGCTTTTTGCTAATCGCTGGTTTCATATTTTAAATCGACACAATCCGAATAATGACAAATAAACACGTTTAATGATTCTCTTAATTCAAAAATATTGGCTTCATATTACTTTAATACTACTAGGTAGTATTGCGACTTTATCCCTTTGGCCTGTAGCTCATTTAGCAAGCGTACCGGGTACAGATAAAACCCATCACTTTATAGGCTATGCTGCTTTAATGTTACCTACAGCATTGCGCCAACCTAAGCATTGGTTGATTATTACTTTTGCTTTTCTCGCTTTTAGCGGCGCAATAGAAATAATACAGCCTTATGTAAATAGGTATGGCGAGTGGCTAGACATGGCTGCAAATGCTTTCGGCTTAACCTGTGGCTTTATAATAGCTAAAATAATGCTGTTTTTTGGTTCTAAACAAAGCACTTTTACTTAATAAAAACACCCGATAACTTGACCGCTATCAATACATATTGTTATTAACAGGCTAAACTAGTCTTTAGTGCTCGTAAATATTATTTATTAATTAATTAATGGTCTCATCATGATAGAAGTTCAACACCCCCCTAAGCGCTTATGGCAAAAAATCACTTCTATTATTGCTAAGTTAAGCTTTCTCACTACCGCCATTGGTATTGTATTGACACTTATATATGCTGGTGATGTCAACGAAGCCAATAAAGCCTCAATGGGAGCCGTTACTTTTATCTCCTTTGCAATAGGCGTGGTATTGCATGTTATGGGCAGTACCAGTATTCCTAGCTTAAAGCCTGATCAAGATTAGTTATTGCTTAGAAAGTAACACCAATGCCAGTAGGGATAACTGTTAAAATTGATCTATATTGGTATTTATTAATAAGAGGTGTTTCCTATTAACGCAAAAGGCGCTATTTTATAGGATACCAATACAAATAAATATGTGACCATTCTAAATAGGCTAAATATTCCAATAACCTCGTGCTTTCAATCCCAATAGCCAGCTATTGCTCAATCAAGCGCCTTGTTCTTGAAAATTTATCCTCATTAATATTTGCTCACTAACTTACTAGTATTGGTAATACTGCTATTTTATACTGCCGCTATCATAAGAGAAAACGTAATGAGAACTACCCTTCTAGCCATTTTTTTACTTTTTTTTCATTTTTCTAGTTTTAGCGCAGTAATTTTACAATACCACCATGTTAGTGACACAACCCCCAAAAGCACGAGCATCACGCCGGAACAATTTTCTGTGCACTTAAAATATTTACAAGAAAATAGCTTTAATGTTATCCCTTTATCGCAACTCATTAACAATATAAAAAATCAACAACCATTAAAAAATAAAACCGTCGCAATTACTTTTGATGACGCTTATGTTGATGTGTTAACCAATGCGAAACCCCAACTTGATGAATATAATTATCCTTATACTATTTACGTTAACCCCGGTATTATCAATAGAAATGAAGGTAAAGTGAATTCACACTACCTTTCATGGGCGCAATTAAAATCCTTAGGTGACGAAGGAGTAATCATAGCTAACCACGGTTTTGAACATGATTCATTAACCCGATTACCAGAGAATACACCTAAACAAGAGTGGCTAGCACAACAAACTACATTACTATTAAAAGCTGAGAGCATAATTAAAGAAAAAACCGGACAAAGTTGGCATTACTTTGCTTACCCTTACGGCGAATATGATCCTGAAATCCAGCATTGGATTAAAGAAAATAACTTTGTTGGCTTTTCACAACAATCTGGTGCCGTTGGTTTATATACAGATTTAACCAGTATTCCTCGCTTTCCTGCTTCTATGCCTTATGACAAAATCTCAGGCCTACGTGATAAACTCAATTCATTGCCATTTAATATTGAATTACAAGGTGAACAAGCCAATACTATTTTTAACTTCAAACAAACTAAAAGCATCACTTTCAATATAGAAACTGATGATTTTTATAAGTCTGGCTTACATTGTTATATATCAGGTTTAGGTAAACAGAAAATATCTTGGCAAGGAGATAGCAGCTTCACTATTAACTTTACCAATGACTTACCTGTAGGGCGAGTACGTTGTAACTGTACTGCAGCGAGTATCAGTAAACCAGGACGTTATTATTGGTATTCAAAGCCTTGGTTTATATTAAAAACAGACGGTCAGTGGTATCACTTATAACTATAACTCTAATATAATGCGACTATTTTTTGATAGTCACTCAACAGTTTATCGCTATCAATACTAGGGACTTTTCCAACAGCTTGTTCAGGCTTAAAAATGGCCGCTATTTTGCCTGCGGGATTAACTAAGACCAAAGAAGCACTATGATCAACCAAGTAATCATCTTCTTCTCCACTTATCACGTACATTAACCCCATGTTCCGTGCAAATGGGTATAACACCTCATGCCCCGCACTTAATGCGATAAATTCACTATTAAAATAAGCAATATATTGCGCCAATTTTTCTTGGCTATCACGCTGAGGATCAACACTGACTAACAGCACTTGGCTATTTTTAGCAATCGCTTTCAAGTCATCGTAAATAAAGCCTAAATTTTGTAAAGTGGTGGGACAAACATCCGGGCAAGAGGTATAACCAAAGAATACCAATGACCATTTATCATTAAACTGCTCTTTAGTAAAATGTTGCCCATTATGATCGATTAATTCAAAAGGTTTTATCGCTCTAGACTGTTGATAATATAAGGCATACTCAGGTGATGGTAAATTAGTGATAGTTTTAAAAGTAAAAATACCAATAACCATAGCAGCTATAGCTATAAGGCCCAAAAAAATTTTATTCATGGATATACCCATGTTTCCTCAGCCTACGGGCAATAAATAATGATCGAGCAATAAAATCACAAATAATAACATCAGATGAATAATTGAAAATTTAAACGTATCCATCGCAGTATTTTCATCGGCATTAAACTTAAGCTTCCACGCATAAGCGAAAAACATTAAATTAAGTGTGACTGCGCCAATCAAATACAACCAATTACTCATGCCAACTAAATAGGGTAATAAACCGACTACAAACAACAATACCGTATAAAGTAATATTTGTGTTTTAGTAAAATCAACTCCGTGGGTTACCGGTAACATAGGAATATTCACCTTGGCGTAATCATCTTTACGGTGAATAGCTAGCGCCCAAAAATGAGGTGGTGTCCACGTAAAAATTAATAGTACTAATAACAGCGCATTTGGGTGAACTTCATTCGTCATTGCAGTCCAGCCAAGCAAAGGAGGAATAGCTCCAGCCAAACCGCCAATAGTGATATTTTGTGGTGTTGCTCGCTTTAAATATAAAGTATAAACAAAACTGTATCCCACCAAACCAGCTAAAGTTAAATAAGCGGTTAATGGGTTTACTAGCACCATCAGCAAAACAAAACCTAACATGGCAAGACTACAGGCGAACACAATAGCATTATTAGTGGTGACTCTCCCTTCAGGTAGTGGACGATTATGAGTTCGCCCCATAATTGCATCTATTTTCTCATCAACAATATGATTAATTGCCGCCGCAGCTGATGACAACAAACCAATACCCAGCATAGCCGGTATAAACAATTGCCAAGGCAAACCGCCCGGCACTGATAAACTCATGCCAACCACGGCAGTAAGTACTAACAACGCAACTACTCTAGGCTTAGTAAGATCATAATATGCACGCCATGTAGGCATAATAACGGGAACCACTTTTGTTTCACTCATCATTTCATCAGACATAAGTTCTTCCTATATTTTTCGACGTAATCGGTAAGTTAACGCAATTAATGTCAGCATTAAACAAGCAGCAACTAAGTTATGCCCTACTGCAACGGGTAACGGTAATGAAAACCAAACATTACTCACCCCTAAACTTACCTGAGTGATCAAAGCTAGACCAACGACAACTGCTGACGTTCTAAATGTTGAGGTTTGTGCTTTAATGTAAATCATCAACAACAGCCAGGTTAAGTAAATTGTAATGACAATCGCGCCAAATCGATGCACCACATGGATAGTAACTCGTTCACTATGAGATAAATGGCCAAATTCATAGCTTTCACGTTCTGGTGGGATCAAATCAAATGATTTTTCAAAATTCATTTGCTCTTGCCACCCGGACTGACAAATAGGCAACTCAACACAACTCAACGCAGCATAATTAGAGGATGTCCAACCGCCTAATGCTATTTGTCCGGTTAACAGTACAATACCTAATAGCGCAAAGCGGCCATATTTTTTTATTGAAAAGTCGCTGCAATTTATGCGATGCGGCTTCAAACGTAAATACAGCAGAAAGAGCAAACATAAGGTAGTAAAACCGCCCAACAAATGCCCCATCACCACTATTGGCATAAGCTTCATTGTTACTGTCCACATACCTAACGCTGCCTGAAAAATAACAATAACAAGGATGAGTAAGGGTAAACGTAAAGGGGTGCCTTGATCACGATTTTTAACAGAAAGAAAAGCAATCGCGAGGATCATTAAACCAAGCGCACCAGCAAAATAGCGATGGATCATTTCATTCCACGCTTTAGCTGGTTCAACTTGGCTCTGAGGATAGGCTTGTTCCGCTAAAGCAATTTGCTCAGCTGTTTCTGGTACGTTAATTAATCCGTAACAGGTAGGCCAATCAGGGCAGCCTAATCCCGCATGAGTCAATCGAGTATAAGCTCCTAAAGTTACCACTACCAAGGCCAGTAAAACACTGACAAAGACTAATTTCTTTACCACATGATTATGTCGCGTATAAAGGTGATCTTCCACGTACTAGCCCACCTTAGAGTATTTAAGTAGCTTTTTCATATCAGCCAATATTTGTTTACCAAATTGTGGTAGCTGCTCAATGTTTTCAGGCAATTGATGACTTAAAAAAACATTACCAAGGGGATCAACGATAAATACTTGTGGGTTAACAATGTACTGCTTTGCTTGTTCAGGCATAGCAAGTAATTTCCATTTACTTTTTGAAATTTTTTGATATTGTTCAACAGACAATTCATTTTGATATAAAGCCACGGGAAAGACCCTTGGCATATCCTTACCCAAAGCAACATAAGTATTGTGAACAGCTTCAAGCGTCTTCTGACAGTTAACAGCACAGGACTTTGGCAAACTATATAGAATAAGCCAATGTTGCTCAAAGTCAGCCGTCTTTAAACCTAATTGCTCTAAGGTTAATTCATTCGCCAATAACATCCCCTTGTTAGTCACCCCTGTGTCTAGCCATTGCTGCTCTAAAGCAAGTTTAGCCAAAAGAATAGGTAAAACAAAAGCAGCTAACATTAAAAATAAGCTACGACGACTTTTCTTGGGTTGATTGTTATTTGCAGGTAATACTGTAGGACTCATACTACTTAGGCCTCTTTTTTCAAAGGTGAATTTTGCTTTGAATTACTTTTTAAATCATGATTTGGATTATTTACACTTGTTTTTCCAGCGCCAAATTTAGCCCATACCATTAACATAAACCAAGCTATCGCTAAACTAAACCATTGAAAAGCATAAGCGCGATGTTTTTCTGGTGGCATAACGATGGGCTGCCAATTTTTTTCAAACCCTATTTGTTCACTTTTACCGACATAGATAACAAAAGGTAATAGCTGCCGATTAAGTAATGTCGAGAATTTATCCAACTCCACTTGCTGAACTCTCAATGGCCAGTGTACATCGTTAAAAACTTGTTCTTGTAATTGAATACCTATTTCGATTAAACGCACATTCCCGCGAACCAAATACTTACCCGATAATGCCTTAACGTTAGGTAATTCTTGCCTATTAACAGAGCCTTGTATCCAACCAAGGTTCACCAATACCGCATACTGTTCACTAATTAACACTTGGTAAGCTCGATAGCCTAAGCGCCCTTTATTGACTTGATTATCTAGCAAAAATACCGCCTGCTCATCAAACATCCCTTCAATTGCTACTGGCATGTCATTAATATTTTCATTTACCGAAAGTAAGGTTATTTGTTGCAACGATAGAGGGGGTTGTGACTTAAGTTGCTCTATGCGTGATAAGCGCTGCTCTTTTTCTAAAGCTCTACTACTTTGCCAAAAACCAAGCTTTACTAATGCAGAAAAAACTAGCACAGTAAGTATTAACCACAGAAAATTTAATTTGTTACTACTTAGCACCTAAAGGTTACTTCCTTAGAACGTGTTAATACTTAACTTAACAAAAACAATATGGGAGTTCGTTTTGCTATTTAAAATTGCTATTGTCGCTATGCTCGCTTTTATGGTCTACAACTTATTCTGCGCGCTATTACTTATGAATAAAAATGATCCTAATAAACCATCTATGAGTAAATATATTGGTCGAAGGTTAATGCTCTCTGTCGCCATTGTAGTATTACTACTTATTGGCTTATTAACTGGATTAATCACCCCTAACCCTCGACCTTATTAATACTTTATTCCTTCTCTATCTTGCTTGATTATATAATCTATGAATTCTTTAGCGAAGTTACGTATATTTAATAGATTTTTTATCACTTTAATTGTTCATGCTAAGATAAATTCACTAGAGCAAAGCGAAGGCACGGAGTTGACGTTAGTCAATGAGTACCTTCAATGCCGCTATCGTGTATTTAGCAACGCATGAACTATTAAAGAATATAAACGAAGACAAATAGAATGACCCATACAACGTCGACGAAATGCCAATACCAACTAGCCGCTTGAAAAGCAAAATGATTATCAGGTGTGAAATGTCCTTTTAATACCCTAAAAAACATCACAATTAACATAATACAACCCAGCGTTACATGCATACCATGAAAGCCTGTCAGCATATAAAAGGTATTACCGTAAATGCCACTGGTTAAATACAGTTGCATCTCCTCAGAGTAACCATGAGAATATTCTAGTACTTGGAAAAATAAAAAAGCGACACCTAAGATAATAGTTATCCCTAACCAAGCTTTTAATTGAGCACGTTTATTTTTCTCTAAGGCAATATGAGCAAAGTGAGCGGTTATCGATGACGTTAATAATAAAACGGTGTTAATTAATGGCAAGCCGAACCATCCCATACTGGTAGTTTCTGTGCCATCAGGTGTTTTCAATAAAGGCCAATTAGCAGTAAACTCAGGCCATAAAACAGCCGCTGTTGCAGCATTATTACCGGCACCACCTAACCAAGGCACAGAGAAAGTTCTGACATAAAGTAACGCGCCAAAAAAAGCGACAAAAAACATGACTTCTGAGAAAATAAACCAGCTCATCCCTTGTCGAAAGGAATGATCCATTTGATGACTATATTTTCCGGCCATCGACTCATTAATAACATTTTTGAACCAACCAAAAAGCATGTAAATAACTAAAGCAATGCCCGCTAAAAGCAAATAACCACCGTAACCATCAGCAGTGGGGTTTTTACCAAAATTATCGCTAACATAATTACCTGCGCCAAAAGCAATCATAAATAATGCCACGGCGCCAACTATTGGCCAGTGACTTTGTGCTGGTACATAATAACTTTCATATTCTTTTGTTGTCATTTTTGTTCCCTCTCTTTACGTATCATAGTCATAAGAGTTAAATGCTTTATGAGTCGACTTTACTACTGATATCATACAAGGTGTATGACAATGTAAGTGTGTTGATCTCAGCAGGTAAATCAAGATCAACATAAAACTGCAAGCCCATTTCTACTGCTTCACCCGCTTTCAATGGTTGTTGTGTAAAGCAAAAACATTCAATTTTTTGAAAATATCCAGCGGCTAGCCCCGGAGAAACCGAAGGCACTGCTTGGCCGATGATATCGCGCTGTGATTCATTTTTCGCATAGAAATTGACGAATTTCATCTCACCCGGGTGAACAGATATTTCATTGATTACTGGCTCAAATTTCCAAGGTATCCCTTTAGCCATTCGAGTAATAAATTGCACTTTTATTGTCCGTGAAGTATCAATTCCTTCATCGACATAAGCTACACCAACATCATTGGTTTTACCGTTCAAGCCAGTAATATCACAAAACACATCGTATAAAGGCACAAGCGCAAAGCCAAAGCCAAACATTGCAAACACAACTAGCACTAGCTTTTTAATCACTTTACTGTTGCTTGGCCTATTAGTTTTTTGCGCTGTACCTTCACTCATTTCTAGTCAACCTTTGGTGGTGTACTAAAGGTGTGATATGGCGCAGGGCTTGCCACTGTCCATTCCAAACCTTCGGCGCCATCCCATGGTTTAGCTGGCGCTTTTTCACCGCCTTTAATACATTTGATAACAACAGCTAAAAAAATCAACTGTGATAAACCAAAGGCAAAACCGCCAATACTGACCCATTTATTAAAGTCAGCGAATTGCAATGCATAATCAGGAATACGACGCGGCATACCTGCCAATCCTAAGAAATGCATAGGGAAGAACAATAAATTCACCGAAATTAACGAACACCAGAAATGCCATTTAGCTAAAGATTCATTGAACATGTGCCCAGTCCACTTTGGTAGCCAAAAATAAGCCCCTGCATAAATTGAGAATAATGAGCCCGTTACTAATACATAATGAAAATGGGCAACGACAAAGTAAGTATCATGATATTGAAAATCTACCGGAGTCAATGCCAACATCAAACCTGAGAAACCACCAATTGTGAATAAGATAACAAAGGCGATAGAAAACAGCATAGGTACTTCAAAAGTCATTGAACCGCGCCACATAGTCGCAACCCAGTTAAATACCTTAACCCCTGTTGGTACTGCAATCAGCATGGTGCAATACATAAAGAATAGCTCACCAAATAATGGCATGCCAGTAGTAAACATATGATGCGCCCAAACAATAAACGACAACAAAGCAATAGACGACGTTGCATAAACCATAGAGCTATAACCGAATAATTTCTTACGTGCAAAAGCAGGAATAATGGTTGAAACAATACCAAAAGCCGGCAAGATCATGATGTACACTTCAGGATGGCCAAAGAACCAGAAAATATGTTGAAACATTACTGGGTCGCCACCACCTGCTGCATCAAAGAAACTAGTGCCAAAATAGGTATCAGTTAACAGCATTGTCACTACGCCGGCTAACACCGGCATGACTGCAATGAGTAAATAAGCGGTGATGAAAAATGTCCAAACAAATAGCGGCATTTTCATGTATGTCATGCCCGGAGCACGTAAATTCATAATAGTGACGACAATATTAATCGCGCCCATTATTGAAGAAATACCCATGATATGAACAGCAAATACAAAAAACGCCGTACTACCATTAGAGTATGTTGTGGATAATGGTGCGTAGAATGTCCAACCAAAATTTGGTGCGCCGCTTTCCATGAAGAAAGAGCCAATAAGGATGGCAAACGCGAATGGTAATATCCAAAAACTCCAGTTATTCATTCTTGGTAAAGCCATATCTGGAGCACCAATCATCATAGGCAACATCCAGTTAGCAAAACCAGTAAAAGCAGGCATAATAGCGCCAAACACCATTATCAAACCATGCACTGTAGTTAACTGATTAAAAAAGTCAGGCTCAACAATTTGTAAACCCGGTTGAAATAATTCAACACGAATCACCATTGCGAGCGCACCACCCGTTAACAGCATGATAAAAGAGAACCATAAATATAGCGTACCTATATCCTTATGGTTTGTTGTGTATAACCATCGTTTTATACCTGTCATTTTATGGTCATGATGATCATCATTATGCGCGTCATCAAGCGATTCATTTATTGTATCCGTTGTCATCTTTTATTCTCCACTTGCCGCTTTAACATCTGAAGTTTGCACTACATCACCAGTATCATTACCCCAAGCATTTCGCTCATAAGTAACTACGGCGGCTATTTCTTTCAAACTTAACTGTTTACCAAATGGAGGCATCATACCTTTGCCGTTTAGTACTAAAGAGATATGTTCATCAATAGAACCTTGGGTAGCAACTGCACTACCTTTAAGCGCTGGGAATGTCGGTGGTAAACCTAAACCTGTCGGTTGGTGACAAGCAGAGCAATGAGCCATGTAAGTAGCTTCACCTAACTGCATTAACTCACCTTTACTCATAGAAGTACTTAAAGAGGCTTTTTCAGCATCTGCAGCTTTTGCCGTCAATATATGTTGCTCATTTAACCAAACGTCATAATCTTCAGGAGATTTAACTTCGACAACAATAGGCATAAAGCCATGATCTTTACCACAAAGCTCAGCACACTGACCGCGATAAGTTCCAGGTACATCGACATTAGTCCAGGCTTCATTAATGAAGCCTGGGTTAGCATCTTGCTTAACGGCAAAAGCAGGCACCCACCACGAATGGATAACATCATCAGAGGTAATTAAAAAACGGACTTTTTTATTGGCTGGAATTACTAAGGGTTTATCTACTTCAAGTAAATAGTCGTCACCTTTGTGTGCGCCATTACCATCAAAACTACCATTTTGATTTTCATATTGCTCTCGAGGCGTTGAAAGCACCGAATAGTATTCAATATTTTCATCAAAATATTTATAGTGCCATTTCCACTGCGAACCAGTGATTTGAATAGTGACTTCAGAATTGTCATTATTTTCCAAGTTAATCAAGGTGCTAGTAGCCGGAACGGCCATGCCGATAAGAATAACAATAGGAATTGCAGTCCAAAGTATTTCTACTTTAGTGCTTTCATGAAAGTCAGCAGCTTTCGCACCTTTCGATTTTCGATGAAAAGCCATGGACCAAAACATGGCACCAAACACAATAACGCCAATAGCAGTACAAATATAGAGTGATAGCATATGTAAGTCATATACCTCCCTACTAACTGCCGTTACCCCTTTAGTCAGATTTAACTGTGTATCTGCCAATGCCGAACTAGAAAACATAGCCCCTAAAAACAGCCAAGCCCCCATTAACCAATTTTGGTTACCTCTGCTCACTCAACCTCTCCCCTATCTATTAAAAATAGAAAACAGAAATGCAGTAATGTACATCACAACTCATTGAACTGAATATCTGCTAATTTTGTTATTATTTTTTATTAAATTAACTGACGTGAAATGGCACACCTTAACTGACTAGGCAAATATCGAGCGATTTAACGTCTTTTTATTGTTGTATATAGTTATTTTCTGTTCGATTTCAGTTCTAGAATCACTCAAAACTTGATATAGGTCAAACAATTTATTTATTTATAAATAAATAAATACCAGTGATTTCAATAGAGTAACAACTCTAAGATGAGGCGAAGGCTTGAGTGGTATAGGCTAGTGGTATTTTCATCATTTAGAAAATCTATATGCGATGTAATTAAATAATTCATTTTTAGCGATTATTTATTAAACAAACCGGTAAATAGTAGATAGAAATAATTCAGATAAAAATGGAATAAACTTTTTAGAAGGGAGAGTTTTTGAAACAGTAAACGAGTACCACATTGCGATACTCATTCTATTTAGTTGCTGATTATTAGCCGTAGCTCACAAGTTTATTCTACATCCAGTTTCCATTGCGTATCACACCAACAGCAAGGCCTTCAACATTAAACTCTTGGCATGTTAAATCAATGATAATTGGGGAGAAATTTTTATTTTCAGCCTGTAAATACACAATATTGCCTTCCCGTTTGAAGCGCTTAACCGTGACATCATTTTCAACGCGAGCAACAATAACCTGCCCATTTTGTACATCAGTGGTTTGATGAACAGCAAGGATATCACCATCTAGAATACCAATATCTTTCATGCTTTCACCATCTACGCGCAGTAAATAATCAGCCGCGGGATGAAATAAGCTACCGTCCATTTTATAGTGATCTTCAATATGCTCTTGCGCTAAAATAGGCTCACCTGCAGCAACACGGCCAATTAAAGGCAAACCTTCTTCTTCAAGAAACTGCTCAGCTAAGCGAATACCACGAGATGTGCCAGGCAGCATTTCTATATAGCCTTTTTTAGCTAACGCTTTTAAGTGTTCTTCTGCCGCATTGGCTGATTTGAAACCAAAAAAACCAGCTATTTCAGCTCGGGTAGGCGGCATCCCTGTATTGCAAATGGTATCTTTAATAAGATCAAAAATTTGTTGTTGTCGATTAGTTAACGGTTTGAGTTCGTGTATAGCAACCATGAAAGACTTCCTGTATATATTGACAGTGACACTGGTAGTATATACAGGATTTTTGTAAAATCAACGCTTAGTTTGGCTTGACTATCCCCTTAATCACCGAAAACTTTCATTAATACTGGTTAACACTCGGCTGCCTGGACAAAGAGCATCTTGATCTAACTGATTCAATGGCAAGTCATTAGTATCATTGATTTCATGAAAATCACTGGCAGTTGGCTCTAAATAAAAAAGCCCTGTTAATATTTTTCCGTCTTGCTTATGTCGCTCTATATCCATAATGGCTTGGCTAGCATTAGTGCTATCATAATTTTCATCCAGTTTTTGAATACGCATAATAGAGCCATCGTGCAAACAAACATCTTCACATTCACCACTATCAATATCACTCGTTATTTCTGTTTTTACTGCCACAAAATCAGCAACAGCACCAGTAGTAATATGATCGTGCACATAGTCATACGAACGAGTTGAGCCCGCATGGTTATTGAAGGTCACACATGGTGAAATAATATCTATAAAAGCAAAACCTTTATGGCTTATGGCTGCTTTTATCAGCGGTACAAGCTGTTTTTTATCTCCGGAAAAACTACGAGCGACAAAACTTGCCCCTAATTGCAACGCCGTGACACACAAATCAATATCGTTAAATAAACTTACATCTCCGCCTTTATTTTTCACTCCTCTATCTGCAGTGGCAGCTAGTTGCCCTTTAGTTAAACCATAAACGCCGTTATTGGCGACCATATAAACCATATTCAGTTGCCTGCGTACTACATGAGCAAATTGTCCAAAACCAATAGAGGCACTGTCGCCATCACCTGACATGGCTAAATAAAGTAATTCTTGGTTGGCTAAATTAGCCCCCGTTGCCACCGATGGCATGCGACCATGTACCGAGTTAAAACCATGGGCTTTATTGAGAAAGTAATTAGGCGCTTTCGAAGAACAACCTATTCCCGACATCTTGGCTACTTTGTGAGGCTCAATTGATAATTCATGACAGGCTTGTATGATTGCCGCAGTTAAAGAATCATGACCACAACCGGCACAAAGGGTGGAGAGTGCGCCCTCATAATCTCGATAGGTTAATCCTAAGTCATTAACAGGAAGACGCGGATGCCGAAAAGTTGATTTAATAAAGCTCATACCCTATTCCTTGAAACATTTATACTAAATGAAATTTCAGATCCTCGATAACAATTAGCGACGAGGATGACGATGACTAATTAACCTACTTTTTTGTTCAATTGAGGCGATGCTAGTTGCGCTAAAACCGTTTGTACAATGAAGTCACTCGTTATTGGTAAACCATCAAAATTTAAAATACTGGTCAGTTTATTTGGGTCTATTTGTAATTCATTCACCAATAAACCTTTCATTTGAGCGTCTCTGTTTTGCTCTATCACAAACACTTGTTTGTTATTAAGGGAGTGTTCATCAATAAACTGTTCTATTTGTAGATGAAAAGGAAAAGCCTTGATGCGTAAAGTATCAGTGGCTAACCCTTGTTCTTGTAATTGATCAATCGCCTCAGCAATTGGATGGCTACTAGTGCCAAAATATACCAGTGCTATTGGCGCTTTTTTCTTGCCTTGTTGTATTTCAGGCTTAGGTAAAAAATGAATAGCAGAGTAAAACTTCTTAGTTAAACGCTCCATATTATCGACATAGTCAGCTGATTTTTCAGTATAACCAGCAAAATGATTGCGTGAGGTACCACGATTGAAAAAAGCACCTTTATCTGGGTGAGTTCCCGGCAAAGTCCGATAACAGATACCGTCATCATCCACATCTAAATAGCGACCAAAAACTTCAACTTCATCAAGTTGTTCGGCCGTTAAAACCTTCCCTCTTTCATAGCGTTTATTATCTTGCCAAGAAAACTCTTCTGTTAGGTGATCATTCATACCCAAATCCAAATCACTCATAATAATGACCGGTGTTTGCAATTGCTCAGCAATATCAAATGCCTTTGCACTAAAATCAAAACACTCACTTGGACTGTCTGGAAATAATAATACTTGCTTAGTGTCACCGTGTGAAGCATAGGCACAAGCCAAAATATCAGATTGTTGTGTCCGCGTTGGCATACCAGTTGAAGGACCTGAGCGTTGAACATTCACCAATACAATCGGAATTTCAGTAAAGTATGCGAGTCCTAAAAATTCGGTCATTAAGGATACACCAGGGCCAGACGTTGCCGTAAACGCTCTAGCACCATTCCAACCTGCACCAATTGCGACACCTATTGCGGCTAATTCATCCTCAACTTGTACAATGGCATAATTTTTTTTACCACTCGCCGGATCAATACGTAAACGATGGCAATAACTAGCAAATTTTTCAATAACGGAGGTAGAAGGTGTAATGGGATACCAACCAACCACAGTAGCACCACCATATACAGCACCAAGCCCAATCCCTGTGTTACCATCAACCAAAATGCGATTATTAATTAAATCTCGGCTTTCAACTTTAATTGCTAATGGGCATATAAAATGTTTGTTCGCATACTGATACCCGAGTTCTAAAGCATATATATTGGGTGTTATAAGCTTTTCTTTACCTTTGAATTGATCTCGAACCAGAGCTTTTAATAAAGTAAAGTCCATACTTAATAACGCAGCTAATGCCCCCACATAAATAACATTTTTAAATAATTGTCTTTGCCTTGGGTCGCTATACTCCTTAAGGCATATGTTAGATATTGGCATACCTAAATAATTAATTTCTGACCGAATTTGGCTATCAGATAAAGCGCGGCTTGAATCATATAGTAAGTAACCACCTTCTTTTACTATATTAATATCATCACTGAGACTTTGCGCATTCATAGCAACGACCATTTCTGCTTTACCACCACGTCGTCCTAGATAATTTTTTTGTGAAATTCTAACTTCATACCAAGTAGGCATGCCTTGAATATTTGATGGAAAAATATTTTTGGCACTTACTGGGATGCCCATGCGTAAAATTGCCTTGGCAAACATATTATTAGCACTAGCAGAGCCAGTTCCATTGGTATTAGCAAAGCGCACTACAAATTCATTTATGAGCAACTCTGTTGAGCTTTTGTCATCACTAATAGTTAGGTTATCAGTCATACTTTCTTACCTTAATTAGGGCCTGTTGACCTTTCGCGGTTAAATTTTTGTTCGAGATAAAAGCGTTTTAATCGCGGTGAGTAATATGTAGCCTAGTCATTCTAAGCAAATACTACTCAACAATGAGTAAAACGTTTTTAGCCGAATCCTCCGGACAGCGTTTGTTGGGCATTTTTACGGCGTTATCGCCTTTTTATGTGGAATAACCACATAGCAAAGACTCTGTCTTGTATAAATACCCAATAAACAGCTGCAAAAACAATATTGAAAGAGCAACAGACCCTATTGTTAACGCTACTTTATCGTGGCATTTATATTATTGATCAATAGCTTTTTCATATCCCAAGCACCTGTTGGGCAGCGCTCAGCACACAAGCCACAATGCAAACAAACATCTTCGTCTTTCACCATAATATGTCCTGTTTTTAATGGTGCCGACACCAATAGACTTTGTTCGTCATTCAACTCTGTCACTCTAAACTGTCGTACCATTTGCCCATCGTCACTTTCTTCTTCGACAAAGTTGATACAGTCCATTGGGCACACATCTTCACAAGCTGAGCACTCAATACAGGTACTTTCGGTAAAGACTGTATGCACATCGCAATTCAAACAACGGCTAGCTTCGGCCAAAGCAAGTTTCTCATCAAAACCTAACTCGACTTCCGTGGTTAACGTTTTTACCGCTTCATCCCACGCGATATGCGGTACTAGATTGCGTTCTTGATGATCAATGCCACTTTGGTAACTCCATTCATGAATACCCATTTTTTGACTGATGAGATTAAAACTCGTATCAGACCTGTCCTCAACGGGATCGGCATTTTGACAAAATAAATCAATAGAAATCGCCACTTGATGGCCATTAGCAACTGCCGATATTATATTTTTAGGACCAAAAGCAGCATCACCACCAAAAAATACTGTCGGCAAAGTAGATTGCAGAGATTTATTATTAACTTTCGGCCTTTCCCATTGATTAAAAATAATGCCAATATCGCGCTCAACCCAGTCAAAGGCTGTGTCTTGACCTACCGCAACCAAGACTTGATCACATTCAACCAGCAAGGTTTCACCTGTTGCTTGTAAGGTACGATTACCCATTTTGTCATAGACAGATTCAACTTGTTCAAACAGCACAGCAACTAATTGACCCTGTTCAATTTTATATTCCAACGGATTGTAATTAGGCAGAATGGTAATGCCTTCAGCTGCCGCATCTGCTTTTTCCCAGGGAGAAGCTTTCATCGCCTCGAAACTTGAACGCACCAACACGGTTACTTCTTCTGCGCCTAAGCGTTTTGCCGTACGACAGCAATCCATAGCAGTATTACCGCCACCAAGAACAACAACCTTTTTAGGCGCTGGTGTATGTTTGTCATACTTTAGATGTTCAAAAGATACCTTTGCTAACCAATTTATGCCCGTGTCAATTTGAGGCTGCTCTGATTTTTCAAGTGCTTTATCTTGGCTAAGTTGATCATGACCGGGAATTTTCAGCCATCGGCCATTAGGCGCACCCGTACCAACAAATATTGCATCAAAGTTGGCCTGTAGCAATTTATCTAGCGAAGTGATTTCTTCACCAAAATGACATTCAAGCCCCATATTAATAATATAATTTAGCTCTTCATCAAGCACTGCTTCTGGTAGACGAAAAGCGGGAATTTGGCTTCGCATCATACCGCCTGCTTTAGCATCACGCTCAAACATAACCACATCATAACCCAATGGTAATAAATCTCTGGCGACAGTCATTGAGGCTGGCCCTGCACCAATAAGCGCAACACGTTTACCATTCTTTTTACGGGGAACTTTCGGCAGGAATGCTGTGATATCCTCTTTATTATCCGCGGCAACACGCTTTAATCGACAAATAGCAACAGGCGTTTCTTCAACCCTACCGCGACGACATGCAGGCTCACAAGGCCGGTCACATACTCGCCCCAATATTCCGGGAAAAACATTTGATTCCCAATTGATGAGATAAGCATCGGTATAGCGTTTTTCCGCAATTAAACGGATATATTCAGGGACAGGGGTGTGAGCAGGACAAGCTTGCTGGCAGTCAACCACCTTGAGAAAGTGCTGGTAATTTCCGGTATCAGTTTTCTTCAAAGTGAGCTCCTTTAAACATCTCTACTCACGACTTTGGTGAGGGAATGTAAGTACTTATTCGAATTAATTACTGTTTTTTTATTGTTACATTATTTAGCTTATCTTATAAAAAATATAATTGATTTTAGACCTTAGTACCAACAGAGCACTAGCTATAACAACAAGCTCTGTTCTATTTTATAGTATTCATCTGTGGCATTAATCAATGAATTTGCGGTTAACTTTGGTACACCATAAACAATAGTATTCACATTATATTTTTCTTTAATATGACTGAGCAGCATATCAAAATCGCCATCGCCAGAAAGCAGTACAATGGTGTCAATATCTTGTGTTGCAGCCGCAGTCATAATATCAATGGTAATGCCTACATCCCAGTCACCCTTAGCTGAGCCATCGCTACGCTGGATAAAGGGTTTAAGTTTCACTTCAAAACCAATATGTTTTAGCGCTTTTTGAAATTTATGCTGTTGATCATCACTGCGCGCAATAGCATAAGCAGTCGCTTGTACAATATCACCCAAAGCAAGTAATTCTTGCCATAATAATCGATAATTAAATTGACGTTGATAGGCATCTCGTGTGGTGTAATAAATATTTTGTACATCAACAAAAATGGCAATTTTCTGCAAAACAATTTCCTTTAAACTGATTTAGATTAGTTTTCTCTGGTTTACTATGATTTTGTCTATAAAAACAACATTATTCTTATATTTACTCTTGTTACTCTTAAATGATGACGTTAAAATAGTTACAATATAATAAAAAATCAAGAATATAGGAATAAAGTATGTCTTTTGAAGATGACTATCAAGTAACGTCTAAATTCAGCGAGCATACCCATGACTTCCTATCTAGTCATTTAATTGCACCAACACCCGTAAATTATTCGGTAATCTATCTTTATATTAGCAATGAAAACGAAATGTTGTCAGCCGCTATAGATAAAAAACTGCAACAGGGCAAATTAATCACCGCAGATTTTATGGCTGATTTATTCAAGCGCTACGTTTCCTTTACTCAGCAAGTTGAAAACACTGTATTAGCACCTTTTGAACAAACGTTAAGTGAAACACTAGAACAAATTAGTAAACAAGTAAGTAACGAAGATAAAGCGGTAAATAATTTACAAAAACTAGATAAAATTTTAGCTAAGTCAAAAAGTAATAGCGCCATGGAGAATATTGTTAGCTACCTTTTTAACACCATCAATAATACTAAAGCTCAACATAAAGCATTGTCTCAAAAGTTAACCACGACTCAACAAGAGATTAACCAACTAAAAGACAAGCTTGCCTCTTCAAGACAAGAAGCGTTAGTTGACTCATTAACCGGTTTACTTAATCGTCGGGGCTGTGATGAAAAATTACAAAATTTAGACCTCGCCGATACTCATTCTTCTTTAGCCATTGATATTGATCACTTTAAAAAGGTTAATGACACATTTGGCCACTTTATTGGTGACAAAGTTATTCAGCGCATAGCCAAAACAATTAAAGATCATATTGGTGAGCAAGATCTTGCCGTACGTTTTGGTGGTGAAGAGTTTGTGGTAGTAATGGCTAACACGCCACTGGCTGAGGCAAGAAAAATAGCTGAAAAAATTCGTATCTCAATCTCTAAAATGAAATTAAAACAAAGAGATACTAATACTTATTTACCTCCTATTTCTGTCTCTATAGGTATTGCTCAAAATGATAACATTTCAGAGTGGAAAAGTTTATTTGAACAAGCAGACAGCGCGTTATACCAAGCTAAAAACTCAGGACGCAACTGTTGTATTTGTGCTTAGTCAAAAGTTAGCTGTAATTTAACTGTCCCGCAGCTATTTTGAAGTCATAACACCTGCAATATTTTAAATAATCACGATTAATAAAAAGATGCGCTTGATCAAGGTTCTCTTAAGCGCCCGACACTCGTATCTTGAAGTGGTTTGGGTATCAATGCTAAACTCCTTCTTTTGAGCTAGCCAACAATTAATTTTAGCGATGATGATGTCTATATTGCGTTCTTTTTTTTATTTATTATTAAAACTCCCTTTACGTTTATTGGTTCGTAGTAAAATAGTACAAGATGCCCAAGCATCTGTAGAAACAAAAACTCGCCCTATTTTTTACGTAGTAAGCCATCAATCAGCCAGTGACTTATTAACACTACAAACGGCCTGTAAGCAACAAAAGCTGCCTGACCCACTTAGCAAAATCAAAATCAATGGTAAACTTTTCGATCGTATTTTATGTTTAGAAAAACCCAAACTAGTGTTTTCGTGCTTTACAACAAAAAAGACTACCGCATTACAGCAGGGCTTGGAGATTCTTAATCTGCACAATATGGATAAAGAACTTGATGCGCAATTAATACCTGTAAACCTTATTTGGGGTAGAGTACCCACCCAAGAAAAAAACAATGCGAATGTTGCCTCATTACTCGCAGAGCAAGCCGCCCCTACTTGGCTACAAAAATTATTTATTGTGCTTTTTCTAGGTCGCGATAACTTAGTACGCTACAGCCAAGCACTCTCCTTAAGAGAGATGTCTGACTATCACGGTAACGATGAAGCAACGGCACATAAGTTACTTCGCGTTGCTCGTTTTCATTTTCATCGACAAAATATTGCCGCAAAAGGTCCACGCCTTATTCATCGCCAACAAATGTTCACCGCTTTATTTGCTAATCCGTCAGTAATGCGCATAATCAAAGACGAAGCTAAAAGCAAAAACCTCAGTACTAAGCAAGTAAAAAAACAAGCACAAACCATGATGGAAGAGATCGCTGGTGATTACAGTGTTTCATTAGTCCGCTTGGGTGAGCGCATATTGCGTTGGCTATGGGGACGCCTATATAGCGACATAAAAGTAAATAACTCTCAAGTATTACGCGAACTAGCTCAAGACGGGCATGAAATTATTTACGTACCCTGTCATAGAAGCCACATGGATTATTTGTTGCTTTCCTATGTTATTTTACAAGAAGGCTTAGTTATGCCGCGCATTGCCGCTGGCATTAATTTAAACTTTTGGCCTGCGGGACCAGTATTTAGAAAAGGCGGTGCTTTTTTCATTCGCCGTAGTTTTGCTGGTAACCGTTTATATTCAACCATTTTCCGTGAGTACCTAGGTTTATTGTTTGAACGTGGTTACTCAGTGAAGTATTACACTGAAGGTGGCCGTAGCCGTACAGGTAGATTATTAAACCCGAAAACTGGCATGCTAGCCATGACCATTCAAAGTTTACTTCGCGGTATTGACCGCCCCCTAACCTTAGTACCTGTATATATTGGGTACGAACATGTTATGGAAGTTGGCACTTACCATAAAGAACTTAGTGGTAGTGAAAAGAAAAAAGAATCTATGTTTGGTGTACTAAAAGCCATCAAAAATTTACGTAATTATGGCAATGGCTATGTGAACTTTGGTGAACCCCTCAATATTAATGACTATTTGAATAAACAAGTACCCGATTGGAAAGCGGCGATTAACCCTGTTAACCCACAAAAACCTAATTGGTTAACACCAACGGCTAACAATATGGCAAATCAAGTAATGACCCGTATCAATCAATGTGCCGCGCTAAACGGTGTCGCATTAGTTGCCCTTATTTTACATGCCTGTGAAAATAAAGCCCTTGCTAAAGCTGATTTAGAAAAGCAATTAGATTTCGCGTTAGAGATTCAACGTCAAGCCCCTTTTAGCGAGCAACTGACGATACCTACAGAGAGTGGTAGTGAATTGTTAGCCCATGTAATCTCACTCAATAAAGTCACAATATCATCAGACAGCTTTGGTACTATCATCTCACTAAATGACTCTGCTAGTTTAGAGATGCGCTACTATAGAAACAATATTTTACACACCTATGGTTTAATCTCGTTAGTGTGTAAGTTATTAACTCATAATAGTAAAATATCTCAAACGCAGCTAACCGAACAAACGGTATGTTTACTTGCTACTTTAAAAGACGACCTATTTTTGTGGCAAACACCTGAGCAAATGACCACGCAAGTTGGACAAGTGTTGAGTGTTTTAAAAGAAATAGGTATCGCTCAACAAAGTGATACTGAATTTTGGTCATTAACAGATGATACCGAGCAACTCAGTCACATTTACCTTATGGCTGAATGTATCGATGAAAGCTTACAAAGACTTGCCATCATAACCTCGTTGGCAACGCGCTTAGCACCGCTCACTAGGAGAGATTTAGAACAAAAAGTAGTTGCTATCGCCAAGCGACTATCTGTGTTAAATAATATTACCGCCCCTGAGTTTATTGATAAAAAGGCGCAGGCGACTTTAATTAACACCCTGCGAGAGCAAGGTTATATTGAACTTAATGAAGAAGGGTTACTGATAACAACTGATACCATGAAACAGCTTAAAACCTCAGTAACCAACCTAGTGGCTATTGAAGTATTGCAAAGTATTGCCCGTTCATAGTTTTTTTGATGTAATAACAAAGTAATAAGCTGACAAGACGCCTGTTTACTTGGCTCATGTCAGCTTACGGTTATACATTAGCCTTTATTTTGATAGCGCTGCCAACTCAATTGTGACTTGCTCAACACCCTGTCTAGCAATTTTTTTACTTAACTCCGCTTTCTTACTGCTTAATAATGAAATACCTTCCACTACCATATCGAAAGCTTTCCACTGACCTGTTTTTTTATTTTGTCGCATTTTAAACACTACATCTATAGTTGGTCTATTAACGTCAATGATCTGGGTTTTTACTGCAACAATTTTTTTACCGTTAGTGGCCTTTTCTGGTTCAAAAATCACTTGCTGGTTTTTATACTGCATAAGTGCATTGGCATAGGTTCTCGCTAAATTACGACGCATTGACTCAACAAATTTTGCCCGCTGCTCCTTGTTAGTTTTGCGTAAATGCTTCCCTAAAATGCGATACGAAGCATATCTATAATCAATTGATGGCATCAACTCTTCTTCTATTATTGTTTCCATAATCTGTGGGAATTTTTTGATTTCCTGCTGATTAGCTGCAATACGGCTAAAAAGTTTATTACCAACACTCTCTAGTACGGTATAAGGTGATGGCTGAGTTATTTCATTCTCAACGGCTGATACTGGCAGCGCTAACATTACTGATGCTAATAGCAGCGTAGTCGTTAATTTCACTAAAATTTTCATGTTAATAGTTCCCTAATCATTAGTATTATTCTTTCTTAGCTAATAAACCGACCGCTCGGTATATTCAATGAAGCTAGAATAGCACCGACCGGTCGGTTTGTAACTATTTTATTTATAAGTAAAAGGCTTATCTAAGATTTATTAACGCTAAGCAGCAAGGAAGGATTAAATATTATTGCTTTTTAAGTGACGAATATATAAACAAAGTTCTGAAATAACCTGTTGAAATAACGCTTTATTACGTGCACTTTTACTTAAGCTTGTTGAGCCATGAAAAGTAGCAACAATAAAGTAAGCAACTTGAGTGAATTTTAATTCTGGACGTAAATCACCTTGAACACGCTCTAGCGCTGTTACAATTAACGCATTCAGTTTTTCTTGCATTGAGAGTATACGTAAACGAAAACCTTCGTCAACATTGGCCATTTCTTCACAGAGGTTATTCAAAGGACAACCACAAACCACTTCACTACAGTTCATTTCATTACACATAGCTGTAAAAAATTCGCATAAACCTTCAATAGGATCATCTTGGCTTAATGCGGGCTGCCACGTATCAAGAAATAGAGGCACAAAATTTTCTTCAAATACCGCATAGCCTAATTCAATCTTATTGGTAAAATGATAATACAAAGCACCTTTAGAAATACCACATCGATTAAGAATGGTAGATAAACTAGTAGCTTGAAAACCATGTTGATGTATTTCATCCGCTGCTACGCTAAGAATTTTTTGGCGGGTTTGTTCTGCGTCACTCATGATTACTACTCTATTAACATTATCTCTGCTTGTAAATGATAACCGACCACTCGGTATGTTGCAAGGTTGGTCATTACAACATGCTTTGCACAAGTGATCATTCCTATATGATCACTTTGCCATAAAACTACCCTTAGGTTTTAATATAGTAACAGCAACTGTAAGGCACTAAGCTGTATTTAGCTAAGGTAAATTTGACTGGATTTTTGGGTTACTGTGAGCAACATTGCGGTCATTAAGATCTTGTGAAATTATGAGCATTTTTAGGGCAATATTAGCCAAAATTTAACCACTGTGTTTCATCAACAGGTTGAACTCACAGCCATAATGGTTTTACCTTCTTTATACAAATAAGCTAATTGTATTCATATGATAATGAATAAGCATGTATACAAATATTCAAGCTCTGAACTACACTGTAGGCAATTAACTGTAAAAGGAAAAACGCCATGTTCTCGATTAAAAGTTTATCTTGTTTAATCTTTAGTTTCACTTTGGTCGCTTGCGCTTCAATGGGAAGTGGTACTAAAGCAGAAAAAAAACAAGAAATTTTAAAAATGAAAGACGCTGTTCTCACACAACTTTTTACTAAAAAGCCTGACACCCGTAGCCAAATAAACTCAGCGCCTGGCTATGCAGTTTTTTCTAATGCGAATATCAATCTGATATTCATGGCTGCTGGAACTGGATATGGCGTAGTTAAGAATATGAGTTCAAGTAAATATACATACATGAATATGGCTGAAGGTGGAATCGGTATAGGTCTTGGAGTGAAGGATTACCGTATTGTAATGGTCTTCCATACCGTAGATGCAATGAACGACTTTGTTAATACAGGTTGGACATTCGGCGGTAACGCAGATGCCTCTGCCAAAGCAAGCGGTAAAGGTGCATCAGCAGAAGGTGAAGCCTACTATGGAGATGTCACTGTATACACTTTTACAGAAAGCGGTTTAGCGCTTCAGGCTACTATAAAAGGCACGAAATTCTGGAAGGATAAAGAGCTAAATTAAAATTATTTAAAATATCTTTTAGAATATATTGTTTGCTCGGCAATAAACATATAGCCCTTTGATATCTTTAGTCAACGGGCTTTTTTGTAGGGAAATACTAACTTTATTTCATGACTGCTCTTGAGCCAACTGCGAAAGTAAAACTTAATTATTACTATTCTCCGCACCGCGCACTAAAAAGACGATCTCCTAATGACAGAAAATGCCTAAGAGGAGAAGTTAGCTTTTTAGAATTTACATTGAAATAATTTGTATGTTTTGATCTACAGCGGACATGGCTCAACAATCACATTCCTCTGGCAATTTCCCGATAGCCGACATTCATCCTAGATGAAAAAATTTATTTCTTGATGATAACTTTTTGCCAATACCCCGTTAGGCCTGAATGCGAACTAAACCACCGGAGCCGCCACTCACGAAATGGAATTGTCATGACTTCTTGGTGCGTATTGGTTACTTTCGTATTAATTTATTTGCCATATATTTTCTAACTCTTCATTTTTTTAATTGTGAATAACAATGATATTTGATCGATTCTTAACGTTAATTATTTATTGCTCTACTCATTATTAAAAAGGTGAACTGTCTGTTCGGCAAATCCCGTACCTACCTTAGCGTAATAATTAAAGACTACATCAACACCCGCTGCTAGTAGCTCCGCTTCTTCGTCTTTATATCGAGCGACTCCAGCGGTTTTTCCCTGATAATTAGCTAAACGAAGCTGTTTAACGACTTCCATAGCATCGTGGTAATTAGGAATTGCGAACATGATTAAATGTATTGGAGTAAGATCGGTATGGGACCAAAAATCTGGGTCTTCTGCGTCGGCCCCTATGACATTTCGGCCAAGTCGACTATGTTTTTCGACACGTTTTTTATCAACGTCTATACCGCAGACATTTTTCTTAAGCTCATTTTTCAGGGTGTCATAGGCTCCGGTGCCTACACGGCCCATTCCAATAACTAACACAGAAGCATTTTTAGGCTGAGAAAACTGGTCTTCGATTAGACGTTCCGGTAGTTCGAAACGTTTGATTAAACCGTTCCAATTTTGGTATAACTCGTGTGCATTAATATTAATTATACTCGAGAATATAAAAGAAATAGCGACCGATACTGCCATAATAACCAGCCACTCTTTGGCAATATATCCTTGTGTTACACTCACCGAGCAGACGATTAAGCCAAATTCACTATAATTAGTTAAGCTTAAGGCGGATAAGAAAGCGGTTCGCGCCCGCAACTTAAGCCGTGCGAACCAAAGAAAAAATAGAACAGTCTTGAACGGCAGCGCGATCGCTATTATCAATGAGACACCAAGCATGTCTAATGTGGGTAAAGCGGTAAATCCTATGGATAGAAAAAAACCTATCAAAAACAAATCTTTAAAATGCAGGAGTGATTTTGCAAGCTCTATTGCTTTGTTGTGGTTACTCAACAAAGCGCCAATAGCTAATGCACCCAGATGAGCTTCAAGTCCGACCAATTCAAACAGTTCGCTGCCAGTAAAAGCCAAAAAGAAACCGGCTAAAGGAAGGACTTCACCATGACCGCTGCGATCGAGTAGTCTATAAAGAATGGGGTTCAATAATGGCAAGAACAACAAAGCAAATGCCCAGATAGATGGTGATTTATCGGTCGCGAGTGTAACAAACACAACCGCGGCAATATCCTGAATGATTAATATGCCAATCGTTACTTGTCCATGTCGGGCGCGCATTTCCCCTCTATCTTCGAGTACTTTAACCGCAAACACGGTACTACTGAAACTAACCGCGAATCCAATCACAATCGCTGATACCCAGTCTAGCTCAATAAAATGACTAAAGCCGATATAGGCTAAAAACATAGTATTTAAGAAGGTTAGAAAGATGAAAGTGCTCATATGACCAACAGCACTAGCTAAGATTTCAGTCTTAAATAGACTTTTGATATTTAGTTTCAAGCCTATAGTAAAAAGTAAAAGCGCGACACCAACGTCTGCTAGCGATTTTAAAGATGAGTCGGCCTCAATACCAATGGCGTGCAATCCGAACCCTGCGGCAAGATAACCGATGAGAGGGGGGAAATTGATTTGTTTGACTAAGAAGCCACAACTAAAAGCAATTGCAATCCAAACATAATCCATAAATTATAATCCCTATGCAACTGGTAAAAAGAACATAAAACAATAACGGTATTATCGCAGTTCACTTAGCACTTTACTCAATGAGCAAGTAAAATTGATTAGTGCTTTTTAGATGCTCGAGTATAGGAAATACAGCCACAACAGTCTTATTGTAGGACAATCTAAATAAAGACGCTAAGGCCGAAGTCAATAAAAATAGAAATATTGCTAGGCCTCTAGGTATGGCACTAAGGGGTAAATATGTACCTGTATTGATTGATTTCGCTCTAGCTTCACATTTTAGTCAACTATTATTTACCGCTTAATACGGTGTTATCGATACAAAAAACTAATCCAAATTCAATTCTCGTAAGTTAATATTAATGTATTAAAATTGGAAAAGTTAACGTTCTGAGATGAAATCCCACTCGCAGTTAAGAGCTTGCAGCAGTCATAGATATTATTCTCGTTCTATAACTGTATTTTGCTTTTTTGAACTTGAAATTAGTCTCAAATATGATTTTTGGAACGTCCGCTAAGCCGAGGGTTATTAAGTTAGCTGTCGACCTGTTTAAGTCAACTAACAGGTGTACAGTCGACTTCGACCAACACAAACAGTTTCAAAATTTTTCTTCCGCTTAGCGCATTAACGGTTATAAATTGTCCATATGCGAAGCTATGTTGGATTAATTTTTGCATAAGTAAAATCAACCTAAACGGCCATATAGAACTGATTACAATGTTGAACAAAGCAAAACTGTAATTGAATTTTGTCCATTTTTATCGTTATTGTACTTATTATTCACTTATTTTTATTGAGGACCTCAAATTATCATTCTCTTGGTATGATGGACCACCTACTTCGAAACAGTTCAAACCTCCTTTGAAGGACTAGTGACTATGCTATCAGGCTAGGTTGTGCTCCGTACTCGGCCACAACGACTTTGTTTCGCCCCATTGCTTTAGCTTTGTATAAGGCTGTGTCTGCGGCCTCTAAATAGAGACAAAGGTCAGGATGATCTTCCTCTATCATTGCCAGACCAATGCTGACAGTAATACTAAAGGATTCCTCTTTTTTTGATTGTATAGTGAGTGAAGACATGAATTCACTAATTCGCTTGGCGGTATTTTTTGCAGCTACGTGGTCAATATCGACGCATAACACGACAAATTCTTCACCACCAAACCGGCCTACTATATCGGTGGAACGTGTATTTTCTGTCAGGCAATTAGCAAATGCTATTAAAACCTCATCGCCTGTAGCGTGCCCATAAGTGTCATTGACTAACTTAAAATGATCTAAATCGAATGCCATGATTGCGCAAGTGTTTTTGCCTTGTTTGTGACGCTTTATTGCTATTTCAGAAAGCAAATTAAAGCCTCTGCGATTAAGCAGTCCCGTAAGCGGATCACTCTGTGCTAATTCGTTTAACCTAGATTTGAGGCGCTCAGCGGAAATAAGCATTAATCCAAACATGGACGTAACTTGAATAAATAAAACGGTAATGAAGGTTGCGATACTGTAAGACATTGAACTACTAATTAGTGGTGGAAGGCTTGACGGTACGGTAATCACTTTAAAGATAGACAGTACTGCTACCACAATAAAGCAGCAACCGACTAAAACTGACGTTATCAGTCGTGGAGAACGGTAACTGATAAATTCTTTGGCTATTGCAAACTGATAAAATGCGCAAGTTAGAAATAGCATTATATAAGCAGTTCGAAATAGCGCACCGTCTTCAATCCATTCCAAGGCTACGAATGCTCTGGCACTTACAGAGAAAGCGATGACAATCAAGGCGGGTAACATAATTAGTAACGGGTGTAGTCGTTTTCTGTTAAAGAAGTATCTTGATGCACTCCACCACATTGCATGAGTTGCCATAACAGCGATTACTACAAATAACATAAGCGTTGGGTGAGGCGACTCGAGATCCAGCAATATGCAAGAAAAACATACCGCCAATGCAAGATGTCCCCCAGCCCATAGTGTCATCCCCGACATACGCAGAATAGAAAAGCGAGCATAAATGTAGGAAAAAAAAGCTAATATATTTAGTGTTGAAAGTATCAACACTAATGTTCTAATATCAAAATTTTCCATGTTGTACCTTTAACATTGTGTCGTAGCTATCCAAACAATATAAGATAGGAAGCGTCTTATAAGCTATAAAATTGTTGCCAATATTACTCAGCCACAACATTACCTTGATATTCATTTTGTTCATTCTAAAGATTTCAGCCGAAAAATTATAATTAAGTGAAAGAATTAACTGTACCACTACATTAGTTTCTTAGTAATATCCTCTGCACTTATAGGCTTAGAAAAATAATACCCTTGGATAATAAACACGCCTTTATCGGTTAAAATATCCAATTGAGCTTTATTCTCTACGCCTTCTGCTAATAGCGAAAACCCCATGTTTTTGGCTATTGCCACTAAAGATTGAATGATAGCTTGATCACTAGAGCTGTATTCAAGTTCTTGCACAAACATGCGATCGATCTTAAGTTTATTAATGGGCATCTCTTTCAAATATTGAAAGGATGAATATCCACTACCAAAATCATCAATTGCTAGACTAAACCCAAGTGATTTTAATTGCTTCAACACCACGAGTGCAGCTTGGGGATTTTCCATTAACGACGTTTCCGTGATCTCTAATTCTATTTGTCGAATATCAATTTTATCTTTTTCAACTAGCTGTATTAGATTGCTGCAAAAATTTTTGCGCATTAAGTGATTTGGAGAAATATTGATAGCGACTTTAGGAATATATATCCCCTTTTCTCGCCAGATAGAAATCTGCATAAATACTTGTTCAATGATATAGTCACCTAATAACCCCACTAGCTCAGACGCCTCTGCTACCGGTATAAACTCAATAGGGCTAATTTGACGATCAAGTTCTTTAGAATACCAACGTACTAAGGCCTCAACTGATATCATTGTATTAGTTTTTGTATCAATTTGAGGCTGGTAAACCATATAAAGTTCTTTTTTTCTTAAACCATTTCTAAGAGCACTGAGCAACAAGTGGGTTTTACCTGCCCCCGCTTTCATTTCATCAGAATAAAGGCAAAAGTCTGCACCACCGTGTTTACGCGACACCGAAAAGGCAGTAAAAGCATGGTTGATAAGTTCTTCAATATTGTCACCATTTTCAGGGAATTTGGATGCCCCCACATGAGCAGACAAATTTATTTCCTTATTGGCTATGTAGAAAGGTTTATCTAAATTTTCAATTATTTGATTGAGAATATAATTGTTTCCATCCTTACCTATCTCGCTATTAGGTATAAATGAAACAAAGCGACTTTCGGAAAATACACCTAATAGGGATTGACTACCTATGCTTTTTTGTATTCTCTCTTTTACTTGATTCAATAGTTGACGAATGATAACGGTAGAATAAGAAGAAGTTAACGCATTAAAATAATCAAGATTAATAATGAGTAATAACCCTTGCGTATCAGCCTTCAAGTATTGAGAAGTAACTATTTGCTTGAAGTGCTTTTTGTTTGGCAACTCAGTTTCGTTATCTAATTCCAAAAATTTAAATAGCGGTTTTACTACATTCCTATTTGCAATATAAAGCGCGACAATCACTAAAATAAATACAATCAGAAAATGACTCAATAACACCAGCGTTTCTGTCAACAATTTTTGATTTAGTTCCTTTTTAGAGAACTCAACGACAAGATTAAGGTTAAGACTAGACAAAGGAACAATTGCATACATCGATTGTTCCGATACGAATACATCTCCCTTTAAACCAATCGAAGGTAAACTATCATGTAAATCAGGCGTTAAGCGACTAATCGTAGTGAGTATTTTACCAATAATAGACTTATCATGATGTGCGATTATTTTACCGTCGTTATCGATAATAAAACGATTAACCACACTCTTTGAACTTTCAGATTCAATATGATTTACAAACAGACTTTCAAACGTTGTTAGCTTTATGTCTCCGCTAACAACACCAAGAAATTCTCTATTACTAAATATTGGTGCAGATACAGATAAATAGTAGATATTCTGGTCATCTACAGATTTATAAGGTCCGCTAATAGTGGTTTGGTTATTCGCTTTTGCCGCTTTATACCACGGCCGTTTTCTTGGGTCGTAATGACTAGGAGGCTGCCAATTGTTAATTCTATAATAACCATTCTTTTCTAAAGAGATGGTCAAATAATCGAACTGATTAGATTGGGTATATTGAGCTATTAGAACATCCAATAGCTCATTGTTTTCAATATTATCTTTATATGATGCCGTTTTTTCAGCAAAAGCATTGATGGATTCTTTACTGGCAGAGAGCCACTGTTCCGTCGTTGCTTGTGCTATTAACGCAAATGTAAGTTGCTCATCTTTTACCGAGGTTGTTATCCACTTAGTAACATGAAAATACGCAATTAATGTTGATAAGATTAATCCCAGAAAAAATATACCGCACACAGAAATAAATAATCTTTTTTTATTACAGGGATGTTTCAATAGAAACCTCTAACCTTTTAAAATGCTCAATATCTAAGCGGTGACTATTCATGATTCAATACAAAGTTCACTTGTCTAATCACATCTTAAAAAACACAACAGAAAGCTTATTCCATATAAACACTATGGTTATTGTACTATATCAGTAATCCATTGAATGTTATAATTAAAATCCAATGGATTGAGAGTCTTCTTCCATAATTTTATTTCATTTGTAGTGATGTGATGGACGCCTCAGTAATTTATTCATTATAAAAAACCTATGGCAAAAAATGTATAGCTAATGACCGCTGTGTTGGATCATTAGGTCATAGTTGATACTAACAACCGCTTTGTCGAAGAGCTGCCGTTAGTGAAACAAACTCTAACATCAACAGGGCACTAAGCAGTTTAATTTTGAACGGTTATTTGGTATCTAAACAATCGATATTATGGATAAGTAAGCGTTTATATAGTAATTTCTTAATACTATCTGTTGGTGCTGCTTTTATTGCTAGCTCGGCCTGCTTTTTACCTAAGGCCGTTTGGCCGCAACGAAACAATAAATCTGCCTGCACCGTATACCAGTAATACGACTGGTTAAGCCAATTGGGAATATTGGCAGACTGCAATACAGCTAAACCTGCTTGAGGGCCTTGCCACTCAGCAGTTGCTACTGCACGATTTAGCTGATGTAGTGGTGACGGTGCAATACGCTCTAGTAATTCATACGAGGTAACAATTTTATCCCACCGTGTTTCATTAAATGACGGCGATAGGCAATGTTCCGCAGCAATGCTAGCCTCGACATGGTAACGCGAAATAGTATCACCATTGGCCGATTGTGCTAGAAACGTCATCGCAATTGTAGTTTGTTGACTGTCCCACTGGCTACGGTTTTGTTGTTCAAGTAAAAGCAAGGCTCCACAATCATCCTGCCTGGCCTTAATTCTGGCAAGATGGAAGTACATTAGCGCCAGTAATGCATGGCTATCAGGAACGTTACCAAATTTACTATCGACTAATAACCTCGCCAAGCGAATGGCTTCTTCACATAGGTCTTGCCGAATTGCCATGTCAGTATGTGAAGATAAATATCCCTCGGTAAAAACTAAGTACAATACCCGATGCACCAAGGATAGACGAGCAACTACTTCTTTATCAGTCAAGTTATCTAACGCGACCGGCTGATTTTTGAGGTATTGTTTCGCACGACTATAGCGTTTGTAAACATTTGCTTCAGTAATAAATAACCGCAGCGCAATTTCTCTAATGCTAAAGCCGCATAAACTCTTCAGGGTAAATACTAACTGAGATTCAATCGGAATGACCTCATTACATGCTACAAACAACATTCGCAACATTGAGTCTCCCACTTCCCCCGAAAAAGGAACGTCTTCATCCTTAAGGATGTTGTTTTCTTCTATTGCCAAATACTCGGTTAATAGGAGATCTTTGCGTTTTGTCGCCCGAAATTCAGAAAGAAGGTGATTATAGGCAACCCGGTAAAGCCAAGCGGAGGGTTTGCTAGGTGTGTTTTCTCTACACCATAGCTCCAGCGCTTGTGTCATTGCCCATTGTACCGAGTCTTCAATCGCGTCAATATATTGCATACCCGTGCGTCGCAACAATAACGCTACAAGCTTACCGTACTCGTGGCGGAATAAATGCTCTATTTGCTTTTGTGACTTCAAGGTGTGCAAATTTCTCTTATTTCAATACTTGTTCCGGTATTTGCAACCATTGGGCTTACTTTAATTACCGCAATCGCTTCGTCTAGGTTTGACGCCGTTAGCATCATATAACCACCAATAATCTCTTTAAGTTCAATAAATGGCCCATCGGTGATGCCATCGTGTCGAACAACGCTACCAACAGCGCCTAACTTATTGCCCATGTCTAATATGTTGTCAGAAAATTTTTGCTGCCAAGCTTGATATTTAGCATACATTATTTCCATTTCTGATGGTGAAGACTGCTCACAGCCACCTGTTTCGCTACGTAATATGCACATATAGGTATTATTTTTCATTTTTTACTCCATTATAAATAAAAGGTGTTTTGTCATATAGTTTATCTATTAACCTAGTTATAACGCATGAGTCGCAATATTTTGGACAGTTAACGAAAAAGTTTTACCTATTTTATTTAAACCCGCTCTCCAAGATAACGCTTTTTATGTAATTATCAGTAATAATGATAGATTGGTTTGAATAAAAACACTTTTAAAAACAAACAACTTTAACAGACCCTTGTTAGTTGTGGTTCTGTGAACATTGACTACAATCACTTTATTAATGGCGCTACTTTAATACAGGCCGAAAGAGAAAATAATGAAAATTCAACAAATATTACTATTGACGCTCGCGCTCAGTGCTTGCTGTAACGCATACGATAACCTACCTATGCAAACCAATGGCCTAGATAAAAATATTTCAGTATCACTGGTTGCTGATGAAATATCTATACCTTGGGCGATGGTACAACTGCCTAGTGGCGAAATCCTGATCAGTGAACGAAAAGGAGAATTACGGGTGATCAAAAATGGTCGCTTGTTGTCTGAACATATCACCGGACTACCCAAAATTCATAGTAATGGTCAAGGGGGGTTACTTGATCTAGCACTTCATCCTGATTTTTCAAAAAATCAATGGCTCTATTTTACTTACGCTAGTAAAGAAGACAGCAATTTAGACAAAAGCTCAGGCAGTAATACCGCATTAATGCGAGCCACTTTAGACATTTCAACCCTTTCATTAACTGATAAAAAATTGCTATATAAAGCTCAACCTAATTCCAAAATAGGGCGACACTACGGCAGCCGTATTGTATTTGACGATAAAGGCTTTATCTTTTTTTCTGTAGGAGACAGAGGCCAACGTGATGTTAACCCTCAAAATATAGGTAAAGATGGGGGGAAAATATATCGATTACACTATGATGGTAGAGTGCCTTTAGATAATCCATTTGTAGATAATAAAGGCTCTAAGACTGCTATATATTCTTATGGTCATCGTAACCCACAAGGAATGAGTATTGATCCCCGTACAAACAATATTTGGTCACATGAACACGGCCCTCGTGGCGGTGACGAAGTCAATGTGATTAAAAAAGGGCTAAACTATGGTTGGCCAGAAATCAGTTACGGCATCAATTACAATGGCACAACACTAACCGATATAACCAAAAAGAACGGCATGGCACAACCGGCTCTTTATTGGACACCCTCCATTGCACCATCAGGCATGATTTATATTTCAAGTGATAAATACCCAGCATTAAAGGGGAAGTTTTTAGTTGGCTCAATGAAGTTCAACCATCTGGTATTATTAACAATTAAAGGCGAGCAAGTTATTAGCCAAGAAAAAGTGTTTAAAGATATTGGCCGAGCTCGAAGCCTACTGCAAGGTAAAGACGGTTATATTTATGTTGGTATTGATGGGGTAGGTATAAAAAGGCTTATTCCTGAATAATAATAGCGTATTAGAGCAAAGAAAATAACACGAATAGCATTGATATCGGCGACGTTATAAATTTCCTTTTCCAGTCTCGCGGTTATAAGTGATAGCCATAGTTATCACTTATAACCTCCACCTAACTTATTTCACGGCCACAGTGCCAGCATCAGGCCTACGCGGATCAGAAACACCATAAAATATGCCATTTTCAAACATAATAGACTGTACACTGCCCATCGTTCGACCTTGTTTTACCTGCTGACCTTTTACTTGTAATAGCTTAATAGTATCAGGGCTAAAGCCCGGCTCTAATTCCAACTGATCAGGCAACCACTGATGATGTACTCTTGGTGCATTCACCGCCGCGGCAATATTCATTTGATGATCCATCACGTTAACAAGTACTTGAAGAACCGTAGATATAATACGGCTACCGCCTGGGCTACCCGTAACCACATAAGGTTTATCACCTTTAAATATCATGGTCGGTGTCATTGAGCTCAATGGGCGCTTGGTCGGGGCAATAGCATTCGCTTCTCCGCCAATTAAGCCAAAACCATTAGGAACACCAGGTTTAGAAGAAAAATCATCCATTTCATTGTTCATCAAAATGCCGGTACCCGGTATCACAATGCCTGAGCCATAAGAGAAATTAAGTGTATAGGTATTAGCTACGGCGTTTCCTTGTGCATCCATAACAGAGAAGTGCGTGGTATCAGGGCTTTCATAGGGCGCTGGATTTCCCGGCTTGATTTCACTCGATGGTTTAGCCTTAGTTAACGATATTTGGCTGGCGAGCTCTTTCGCGTAAGCTTTACTCGTTAAGCCTTTTATTGGCACGTTAAAATGATCAGGATCGCCGAGGTATTCACTGCGATCTGCATACGCAAGCTTCATCACTTCAGAGAGAAGGTGTATTGAATCAGCAGAGCCTGCCCCCAATTCATTCATCGGAAAGAATTCCAATACATTTAGCATTTGTGCGATATGCACACCACCAGAGCTAGTTGGCGGCATAGAAACTACTTTATAGCCCCGATAGGTGGTTGTTACTGCTTCACGCTCACTAACACGATAATTGGCCAAATCTTCAAGGGTAATCAAACCACCATTGCTGTTCATTTCAGCTGCAATTTTTTTAGCTATTTTCCCTTGATAAAAGGCATCAGGTCCATCTTGCGCGAGTTGCTTTAAACTCCAAGCTAAATCTGGCTGTACTAATGTTTCTCCCGCCTCATAAGGCACTGCATTGTCTTTATAATATGCTTTTGTGGTCGCTGAATTTGACGTTAACCAAACACGGCGGCTTTTTAAATTATCGGCGAGATCATATGAAACCAAAATGCCTTGTTCTGCAAGCTTTATCGACGGCTCAATAACTTGTTGCCAGCTCATGGTGCCATATTTTTTTAAGGCATGTGATAAACCCGCGACGGTGCCAGGCACACCTGAAGACAAATGACTAAACTGCGCCTTTTTATTATCAACATTACCATTTTCATCTAAAAACATATCACGGTGAGCACTTTTCGGTGCCATTTCTCTGTAATCGATGGCGATAGTTTTATTTTCTTTGGCTAGATACACCAACATAAAACCACCGCCCCCCAGATTACCTGCTCTAGGTAAGGTTACGGCTAAGGCGATACCGGTAGCAACAGCAGCATCAATAGCATTACCACCTTTGGCAAGAATGTCTGCACCAATTTGACTGGCTAACATACGCTGACTTGATACCATACCACCTGTACCAATCACAGGGTGATGGATGGTGTTATAACGAACAATTGCGGAAGTTTCGTCTACATGAGCTGCTGCGTTAACAGTTAATGATGATAAAACAATAGAACTAATCATCGCCGTAACGGCAAAAGATCTATTTACCAATGGGCGCTTCGATAACAGCATAGTTTATCCTTATTTTTAAAAGTCTGGGGAAAGGAGATAGACAAAATCCCCTTTCATAAATTTTTTACTATTAAATCATTAAAAGATCTTGGTGAGAATATCTTCGTCACTTAAAGACGGATGAACCTGAGTATCTAGGCTGGCGGATTGAAATTGAGATTTCATCGCTGACACCCAGTTTTTAGCTCTTGGTGTTAACTTATCAGCTTTGGTTTGCAAATGGCCTCGAACCAATAACACCCCCATATCGGCCCCTTTATAAATATATTCTCCTGGGCCTAGAATACGTAAAAAGAACGCTTCATTCATGCCTGAAACATTACTCCAGTCGGCGGTACGGCGAACCAATTCAACATCGTTGCTGTCTGTTGTTTGCCAAATACCTGAGCGCGGCACATGATTAAGTATTCTGACATCATCACCGGTATGCTTGAAAATAACATGGCTCCAGGTGTCGAAATCACGCCATCTTTTTTGAATTTCCCGAATATTAATTTCATAATCAATGCCCATGTGCTCTAACAAGTGAAACATTAACAGCGGTACTCCGCCATATTTTTGTGTCAGCAAATTAGTAATAGGTGAAGCTCCGCTAATACGCGGATTAAGCTCCCCTAAATACATGCGACCATCTTTTTTATCAATAAGGTAATCAATACAAAAAGTTCCTTTGTAGCCTTCTTGATATAAACGCTCACCAAATTTTTTCACCATGCGCTCTAATTTATTACGAGCATTGGTATTTAGAATATTAACAAAGCCCTCATTACCACACCAACCCCCTTTAAACGGAGTTAACTCTTTATGGCCAACTAATTCACTTAAAATGGGCCCAACTATAGTGCCATGCTTCGTTGCCACTGCTTCTACCGTGCCACAGCGTGGGTCAATGCGTTTCATCACTTTTATTTCTTGACCAACAATTAATTTGGCATACTGATGCCAATCTTTCTCAGAAGAAATAAAGAAGGTTGTTTTACCTGAGTCTCCATAAGGCGTTTGCACCACTAGTGCTTGCCCTAGTTTTGCCGATTTTGCTAAAGCCCTTAACTCAGCATAATTCTCTGCTTGACCGAGTATGTTAGGCACACTGGCAACGCCAGCTTCATTAGCCATTTGAGTGGTGACAATTTTAGAGTCTAAGCGGTTACGTAGTTCATACGAAGGCATTGCCATATTAATGCCCAAATCTTTGGCTACTTGTTCAGTTTTCTGATCAAACATTACCGCTAGCATATGACCACCAGCTTCTTGCTTAGCCATATAATCATTGGTTTCTTGATGCGTTAATAAATAATTCACCACATCTTCTAAGCTGGTAAATTCTGGTGCTACTCGGTCTTTTGGCGTAAAGACACGGTGATGAACACCATCAAAGCAATCAAAATAGTTTATGTAGCGCAATGTCGGCACTAATTGTCCTAAACCAAGGATATTAAAGGGTGATGCAGAGACAAAGTAAATGGGTTTTTTATAGGTGCGAAAAAATTTATATATTTCTGTTAAACCATTAAGTTTTTTCATAGCGATATTCTCTTGTTGTTCCGTTGTTGTAGTGCATTTTTATTTTTTGAGGTTATTTAATGATCAGTAAATATGCCTGTTCCAAATTCGGTATCTCACCATGGAATTTTGCAACTTATTTTGTCTGCCTACACTTCTCAGCCAATCACTGGCCTAGGAGCAATATTGAATAAATATTTACTATCTCAATTAATATACATTTTTTAAAATTAAACGCAGCAATCGAGCCATTCCCATAGTTTGCAAAGTAATAAACTCAGGTTATGGTTTCATTGATTGTGAAAATTTCAGCTTGATAGAAACACCCGTAAATAATTTTTTTAGGCCCTATTTATGACTAAATAAAACGCTACAGTAGCCATTTTTATTAGCAAGCAATGTTTTGGCCAGTCGCTGTATTTGAAAGAGGTGATTTATCGGTTAAATACATGAGTTAACTTGAGGTTATGTGTAACCAAAAAATGACTATAGCTTGGTGTTTTAACTTCTTAATAAAGTTTGTTAAATTTCAGTCTTATACCAATTGGTATTAAAACCGTTAACGCTTGATGTAAACAATTAGGCTTCTTTGTTCAAATTCTAACGAAGTTAAACTACAGTTTATTAAATAAGCACTTATTAGGACGAATAGAACTATGAAGCCATTTGGTATTGCTGGTATACAAATGAATTTACACCATGGCAATAATGTAGATGCCATTGAAGCGCGTATAAATGTCTTGATGAGCTTATATCCATGGGTAGAAATGGTATTGGTAAGTGAACTGGCAGCTCACGGCCCCTTACATAACTACGCTGAAACTATGCCGGGCACCACTGAGCAACGGTTTTGTGATATCGCTCAAAAACACAATATTTGGTTAATACCAGGGTCATTTTTTGAGTTGCGTAATAATGCTATTTATAACACGGCGCCAGTTATCAACCCCCAAGGTGAAGTCATTGCCAGACACCGTAAATTATTCCCTTTTCTTCCCTTTGAGGAAGGTATTGAAGCGGGTGACGAATTCATCATTTTTGATGTGCCTAATGCTGGGCGTTTTGGCCTATGTATTTGTTATGACATGTGGTTCCCAGAAGTATTAAGAACCTTAACCTCTATGGGTGCTGAAGTAATATTACACCCTGTTTTAACGGGCACAAACGATCGAGACATAGAATTAAACCTTGCTCGTAGCAGCGGTGCTCTTTTTCAAAGTTATATCATCGACATCAACGGGCTAGGTGTTGGTGGCGTAGGTAAATCTTGCCTGATCGATCCAGCAGGACGAGTAATACACCAATCAGGAGAAAGCGAAGAGTATTTGGTGGCTGAGCTTGATTTTGATTTAGTACGTCGCCAGCGTGAAGTTGGCCTACGTGGACTTGGTCAGCCTTTAAAAAGCTTTAGGGACAGCAAAATTAACTTTACTGTCTATAACCAAAGCTTAAATCAAAATAATTATCTAGATAGTTTAGGGCCAATGCAAAAACCATCGAAACTAGAAAAAACTAAAATGGCGATAGAGCCTAGCTTATTAACAATCCCATCTATAGAGAATAGTCTTAACGCCACACTATTGGCAGAACAAACAACGATAATTGACACTTTACCACTGAATGATATATCCGCTGAAGTGCCACTACAAGCCGTAGTCGATTTGTCTGAGGAAGAGATCAAACTTGATGGTAATAGCGAAAATATCAAGTCTGAGCCTTCTCATATGTCTGTGCCTGTAAATGAGAGCAAAGAGATTAAGGCAAAGGTAGAACAAGAGGGTGTCGCTACTGACAATGTTAACAGTGGCTGGATGAAAGAAACCGCCACTCAGCTTAAGAAATTTATAAAATCATGAGTAAGCTACAGCCCTCGCTAGGATTTTCATCACAGCAAGAGCTCTTTCTTGGCCAAAAATTGACGTTAAGATACGCGCAAACTTGGCCTGCCTATCATCGTTGGATGAGTAGGGCACAGGAACGTATTACCGCAAAACAAGGCAGAGAAAAACTAACACAGTATATGCCTGAGCTATTAGCTACTTATGATGGTTTATGCCATGCCTTTGGCTCAGGCGAGCAAACTTGTGCTTTTTTAAGTTTGTATAAGCCCCCCATTTTTCGCGCCGGTTGTTCTCAAGCATGCAAAATAACCGACACTATTGAGTTAGTACGAAATTATGATTTTCCGGCAAAATTATGTGACCGATTATTATTACACAGCAACTGGAATGGCACTCGGGTGATAGCCATGACAGATTGCTTATGGGGTGTAATTGACGGCATGAATGAGTATGGTTTGACGGTTTCCTTAGCGTACGGCGGCCGTTATAAACATGGCGATGGTTTTGCTATCACGCTAGTATTAAGGTACATATTAGAGTTTTGCAGCAATACTAGTGAGGCGATAGCAGTACTTAACAATGTTCCGGTACATATGGCTTATAACATCACCTTAGTTGATAGCCATGGTATAGCAAAAACAGTGGTTCTTTGCCCTGGTGAACCAAGTAAAGTTAACCGTTTAGCCTTTGCTACTAACCATCAACAAGGTGCCGTTATTGAGGACATAGACGCCATTGCCGATAGTTATGCCCGTGAGCAATTTTTATCAACACGACTCGCCGATCCTAATCAAAGTAATAATTCATTAGTTGAGGTTTTTTTACAGCCACCATTACTAAGAAAGTCGAGTGACTGGCATGGCTGGGGAACACTTTACACTGCTAGGTATTTACCTTTATCGGGTGAAGTGGAGTTACACTGGCCAAATGGTCAAATACTCAAGCAGAGTTTTGACCATTTTACCGAAGGCACTACCAATATCAGTTCACCTGCATACAATTAATTTAAACTAGGGTCTGTTGATCTTTCGAGATTGTTTTTGCAGTTATTTGTTGGGTATTTATACAAGGCAGAGCCTTTATCATGTGGTTATTCCACATAAAAAGGCGATAACGCCGTAAAAATGTCCAACAAACACTGCCCGAAGGATTCGGCTAAAAGCGTTTTACTCATTGTTGAGTTGTATTTGCTTAGAATGACTAGGCTACATACTACTCGCCGCGATTAAAACGCTTTTATCTCGAACAAAATTTAACCGCGAAAGTTCAACAGACCCTTGCAAGGTCAAGAAAAAATCAAATGCTCAGGGAATAACAACACTAAAATTAAGACGGCTATTTGTATCAGAATGAACGGTATCACCCCTTTATAAATAGTGGTGGTTTTAAAGGATTTTGGTGCTACGCCTTTTAAATAGAACAAACTAAAACCAAAAGGTGGTGTTAAGAAGGAGGTTTGTAAGTTCATTGAAATTAAAATAGCAAACCAAACCAGATCAATATTAAGGGCAATAGCGACTGGTGTTAATATCGGCACCACTAGAAAAGCAATTTCAATAAAATCAATAAAGAAGCCCAGAATAAGAATTGCTATCATCGCTAAGGCAATAAAGGTCCACTTGTCTCCTGGTAATTCCATAAAGAATTCTTCAATTAAATATTCACTGCCCGAGTAACTAAAAACCATCGCAAATGCCGTTGCACCAATTAATACCGCAAAAACCATCGAGGTAACTTTGACCGTTTCTTTGGATACTTCATGCATTTTACCAAATGAAAAGCCACCATAGAAAATGGATAAAATAACCGCGCCAACAGCACCAATAGCTGATGATTCAGTCGGTGTGGCAATACCAGTAAAAATAGAACCAAGTACGGCAAGTATAAGTGTCAATGGCGGCACAATATCTTTTAACGCTTGCACTAATAGTTCACGTTTACTTTCAGTTACTATCATAGGTGGGCAAAAATCTGGTCTCACTTTCCCTAGAATTACTATGTATATAGTGTAACCAACAATCAGCATCATACCGGGCACGATTGCTGCTCTAAATAAATCACCAACAGGTACTCCCATTACATCACCTAAGATGATAAGAATAATTGACGGTGGAATAATTTGCCCTAAAGTACCAGACGCGCAAATAACGCCTGCGGCAGTCGGTTGATGATAGTTATTTTTCAACATTACCGGCAATGAAATAACACCCATAGCAACAACACTAGCACCAACAACGCCTGTAGAAGCGGCTAATAAGGCGCCAACAACAATAGTCGAAATAGCAACACCACCGGGCATGCCACCAAATAGCTTAGCGGCAGACTCTAATAAGCGCTCTGCTAAACCTGTTTTTTGTAACACTATGCCCATAAATATGAACATAGGAACGGCCATTAAGATGGTATTTTCCATAATGCTCATAATGCGATATGGCATGAATTCGAAGAGATCAACACCTAAGGTTAACGCACCAACAATTAATGAGATACCGGCAAAAGTAAAGGCAACTGAATAGCCTAAAAATAGACAAACTAGCGCAATGGCAAAAAGAATCAATCCAGTCATTAGTGCTCTCCTTCTTGCTTCGTTGTATTACTACTATCATTGTCAGTTAGTATTTGAATTTGGCTAAGCACCACATGAATAATGGCTAAAACTAGAAAAAGTGAAGATAAGGGGATAACCGAGCGTACTATCCAACGATGTGGTAAACCACCAGGGTCTCCACTGCCTTCGCCCATAGTGTAAGCATCTAAGGTATAATCAATACTGTAATAAAAGATTAACAACGTGATAGGTAAAGCAAAAATGATTGAACCAAAAATATTAATGAAAGCTTTTTTACGTTTGGTCATGGCATCATAAAAAATGTCTACGCGTACATGCGCATCTTCTTTTAGCGTATAAGCAATACCAAACATAAACATAGCTGCAAATAAGTGCCATTCAAGCTCTTGCATGCCAATGCTTACATCATTAAAAAAGTAGCGCATAATTACATCATAAAAAACATTGAGTATCATTAACACCATCAACAAGCTGCAGAAGTTACCAAGCATATCGATAAATTTGCCAATTATTTTTAAACTAGTTTTCATTATTTTTCCCACAACATTTTTTATAACATTTATCTATTATAACAACGATTCATTTTAAGCATAAAAAAAGCAGCTACCACACTATCAATAAATAATGGCAGCTGCTTTTCACACATTGTAAAACTACTTAGGATCAGTAGTGTCTAAATATGCGCGATCAGATAAATTAGTCCATGCACGAACTTTTGTTTGATAGTCTTGAATTGATTTAAGAATTTCTGCTGTCATTGGATCTTTAGCGGCAAATTCTTTCAATAGAACATCATTCGTTTCTTTCATTGCTGTCATCACTGATTTAGGGAAAGAGCGCATTTTAATGTTCGGATAATCTTTATTTAACGTTGCTAAGTTTTTACCACTTTCATGGTAAGACTGGATATACATATCATAAGCAGCAGTTTTCATTGCTACCGTTAGGATTTTTTGTAAATCTTTAGGAAGCTTGTTATAAGCTTTCTCATTTACCATGAACTGTAATTCAGCTCCTGGCTCATGCCAACCTGTGTAGTAATAAGGCGCTATTTTATGAAAGCCCATACGTAAGTCTAACGATGGACCAACCCACTCTAGTGCATCAATAGTATTACGCTCTAACGCAGTATAAAGCTCGCCCGATGGAATATTGGTAGGTTTAGCACCTAATTTTGCTAATACTTCGCCAGCAAAACCTGGAATACGCATTTTCAAACCTTTAAGATCTTCAACACTGTTGATTTCTTTTTTGAACCAACCGCCCATTTGGTTACCTGTATTACCACCTGGGAAGGATAAGATACCGTACTTATCATATACCTTCTTCATTAGCTCCATGCCACCGCCATAATAGAACCATGCATACTGTTCTGGCGCTGTCATACCAAATGGTACTGTCGTAAAGAATAAGGCGTTAAAGTTTTTACCTTTCCAGTAATATGAAGCTGAATGCCCCATTTGATACTGACCACTTTTAACAAAATCAAAAATACCTAGTGGTGATTTATGTTTATTTGATGAATCAACACGAATGAGTAAACGACCATTCGACATTTCTTTTACTGTTTTGGCTAAATTTTTAGTTGCTTCACCAAAAATAGGGAAATTTGGTCCCCATGTTTCAGCCATTTTCCAGCGATATACTTTATCATCGGCTGCATTGGCCAGCCCTGATAACCCTGATAATCCTAGCGACAAAACAAGTGCTAGTTTAATAAAAACAGATTTTCTCATCTTTCTTCCTTATGTGTTTGCTTGTTATTTTTCTATTATTGTTTTTTACTGCTTATTAATACTAAAGACTTTTACTAATTACACCATACGTACTAACGCCCATATTTACTAGGTAGTTATACCTAGGTATTTGGTCTGTAATGGCTATCTAATACCAATTGAATTAATGAATGCACCACTTAGCGAGAATTAAAAGGCTTAGAGGCAAGGCATTGATTGAAGAGAATGGTTATTCCCTTGTCAAAATCAATAACGCCGCTTATAAGCCTTTTCAACTCGCCCTTCGGGAGTTTCGTAGCAAACTGATAACATCACAAAATGAATGAAATATAGAGTAACTATGTTTAAATCATTTTATTTGTTCTAGGCTCGCTACGTAACTCTAAGTTGGTCGATTCATTATTTCAATTGGTATAACTGATAAAAAGAGGAAACAACTGCTCCCTCAATACCCTAAATAAAAGCTAACAACCAAATAGGTGTAAATTTATATTCAAGACTATATTATTTATAGCACATATTTTAGTGACAATTGTGCATAATTTGAATCAACGTCTTGATCATCTCTTGAGTAATTACCCACTTCAACACCCACTGCTAATTGCTTCGTTAGATTTTTGAATAAATTCACGCTCCATTGCGTACTTTCCATATCCGAAATATCAGCTTCAGCATGACCATAAGCGAAAGTACTTCTTAAGTCTTCTGTCCAGAAATGACGATAGGCTGCATAATAAGAAGTGGTTTCTTCTGCTTCTTCACCAACAACATCATGCGCCGAAACAACACCTACATAACGTCCAACATTACCGCCGTGTACTTGGAAACGAAGGTCATCTTTACCAACCGTTTTAATACGACCCGCAACAGAATAGCCAACCCCTGTTTCAGTATTGCCTAATTCAGTATGTAATTGACGGCCAAGACCGGCAACAGAAACATTACCCCAGTCGCCTTTAAAGTTATATCGTGCAATAACATCAGGCACATCATCAATGCTAGCGTCACCACCAAAGGTGAATGGATTTTCAAGTGAAACTTGGAAGTTACCCATGGTATAACGTACTTGACCTTGACGTATAAACGCTAAGCCCATTGCAGGACCAGCAAAGTCAGCTGTTTCAGCTATAGCACTGGTGTTCATGAAAGTGGTCCAAGTTTGGCCCACTGCTACATCTTTATATTTAATAAACGCATGACGAATACGCGGATTCGCAGAGTTAGAGATAATTTCGTTACCACCGCCGCCCCAAAAATCTAGCTCAATAAAGCCCATTACTTCGCCATGGGTATACTTCATGTTAAAGCGAGTCTCATTGGCAAACAGACGAACGCGTGATTTGCTTTCAGTTAATGCCGTGGCAGTGCCAGCACCTAATCAAAAATCACGGTAGCCAACATCACCATCAACATAACGCGCATCTACTTTAATGTAGCCACCAAAAGATACTTTATCTTTATCAGATAATTTAATGTCGTAACCTGCGTTTGCAATACCTGCCATTGCAAACAATCCGCCTGCAACTAATATTTTACTACCTATTAACACTAACCTTCCCCTTAATTTTCTATTTTATTTAGTGATAACTAAACTAATTATCAATTATTTTTTTAATAACGATAAATATAATAAAGCAATTAAACTGGTATGCTATTCGTATAAACGCCCATAGAAATTAAGTAGATATACCTAGGTATTAAGTAGGGGTAGTGAAAAACGTAAAAATTTGTCATTATTTATAGAATAATAATAACAACAGAAATAGCGCCCTTATGATCCTTCCGCTAAAACTATTATATATTGCTATATTTCAAGTGATATTAACCTCAATAGTGGTATTTTTCTTTTTCAGTAGTGAATATAGAGAGTTATCTAGCCAAAGTTTAAATTCGGTTGAGAACTTCCTCATCGAGCAAAAAAAACGAGAGCTAAAAAATTATACTGCGCTTGCGGTTTCATCAGTGGAGCACATGTTTGCTGGCGAAAAAATCACTGACCAACAAGCACAAGCTAATATAGTAAGCCTACTTAACAACTTGCTCTATAATGGCGATGATGGTTATTTTTTTGTTTATAGCAGCGACGGTGTCGGTATAGCTCACCCAAAAGAACCCTTGAGAATAGGTAAGAACTGGTGGGATTTAGACATTGACAACGGTGAAAAAATAGTACAAATTTTAATCCAAAAGGCACAAGCTGGCGGCGGCTTTCATCGTTACAAATGGTCTAAACCTTCTACCAACACTAAAGTTGATAAAATGAGCTATTCAGTTTTTCTTGATAAATGGCAATGGATGCTCGGTACAGGCGTGTATTTAGACGATGTTAATCAACAAGTCAGTAAACTACAGCAAGAAATAGATCATCATATTAATAGAACTCAACAAATTGTATTAAGCGTCGCTTTAGGCTCAATTTTTATTTTGTTTGTTGTAGGCTTAATTTTTACTTTAAGGCAAAAGCAGCGAAGTGACATAAAAATTAATGAGCTGGGACAAAGAATTATTAGTTTACAAGAAGAAGAGCGTCGTCATATTTCACGAGAATTACACGACGGTATAGTGCAAATGTTAGTGTCGATAAAATACTCCATTGAGGCTACAGGCATATTTTTATCACAACTAAATCAAGAAAAGCCAAAATCGCAACTGGCTGCTGAAAAGAACTTAAGTACCGCTATACAAGAAATTCGCCGCATATCCCACCACCTTCATCCGAGAATATTAGATGAATTAGGCTTATCTGCTGCTATGGATGCTTTATCCACTGAATTTTCAGAATTAACTGGCATTAAAGTGCAAGTCATTACACCAAAATTAAAAAGGCTATTACCCGATAATATCAGCACTACCTTGTACCGCGTAGTGCAAGAGTCGCTCACCAACATTCAAAAACACTCTAAAGCCAGTAACGTTGTTATTGAATTAGCAATTAATCAAGCTTGGTTAACCTTAACCATATGCGATAATGGCAAAGGTTTTGATACAAGTGCTAATATACTAAACCAAGCAAACCTTGATGAGTTTGGTATTGGTCTAAGAAATCTAGCTGAGCGTATTGAATATCACTCAGGAGTTTTTAAGGTAATATCAACAGAAAAAGGCACAAGAATTACCGCAAAAATACCTAAAAGTTGCTTTGCCAACTACTTTAACCAAGCTACCAGTGAGACAAATAATGATTAAACCACCCGAAAATCAACAAAAAATATCAGTGTTATTAGTTGATGATCATCCTATGGTGCAAGATGGTTTAAGCTCATGCTTATCTTATTACCCTGATATTGATGTTATCGGCTCTGCTGAGGATGGCAAAGATGCACTGCAGAAAGCACTAGTATTAAAACCTGACGTTATTTTAATGGATATAAGCATGCCCAACATGAACGGTATTGACGCTACCGAAATAATTACTGAGCAATTAACAGATACTAAAGTGCTTATCTTTAGCATGCTTGACAGTGTTGAGTTCGTTAATAATGCTATCCAAGCAGGTGCCGCTGGTTATATTTTAAAAGACACCACTTCAGAAGAGGTTTATTATGCAATTAAAACCGTAGCATCAGGTAGAACCCATTTTAGTAGTTCTATTGCTAAAGCATTAATAGAAAATCCATCAAGAGTAGCGAGAGAGAAATTAACCACCCGTGAACAAGTTATATTATCTTACATTGCACAGGGCCACTCTAGCAAAGAAGTAGCAAAAATTTTGAGTATTAGCTTTCGTACGGTAGAAGCCCATCGCCGGAATATCAAAACAAAATTAAACATTGATACCTTTGCAGGCTTAGTCCGCTATGCTGTTAATCAAGGCTTAATTGAAAGCTAAATTCACTTTATTTAACACTATAAATATTCAACAAATATACCGATAAAGATAATCATACCGACCCAATGATTATGTAAAAAGGCTTGGAAACAATTATTTCGCTTTCTATTAACAATCAATAATTGTTGGTAGCTAAATAAACCAGCACAGATCACTAAACTTAACTGGAACGGCCAACCAAAAGCTAGCATGTCGCCCACCGTAAATAACAAGGCCAATACTATTAGCTGTAAAAATCCGATAATGCGCTTATCATGGTCGCCGAATAAAATAGCAGTTGATTTTACGCCTATTTTTAAATCATCTTCTCTATCAACCATGGCGTACATGGTATCGTAAGCGACGGTCCACAATAAATTTGCCGTAAATAAGAGCCAAGCAATGAGCGGAATTTCACCCATTGTTTCAGCAAAGGCCATGATCATACCCCAGCTAAAAGCCGCCCCTAACACTACTTGTGGTAACTGGGTATAACGTTTCATAAAAGGGTAAGATGCTGCTAACACTAAAGCAACTACAGATAAATAAATAGTCGGCCAACTCAAGGTTAACACTAAGCCTAAAGCACAACCGATCAACAAGCCAAACAAATTAATGGCTTGTGCTTTAGTCATTAAGCCAGAAATTAACGGCCTATTTTTAGTGCGTTCAACCTGACCATCTACTTTTATGTCGGCTATATCATTTATTACACAGCCTGCACTGCGCATAACAAAAACGCCCAAGCTAAAGACCATGAGTAAATGTAAACTAGGCCAACCATCACTAGCAATCCATAACGCCCAATAAGTTGGCCACAGCAATAAATAAGTACCAATAGGTTTATCCATACGCGTAATTAATTTAATAGCTAACCATTTCTGTTGCAGCTTTTTAAACATGATCAACTCTTGGGGTAGTGATTGAACCCTTAATTGTTTGATAGGCAATTGCATCGGGTAGAAAAACTTCTGCAACCATTAAGGGTTTATTTTCTAACATAAAAATAGAACGTCGCCCCCATAGCGTGTGAGTAACATTCAACTGTAAATTACGTGCTAATTTACCGACCGAACTGGTTAAATCAAATTCAGCGATTTCAATAATTCTTCGCTCAAGCGATGGATTATTAAATAATACTTGCCCAAGTGATTGCGACCCTAAATTAGCTAATGCTTGTTCCGTACCGGTTAAACTAGACAGTGGCAATAAACTACGAGCAAACACTTGTGGTTTATCATCACAATAAAGCAATACTTCTCGCACAAGCACTGGCTCCCCAGCAGGAATATCAGCAACTGCTTCATCTGCTTGGCAAGGTTCAATTTTTTGCCCTAATAACTCAACTCTAAATTGATGACAATGCGTTGTTAAGCGTGCTGTCAGTGAGTCTGGATCAAGTAACCAAGATTGCAAGTGTTCAGGCAAAGCACATGCTTCTGAACGTTGCCAATGGCTTGATAAGGTAACAGGGAAAAGTAACTGCAAGTTCATAACGTAACTATCGAATATTAATTGGGAAAAAAATAAGGGTCTATACCCGTCCCACTTGAAGATGCATCTTCAAGTGGGACGGGTATAGTAACAGGCTTTAATACAGAAAAGCATGTTCACCCTAACTTGTAATAAAAATAATTAAAAATTATTCAGGCAAAAATAAAAAATCAGGTTATGATAAAGCCAACGTGTTATAAATACGTTTTTCTGTCTTTATTCACCTCCAATCACCCTCATTGAGTCTGAATTGAGGATCTCAGGATTAATGCACAAAACTCCGTATAAACAACCTACGGAATGACAAGCTTTCCAGAGTGAGGCGAATAGTTATTTTTCTTTTGATGATAATAAGTTTCTAATGATCAAATATTTAATAGTTTTATCTTGCTTTCTTACTTCACTATCCACTAAAGCTAGTGATTATGCCTATTTTGGCTTTGAACCAGACATAGTGACAAATTATGTCGCCGTAAAGAAAAAGATGGGTTATGTGCGTCTCACAGTCGAATTGATGGTTGAAAGTGATAACTTAGAAATAGTTCAGCACCACTCACCATTATTACGTGATGCCATTATTGATATCATTGGTAGACAAGCTGAAGCGAAAGTTAAATCAATTAAAGGCCGCTCTGAAATTCAATTACTTTGTGAAGAGCAAGTAAAAGAGTTACTTACTAAAGAAACCGGTCAGCCTTTGATCAAAAAATTATTATTCACCCAATGGTTAGATAATTAAAATAAAAACATCTAAGTAACTAACCAGAACTCGGTTTAAGACATACTCAACATATTGAAATTAAAATACAAATTAATCTACACTATCTCTAGCTTGATAGTTTCGCTTATTTCAAGGAAAATTTACGCGTCAATAGCTTGCCTATTGCAAGTGAATTTAACGCAGAAGTAAGTAAAAACAGCTGTTAGAGAAACATTTGTTAAGCCGAGCTCAGGTTAACTAGTTACGCGATAATTTAACACTAAACACTGCCATCAAACACCCTGAAATCAAGCCGAGTAAATGTGCTGTATTGGCCATATTTACCGGCAATATATTCACAAAGCCTAATAATAACCAAAACAATAAAAAACCAATAATTGGCTTAGATAAAGACAAACCTTTTTCGGGTGCTAAATAGCCATACCACCAAACAAAACCTACCAGAGCATAGACCACACCTGATAAACCACCAAAATTTGCACCAGAGACAAAAAACTGCCCTAAATTTGAAAAAATAGCTGAAATTAACAATAAGTTAATCAATGTACCTTTACCTAAAGCTTCTTCAATACTGCCACCTAATTGCCACCACCACATGGTATTAAAAACAACATGTAACCAAGAAAAATGAAAAAAAGCAGGCCCTAATATACGCCAAGGCTCAGCAAGGAAAGCATCAATAGACAGATTAGGATAGAACTGCAATTGGCTAAAAATTGATTGCGCCCAACCAAGATTACTACCGATAAAGACCAACCAACACAAGGCAAAGACTAGCAGAGTTACGATACCGGCATGGGCAAGAAAATTTTCTTTAAAACTAGCTAATAATGTTAGGTCACTATTATTAATTGTAACAGTTTCACCATGTTGCCAAGCCGCTTGTTGATATTTTTTATCAAAAGGTGTTTTGATAAAAACATCAAATTCAGCTTTAGCCTGAGAAATTTTATCATGTTGGCAATAAACCGTATGACTTTGTTTTGTTTCACTAATCACTTTAGCAACAATACCTAACGTTGCTAAATAATTAGCAAAAAGCAGCGCTATATTATGCTGTTCTAGCTGTACTAAAGGTTGTAAACTTTCATTCTCATCCATTAGCGAGAAATATTATCTGGATATTGCAATTGCCATTGAGTAAAGCCACCGTCAAGCGAATAAACCTTGGTAAAATCTTGGCTAACTAAAAACTGCGCGGCTTGCTGACTAGAATGCCCATGGTAACAACATACCACTACGGGTGCATCAGGGTCTGCTTCACGTAAAAAGTCAGCTAAGCTCTCGTTAGTAAGATGAAGTGCATCAGTAATGCGGCCATTAACAAATGATGCGGCATCACGAATATCAACTACCACATGAGTTTTATCGTTAAGCACCTGCGCTAATTCTTCGACTTGCATATGCATAAAACGTTCTTCATTAGATGCGCTATCTTGAGACATTGTTGGTCTACTCCCAATTTAAAATTACTTTTCCTGATTGCCCTGAACGCATGACATCAAAACCTTGTTGAAAATCATCAATATTATAGTGATGAGTAATAATAGGCGATAAATCTAAACCTGATTGAATAAGGCTAGCCATTTTATACCAAGTTTCAAACATTTCTCGGCCATAAATACCTTTAATGGTTAAGCCTTTAAAAATAACATGACTCCAATCAATCGCCATTTTTTTGCCAGGAATACCTAACATAGCGATTTTACCACCATTATTCATATTGTCTAACATACTTGTAAATGCTATTGGCACACCTGACATTTCTAAACCGACATCAAACCCTTCTGTCATACCTAGTTCAGCCATAACATCAGTTAAATTTTCTTTTGATACATCAACCGCACGAGTTACGCCCATATTTCGTGCTAAATCAAGACGATATTCATTGATATCAGTGATAACGACATGACGAGCACCTACATGCTTCGCTACCGCTGCTGCCATAATACCAATGGGGCCAGCACCCGTAACCAGTACATCTTCACCAACTAAATCAAACGATAAAGCGGTGTGTACGGCATTACCAAAAGGGTCAAAAATAGCAGCCAAATCATCAGAAATTTCATCCGGTAGTTTAAAGGCATTATAAGCAGGAATAACTAAATATTCGGCAAAAGAACCGGCTCTATTTACACCGACACCTACGGTATTACGACATAAGTGCGTTCGGCCACCACGGCAATTTCGACAATGGCCACACGTTATATGCCCTTCACCTGACACTCTATCACCTAATGAAAATCCTTTTACTTCCTGACCAATACCAACCACTTCACCAGCATACTCATGACCGACAACCATAGGCACAGGTATGGTTTTTTGCGACCATTCATCCCAGTTATATATATGAATATCAGTGCCACAAATAGCCGTTTTTTTAATTTTAATGAGAAGATCGTTATGACCTACTTTAGGTCGCTCAGTGCGCGTTAACCAAATCCCTGGCTCAGCTTTTAATTTAGATAAAGATTTCATCATATTTCCCTGCGACTTTAGCTAATCACATTCATTTCTTTGCCGATACGAATAAAGGCGGCGATAGCTTGGTCAAGTTGTTCTTTAGTATGTGCGGCTGAAATTTGTGTACGAATTCTCGCTTGCCCTTTTGGTACCACAGGAAAAGAAAACCCAATAACATAAATGCCTTCAGCCAAAAGCCTATCAGCCATCTTACTCGCTATTTTGGCATCCCCTAACATCACAGGAACAATGGCATGATCAGCACCAGCACAAGTAAAACCTGCTGCTTCCATATGGTCACGAAAATAAGCCGTATTATCTTTTAAGGTTTTACGTAATTCACCACCTTCGTCCAGTAATTGCAGTACCCGTAATGAGGCATTAACTATTGACGGTGCTAATGAATTAGAGAACAAATATGGACGCGAGCGTTGACGTAACCATTCAACCACTTCTTTTTTAGCTGACGTATAGCCACCTGATGCACCACCCATGGCTTTACCTAAGGTGCCCGTTATAATGTCAACTCGGCCCATCACATCACAAAACTCATGACTACCACGGCCTTGCTCGCCAACAAAACCCACCGCATGAGAATCATCAACCATTACCATCGCATTGTATTTATCGGCTAAATCACAAACACCTTTAAGGTTGGCAATAACACCATCCATTGAAAACACACCGTCTGTGGCGATTAACTTAAAACGCGCACCAGCCTCATCAGTAGCAATCAAACTTTGCTCTAATGCCGCCATATCATTGTTAGCATAACGGAAACGCTTAGCTTTACATAAACGCACACCATCAATGATAGAGGCATGATTTAAAGCATCACTGATAATAGCGTCTTCGCTGGTTAATATAGTTTCAAATAAACCGGCATTAGCGTCAAAACAAGAAGAATATAAAATAGTATCTTCCATGCCTAAAAACTTGCTGATGCCTTGCTCTAACGCTTTATGAATATCTTGTGTACCACAAATAAAACGAACAGAAGCCATACCAAAACCATGCTCATCTAAGCCTGTTTTTGCTGCGGTAATCAATTCAGAATGATTAGCCAAACCTAAATAGTTATTGGCGCAAAAGTTAATGACTTGTTCACCGGTATTTACCGCTATTTTAGCCTGTTGCGCAGTAGTGATAATTCGCTCAGCTTTATACAAGCCCTCAGCTTTCACTTGAGTTATTTGTTTTTGGATATTTTGATAAAAGTTTGCTGATTTATTTTCTGACATAAGAGACCCTACTTAAAATCGATTTATGAAAAGTAATATCAATACCAGTAAGTTAGTGATCAAATATTAGTGAGGATAAGTTTTCAAGAACAAGGCGCTTGATTAAACAATAGCTGGCGTGTGTGATTGAAATATTTAGTCCATTTAGAATGATCACATATTTATTTGTATTGGTATAATACATACTATTGTACCCATAAAATTTAATTAACATAGCCGACATCCGAGCACTATTTTGTCAAAAAGTAACTTTTCGTACAACTATTCTTACTAACCGATCAAACTACGATTAAAATTCATTTACTTACATTCAAATCAATCCATTGAGCAATGTCATTAATTAACGATTGTTCACGAGCAATCAAATGGTAATCGTAACGACCGCCTTTGAATATTTGCATTTTCGAGGTTTTTGAGCCATTCCAAGAGAATAATTCTTGTGCTGTTTTATAGCTGTCGGCATGATGCGATGAGGTAATAAAATAACTAGGAATATCAATTAAATTCTTATAACGCTCTTTATCAGCATAAGTCATTTTTGGTGTGATCATAACAATAGAATTCAGTAATATTTTCTCTGCTAAGGCAACACCATAAGCTGAACTACAGCCGCTTGTAACAATGGCAATACCTTGGTTTTTATCAACTTTGCTGCGTAAAAATTGGTAAGCGGCCATCAAGTCACCTTGCCAATAAGTGGTTAGCAAGGCCATTTCACTTTGATAACCCACAATATCAGTGGCATTTTGTTTAATTATTTCTCGTGAAAATGCAGGCGAAACACTGCCGCCATAACCTCGAAGGTCAAGTGCCAGTGTATGTAAGCCTTGTTGAAAAAGACCATTAGCAACCGCGTTATAACGACTACGGTCACTTTTGCAGTTATGCAACACAATAACGCCACCCGATCTTTTTTCACCCGTATAATAGTCCGCAGCAAGTAAAAAATCATCATCGGCTCTTGCTTTGAATTTAACTTGTTGGGCATTACTGATAGGAGCAGCTTCTTTTTCATACCCATGTACATTAACTGACACGAGAAATACCAACGACACCATTAACACTACCGAAAGTGAGATGAAATATTTTATTTTTTGTAGGCTAAGCATATTCATGAGTATTAATAGGTATTTAATCAAAGTTAGGTATAATCTATCATAAACTAACTATAGAACAATTTATGTTTGCGTTACTAATTTACCGTATAATATTACTACTACTGTTGCCGATTATATTATTAGCATTATTATTTCGCTCGATCAGTAACTCGCAATACCGTCAACGATTAAGTGAACGCTTAGGCTTTATTCCAAAGCCCTATAAAAAACATGGCATTATTGTGCATGCCGCTAGTGTTGGTGAAGTCATTGCGCTAACGCCTCTTATTGAACAGCTATTACAAACTTACCCCGAGCTACCAATAACATTAACCACCTTTACTCCAACAGGCTCCTCACAAGTCAAAAAACATTTCTCGTCACGAGTACAACATAGCTTTTTACCAATAGATATATTCCCCTGCACACAGCTTTTTTTAACACGATTACAACCAAAACTTATGATTTTTATGGAAACAGAGTTATGGCCAAACCTAATTAACCAATGTGCTAAAAAACAGATAAAACTATTATTAGTCAATGGTAGATTGTCTGCTAAATCGGTCAAAAGCTATAAAAAAATACGTCCATTGATTACGCCAACACTCAATTGCTTTGATAAAATATTATGCCAAAGCCAAGATAATCAAATAAACTTTCTTCGATTAGGCGCACACAGTGAGCGCTGCCTTGTGTCAGGCAACCTTAAGTTTGATATTAGTATCAATTCAAATATTTTAGACAAACAAGCTCAGTTAACAAAGTTATTACCCAAACAAAGACAGCTTTGGTTAGTCGCAAGCACTCACCAAGGAGATGAAGAGATTGCTTTAGTCGCATTCAAACAAATTAAAGTCCTATTCCCAACGCTACTTTTAGTGCTAGTACCTAGACACCCTGAACGTTTTAATTCAGTGGAAAAACTTTGCATTAGTCATGATGTTACTGTGGTTAAACGCAGTAAAAACATCCCTGTAGAGTCACAAGACATCTGGTTACTTGATACGTTAGGCGAGCTAATGGCTGCATATTCCTTAGCTGATATCATCACCATGGGAGGCAGTTTTAGCAATATTGGTGGACACAACCCATTAGAGCCAGCCTTGTTTAAAAAACCTATTGTGGTTGGTAGTGATATGAGCAATTTTACTGAGGTATTAAAACAGTTACAGCTGCTTCAAGGCATAGTGCAACTACCTGAAAATCAAACAAGTATGGGGCAATCATCTCAACTGGCCAAAATGATAATCAATTTATTCCAAAATAAGTCACAAGCAGAGTTATTAGGTAAGCAAGCCCATCAAGTTGTGATGAATAACCAGGGCGCAAGTGAACGCACAATATCACACATACAGGAATTAATGGCATGAATAACTGCCTGAAAATAAAAGCCTATCAACAAGGTAAACTCTATTGCCATTACGATAGCAATGAGATTAATTCGTTTGTGCCAGACATGCTCGATGTAAGCTATTGGCAAAAAGAAAATGCGATTACTGGCTCAGCTCAAGGACGTGGTACCACTTGGTTTGTTAAACACACTGACAAAAACAGCAAACAAACAAAACACTGGGTATTGCGCCATTACTATCGTGGCGGTTTAATTGGCAAAATAATCAATGACAGTTATTGGTTTACATCACAAGAAAACACCCGAGCCGCACGCGAGTTTACTTTGCTTGACCATATGCAAAAACTGGCACTCCCTGCGCCAAAACCCGTTGCTTTTCGAGTAATCCGTCACGGTTTACTGTATTCAGCCGACTTACTAAGTAGCCGTATTGAACATGCTGAAGATTTAGTCGCACTATTATCAAAACAAACACTAACGGCAGCTTTGTGGAAAAAAATAGGCGTAACAATTAAACGTTTTCATGATAATAATATTTATCATCATGATTTAAACGCTCATAATATTTTAATAGATAAAAATGACAATGTCTTTTTAATTGATTTTGATCGCGGAGAAGTCAGAAATAATAATCAAGCTAGTTGGCAACAAGCCAATATGGCAAGATTACAGCGCTCTTTTTTAAAAGAGCTGAACAAGCTGCCTATTTTTCATTGGCAACACGATAATTGGCAGCTATTGCTTGAAGGCTATCTTAGCCACTGAAGGTGAACTACTTAGACCGACTGTTATGCTGCGTCTAAAGCATCCTGATAACGTTGTTGATACATATCTCGTGCTTTAAGTAATTCTGGTAAAGCGGTATCTGTTGTATAGGGGCGTAAAATAACTAATATTTTCAATACACCTTGATAGAACACTGAGTCATTAATTTCATTAACAATATTTTGTGTTTGATAAAAGCTCAGCCAAAAGGTGTTAATAAGACGTAAAATACTGACCATATCGGCTAACTCTTCGTCTTCAAATTCTATAATATTTTCAGTACGAAGCGATAGGAGTACTTGACTAACCCGCTCAGCGATAGCGTGCTGTACTTCTACATATTTTTCACGAAGGCTTGGGCTTTTATCAAGTAATACTGGCAAGTTGCTATAAAAGAACCGAAATTTCATCGTCATTTGAAATACCGCATCCATGTATAAAATAATGGTATCAAGTGGCTTAATTTCACTACTTACTTGTGGAAAGGTGTCAAGCAGTAGATTACCCGCATATTCTTCGTATATAGACAAAATAATGTCTTCTTTATTACGAAAATGATAATACAAATTTCCTGGGCTTATACTTAAATGTGCTGCGATATGATTTGTGGTAACATTTCGCTCTCCTTGCTCATTAAACAATGCAATACTAGCCTGAATTATTTTATCACGGGTCTTCATATTTTTACTTCTTTCCGTTGAGGACTATATCCAAGCAAACTCGACGTGAGAATTCACTTGGATATAATCTAAAAATTAATCAATTATAAGTTTTCTTATCATACTACCAAAATTCATCAAATTTAAAGTGTTTTGAGTAAATACTTTAACATTTAATGAATATTTTTAAATGTCTCTCTTGTCAAAAACTTACATAAGCTATTACAATGGCAATAAGAGTAACAATAGCCCCTAAGGTTAACGCATAACTTATGAGTATAAGAGCAATTTATCCCGGTACCTTTGATCCTGTCACTAATGGACACTCTGACTTAATACTTCGAGCTAGTCGCTTATTTGGTGAGGTTATTATTGGTGTAGCTTCAAGCCCAAGTAAAAAACCTCGCTTCTCTCTTGAACAAAGAGTCGATATGATTGAGCAAATAACTTCAGGATTAGACAATGTGTCTGTCGTTGGTTTTAGTGGTCTATTAGTAGACTTTGCTAAACACCATCAAGCTAAAGTGTTGATACGTGGTTTACGCGCAGTATCTGATTTTGAATATGAATTTCAATTAGCGAATATGAACCGACGGTTATCACCTGACTTAGAAAGTGTTTTTTTAACGCCTGCTGAAGGTAATTCTTTTATTTCATCAACCTTAGTAAAAGAAGTCTCTTTACATAATGGTGATGTCAGTCAATTTGTTCACCCTATCATTAAAGCTGCACTTGAACAAAATCCAAGCTAATTTTAATTAGTCTTTTTGACAATTAGGGCAATACACCGAACTACGGTTTGATTGCCTAATTTCTAACAGAGTTTCTTTGCAAGTCAAGCAAGCTTGGCCTGCTCGACCATAAACAAAAAGTGACTGGGCAAAATATCCGGGGCGACCATCTGCTTGTGTAAAATCTTTTAAGGTTGTACCACCTTGTGCAATCGCAGCGCTTAATACTTGTTTAATAATATCAGTTAATCGATTAAAGCGTCGTTCGCTAATATCCCCAGCTTTTGCTGTTGGTAGTATACCGGCTTGAAACAGAGCTTCATTGGCATAAATATTTCCCACTCCAACCACAATATGGTTATTCATTAAAAAAGTTTTTATTGGCACTTTTCTATTTCTGGCTTTATTGAATAGATGCCCATGCGAAAAATCATCGCTTAACGGCTCTGGGCCTAGCTTACTTAACAACCCTTGCTCATCTTGATGTTCAGCAAGCCATAGAACTGCACCAAAGCGACGAGGATCATTCAAACGCAACGTTGTGCCATTAACAAAAACCAAATCAAAATGATCATGTTTGGCGACCAGTGTACTTTCGTCAATCACTCTAATAGTGCCCGACATACCTAAATGTAAAAGCAAAGTACCTGTAGAAAAACGCACTAATAGATACTTAGCCCGACGGTCTACAGCTATCACGCTTTGACCAACAATACTCTGTACTTCCTCAGGAATAGGCCAACGTAGTCTAGCATTTCGTACAATGACTTTACTCACTGTCTTACCGATAACATGAGGACTAATGCCTAAGCGACATACTTCTACTTCTGGTAATTCAGGCATAGTAATATCTTCTTATTAATTGAAGGCTAGTTGATTGGGAATTAGCTGATGAGCAACGGCTTTAGGTAAAGCTAACCACAACTTATTTTGTAAATTGAATACTAATAGTTGATCTATAAGAGGATACACCATATAAGCTAATTCATGCTTACTTGTCGCCGTATTGATTAAGACCTTAATACCTTTGAGCCCTTCAACAACAATTTCACCTGCTTGCACTAAGCCGCTACTCTGCTGCCATGTTAACATCAGTTGATCTATTTGTTGATTGCTTAAATCTACCAATATGCCTTGGCTGGTCATTTTCCATGCCCTGCCAACACGCTCAAATGTTAACTGGCGATTATCGGTAAAGTTGATAACTAACGTTAAAATAACACTATGCTCAGGTAAAAGCTGTTTATCACTACCGCTCTCTCCTTGTGGAAATAAACGATCATTGGTGGCATTTATGAGTAAAATAATAATCATTACTGAAAAGATAATGACATTATTCCAACCGGTACGAGATAGTTTCATAAGTTAATAGACTTAGCCTTGGTACATTAATTACTACTGGGTATATATCTTTATCATACTGAATTTTTGGCAATAAAAAACCCGGTAAATACCGGGTTTTTAATAGAAGTTATAATTAATTACTTAATTTTAGCTTCTTTATACATTACGTGTTTACGTGCTTTTGGATCAAATTTTTTGATTTCCATTTTTTCAGGCATAGTCTTTTTATTCTTATCAGTAGTATAAAAATGACCTGTACCAGCACTAGAAACTAAACGAATTTTATCGCGCATAATAATTCC